>Ga0070765_100001861_pt1 | contig 13085 bp, 10 predicted proteins | sample HubBroMetageWFT5_FD_71516 | JGI IMG/M metagenome (GOLD analysis project Ga0070765, IMG submission 71516) | Warmed and freeze-thawed soil microbial communities from the Hubbard Brook experimental Forest, New Hampshire - Hubbard Brook CCASE Soil... | ecosystem: Environmental > Terrestrial > Soil... | reverse complement strand
GCGTGACGGCTAGATTCGCGCTACAATGCTCGCGTCGCTCAGAACAAATTCGGGGAGGGCCTCATTGATTCGCCGAAACATTCATCCGTTTAGCGGGCTAAGTCCGCGCAGGTTCGCCATCCTGGGAGCGCTCGCCCTAATTTGCGGTGCAGGAATCTCGGCGCAGACACCGACGCACGCACGCGCGCAAACCCACGCGATCGCCAGTTCCGACGCAGCTGCTGCCCCTGTGAAAACACTGGGGAACAGGAATGCTCCCATTACAATGGAAGTTTTTAGCGATTACCAGTGCCCCTCGTGTGGCAACTTCTATGTGAACAGCCTGAAGTACATGATTCAGGACATGGTCGCGAGTGGGCAGGTTTATTTTATTCACCGCGATTTCCCCTTGCCGATGCACCCGTATTCCTACATGGCCGCGCGATGGGCGAATGCCGCAGCCAAGATCGGGAAGTTCGAACTGGTTGATGCGGCGCTCTGGGACAACCAGCAGGCCTGGTCGGCGGACGGAAACATTGAAAAATTCGTAGCTGCTGCGGTTGGTCCGGCTGATTTCAAGCGCATCAAGAAACTGATGGAAGGGTGCGAAGTAAATCCTAACGCCTCGGCGAAACCGGCCGCGTTCAAAAATAATGGACAGGAAGATCACGGCTGCGCGCTGGACACCTATATCGAACAGGACAAGCAGCTCGCAAAACAAATTCCGGTCACGCAAACCCCTACGTCTGTTATTACGTCTAAGGGTCAGCGATATCCGGCCATGCCCGGCTTTGTAACCTGGCCGATTCTGAAACAATTTTTGAGTTCGCTTTTGAGCCAGTAGGAGATTTGCTCTAGTGCCGACAGGAAAACGCGAAACTTTGCAAAAAGCTTTTCTTCTGATAGGGCGTCTTGCGCTCGCTGGAATGTTTTTGTTCGCGGCCTACGCGAAGTTGAAGCCTCAAGCGGCTCTACCATGGTCGGTCGCCTCCGTTAGGACTTCCTTATCGATGTTTGCGATGCAAGTGGACTCTTACCAATTGCTCTCCCCGCAGGCAGTAAGCATGGCGGCTCACGCGTTACCTTTCGTTGAATTGGGGTTGGGATTGTGGCTGCTGAGTGGATTGTGGCTGCGCTATTCCACACTGGCCACGAGCGTTATGTTATTGGGATTTTTTGCATTGATGGTTCGAACATACTCCTTGGGTCTGGAAATCAACTGCGGTTGTTTTGGTCCCGGCGAACAACTCGGCAAGAAATCCCTTTTGCGGGATGGCTCTCTTCTGGCTTTCTCGCTCGCGATCGCGATCTGTGCTTTCTTGTCCAAGCGGAATCGCGGTGAATCCGCAAACTCTCTACCCGCGGCAGCCTCCGAACCTCAGCGGGTAAATTAGCCTGCCATTCCGCTTTCAATATCCTTGATCTTCCTTCCAGCAGCGGACCGATTGGTTCAAACCAAGCAATATTGTGCTGGGCAGTATAAAATGTCGCGTTTTGACCAGGAGGCATGAATGCATCGAGGTTCGCGCCGCGCACTGCACCTTCTTTCTTTTCCATTTCTAGTAGCGGCTTTCACTCTGCCGGTATTCGGGCAAGACCAAAATAGCGCTTCTGCGGGCAAGTCACTGACCCTCGAGCGGCTTTTCAGCGCGCCGAATCTGAGCGGCCGCTTAACGCAAGGACTCGAATGGTGTCCTGACAGCAAGCGCATCTCCTACCTTGAACGAAAGGGCATGGGTAAAGACGCCACGGTAGAGTTGTGGAGTATGGATGCGGCGACAGGACAGCGAAAAGTGTTGGTTGACGCAGCCACATTGAAGGCCACCATGCAGCCGGAAAAGGCGAAAACGACGCAGGCCACCGGCCTCGGCCGCGTGCAGGCAGAAAATTATCAATGGGCTCCCGGCGGCGGTTCCCTGCTCTTTGTGGGAAGCAATAGTTTAGCATTGCTGGATTTGCGCACGATGACTCCGAAATCTCTGATAACCAGCGAATCCGAAATCGAGGACCCGAAATTTTCTCCGGATGGAAAGTGGATCAGCTTCACGCGCGACTCGAACCTTTGGGTCATCAATATATCGACGGGCGAAGCAAAGGCTCTTACGAGTGGCGGCAGCGAAGAAGTTCTAAAGGGCCAACTCGACTGGGTTTATCCGGAAGAACTCGACTCGCGCACGGCTTATTGGTGGTCTCCGGATTCTTCGAAACTTGCGTATTACGAAATGGATGAGCGCCCGGTAACGCGCTACCCCATCATGGACATGAGTTCTCCGTCCGGTTCAACGGAATATACGCGCTATCCCCAGGCAGGGGAGCCGAACCCAATCGTGCGGGTCGGCGTTGTAGCAGTTACAGGCGGCGAAACCAAATGGATGGACACCGGAACGAATACCGATGTTTACCTGGCTCGCGTTGATTGGCTGCACGATAGCCAGCGCGTGGCGATACAACGGTTGAATCGAGCACAAAATCAACTCGATCTGCTTTTCTGCGATGCTGCGTCCGGCGCCTCGCAAAATATTCTGACCGAAAAGGACAAGTATTGGATCAATATCAGTGATGATTTGTACTTCTTCTCCGACAACAAAAAGTTTCTATGGTCCAGCGAACGTACCGGCTTCCGCCATTTCTATCTTTACGATCTTTCCGGCAAACAACTGGACCAACTTACCAGCGGCGATTGGGAAGTCGGAGGCTTGAGTGGCTTCGGCCCACGCTCCACTCAACCCGGGATCGATGAAGAGCACGGCTATATTTATTTTCGTTCAAATAAGGACGAGGTATTGGACAGCCAGCTCTATCGTTTGTCTTTACGGGACAAAAAGATTACACAGATCACTCATGCAGCAGGGTCGCACGGCGCTGAACTTTCGCCGGACCATATGGAGTTTGTGGATACCTACTCCAGTTCCATGACACCACCTCGCCAGGACCTCTACCGCACGGACGGTTCGCTGGTTGTTGCAATCAACGAAAATAAGATGCCCGAGCTCGCGGAATATCATCTGTCACCGGTAGAGTTTTCCGAAGTTTCCGCGGAAGACGGCACGAAGCTCCACATTTCCATGATCAAGCCGGCGAATTTTGATCCCTCGAAAAAATATCCCGTGCTCATCAGCGTGTATGGTGGACCTCACGTGCAGGTCGTACGAAATGCTTGGGGCGGAGGAATTTTCCTTTGGCACGAAATCATGGCGCAAAACGGCTACATCATCTTTTCGCTCGATAATCGCGGGTCGTGGGGACGAGGGCATGCTTTTGAAACGCCGATCTTTCATCAGCTCGGCAAAGTTGAGTTGGAAGATCAGCTTACAGGCGTGAAATATCTAAAATCGCTTCCTTATGTGGAGGCAACCAGAATCGGCATGTGGGGCGGCAGCTACGGCGGATTTATGACTTTGAATGCCCTTTTCAACGCCGCTGATGTTTTCAAGGCCGGAGTTGCGGATGCCCCGGTGAGCGACTGGAAACTTTACGATACGATTTACACCGAACGTTACATGGGCCGTCCTCAAGACAATCCGGATAGCTACAAAAATTCCTCGCCGGTAAACCAAGCTTCACAGGTCAAAGGGAAGCTAATGCTTGCCCACGGCACTGGCGACGACAATGTGCACTTTGCAAATTCCACAGAAGTAATCAACATGCTTATCGATAACGGCCACTATCCCGACCGCTTAATGATTTTTCCGGGCCGCGGACACGGCATCAGCGACCCGGCGGCGCGCTTTCAACTAATGGAAGGGATTATGAAGTTCCTGTTAGAAAATCTTTAGACAGCATAGCGCACAAAAGAGGAAACATTCTTTCAAAGCAACTGATTTTGTTCTAGCATACTCGAATAGAACGAAGCTGCCAGCAACCTCTTGGTTGCCGTAAGAACCCTACGCTCAAGGAATGGATTTGCGACGACCGATGACCACCCGCCAAGTTCTGAGTTTTGCCTGTCTCGCCATGGTTATCGTTCTGTGCTTGAACTCCAGAGCAGAAGCGCAAGAGGCGGACCAAACCGAGCAGAACGCGGCACCGAAAGCTGCTCCAGCGCAAGGCCCGGTGATGGAAGCAGACCCTTCAGCCGAATATCTAGAGAAGGGCTTCCAGCGGCTATACGAATTGAATTTCGACGCCGCTCGTGGGGAATTCTTTTCGTATCAGAAGAGCCGCCCGGATGACCCCTTAGGCAAAGCCGCCGAAGCAGCCAGCTATTTGTTCGAACAATTCAATGCCAGGGGCGTACTGACCTCGGAATTTTTCCTGAGCGACGCAAAGTTCCTCGGCGGCGTAGAAGGAGCAGCAGCGCAAAATCAAAACGCGGCGTTTATGACGGCCAATAACAAAGCCCGGGAAATGGCCAAGACTCGCCTAAAATCCAATCCCCGCGACATTCACGGACTGCTGGCAATCACGATCGCGGATGGGATGGAATCCGATTACGACGCTTTGATCATCAAGAAGCAGTTGGATGGCTTGAAGATGATGAAGCAAGCCGAGGTCGAAGCCAACATTCTGCTGACAATCGATCCGTCGCAACAAGATGCGAACGTAGCCTTAGGCATGAGTAATTACGTAATCGGATGCTTGCCTGGATACAAACGCGCTTTTGTGTGGTTCGGCGGAGTTCATGGTGACCGCACCAAGGGCATGCTGTTGATGGCACAGGCGGCCGACCGCGGACATTACTTACAACCGTTCGCTAAAGTTATGCTCGCGCTGGCTTACGAACGCGAGCATCAAATGGACAAGGCGCACGATTTGCTCGCTCAGCTTGCCGTGGAGTATCCTTCCAACCCGGTTTTCGCGCGGGAACTTACGCTCTGCGCCAAGCGCTGAGCTTTCCCGATTTGCCTACGGTTGTACTGCCGCACGGCCTCTACCACTTCACTCGAACGCGATAATCCAGCGTTGCCGTACCGTCCTTCTCGACGGGAATCTCGAAGCTAATAGTTGTAGCGTCCAACTTCGTCCACTTCAAGTTTGAGTTCACCACTTCCCAGTCGCCGCCTATCGGTTCACGCGCTTCAATGGTGACCGGCGTGTCCTTGTGATTGCGCAAGGTGATTTGAAATTCCATTTCATACAAATTTCTGTCGAGTTTCTTATAGTCGATCAGCTTCCGCTCGCACACCAGGTCGAAAGAGTTGCCGACATAAATCTTCAGCGTTTCATCTTTGGGCGTGTGACTGATGTGGTCTTCGCCGGCAAATTGGATTCCGCCCTTTGAATCCGCTTGATAAACGCGAACCGTTCCGGCCGGCAGCGGCATTCCCAGCCCGCCCTTTTCTTCATTCCTGAAACGGTAGTAAAGCTTCACGGGCTCCGGTATGGGGTTTCCGATTCCCTGTTGATTGCGGTAGTAGTAAGGCTGTCCCTCAACTGCCAGAAACTTTTCTATCGGAACGCCAGTCCCTGAAAGCAGACTGATCTGCTTGGATTCATTATTTTGGATGGAGGTGCGCCGCCCCAGCGTATACAGATGATATTCGGACATGTTTTCCTGTTGAAATTGAGGGGGTGCCGGCGCCGCTGCCTCCATTCTTGCCAGCGCCGCGCCGGAAGCGGCGACGGGCGCCACTTGATGAATTTCACCCGCGACGAGCTGCAGTTTTGCATTTTCGTAAGCAGTGCCGCTGTTGTTGGTCAACGTCACCCATCCATCTAAATCTCCAGTTTTTTCGTCGCGTGACACGGTAAGCACATAATCCGCATTCCAATTCATGTTATTTGTGAGATAAGACGCTTCCACCTTCTGTGCCGCAGCGCCCCGATTGTCGAGCGTCCAGACAAGTGTGGGCCGGCTATACAAATTCCCCGGCAGCTCGGAAAATCGATACCAGCTCGTGGGCATTCCTGTCACGATTTCATTTCCAATCTTCCAGACAGGTTGATTGTTGTTATCAGCTAGCAATATGGCTTTCGTTTCGACCCACTTGGTTGAGCTCGCCTGCTCTTCGCCATGCACGAGCGTGATCTCGCGTCCTACGTATTTCTGCAAAAGCTTTTGCGCATCGAGAAGATCGTATTCGTAATTCTGTTCCACAACCGCCAGCTTCGCAGGCTCGCTGAGTGAACGGAAATGCACGGTGGCCGGCATGATCGCGGCGGCAACGTCTTCAAAACGCAACGGCGACACGCCCGAAGATAGATGAATTTGCCGCACGTCGCGGATCAGGGCGAGGTTCGAGTTGTACACGGTCACGTTTAGATCCACTTGGTCTTTCTGCGTAGTGGTTGCCGCGTCCGCCGGCAACAAATGTTCAGCGGGCACGGATACATCGTTGGTGTTCTGGGGTGCCGCAAAAACACGCGTGACACTTCCCGTCCCTAGGAATAACAGAAAAAAGCCTGCGAAATTAGCAACGCAAATACGTCTGCCTACGCGTCTGGACATGGGCTGTCTCCTCCGGCTATGAAACTAAAAGATGATACCCGAAACGCAAATCCAGGGTTTGGCTGCGGCCAAACTGTTGGTTCATGAGCTGAACCCCGGATCAGGCGCACGATGCCTCTTCTAGGGAACGTGCACGGCGATATAACTTGCACGCAAACCTGATAAGATTTGATTGATGTTTACGTGTCCGGAATGCGAGCAAGCCATAAACCAGGCAAGTCCGGCCTGTCCTTACTGCGGTGCCGATGTGACCAATGCGCCTGACGGCAGTGAGTTTGCCAATCTCGGCGTACAAAACAAAAAAATAACGCCCGCCCGCATAACGATTCTGCTTGGAATATTTCTAGCGATCTTGGGGGCTACCGCTTGGCTGGCTTTGCCCTGGAAAATTTCCGGTACCCAGCCGGATGCGGAGGCCCACGGGCTAGAGACGCTTGGCATCATTCAGCAAGCACTCACCACCTATCAAGGCAGCGAAGACGGTTTCCCTTGGTCCTTGGAAGGCTTGGGAGACCGCGTGCGATTTGAGGCGGAAAAGGCGCAGGCCGCTCACTACACGGTACAGTACGTTCCGGGAAAGCCTGACGCCGAAGGCCGTGTGAAGAGTTATACGCTGACTGCGCGAGCGGGCAATTTCGGTTACATCAACTTCTACACGGATGAGAGCGGGATAACCCGCGGTACGCGAGAAAATCGCGTCGCTAGCGTGCAAGATCCGCCGATCAAATAGAATTTATATTTTCCTTTTGGCTAGGACTAGGCCGGTCGCATTAGATGTAGCGTGCTGAATTGCTAGTCGCGCCGCTAACAGGAGGAAATCGCGTGGCCAGAATTTTGGCATATAGAAGGCCCCATCCCGACACGCAGCCTCACTATTTACATCCGCCGTACGCATCCACGATCAAACGCGCGCCCGGGAAACCGCCTGTCTATTTGCCGCAGACTCTCTCTGAAATTACGGGCCCCTCGTTTCCGAACGTGGTGACTGACGTGAGAGCGACTGACCTTACCAAGCAGCACCACGGCGACCCTCTTGGCGAACGCATTATAGTCAGCGGGCAAGTGACCGACGAGGATGGGCGCCCGTTGCGCCAGGCACTCATCGAAATCTGGCAAGCCAATGCCGCCGGACGTTACTTCCATGAGATCGATCAGCACCAAGCTCCGCTCGACCCGAACTTCACCGGCTGCGGCCACGCCCTCACCGATCATGAAGGCAAATATCGCTTCGTCACGGTCCGGCCCGGTGCGTATCCATGGGGTAATCATTACAACGCCTGGCGCCCTGCGCACATCCACTTCTCTGTATTTGGTCCAGCGTTCGCCACACGCTTGGTAACTCAAATGTATTTCCCTGGCGACCCGCTCTTGCCTTTCGATCCAATTTTCAATTGCACGGCCGATGAAAGCGCGCGCAATCGATTGATTTCAGTTTTCGATTGGCAGACTACGATTCCGTCGCAGGCACTCGGCTACCGGTTCGACATTGTAATGAGCGGGCAAGAAGCCACGCCCATGGAGCGCTAGCGTGAGTTCGAACGCCACTACTTCGCAAACGGTCGGCCCGTTCTTTTCCATCGGCATGTGCCGGTCGATCAAACAGAATCTGGCAGACTCCACGGTCCCCGGAGAACGTGTCAGCATTGAAGGCCGCGTGCTCGATGGAGACGGTCAACCTGTCACCGACGCCATTCTCGAGATTTGGCAAGCCAATTCCCATGGAAAGTATGCTCATCCGGACGACGGCCAGGACAAACCGCTGGACGCGAGTTTCTCCGGTTACGGCCGCATTCCAACAAATGCTGACGGAAAGTTTGAGTTCCTCACGATCAAGCCAGGACAAGTGCCCGATCCAGATGGAAAGTTGCAAGCTCCGCACATCGCAGTGTCTGTGTTTGCACGAGGCTTGCTGCGGCGCCTGGTGACGCGTATTTATTTCCCCGACGAACCTGGGAATGACCCGGATTTTGCGCTGAAGCTCGTTGATCCGGCGCGGCGCGGAACTCTAATCGCAAAAAAGATCGCAGGCGAGATCGGCGCACTTGAATGGAATGTCATACTACAAGGCTCCAACGAAACCGTTTTCTTCGACTGCGGACTGTGAGTCAAAAACGTCTTACGGAAGGAACTGTGGGCAATCTTGGGCATTGCTCGCGAAAATGACATGAATTCTGCCACTAGCCTCGAGGTTGAAGGTCTTGTAGCCATCGACACGCACGTCCACATCGAATCGGACGGCGGCCACTCCGTAAACGAAGCCGCGCGCAAATATTTTGGCGCTAAGGGCGGCGCCCTGCGCGGCACCGCTCTCTCTGAATATTATCGCTCGCGAAAAATCGCCTGCGTCGTTTTCTCGGTTGACGAGCGACTGACCGGCAGAAAACAGGTTCCTAACGACGAAGTCGCCGCTCTAGCCGCTGCAAATAGCGACATCATGATCGCATTCGCCAGCGTGGACCCCACCCGCGGCCCCCAAGCCGTAACAGAAGCCCGCCGCTTGATCGCAACTGGAGAGTTCCGTGGATTCAAACTGCATCCGCCGCTACAGCAATTCCACGCCAACGATCGCATCGCCTATCCGTTTTACGAACTGCTCGCCGAAGCACGTATGCCGGTGATCTTCCACACCGGACACAGCGGCATTGGCACTGGCATGCGGGGAGGCGGAGGCGTGCGGTTGAAATACGGCAATCCGATGGACATTGATGACGTGGCGGCCGATTTCCCCGATATGCCGATCATCATGGCCCATCCCTCCTTTCCCTGGCAGGACGAAGCTATCTCCATCTGTTTGCATAAACCGCAGGTTTATATCGATCTGTCAGGATGGTCGCCGAAATATTTTTCGCCGACGCTGGTGCAGTACGCCAACACTTTGCTCAAAGAAAAAGTTCTCTTCGGCTCCGACTATCCGCTCATCACGCCGGATAGGTGGCTCGCCGATTTCGCGAAAATTGAAATTCGTGATGAAGTCCGCCCGCTGATCCTGAAAAAAAACGCCATCCGTCTACTGAAGCTGGACCATCCGAGTTAAGAAAGAGCGCTGACATAATGGATTAACGTCTTCTTTCGGCCATGGCGGGCTGGCGTCTGGAAAATCTCAACCAATTTCTGCAAATGACTTAGAAGACTGCACTTCGCCTGTCCCCGCGTACCATTGACCGCTTTTTCCACCGTCGATAACGTCGCCTATTCGCAGAAATATTCCTCGAGCATCAGCATCCTGGGAGCCATCATGCGGGGTATTTCAATTAGGCTCGTCTGGTGCTTTGTCGCGGCAACGTTGCTGCTCGGATTTTCTACCACCCGGGGTGCAAGGGCGCAAACCGCGCCCACTCTGACAGTGGACGCCGCGGGAAATCCTCACCCGATCAATCCCGATATTTACGGTCTCGCGAATTACGGCCTCGACGCAAATTTTGCCAAAGAAATTCAGGTACCTAACATTCGCTGGGGCGGCGACGGAACGACACGTTACAACTGGCAGGTCGATTCGAGTAACGCGGGATTCGATTGGTATTTCATGGGCGGCAACGGCGAAGCAAGTCCCACCCCCAGCGGCTCAGCCGACACGATGATCACCAGTTATAAAGCCGCGTCAAATGCCAGAACGCTTCTTACCATTCCCATCATTCCTTGGGTGAATAAATCGGCCGCCTGGAACTGCAGTTTTCCAGTCTCGGTATATGGCCCGCAGCAATCCACGAATCCCTACGTTCATCCCAACGGCGACAATTGCGGAAACAGTATCGCTACAAATGGCAGCCAGCTTCTCGACACGAACATTTACGCGAATCACATCGACAACACCGTCGCGCTGCAGCAAGGGTGGCTCCAGCACCTAATCACCACCTTCGGCACGGCAGCCAACGGCGGCGTCCCCTACTATCAGCTCGACAACGAGCCGGGCGGCTGGAGCAACACGCATCGCGACGTCGAACCGGTGCAGCCCGATTACAACACCATCATTTCACTCGGCCAGCAGTACGCCGCGATGATCAAACAAAGCGATCCCACCGCAAAAGTTTTTGGTCCCGTGGATTTTACCCTGGGAGGGTGGATCGGAACGCCTTCGGAGCAGGACAATCTCTACGCCGGTCAATATTATTTGCAGCAAATGTCGGTGTATGACCAGACGAATCACCAACGCATTCTGGATTATTTCGACGAGCATTACTACGGAGGAGGTTCCACCGACACAGCCGAGCTGGAGTCCACGCGCGCCCTGTGGGATCCCACCTTCAACTCCGGTAGCTGGGTGGAACAATATTATTTCGACGGCCCCATGCAGTTAATTCCACGCTTCCAGAATTGGATTCAAACCTATTACCCCGGAACTAAACTTTCCATTTCCGAATACAGTTTCGCCAGCGGAACCAATCCCCTGGTTGACATGCTCACAGAAACGGACGTGCTTGGAATTTACGGACGCCAGAGTCTCGATTTCGCGAACATGTGGAACGTCCCGGCTCCCACAGCACCACTTGCATACAGCTTTCGTATCTATCGTAACTACGACGGCGCCGGTGGCCAGTTCGGCGACACATCGGTAAATTCCGCCAGCACCAATCAAAGTCAGCTTTCGATTTATGGCGCTTTGCGCTCGTCGGATGGAGCGCTGACCGTGGTAGCAATCAACAAAACTACCGGAGCGATCCAGACAAGTTTGAGTCTCGCGAATTTCGACGCGGCCTCTACCGCGGCGGTGTACACCTATAGCAATGCAAACTTGACGCAGATCGTGGCGGGGACGCCAGTAGCAGTCGCCTCGAGTGCAGTTAATTACAATTTCCCGCAGTACTCCGTCACCGTCCTTGTATTCACACCCGCGGCAACCGCTCCGGCCGCCACGATGACAACACTTTCCGCATCCAGCACACAGCTAACCACCGGCCAGTCGGTGCAGTTCACAGCGACTGTGGCGCCGACAACAGGTACCGGGACCCCAACAGGAACGATCACTTTCAGCGACGGTACGAATCCAATCGGCACCGGAACCATAACCGCCGGCGTCGCAACCTTCACAACCTCTTCGCTCGCAAATGGCGCGCACAGCATCACCGCCGCGTACTCGGGCGACACAAATTTCGCCGCATCCACATCTACTGCGCTAACAGTAGTAGTTACAGCGCCTACGAAAACGGCGACAAGAACTTCGGTGGTACCGTCCGCCACGCAGCTTTCAAACGGCCAGACACTCACACTGAATATCACCGCCGCGCCAACTTCAGGCACTGGCACGCCCACTGGCACTGTCGCAATTCTCGACGGACAAACACAGCTCGCAACCCCTACGCTCGTCGCAGGAGTTGCATCCTTCAGCACCAGCACGCTCGCCAGTGGCAGCCATTCGATTACTGTCAGTTATTCCGGTGATGCGAACTTCTCCCCTTCGACTTCTGCCACTATTTCCATCACGGTATTGCCGCCCGCGAAAACAAATACGAGCATCTCGCTATCTGCTTCGGCCACGCAAATTACTGCTGGCAACCGCGTGACCTTTAGTTCGAAAGTCTCGCCAGCCGGCGGATCCGGCACACCCACCGGGACCATTACGTTTCTCGATTCGCAAATGTCCCTCGGCTCCGCCACACTCAGCGCGGGCTCGGGACAATTCACCGCGACGAATCTTTCAACCGGCACACACCTTGTCACTTCAACCTATTCAGGTGACGCGAATTTCAACGCATCCACTTCCTCCGCCACAACCATAACCGTAGCTGCCGCGCCCGCTGCCGACTACACACTTTCCATGAGCACCTCCAACATGAATGTCACGAAGGGCGGCACCGGCACGATGACCATCACTGTGACTCCGGAAAACGGATTCAAGCAATCCGTTAGTTTCGCGTGCACGGGCTTGCCCCAAGGCGCGAGTTGCATTTTCAATCCGCAATCCGCAACGCTGGCCACCGGGCCGTCAACTACGACGCTGATGGTTCAGGTGCCTAACGCCGCAGCAGGGGTCGTCACAAGGGTTGGAGCCGCTAGCCGCACGAAGCCGACATCGTTCTCAGGTGCCGCTAAGACGCGAAGGTCCACCCAGCTCGCAGCGCTCTATATCTTTGTGCTCTTAATCGGTGGGATCTTCGGAATTTTGGGAGTTGATAATCGAAGGCAAAAAATTCAGCTGCGTTCGAAATTCGCGCACGCATTCGCCGTCTCGTTTGTCCTCACGGCAATAATTATCACCGCTGGCTGCGCTGGATACACGCACGAACCAACCCAGCCGCAGGCCACCAACTATGCGATCACAGTGACCGCACGCGGCGCTAATTCCCCCACGCACTCGCAGTCTTTCACGCTGACTGTAGCTCCGTAAGAAGCCAACGCCGCTAGCTCCGGCTGCCGGAGCGGCCAGCCGAGCTGTCCCTTCTCGTTCGCGTAGCGAGGTCCGGACCGTCTCCTTCCCACCGCTGCGACGCGCAAGTTCGTGCTAAACTGCAACGTCAGTAAAACAGCGGGCGATTTACTTGTCCCGAAAGTCTTAGCAGCTGCGGAGAGGTGCTGGAGTGGCCGAACAGGGCTGCCTGCTAAGCAGTTATCCTGGCAAAACCGGGATCGGGGGTTCGAATCCCCCCCTCTCCGCCATGATTGAAAATGTACAGTCCGGAGAGATCCTTTACAGAACGTTCCTAAGACATAGTTTACACCCTTGGGCCAAAAGGGTTTTCTAAGGGTTGCAGAGTCTTCTCCTCAAGATCGATGTAACCGAGAT
>Ga0070765_100001860_pt1 | contig 13087 bp, 5 predicted proteins | sample HubBroMetageWFT5_FD_71516 | JGI IMG/M metagenome (GOLD analysis project Ga0070765, IMG submission 71516) | Warmed and freeze-thawed soil microbial communities from the Hubbard Brook experimental Forest, New Hampshire - Hubbard Brook CCASE Soil... | ecosystem: Environmental > Terrestrial > Soil... | reverse complement strand
CCCAAATTGACAGTAAGCCGCCGTGTCACTTTCCAGTCATCCTGGAAATATGGCTCACCGATCCAGAAGCGCTGGTAGTAACGGAGCTGAGCAGAATCCTGGGTAAAACTTTGAATCAATGACTGCGGCGGTGCACCTTGGGAAGAAATATCTTGCAGCAGAAAGTCAGCGAACGCATTTCCGGTACTGTGTACTAAGTTGCTGAAAGTTAGAAATCCCTGAAGCTCGCCGGATGCGGCGCCGATCGCATTATTCGTCTGATTCCGTTGCGAGTATACAACCTGGCCGCCGAACTGCAGCGTATGATGACCAATCGACTTAAAAACGTCATCGCGCAAAGAATACGTTGGATTGGTGTGGCCCCATGGCATGTAGGCAGGATCGGATGCGAAGCCACGGCCGCCGTAGGCAGCGTTCGTGCCTAGAATCTCGACGCCAGGCGTTTTCCCGCCAAAGCCATTGTTGAAAATGTACCCCATCCCGCATTGCGGAATGAGGGTTATCGGATCCACGCTGATCGAGGGATTGCACTGCCCCGGAGCCGACGGGTCAGGGACCAGCGGCTGACTCAGTGAAGAATTGCGCTGGAACACGGCGCCGCCCGGACCGTTCTCGTCAACCAGCGTGATGGTGGAATTGACATAGCTCAAAACCAAATCATTGAGCAACGTTGGCGAAAAGGTGGTCGTGAATTGCGCGACTAAATCCGTTCCTGGTCCGACAAAGTTGTTCTGGATTGTGGGAAACGTCGCCGCTCCCGGGTACGTGGTTCGTAAAACTGCCCATTGCGGCGCCAATACGGTTGTATTCCAGGCGTCATGAATGTAGCGAAAGGATGCTCTCACCTTCGCGCTAAGGTTGTGGTCGATGCGAAACAGTTCCTCTCGCCAGTAAGTGGAAGGGGACACGCTTGCGTTGTAGCAATGGTTGGGGTCGGTGGGATCGGGACTCGGCACGCTATAGTTACAGCCGAACGGCGAGTTCGGCAATGGAACCAGGTTGGCATTCAGCAAAGTCAACGCGTTTTTGTCCACACCATAAGGGGAGAATCCCAGCTCCTGCTCCTGGTTCAAGTGGCGAATGATCTGAAGGTTGCTCGGCGGCGATCCGGGAACGGCGGGACAATCGGGATATTGCTGGCGAGTGAACGGAGGCGAGGCCGACAACAATGGGCACACATCGCTGAAATCAAAATCCTGATACGTGAGACCAGTCGTGGGATCCGAAACCAGGTTTGGCCGCACCCCGTGAGGCGTCGAAATTAAACCGCGCTCCTTCAGCGAAGGCACGGCTTGGTTATATGCGGTTGGCGTCTTTTCAAGCCGAGCCTCTTCGGAGAAGAAGAAAAAAGTCTTGTCCTTTTTTGTATTGTAGACATGGGGAATAGTGAGCGGCCCTCCAATGGTGCCACCGAAGTCTTGTCGCCGATAGAGGGGCGCTTTCGAACTGCTGATATCAAAATAGTTGCGAGAATTAAATGCTTCATTGCGGACAAAATCGTAAATGTTCCCGTGGAGCGCCGCGCTGCCGGATTTTGTGGTTACCTGCACGGTGCCCGACGCAGTCCGCCCGTATTGGGCGCCATAGTTAGAAGTCAGTACCTTCACTTCCTGAATGGAATCGAGGCTGGGATACACCATCAGAGTACTGGACGCGCCATTTAATCCGGTATTGAGAACATCGCTGCCATCTACGTCGAAGGTGTTGTATTCGACGCGCCCGCCGTTCACGCTATATTTCACACTACCCTGGACTCCCACTTTCGCTTCGTCCTGGCCGGTCTGATTGCTGACGCCTGGCGCAAGTGCGATCAGTTGCGTGAAATTGCGCCCGTTGAGCCCGATCTGCGCCAGCTCCTTTTGTGTAATCGTGCCGGAGACTGTGGCATTTTCCACTTCAACCTGGGCCGCGCCTTCGGCTTGCACGTTAACCTTGCTCTCCGCGCTCTGAGGCACGAGCGTAAGCTCCAAGGGCAGTTCCTGACCGTCGGTTAAAGTCACGTCAGGGAGATTTTGCACAGCAAAATTGGGAGCCATTACAGTCAGCGCATAGGTTCCGGCGTTGAGTCCTTTGAAGGAAAAGGCGCCTTTGTCGTCCGTCGTAGTCTCGATGCCGGGCTCTGTCCCGCGAGTTAATACTACTTTGGCGCCGGTAATTACCGCTCCAGTCTGATCCGTCACTGAACCGGAGATAGAAGCCCCGGCAGCGGGAGGCTTCGACGCTTCCTGACTGCTCGCACAAAGTTGCGAGAGTAAGACGAAAATCGTGATGCCGACTAACCAAGCTACACCCGCAGGAAGACGCGGCACATTTACCTCGGCGATTAATACATTGGAATCGAGAGAGGGAATTCTATGGGAGGCTCAGTGACGGCGATGTTAAAAGATCGTGAATAAAAAATTGTAGCCAAATTGTATTCAAATGTTCATTTGACTCCGCTCGCATCGGGCCCTATATTGCGACTGCATTCGCGTCCAGAAATTTCACGTCTCCGTCAACTGCATTGCGGTCGTGTACTGCGTGTGAAGTCGTTTCACATGCGCGCTCAAGATAACGTCCGAAACCTCACGAAAGGAACAATAGTGATTATGTCACGAATACGAATTGTCTCTGCGGTCTGCCTTTTGTTCATGCTTGCGGCCATTGTACCGGCTGCACAAGCACAGGTAGCTACCGTCAAGGCTGTCATTGCCGGATCGTCGGCGCTCTGGCAATCCATGGCATTGGCGGCGTACAACTGGAAAACCGGCGATACGAACGGCGGCTCTTGTATCGCGGGTTTCGTCAAGCCCTGTTTCCACTACACCAGCAGCACCTTCCAAGTCACCGACACTCGTCCAACGCTTATCGGTGGTACATCCAAGATCGATGTCAACAGCATCTGGATTGTCTGGGACAGCCACACCACAACTGCGGGTCTTGCCCCCAACGTCGTCGCATACATTAAAGTGGACTCGGTCGTCGGAGACCGTTGCTACTTTGGACACCCACGCTGCAATCTCGAGGTCCAGGGCGGCGGTGCTTTTCCCGCCCCGAGTGGCCTTATTACCGTTTGGCCCGATGGCAGCGCGGACCAAACCCCTCCAACGAACGTGAAAACACTGTTCACCAGCGGTAGTTTGTTGGTGAGCGCTGCAGCCACCGACGTCCGCCCGGAAGACGGCGCGTTCGCCATGTGCCGCGCTAACTCAAATTTGCCCAGCGGCGGCATCAATGACACCATGAGAGGTCTGGGTTACAACACGAACAACGCTGCCGGCACGTGCCCAACCACAAATGATCTCATTCACCTCGTAGCGCAGGTAGCAGGTGGTGACGTTAGTGACCCCTCCGGATCTACCGCTCACATCCTTGCCTTCAACGTGAATGGGACCGATCCTTTTAGCGGTACAGCTATCCCCACGCCCACCACGGTTCCAGCGGGCGCGGCACCGATCGTTTTTATTGCCCACTCACTCGCCGCTGGCTCTCCGCTGTCTGGCGTAACGGGTGTTACGGATGGTCAGTTGCAAAACCTGCTCAAGAGCACGGGTAGCGGGTGTGACGGAACCACCGTAGGAGGAACCGCAGGCGCCGTCGACATGTTCCTGCGCGAGCCCTTGTCGGGAACCTACAACACGACCGAATTCAATGCCTACATATACCCTGATTTTTCGGGTATAAGCCAGGAGGCAGGAGTGAATCCCGCCACTTCCGGTTACGACCCGCTTAACACCACATGCCAAAACGGCACCGGCAAGGAGATCCGCGGTGTCGGGACCAGCCACGTGATCGATCACGGCATGGTTGTGGACACCACCGACGACTCCATCGCCTACACCTTCGCCGGCTGGGGAAACTGGAAAGCGGCCTCCGACACGACTTGCAGTGGCAATTCTTGCCACTACTTGACGTTGAACGGCATCGATCCCATTTTCCACATCCAATGGAGTGCGGGCAATCCATCACACGATCCGGGACAGCCCACTGGATTCGCCGGTGAGATACCCAGCGCCGGAGACACACCTTGCGGCAGCTTTCCTTGCCAAGAATCTCAAATCTGGAGCGGAGGCCTCTCCTTCCCGAACCTGCGTAGCGGCCAGTACACGGCTTGGTCGGTCCTTCGCCTGGTCAGCGACTCCGTCGCCCTCGCCACTGTAAAGGGCCTGGTCTTGGCATCGCAGACTTATGCCGCCATCAATACTCCGGATTTCGTGCCGGTTGTGGCGGTCGCTGCGATCCCCTCATCAACCCCACCCTTCAAAGGCGATCCCGGATTGCAACTGCTGCGTTCCCACTATCAGCAGTTTGACAATAGCGGGGCGACAATTGGCCTGGGCCCGATAAACGATTCCACCACTGGAGACAGGGGCGGAGACGTGGGCGGTTGCATCGAGCATTTCACGCCGGGTATCACGCCGGATGAGATCGCCGAGAGCGACAGCACGACCGGTCTGATTCACGATGCTCCGGGCAACGGGTGCACCTTCGCTCTAACCAGCCACTGACGTTAACAAACTTTTAACAAAGGGCGAACCATTTTTTGTTGGTTCGCCCCTATTCTTTCTTGCATAATGGCGTGTCAAATTCGAGCCAAACTCGCCGAGTTGTAAATACCCACCAAAGGTTGACCGGCAAGGTTCGACAATCTGGAGGAAACCGGATGCATCGCAAGCTTTCCTGGCTTAAGTATGTAAGAAATTTGGCGCTGGGAATTATTCTTTCTTCATTGGCACCAATCTGTGCCGCACAACTTGAACCCGCGTCTCCGCCCATTGCCGATCCCGCCGACAAACGGTTCGTAGGCAACACGGAAGACTTCACAACCCCTGCACTAAGCACGAGTAACCTAAAGAAGACTGATGCCCTCGTTGGCTACGTTAGCGACCTTGGGACTTATACCGAGGAATTGAGCCAGGTACAGTGGCGGTGGGGCGATCCGCTCGATCTTTATATCCTGAAGCCAAAGGGCGTCAAGAAGCCTCCGGTGATCCTTTATATTTACAGTTATCCCTACGATACCGACTACTTCAAAGACGAAAATTGGCAAAAGGCGGTCACCAACGATGGCTACGCGGCGATAGGATTTGTAACCGCGTTAACCGGTCATCGCTATCATGATCGGCCCATGCGGCAGTGGTTCGTCAGCGAATTGCAGGAGTCTCTTGCCGCTTCCGCACACGATGTGCAGATGGTTCTAAACTATCTTGACACGCGGGGGGATCTCGACCTGAATCGTGTTGGAGTGTTCGCGGAAGGCTCAGGAGCGAGCATTGCCATTTTGGCTTCGGCGGTCGATCCGCGCATTAAGGTGTTAGACACCGTGGCCCCCTGGGGTGATTGGCCCACCTGGCTGAGCACCTCGCCTTTTGTGCCGGAAAACGAGCGAGCCGATTACGTAAAACCAGAATTTCTGAAGAAAGTGTCAACTCTGGAACCGCTCGACTGGCTGCCGAAAATCCAAGCCAAAAAGTTTCGCCTGCAAGACGAAGGGTTTGATCCGGTAACGCCGAAAGTGTCGAAGGAGAAGCTACGGGCCGCGGCTCCCGCGGGTTCACTAGTTGTGGTTTATAACACTAAGCAAGAATTCAATGCTGCGAGAAACCATAACAAGGTGATGGACTGGATGCACGCTGAACTGCAAGCATTGCCCGGAGCAGGGACGGCCGTGGCCAACGCGTCTCGAGGCAAATGATGAAGCGAAGTGTCGCACGAAGATCTGTGAGGCAAAAAGTAGGACGAGCTATGAGCCAGAGAAGGTGCCTTACCGTACTCGCCGCAATCTGTCTGCTGGGGCTGGTGAACTGCAATACTGGCAACTTGCAAGTTGGTTCCAAGGTCGAATCGATTTCCGCGACCGGCGGAACGCCGCAAAGCCACGCTGTTGGTGGAAGTTTTGCAGAGCCTCTGGTCGCTACAGTGACCACGAACGGAACACCCGCGAGTGGTGTGGTCGTGACTTTTACGGCTCCGACAACCGGAGCCGGCGGCACATTCGACGACACACACGCTGCCAGCAGCAAAGCAACGACGGACAGCAACGGCATAGCGACCTCAGCGGCGTTCGTCGCCAACAGCACGACCGGCAGCTATGGAGTGATGGCTTCCGCCGCTGGGTTATCTGCTTCGGCCACTTTCGAACTGAGCAACACAACCGGAGCGCCTGCCATGGCCGTCGTCGAGGCTGGAGGGTCGCAAAGCACCCTACACAATGCGGCGTTCCCGGCTCGGTTGACGGTCAAGGTCATGGACAGTGGGCACAACCCGGTGAGCAACGCGATCGTGGTGTTTCAGGCTCCAACAACAGGGGCCAGCGGCACATTTGCCGATTCGAGCACGAATAAAACAACCGCAGCAACCAACCAGAGTGGCGTGGCCATGTCATCGATCTTAACGGCGAACTCCACTGCGGGTCCCGACCCAGTGACGGCTACGGTTTCAGGAGTGTCGACGGCCGCCATTTTTGATCTGACGAACTTAGCCGGATCTCCTGCAGCCATCATAGCTGAAAGCGGAACGCCGCAATCCGCGGCAATCGACACCCCGTTTCCAGCTCCCTTGGTGGCAGGAGTGTTCGACAGTAGTTCGAACCCAGTGAGCGGTGTGCCGGTAACATTTAGCGCTCCGACAACTTCTGCCAGTGGTACTTTCGCGAACGGACTGACTACAGAAACGGATACCACTGGCGCGAACGGCCTGGCAACCTCATCGGTGTTCAAGGCGGATGCCACCACCGGTGGACCTTACACGGTGACCGCTGGGGTTGCAGGAGTAGGAACCGCGGCTGATTTTAGTATGACCAACACGTTGGCTTTTAAAAACTATGTGTTCTATCTGAGCGGCCAAGCTACTAACACTTCGAGTTTTTACACCCTGGCTGGTGCGATGAAGATCGATGGTGCCGGCAACGTCCTGGGTGGGGTACAGGACTATAACAATGGAATTTATGGACTCACGTCACCTGAGCCTTCCGGCGACGCAATCACGGGAGGAACCTTGAACGTCAGTGCGACGACTGGCCGAGGAACGCTCACGCTGGTCACGAACAACTCGGCCCTGGGAACCGAAACTCTCGGAGTACAGTTTGTGAACGTCAATCATGCGCTCGTTATTGAGTACGATGGGACGGCAACTTCCAGCGGAAGCATGGACGTGCAAAGTCTCCCATCTATGCTAAGTGGAGGTTTTGCCTTCACGCTTAGCGGATCGGATCCCATTACCAATCCGGTGAACTTCGGTGGTGTATTCACGATTAGTGGCGGGACAACTTTACAGAATGGTGTTTTCGACACGAACGACTTTGGAAGCACTGGAAGCACCGTGCCCGACGCGCCTCTAAGCGGCACGTTGACGACATTCGATTCTTTTGGGCGAGGCACCATCAGCAGCACGATTAACTACACTCAGCTTATCGGCAGTCCTGCGCCGGTTACGCTCAACTATTATGTGGTTGGACCGGAAGTGTTAAGAATCATCGACGTTGATAGTTTCAATAATGGTGGCGCCAGTGCCGATGCCGCCATCGGCTCCGCCTTCGGTCAGGGCGTGAACGCCTCCAAGGCCAGCAACGCATCGCTTGGGAGTTCGGTGTTCGGTAGTTCGCTCGGGATCGCGGGTATCACGCTCGCCAATGTTTTCGCTGCCGCGGGCGAATTCTCCACCAACTCCGCGGGTGCTTTCTCAGGTTACGGCGATGAAGAGGAGACGTACCTTATCGGTACCCCTATTAGTTCCGCTATCTCCGGCACCTACACAATCGCCAACAATGGGTACGGCAGCCTGACGATTAATCCGAATTTCTACTTCGGAGACATCGCCACATTGGGAATTTACATGACGGACCCGAATCTCAACCTGAATGATCCGAATAATACGACCACTGGGTTGGGAGGCGGCCTGATCGCCGAGATGGACGGTACCCTTTGTGGCGGCACTGGCCTTCTGATTTCGCAGACTGATACTTCCACGCTCAGCTTCCAAGGCAACTATGCTTTTGGAGCGCAGGCGCAGACTATCGCCGGGGTCAATGGGACCACCGGGGAGTTTGACTTTGTCGGGCTCGGCTCGGTTAGTAAATCACAAGTTCTGGGTGGACACGGTCTGCTCAGCGATCCGTTCCTTACCTTCGGCAGCACGGCTGAACTGAAGGCTTCATTCTCTGGAACTGCCCAAGCTGACTCGCAAAATGTGGGCCGCTACACAATGTACATTGCCAATTCTAATCCGCTGGCAATTAAAGCCGCGGGGAACACGGTGGATTATGACGTGGTCCTCTACCAGGTCAGTGGCGCAGAGCTGTTGTGGGTCAATGTAAATGCAGATGACACCAGCGAATTTCTTGGCTCCCTGCAGGAAATGGGGTCCCTCGCGGGTCTGCCTGCCGCCCAAAGAGCTGGCGCCAAACCATGGTGACAGCATCCGGACATACTTCAGCCGTGCTGCCGCGAAGATCGCGACGGAAACGAGAACTTAACTCGAAGGCATCTGAAGGCAGGCTTCCGGCTCCGCATTCCACGGCGCGAACGCTAACCACGGGTCTACTGCTAGTCGGATTCACGCTCATTCTCTATAGTCCCGTACGCAGGCACACGTTCCTGACCTATGATGACTACAGCTACGTTGTTAACAATCCGCACGTTTCTAAAGGGCTCACCTGGCAAACTGTTCGCTGGTCGCTTACTTCGAGCGAAGAGGCGAATTGGCATCCGGTAACCTGGCTCTCCCATGCTTTGGACTGCCAGTTGTTCGGGTTGAACGCCGGCGAACATCACATCATTAATGTCGTGCTCCACGCCTTCAACGCGTTGCTGTTGTTTTTCCTTCTGCAAACGGCGACGGGAGCGGTCGGTCGCAGTCTAGTCGTGGCTGCCCTATTCGCCTGGCATCCTTTCAATGTGCAATCTGTAGCCTGGGTCGCTGAGCGTAAGAACGTTTTGAGCACACTCTTCTTTTTGTTGGCACTGGGCGCATATGGATGGTACGCCCAAAATCCCAAACTCAAGCGGTTCGTATTGGTGATCGCGCTTTTCTTACTGGCGTTGGCGTCTAAGCCGATGGCAGTCACGTTTCCGTTTGTGACTCTTTTGTTGGACTACTGGCCGCTGCGGCGGGTGCAGGGCCGGAATGGTGAAGCGCCGAGATTTGAGGCTCCTGCGAAGCCCCTTCGGCTGCTGCTGCTGGAAAAGCTGCCGCTGTTCACTCTGTCGGCCGCGAGCTCCGCCATTACGCTGTGGGCACAAAAGACGGTGATTGCGGCTTCTGCCCCACTCTCCTTCGGCGTACGTTTTGAAAATGCCCTGTGTTCCTACGCGATATACGTCTGGAAGGCGTTTTGGCCCTCGCAATTTGCTGTGTTCTATCCTCATCCTGGCCCGTCGCTTCCCTTTTGGAAGCCGGCGCTAGCTAGCTTACTGCTTGCTGCAGTCAGCCTGTTTGTTTGGCGCGGGCGCAGAGCTCGCCCCTATCTGATTGTCGGATGGCTGTGGTTTCTGGGCACTTTGGTACCCGTGATTGGCGCTGTACAAGTGGGAGACCAGGCGATGGCCGACCGTTACGCCTACCTTTCGCTTATCGGAATCTTTCTCATGACGGTCTGGGCTGCCGCGGATTTCCTCGACACGCACAGTGTTGCGACGGGGCCACGCTGGGCGCTTGTTTCTATCATTCTTGGAGGGCTTGCGTATCGCACTTATCACGAGCTTGGCTATTGGCAAGACAATACAACTATTTGGTCTCACGCCTTGGAGGTCACGGGAAACGATCCACTAGTAGAAACGAAATTCGGCAACGCATTGGTTCTCATGGGAGACCCAAGCGGCGCACTGCCTCACCTCATGAAGGCCACAACGTCCAATACAGACGACATCATTTCTCGCGAAAATCTCGGCGTCTGTTTTCTCGCCGAGGGGCACACTCCCAGAGCAATTCAGGAGTTTGAAACCGTTGTCAAACTGACCGACAACCGCCATCCGGATGAAAGAAACCGCGAGTTTTGGCAATTCCGCTCCTCTGCCCTCCTTAATCTAGGGATCGCCTACACGTTGTCTACGGATTACAGCCGAGCCCTGACGAGTTTTCGAGGCGCAAATCTGGCGGACACGGCTACGGTCAACGATATTACCGAAAGGCTGGAACGTGCAACTGCTTCTACCCCCGCAGAGTCCGATTTCCTTATGCTTTCTCTGCTCCTGAGCGCCAAGGGAAGGAAAACCGAAGCATTGTCAATTATTCAAACGGCGATCACTGCGAATCCAAATTACGAGGCAACTCGGGGATTATTGAGTTACTTAGACTCTAGCTCAAGATGAAGGAAGATTGGGCAGCTCACTGTTATGGCACCAGTATCAAATCGAGTTTCAACCGCTCGGGCAAGAACACTCAGACGCCAACACGAGCGCAAAGTAAGATCGGTTGAACGCCGGCAGGTGAAGCTGCCGTTCGCCGGAAAGACCATCGCCCTGGCTTCTGTGTTGGTCATTGGCACGCTCCTACTTTACGGTCCGGTACACAGCCACAGCTTCACCTACTATGACGACAACATTTACGTGATCGACAATCCGCACGTGGCAGCAGGTCTTTCCTGGGAGATGATTCGTTGGTCTTTGATCTCCACAGAACATTCGAATTGGCATCCATTAACTTGGCTCTCTCATGCCCTGGATTGTCAATTGTTCGGCTTGGATGCTGGCTATCACCATCTGACGAGTCTCATCATCCACGTCCTTAACTCGCTAATTCTATTCTTATTTCTGCACCGGCTGACCGCCGCCAGGGGACGAAGCTTCATGGTTGCTGCTCTGTTTGCGTGGCATCCCTTTAATGTTGAGTCGGTAGCCTGGATCGCAGAGCGTAAGAACCTTTTGAGCATGTTCTTTTTCTTGCTGACTTTGTGCGCGTATTGGTGGTACGTCCTGAAACCAGGATGGAAAAGATATGTTGTCGTGCTGGCAGGCTGCGTGGCGGCCCTCGCATCGAAGCCGATGGCCGTAACATTGCCGTTCGTGCTTCTCCTACTTGACTATTGGCCACTGCGGCGCTTTCGTGGACACACGGACCCATCGGCGATGTTTGCTCCTCAACCTGTCTTCTCGCTACTTCTGGAAAAGCTACCTCTGTTTGGTCTATCCGCTGCAAGTTGCGTAATTACGGTGTTGGCCCAGGGCCATGCAGTGCGGCCATTACAAATCTACTCCTCGGGCACACGTTTGCAGAATGCTGTAGAGTCCTATGCCGTCTACATTGAAAAAACATTCTGGCCTGCCCGGCTTGCCGTGTACTACCCCTTAATTCCATCTTTTTCTTTTTGGAAATCGGCAATCGCCGCCAGTCTTCTATGCGCGCTTAGCATTCTGGCCTGGAAGCAGCGGAGCGCTCGGCCGTACCTCCTGACAGGATGGCTCTGGTTTCTCGGAACACTGGTCCCAGTCATCGGAATTGTTCAGGTAGGAGATCAAGCTATGGCAGATCGTTACGCTTACCTCCCCCTGGCGGGATTGTTCATCGCAACTATCTGGTATGTTGCCGATTTTGCAGAGCGCGGGAACCTGAATGAACTTCAGCGCTTTCTAGCTGCTGTCGTTGTGCTGGGAGCTCTTGCCTTCTTGACCACTCGCCAACTCAGCTATTGGCGAGATGACGTGGCGCTTTGGTCCCATGCACTACAGGTCACGCCAGAAAACGAGCTATCGGAAACACAGCTTGCAACCGCCTTTATTTTTCGCGGTGACCACGACTCAGCTCTGCCTCACCTGATCAACATCGCAAAGCTTGATCCCACAAACATTTGGCCCTATGGAAGCATTGGTGCAGGATACCTCAGTGCGGGTCGACCCCAGGAGGCAATTCCTGAATTTGAGAAGGTGATCAAGTTGTCGGATCACGCAAGTTTGAGTGCTCTTGATAAGGACCTGCGTTCCTCCGCGTTTCTCAATCTGGGCTTTGCGGCAATATCGCTGAACGATTATGCGAGAGCACTGCTGAGCTTTCGGGAGGCGAATGAGATTGATGCTGCAAACGTCGACCAGGCCATAAGAGTCGCTCAGCATTCGATTTCCAGCGGACCAACGCTGCACGACTACTTGGAGTTGCCTCTCCTGCTGAAGGCGAAAGGAAGGGACCGTGATGCCCTGGCAGTTCTGGCGAGCGCAATCAGCGCAAACCCAGGGTACGAGGAAATTCGGCGCTTGTGGAGCTATCTGAGCCCCGGCTCGAAAAACAACGAATCTGAAGCGAGATTATTCTGATGGTATCTTTGTCGACCAGGGCCACTCGGCCACGAACACGACGGCGCCAAAGAGAACGCGCTGAAAGGCATGCGGGAATCGGACAGCCGAAGGCGCGTACTTCATTGATTCTCGCTTTGAGCCTGGTATTGGTTGCCGGTACGCTGGTTCTTTACAGTCCCGTACGCACCCACGAGTTCATTAATTATGACGACAAAGAGTACGTTGTCGACAACTCTCACGTGACCGCAGGACTGACCGGGGACACTGTTCGATGGTCCATGAGCTCGACGGAGCAAGCTAATTGGCATCCGCTGACATGGTTATCTCACGCGCTAGATTGCCAACTGTTCGGACTCGATGCCGGTGACCATCATCTCATCAGCCTCCTGATTCACGTCCTCAATGTTGTGCTGTTGTTTCTGCTGCTGAATGAAGCGACCGGCGCGTTGGCGCGCAGTTTCCTGGTCGCTGCACTGTTCGCCTGGCATCCCTTCAATGTGCAATCCGTCGCGTGGGTGGCCGAGCGCAAGAACTTGTTGAGCACGTTGTTTTTCTTATTGACTCTTGGTGCTTACGCCTGGTACGCGCAAAAGCCGCAATGGCGTAGGCTGGCAGCAGTGGTAGCTGTCTTTGTTTTGGCTCTTGCGTCCAAGCCGATGGCAGTGACCTTGCCCTTCGTGCTCTTATTACTCGACTATTGGCCGCTTCAGCGTATAGCAGGATGGACCAGTGAGTCCACTCGACTGCGCATCCCGCAGCAATCTCGGTCACGGCTTTTGCTGGAAAAATTGCCCCTGTTCGGGATCTCTGCGGTCAGTTGTGTCCTCACGGTCTGGGCACAGAGGACGGGTGGAGCATTGCGCTCTCTGCAGGCCTTCACGCTC
>Ga0070765_100001857_pt1 | contig 13088 bp, 10 predicted proteins | sample HubBroMetageWFT5_FD_71516 | JGI IMG/M metagenome (GOLD analysis project Ga0070765, IMG submission 71516) | Warmed and freeze-thawed soil microbial communities from the Hubbard Brook experimental Forest, New Hampshire - Hubbard Brook CCASE Soil... | ecosystem: Environmental > Terrestrial > Soil... | reverse complement strand
TTTGGACTGCCGGCGTGCAAATGTTTGGGCTCTTAATGATGTGCGTGGCGCCGTGGGTCGCGCTGTTCTTCGCGCACGGGTGGCCGCTGATTTTCGCGTGCATCTGCGTGGGACTCGCCATCATTCTGCATATCGGCGCCTGCCTGGAATTCAAAGTGTCGCCCCTGTACGCGTTGACGTTCCCTATTGGTGCGTTGATTTTTATTTGGATGCAGGCGCGCTCTTTGATTGTTACGTTGTGGACAGGCGGGATCACCTGGCGCGGGACGTTTTATCCGCTGAAGGAATTGAAACGCGGACTCGTGTAGCGACCAAGCTTTACGAATCGTGCCGGGTTCAGAATTTCTTTCTACTTGAAAAACGTGTAGCCCACGAAAACACCTTCCAAATCCACGCCCGGATTTATTTCACCACGCTGAGCGTTGGAGATGTGCTGATACTTGTATGCGAAAGTCCACGCGTGCGTGCGCGCCGAATTGAAGAGCTGGAATCCGAGTTGAAGGTCGAAGTCATAATTAAATTGCGTTTCGCCGTGAATATCGACTGGAACTGGGCGCAAGGAGGAAATGAATCCCGCCGTGGACGCGCCGTAAAGCTGGAGTTTGTGCGTACGGAAACCATTCAACTTCAGGCCTAGAGGATTTACGCCACCGCCATAGACCGCCTCGCGCGCGCCGGTAATGTATGTGATGTTTCCCTGGGGATTAACAAAACTGCCGAGAATTTTTGGCTGCAACATGACCGCCACAGGCATCACGTCCACGGTCCATTCCAGAGACCATCCCCCGCCGGGATGCTCATGTATGCGCCGGGCGTAGCGAAATCCAAGAACTCCAAGCTGGCGCGGGCTGGTGACGCCGAGGACGTGTGGCGCGTACGGCGCGTAAGAAGCCCAGATACCGAACTCGTTGTCCGCGACCTGAAAATGTGCTGGTTGGGCCGGCGGAGCCTGGCAGCGAGCTGCGGGTGAAACGCACACAAGCATGGCGACGCCGAGAACAAGTGTTGAAGAAATGCGACTAAAGAATCTTTGTAGTGAAGTCACGCGGTTCCTATCAGGAGATTTTTTTTGCGGCTCGCTTTTTGACCGGCTTCGCTGGACCACTCTGGACGGGAGCAGGCGCGGCCTCCGTTTCAGGCTTCGTCTCACCCGGCTCAGAAATAGATGCAGTCTCGGCGACTGGAGGTGCAGAAAAAGCCGCGCCTAGGTCGCGTTGCTTCAGAGACCGTATACGATCGCGCAGCGCGGCGGCACGTTCAAATTCAAAATTCTTTGCGGCTTCGCGCATTTGCGATTCCAGTTGGCCTATAGCATGAACCAACTGGGCTTCCGTGGAGACGTCTTCGATCACGACATCGTCCAGCGGCACAGTAACATAATCCGCTTCCACAATTCTGGCAAGCTGCATGTCCACAGATTTCACAATCGAGAGCGGCGTGATGTTGTGCTCGCGGTTATAGGCCTCCTGCTTCGCGCGGCGGCGGTTTGTTTCGCCGATAGCTTGCTTCATGGAGTCGGTCATCACGTCGGCATACAAAATGGCACGAGCTTCCAAATGGCGCGCGCAGCGACCGATTGTTTGGATTAGCGAAGTCGTGCTACGGAGAAAGCCTTCTTTGTCTGCATCGAGAATGGCGCACAGAGAAACTTCGGGCAGATCGAGGCCCTCGCGAAGAAGATTGATGCCGATGAGGACGTCAAATTCTCCGCGGCGGAGATCGCGAAGAATGCGGATCCGTTCGAGAGTTTCGATTTCCGAATGCAGGTAGCGGCAACGTACGCCGACTTCGGTGAAATATTCGGCGAGGTCTTCGGACATGCGCTTCGTCAACGTAGTCACGAGAACACGCTCGTTGCGTGCGGCGCGAACGCGGATTTGTTCCAGCAGATCGTCCACCTGGCCTTTTACCGGGCGGACTTCCACCTGCGGGTCGACGAGTCCTGTAGGACGAAGCACCTGTTCCACGACCACGCCGCCGGATTTTGTGAGCTCGTACGGGCCAGGCGTCGCGGAAACGTAAACGGCTTGATTTACGCGATGCTCGAATTCCTCAAAGTTTAGCGGGCGATTGTCGAGAGCGGAGGGCATGCGGAAACCGTACTCGACCAGCGTTTGCTTGCGCGAACGATCGCCGTGATACATGCCGCGAATCTGCGGAATGGTTTGGTGCGACTCGTCTACGAACAAAAGAAAATCGGACGGAGTGTAGTCGAAAAGAGTGGGCGGAGCTTCGCCGGGCAAGCGTCCTGAAAGGTGCCGCGAATAATTCTCGATTCCGTGGCAGTAACCGATGGTGCGCATCATTTCAATGTCGAAATGCGTGCGTTGGACTACGCGCTGTGCCTCGACAATTTTTCCCTGGCGCTCCAGTTCACCTTTCCACCACTCAAGCTCTTCGTAAATGCTTTGAATGGCGCGCTCGCGTTGTTCGGCGGGCAAAACGTAATGGCTCTTCGGATAAATCAAGATGCGGTCGATTTCTTTTTCACCGGCACGGGTTTTGATTTGACCGGTGACCGGATCGAATTTGCGGATAGCCACAATCTCGCTGCCCCACATTTCCACGCGGACCGCCAGATCGTCGTACGGCGGATAGATTTCGATCATGTCGCCGCGGACGCGGAAAGTGCCGCGGCGAAGGTCTTCGGCGCGCTCGTACTGAATTTCGACCAGCTTGCGAAGAATAGCTTCGCGAGCCACGGACTGACCCTTTTCGATTAGCTGCATCATGCTGTAATACGCTTCGGGAGAACCGAGACCGTAAATGCAGGAAACGGACGCGACCACGATTACGTCGCGGCGTTCGAAGAGAGAACGCGTGGCACTCATGCGCAACTTGTCGAGTTCATCGTTGATCGTGGATTCTTTTTCGATGTAAGTATCGCTCGCAGGGACGTAGGCTTCGGGCTGGTAGTAATCGTAATAGCTGACGAAATATTCCACGGCGTTGTTGGGGAAAAACGAACGAAATTCGTGGAAAAGCTGGGCGGCCAGAGTCTTATTATGCGCCAGAACGATCGTGGGGCGGTTGATTTGTTCGATGACCTTAGCCATGGTGAACGTTTTGCCCGAACCGGTGACACCCAGCAGGACCTGGTGGCGGTCTCCATCATTAATGCCGCGGACCAGATTGGAAATCGCTTCGGGCTGGTCGCCGCGCGGCTCGTAGTCACTGGCAATCTTGAAGTTCATCGGCGGACTCTCAGTTGCGAAAAATGGGTCAAGCTGAAAACTACCATTATACCAAAGGTTGCAGATCACCGCTCTGGGCCAAAAGGCACGCGCGGAGGACAAATTTTAGGGCTGTTGGGCTGTGGACAGAGTCTCCGCGGGCAATAAGGAAATCTCAGACTTACTATCCACGCGGCTGACGTAATGAATTTTAGAGCCCGTCGCAATCTTAAGTATTTGCACATCCATACTTTGCGTGGAATTTTGCGTGGAGCGGACCAGTGTGCCATCTGCGAGCGAAATATATTCGAGGCTACCGCCAGTGCCGGTCCAGGTGCCGGAGGTGTCCAAGCCTTTGCGGGAGTAATCGTCAGGCGTGGCATCACCATTGCGAATGATCTTGAATTCGGTGACGATCACGGCGCACGAGGGGTTCACATTCTGCCTAGGCTGTGCGCCACTGGATGGTTTTTGCGGAGCGTCCGTTGGAGAGCAAGGCTCGTCGTGCAGATATGTAGAGCGGTTTTTCCAGAGCAGGCCGCCGAGAGGCGTGCCTTCCATGGGCTGATCGGAGTTCCATTTCTCGCCAACTTCAATTCCGGCTTTTGGAAGGCGCGCGCCGAAGGAAAGCCCGTTCATCCAAGCATGAACATTCTGCGCCACTACCGGATTCGTCAGCAGATCGTCGATGCCCGTGATATGAGAAACCTGACCGTTGGGCTCGATGGTGTATTCGAGCGAGCGGCCTTCGAGATGTTTGTATTGATCTTGCACGTTGGAGCCCGCCAGATCGAAGGCATCGCTTTTGAACGCGGCGTCGGATTTCTCGAAGGTGGTCCGAACGCGCACACTGCCGGCGGCCTCCCCATTGGCTGGCGGCGTATTCAGCACATCGAGACGCAGAATCAGGCTAACGGATTGTGTGGATTTAGATGCCGCCTCGGGATTCTCGATGGGCGTTTCCATCTTGTTGTTCGCTGTCGTGCTGGTTTCGATTTGGTACCGCAGGACTTCACCGGGCGTGAATTTCATCGAGAGATGCACTTTGGCTGGCGCCGCAGAAAGAGAAAGCGCGATTATGGCGAGGCATGCGACGGTCACTAGAAAACTTCGATGGTTACTTTGTAAAAGCTGAGAATTCCGCCGCATTCATGAACGCTAGCATAGCCTCATATGGCGCGCAAATTCGTCTACAACTTGCGTTTCAAGGACGGGCCGCAGGCATGGGAATCCGTGATAGCTGAGGCGACGACAGCGGGCCGGTAAGACGATAGTCAGAAGCAGAGGCGGTGTGTTCTGATGCTTCGCTTGGAAGAACGCGCAAGCGCAAATCCAGGTCCCGACTGAAATCGAGCGAACCGAAACCTTCGATTTCAGACGATGGGCTTTGTAGCAGCAAGCCTTGGAATTTAATTTCGCGGTCGGCACACGTAAATGCAGTGGAGGCTTGGCGGAAAGAGCTGGTGCCTGGCTCGGCCGCATTTTCACGCAAGGACTCCGCCAGATTCAGGCTGCGGTACTCGACGTCGCTTATCCGTGCTTTTCCTTTGCAAGTGAGCGAGGCTAACATGTCGGTCTTGTCAGCGCCGCGAGCATTCAGCAAAAGTTCTCCGGAGGCTACGCCTGAAAACATCTTGGCCAGGTTTGGCGAATCCGCCGAAAGCGCAAGCAGATCGACGCGCGAAAAATCCAGGTTCACACGATAAGAAGGAATCGCCGCAAAATCCGCTTCGAACGACGCAGCGATGTTGCCTCCGTAGAACTGTCCGCGCGCATTTGTAAATTCGATGTGATGGCCAGAAACTCTCAGATCGCCCTGAAGGCGATGCACGGTAACCGGGGCCAACGTGAATTCGTCAAGCGCTATGCGGCCGGTGGCTTGCAGCGTGTCGGTAACCGCGTTTGTCGGCGAGCGCGGATTTAAAAACGGCAACATACGGTCGAGAAAGCTTTCCCGCCAACGGGGATTAAGCCAGCGATCGACATCAACAGCCGCCAAGTGGTCCGCCGAAAACGTGAAAAGCCATCCGCCTGTTTCGCGACGATCGAACGAGCCACTCCAATCCGCACCAAACGCGCTGGCTGATGTCACACCAATGTGCCGCGAATCCGGTTTCCAATCCGCGTGCGCCTTGATGTCTTCGATCGGCAAGTTCAGGAACGGCGTGCGAAGCGACATTCCGGCCTGTTCGCCGCCGAAGTCCACGGTCCCGGTCAGCTGGGTTCGCCAGGGATACGCAACGTCCTGCCAGCGCAAATCGCAGCGCAACGGACCTGCGAGGTCCCATCCACGTGAAATATTCCAGCCGAACGCGCTTGCGGTGGCTACCAAATCGCGAGCCTGGGTGAGATTTCCAGTCAAGTGGAAGACTGGCATTTCAGAGCCGCGCTTCACGGACGTTTCGATGTGAAGCGAGCCACTGGCAGCGCCAAATGTGAGGGACACCGGGGAGAGCGCCGCGACGCCCCGATCGTATCGAAAGTCTACATTTCCCAGGCGGACCGGGACGCGTAGGCGTGGGCTGGTGATGTCGGCTTCCTGAACGGCAAGGGACGAGGCGAGAATCCCCGGCGCCCAGCCGGAAGAAGTTACCTGCAACCTTGCAAATCCATGAAGAGAGAGATCATCAGCGACATTCGAATGAAAGGCCCTGAGCCACGCGAGCGCGTCATTCAAGTCAATCACCGAAGACACGACGTCGTAAGAAACGGGCAGAGCGTCCGGTACAACATTAGGAAGAGGACTCCATGCAAAGGCTACGTTGGCGGTGGCGTACGAATGCGGGCCTTCCATTGTTACGTCCTGTAGGCGCATGATCGGTGCCGTGGGATCCCACCGGAATTTAGCAATCACATTCATGGATGGATTGTCTGGACGGAGCGCGAGATCCCAACGGTGCAACTGGCGAAACTCAGCGCGAGATTGAATCGTCCATCCGCCATCTGCGCGGTCTTGCGTTCGAGCATTCATCATCAGAGTGAGTAAGCCCCGCACGCCGTAATCGGAGCTGCGAGCCAGGCGCAGAATATCCGAGACAGAGGCATCACTCCACGAAGCATTCAGTTCCGCAGGACGCAAGCGCGACGAAGTTCCGCCCATTTGGCCGCTGACGTGGAGTATGCCGGCCTGCTGCACAATTACAGCGGCACGGGTTGGAATTGCTTGCAAATCCATAGTCCAACGCCCCGGCCCCGCGGGTTCGACGTAACCGGTCACATCCACCAAAGCGAACGGAAGTTTCTCTTCGCCACGCTTAAAATTAATTCGTCCTGAATCTATCTCGATACGCCTGAAGCGCACGGCGGGTGCGCCCGGCGCTGAAGGACCGGAAACACCCCGGGAAAACGCAGCAGGCGGAGGCTTGGGCAACCATTCAGCAAGATTCCAATCGCCGTCTGAATTGCGGACTAGATTCAGACTCGGATGGTCGAGCGAAACAGTTCCAAGCTGAAGATGGCCGAGCAACAGACCTTGCCACCGGAGACGCACGGTCAGTGATTCAGCACGTAAAAAATATTCGTGGCCAAACCGCGGGTCTTCTCCAAAGGTCACTGATTGCGCGCGCAGTGTAGGGCCGTCTAACAAAGTGAAATTGTAGCTGCCCACTTCCACCGGCCTTCCGAAAGCGGCTGCTAGACGTGCCGTGATTTTTTTTTGCAAAGGCGAATGGCGAATCAGCAGCGAGATCCCGGCACTGGCGAGCCACACCAGTACCAGAAGCAACAGAATCCATTTTGGCCAACGCGTCCAGCCGCGCGGACGCGGTCTCGCTTGCGAGATAGTTTGCGCATGAACGTCGGGATGGGAGAGCGTGCTTGCCACGGTGATTCCCAACCTTACCAGCCGGCTAATGGACCTCGTGCATCATACGCCGCCAGCGGGTGCGCGCGGGAAGATGCAAAAGATTTTGCCCCATCGCGCGAAGCGTTCCGATGAAGCTTCGGCCAAGGTAGTCTCCCGGCGCAGCCTCAACGGACCAGTAAATCATTACCGGACGGCCCATCACGGCATCACGATTTACAAAGCCCCAATAGCGGCTGTCCCAACTGCGGTCGCGATTATCGCCCATCACAAAATAATTGTCAGGCGGAACGACCAGCTCGCCGTGCCGGACGTGGCTGAGAATTTGTTCTGCCCACTCCGGACGCAGCCCGATTTCAGCGAAATAGCGGCCAGAGGGTGGAAAATTGTCGCCAAAAGGATCTTCATAGATCGGATCGTGTATCACGTACGGCTCGAATAGAGGCTCGTCGTTCACATAAACGTGCTGGTTAATGATGCGCACGCGGTCGCCGGGCAAACCAATCACGCGCTTCACGTAATGCGGATGGTCATCAAAAGGAAACTTGAAAACGACAATATCGCCTCGGCGAATCGCACGATAGGGAAGGGATTTTTCGTACCACGCGCCATGGCCGCCAAATATAAATTTGTTTACCAATAAATGATCACCGATCAGCAGAGTGGGCTCCATCGATTGCGAAGGAATCTTGAAAGCCTGAACGATGAAGGTGGTGCCAAAAAGAGCCAGCAGAATTGTGACCAACAGTGACTCGGCATACTCCGCGAAGGAACTGCGCCTTGCCACAACTTTCGCGGGCGTGGGCGCGGGTGTTGACTCAATCGCGGGGTCCGGCTCGGTAGTATCTACTTCCACGAAACTCCTTCAGGCGATTCCATCGTTCGATTCGAAATGTTCGAGCGCCGCTCTTGCAGCGCCTTGCTCCGCTTCTTTTTTGCTGCGCCCTTCAGCCCCAGAAAGTTTTTTTCCGGCGTGCCAAACTTCCACTTCGAATGTCTTTTGATGGTCGGGGCCCGATTCGCTGCGGACACGATACTCCACCGGAGGCAGGTCGCGCTGCTGCAGCCATTCCTGCAAAGCGGATTTATCGTCGGCGCGTTCCAGGCCGAATGATTGGCTGCCCAGCGCAGGTCCCAGCAACGTGCGGTGAAGGAACGAAACCGCCGCGGGAAGTCCAGCATCGAGGTAAATGGCGCCGAGGATGGCTTCATACGCGTCGGCGAGCAGCCGTTTTTTATCCCGGCCACCCGTTTTCTCTTCTCCGGGTCCCAGCCGCAAGTGATCGCCGAGCTTCAACTCCTTGGCTGCAGCATAAATCGACGACGCGCTCACGAGCCGTGCCAGACCCTTGGAAAGCTGTCCCGAATCCCAGTCCGGAAACGTCCGGCAAAGTTCGTCGCTAGCAACCAGGCCCAAGACGCGATCGCCGAGAAATTCCAGACGCTCGTTATCGGTGTTGTTGGAGTTTTGGCGATGAGAACGATGAATCAGCGCGCGTTCAAGTTCCACCGTGTCATTAAAATTATGACCCAGGATCGCCTCCAGTTCCTCTCGTTCCTGTGGGGTCATGATTGAAATGGCCTCGGTTTAGGGTTTGGATCCAGCCGGTTTTGCGGCAGCCAACTTCTTGTTTTCGTCAGCCTTCCCCTTACAACGGTCCGCCAAACCTCCGGGAATCTGCGCGCACTTTTGGAACGCGTCGGCGGCATCGCTGAACCGGTTCAAAGCTTGCAACTCGATCCCCATCACGTAGAAATCGGTGGGGTCAGGAGTCGTCGCAAGTTTTTCGCCCTGCTGCAGCTCGGTGACGGAATTTGCGTAATCCTGCTTGCGGAACTCAACCAATCCAAGACCGCTGTGCGCCTGGGACATGGCCGCGTCCTTGGCTTTCGCGAATTGATCGTCGGTCATACCCGCAGGCTTTTCCAGGCTGGGAATTAATTCGATGGCATGCTTTTCCTCGGCCTCGGCCTTATTCAAAAGACGCTCGGAATCCATACTGTTGGGATCGATATTGTGCGGGATTACCCAACCTTCCAACACCAGTACGCTGACGTTGTCCGGATTTATCGCCAGAGCTTTGTCGGCTACGTCGTGCATTTTGTCGAGTTGCTGTTTGTTGAAATAATCCTGCATAAGCCGGGCGTAAACAGTTTCCGCATATTTGCTCTTGGGATATTTCGCGACAAAATCCTCGCCGAGCTTGATGCGCGCGTCGGTTTGCGCGGGAGCGTTTGCGTCGTAAAACGCTTTGTAAGCCTTCTCTTCTTCGGGATCAACTTTCGGCGCTTCCGCGGGGTTCGTCGTACCGCTTTGTGGAGCCGCGGACTGTCCCGGCTTGGCGGGGGCCGCAGCTGGCGCGGGCTGCTGTTGCTGCTGCGCGACGCATGGCTGGACCAGCGCCAGCGTGGATCCAATGGCTAATAAAATGGCTGCGGTGATCGAGTTTCGTAGCGACTGGAACATCATTTTTCACCTTCCGTAGTTAAGTACCCTAGGCGCGTGGAAACGGCCCCGGGGCTAAGGATTATGAGACGCTTTATCGCTCTCTGGTGCGCGAGAAGTATAAGGTAGATCCAGGCCGCGTTGCGCCGCCGCCCGCGCATTTTCCGGAGAGCCATGAACGGCCAAGGCCGCGCGGTATTCAGCTACCGCCTCGTCGCGCTCGTCTTGCAGATCGTGAATGCGTCCCAGATAGACATGCGACCAGGACAAAATCGAAGGATCAGGTGTACCCGGCGGAATGGGCGCTCCCGGTATTCCCGACGTCCAACTTGCCACAATCTGCTCGAATAATTCCTGGGCGCGTTCACCGTCACCAGAAAGTATGGACGCCACCGCTAGCCCGTATCTCGCGCGCGGCTCGTCCGGATATTTCTCCAATACTTTTTGGAATGTGGCCGAAGCGGCTGCGGCATCCTTTAACGCGATTTGATGATCCCCTTCCGCCAGCATGCTATCGAGGTCCGCGGTCTGATTCGCCGGCGTGGCGCTGGCCCTGGCGTGTTCTGGAGCTGCCTCCACCGGAGCAAAAGCAAAATCTTTCAAACGTTTCTGCTCCGCCGATACGTCGATGCCATTGATGATGTCGGGGAAATAATACGTCATCGCAGGCGCGGCTTTTTCAAACTTTTCGAGCTGAGTGACAATTGGACGCACGAGGATGAACCCAGCTTTGTCGTTTTGCACCAGGGCCGCTTCGAGTTTGTCGGGCATCAAGTGGCGCAATCGCAGCTCGACAGCTTTGATCAGACATTCGTCGGTGAAAGCGATAAAGTCGGTGCGGTATTCTACAGGAAGCTGCGGCGCACGCGCGGCTACATTGAGCAGACTACTTTTGCTTTCGACTTCCTTGCGATACCTGAGCGGCAATGGATCCAGCATAAAATGCAGATAAGCGTGCTGTATATCTTCCACTGGAATTTGCGCCGTGGAACCAACGGCCATGGCGTAATGGTCGCCCAAGTTGCGGAAATTCGTGCGGCCGCCGACGAGCGGTTCCACATAAACAGTGAATGTACGGCCGTGCGCGGACTTTAAAATTTCCCGCAGATAAGCGTTTGATACCGTAACGATACGCCGCATCACCGGCTGATAACGCGCGATCGCACGGTGGTATTCAGGTTCGATTTGAGTCCAGCGAATGTCGAGATGGGCTTCATGGTAAAAAGCCGCGAGAATCCTTTGGAATCCTTCTAGCGAGCCAACGTCGGGTGGAAGAAGGTCGGGGTCAACCTGATACCGAAAATCCGGCGGGGGGCCAACTACCAACGCAAAGGTGATGTAGCGCGAAAGAGTTTCGCCGGGATCGGAGAGCAAGTGGTCGCGGTAAAACTCGCGCAGGGCTTCCGTAGCCGGGCCATGCAGATTCAGAAGCTCGCCGCGCAATGCGAGGCGAGAAGGCATTTCCGCCAACGTGCTTTCGTCGGCGTCAAAGCCGGCGGCGTCGAGCGCGCACATGGTGGCAAATAACTGCTGATTGGCCTCCACTGCGATTCCGCTGGTGAATTCCTGTTGAAGCGGCGCTTGCCTATGGGCTCTGGGGATAGACGCAATGTTCACTAAGAGCACAGCAATGCAGCAACACGATGTAGGAAATGGATGAAAAACTCTTTGGATGGCCAGACTCCTCACACTTTCATCATCCGCCGGCAGCGCCAAGCTCCCCTGTTCTCGAGCGGCTGGCAGCGATTAATCAAACATTGAAACTGTAGCGGTCAGGCTTCGCGTAGTCAAGAAAACGCGCAGATAAATAGGCGGGGCGAAGGGCCGGAAAAACTAGAGCGAAATGCCTACCCGTGGACGCGAACTTCGCTGAAGCTCAGCAGAACGCGGCCGCCATCAGTCGGTCGTCCGAAGCTAAGCTCGGGGCGGAAGCGCGAAAATAGAAGAACCTGGTCGATCTGATGTTTCACAGCAACGTCGTTGGGGCCGGAGAGAATATTGTAGGAAACCACTTCGCCCTGCGCATTAAGCGTTGCTTCCAACACCAGCACGCCTGAATCGGGATGCCCTTCGGTCGCCACCACGCCCGGAACCGTGAACGGCGCCAGACCTTCAAGGCGCGCGGGCTGAACGAGGTTTAGCGGCAAGTCATTCGCGACGATGCCCATCGGAACGCCGATCAGGACGTTCTGTACTACCAGGACAAACACAACCAGTGCGGTAAGAATTCCGCCGGTAGCGGGAACGGCGAGCGGTTTGAAAACATCCTGGAAAGATAGCAGAGCGCGAGAGCAGGCACGCCGGAATCTGACCCACGGAGAAACAGAATGCGCTGCCTGCACGCGGATTCGCATAACCAAATCAGCCGGTACAGCAACCGGTACCATATTTGCCAAACACATGGAAAGCCGGCGATAACTTTCGAGCAAATCGCGGCAGCTTCCGCACACACTAAGATGTGCGCGAACGATGGCATGGTCTTGCGCCGGAATTGCTCCATCGACATACCCTGGTAGGCGTCGTGCAGCGTCGCGACAATTCATTGGGCGCCTCCGTGCCTTTTGGTTGCGTAGGTTAACGAACGCGTGACCGTTGGTTTCGATGCCGTTGGAATCATGCCTGCGGTTGATGGCGATAAGCCTCGCGAAAATTCTGGCGCGTGTTCGGTCTGTGTGTTGCGATCGGTAGATTCCGCGCGAGAAGCATGCAGAACGGGATCCAGAATCTCACGAAGAATTCGGCGTCCGCGCAGGATGCGCGATTTAACCGTGCCCACGGAAACTTCCAAAACTTCGGCCACTTCTTCGTAAGACAAGCCTTCGAGGTCTCGCAAAATAACCGCGCTGCGAAACACGTCGGGCACTTGCGCCAGCGCTCTGCGGACCACCGCTTGCATTTCGGCTGCTTCCGCTTGTTCCAGCGGAGTCGCTTCCAAATCTTTCAAATCAAGCGCCGGGTTCTTCCCTTCCACTTCGGCGTCAATCGAAACCTGTTGGCGATGATGACGCCAGCACCAGCGCCGGTGGTTCAAAGCTTGTCGCACAGAAATGCGATATAGCCAGGTTTTCAAAGAGCTGCCCTGCCGGAAGCCATGGATGCCGCGAAAAGCTCGCAGAAAAACTTCCTGCGTTACGTCAGCGGCGTCGGCAGAATCGGAGAGAATTCCGTAAACCAAGTTGTACACCCCAGCGTGGTAATAGGTGACCAGCCAGTCGAATGCCGAGTCAGACCCCGCCTGCAGCTCGGTGACGAGTCCAGCTTCGTCGCGGCCCCACGGCAATATTTGTGCTAGGTCGGACATGCCTTCCACGGTCTCCCTTAAGGGCCTGTCCCTGTCTTAGCTTAGACACCATCTAGCCCTAATTTGTTGCTAGGGTAGCAGAAATTAAGGAATTCGCTATCCGCCAACAGTACTAGGCCGAAAAACGCCCAGCTCCGCGCAAGTATCTGAAAGAGCTAGTAATAGCAGACTTCAAAAACGGCATTCGCCGGATCTATCAAAATCCTGACACGCTACGTGCATCTACGTGCACACCTTGTAAGATGTGTCCGTTATCCGTGCCGGTTCAAACGGTCGATGCAACACTATCTGGTATAAAGCTGTTTTCAAAGGTGGTGTTTATGAAACAAGGGAGACGGTTTGGGTTTTCGGCGGAGCAGAAACTCG
>Ga0070765_100001856_pt1 | contig 13094 bp, 14 predicted proteins | sample HubBroMetageWFT5_FD_71516 | JGI IMG/M metagenome (GOLD analysis project Ga0070765, IMG submission 71516) | Warmed and freeze-thawed soil microbial communities from the Hubbard Brook experimental Forest, New Hampshire - Hubbard Brook CCASE Soil... | ecosystem: Environmental > Terrestrial > Soil... | reverse complement strand
GTCATGGCAACGCGCGGCAGGCTGAGCAATCTCCGGACTTGCGTGCACGTGGACGGCTGTGACCTGGCACAGAATGGGAGATACGGGCCTCGAGAACGGCGCGAAGGCTGCGGGGCATTTGCTTTGGGACTTCGAATACCGCGACCTGGGTGACGTCGTCGGGACCGCCGTAAGAGATACGGAAAAAATGGCGATGTTCGCGCATCCGGAAGAGGCTGACCAGGATCAGGGGCAGCACGCCCAGGCGGTGCGTGACTTCCTTCGAGTAATCGAACGACTGGATCGCGCTGTAGGAGATTGCCAGCTTGCTGCCGGCATGCTCGAAGATGAGCGCAGTGTCAGAGGTAGTATCCAGACTGCCGATTACCCCGGACTGCAGGCCGGGCGCGGTTCCGCCAACATATTTGACTTCGCGCCCCGCGACCGCGCCTGCCGGTAACGCGAGAAGCAATAGCAGACCGAGTAGCATCCACCCTTTCATAGCCGGCGCGCTTTTCGTTTTCTGTTTTGTGGTCATCCGCTGTCCTCCTCAGGTCCAGTGAGTGCAGCGTAGAGGATTGAGGCTGGCGGAACAGGTGTCTGTGGCGCACTTTCTCAAGTGTCACATGAGCTTGCCGAGGTAGCTTCTACAAAGACTCAATCGGCTGGCGGATGAACTCTACATAGCGCTGTAATTCGTCGATGGAGGACTCGGAAAGCAGAGAGAAGGGAATCGCGCGGCATCCGGCGGGAAGATCGGCCGCTGTGAGCGAATCACAGACGATCGCGGCGGTTTGTTTCAGGCCGCGCTGCCAGTTGGCCTCGCGGGCATCGCGAAACACCAGACTGTCAGGATGGAATCCAGCGGCCGTCAGCATGGCCCGCGCGACTTTCAGAAACTCCGGCCAGCGGGATGCCACACCCACGAGCGTTCCGGCGGGCGCGGGCAAATAGGTGGAGAGTGACGCGGGTACCGAGCGAAGCTGCAGCGTTAGCAATTCGGTTCCTGCTGGAAGAAGCTGCCGCGCCGTGGCCACGCGGTTGGGCAACACGACCGCAACGCCGCCCTCGGGAGTCTTTGGACAATCGTCCGGAGCGCAGGATTTCACGGGAAAAGAAACGGCTGCGGCGATCTCCGCCGCCAGGATGCGGCGCAACTCTTCATCCGGTTCGAGCAGCAGGAAATGATCCGGAGGCTGCATCTCGAGCCACTGCCGCAAACGCGAGCGCAGCGCGGGCAGCGACACTCCCAGAGTTCGGGCGGAGCGAAACAGGCGGGCGATGGTCTGATCGAGTTCGCGGGCCGGGGAGGGCGGCAACTCGGGTTTGGTGGCGCGAACGTAAACGCCGCTGCCGCGACGAAACTCTACCCAGCGGTCGCGATGCAGCTGGCGATATCCGGCGCTCACGGTGTTGGGATGCAGGTGAAAGCGCCGCGCCAGTTCGCGCGTGGAAGGCAGACGCTGCCCTGGCGCGAGGTCGTCGCTCAAGATTCCGAGCACGACCTGGGTCACCAGCTGTTCGCGAATCGAAACCTCGCTGCCCCGGGCAAACCAGAGTTGCATGGCGCGAACATCATACCCCGCTCGCCCGCGCCAGCCTGGTTTCCCGCTCGCCGCTTATCGTCTTCCCGTATCGTCGTCGCTTACCGGTCGTCGCTTACCGGTCGTCGCTTACCGGTCGTCGCTTACCGGTCGCCGCTTCCGGCTCGCCAGTTCCTGCTGCCGCTTAAGCGCTGAGCGAGATTGCCGAGGTTGATCCCAACTGCGGCGCGGTGCTGCTGTTCGTGGTCGCTGACTGGAAGTCCTGCAGCAGTGAGTTGTAAGCCTGCTGCGCTCCGGCGAGATTGTTCGACTGCAGATCCTGCCCGAGCTGCTGAAACAGCTGGCTGATTTCGCTGTTGCTGCTATTGCTGCTGCTGTCACTGTCGCGATGAGGGTGGCGACGATGGCCGGTGGTCTCGGAGGCGTTCTGCGAGGCGCTCTGCGCCGCGTTTTGCAGGTCGGTCTGCAGCTGGGTGAAGTCCTGCTGCGCCGCCGTGGTATTGCCCGACTGCAGGTCTTGCCCGAGCTGGTTAAAGGCTTGCACGATAGGGTTGCTGCTGCTGGCGGACGAAGTCGAGGTGCCCTGCTGCAGGGTGGTGAAATCGCTCCGCGCCGCGGACAGGTTGCCCGACTGCAGATCCTGTCCAAGCTGCTGAAACTCCTGCAGAAACTGCTGCTGATTGTTCTGCAGGGCCTGCTGCTGGGCGAAATAATTGGTACTTGAAATTCCCGCTAATGACATTGCGTCTCCTCTCGCTGGTAAACCGCTTGGGAATCACATCGGCACTTCTTTGTTCCGCTTCAGTGTGGTTGGACTTCAGTGGCCGACGGCCTTGCGCTCTTTGGAAGAGCACACGGCGTGCCAAGGCCAGCGGATCTGTTCCCGCGCGGATTCGCACATTCGACACGACTTGCGGGCTGGTTGCTTGGTTGGATCAAGATTAGATTGCGGCAATCGGCAAGGCTTGCCGAGCTGCAAGGCGGCAGGGGTTGCCCATTGCGCGGCCTTGATTTCGTCTTTCCTGTCTGCGCGATGTCATCTTTTTGTCTAGTTTGTCCGGCGCGTTGCCGCTTTTCCATTTCCGGCAGTATGATGAAATCCATGAGTTTTTCCGAGACGATCTTCCTGTTCTTTTTGGCCCTCATCATCTTTGGGCCCAAGAAGTTGCCGGAGATCGCCCGCCAGGTGGGCAAGGCTCTCAACGAGTTCCGCCGCGCTTCCAACGAGTTCCGGGCGCAGATCGAGCACGAAATCAACAACGCTGAGACGGAGAAAATGCAGACGATCCTGCCTCCTACTCCCGCCCCGCCGGAAGGTACTACGAGCAGGACTTTGACTGCCGCGCCGGTTGACGCCAGCCACGTTGCTGAGGCTACCCGGACCAATACTGCTGGTTCCAACGGATCTGGCGGTGATCAGTCCACTGCGAATTCTGACAATCATTCTGATAATCACTCCGGCGATCAGGTTGAGGACGAGCCACTCTTTGCGGCCGCTCCCAAAGCCGTAACCAGCGAACCATCGGCGGCACTGAGCGACGCGGCTCCCGCCACCGACGAGGTGCCGACTCACGCCTCGCAGGAATCGCATGCCTAACTTCTGGGCTGCCGCTACCGGCGGCGAAAATTCAGCGGAGCCGATGCAGACCATGGGCTTCCTCGATCACCTCGAGGAGCTGCGCAAGCGCCTGGTGTATTCGATTGTGGCCGTCATCGCTGGCACGGGCTTGTGCTGGGGATATCGCGAGCGCATCTACGGCGTCATGCAGAAGCCCATAGTGGACGCGCTGCGGGCCCACCGTCTTCCGGAAAAGCTGGTCTACGTGAACCCCACCGACCCCTTCAACCTTTACTTGAAGATTGCCATGATGGCCGGTCTGTTTCTTACGTCGCCATTTGTGCTCTACCAGGTCTGGATGTTCATCTCGCCCGGCCTCTATCGCAACGAGAAGCGCTACGTCGTGCCGTTCATGGTCTCGACCATCGCTCTGTTCTCGCTGGGAGGATATTTCGGGTATCGGGTCGCCTATCCGCGGGCGCTCGAATTCTTCATCGACTTCAGCGGCCAGTTTCAGCCCATGATCACGATCGGCGAATATACGTCGCTGTTTCTGAGCATCGTGCTCGGCATGGGGCTGATTTTCGAGATGCCGATTCTCGTATTTTTTCTGGCCTTCATGGGCATCATGACGCCAAGCTTCATGGTGAAGAACTTCCGCTACGCGATTCTGGTGATTTTTATTTTGGCCGCCATCGTTACGCCCACTCCTGACATCGTAAACATGTGCGTTTTCGCCGCACCGATGCTGGCGCTGTACGCGTTGAGCATCGGCGTGGCTTATGTGGTGCATCCCAAACAGCGCGAGGCGCGAAGAGAGAAGCAGGCGCAATCGTGAGTCGCGCAGTCATGAGTTGCCAAATCAAGAGAGGGAAGGTTTTTTCGTGGATTCTGCTTGCCGGCGCGTTGGCGCTTCTGGCCTGCGATCGAGATAAGGACGTCGCGACGGCCACGCCGCAGACTCCGGCGGCGACCGTGAATGCGGCCAGCGATTCGACGCCCGCGCTGAAGTTTCCGCCCGACAGTGGCCCCCCGCCCGTGTTCGATGGCAATCGCGCGATGCAGTATGTGAAAGAGATCGTGAAGTTCGGTCCGCGGCCGCTGGCCAGCGCGAACCACAAAAAAGTCGAAGACTATCTCGCCGGGCGACTGAAGGGCGATGCGGTCGAAGACGACTCATTCACCGCCGACACTCCGGTAGGAAAATTTCCCGTGCACAACATCGTGGCCAAGTATCCGGGGACGAAAGACGGCATCATCGTGATCGCCAGCCACTACGACACGAACTATCCGCTGCGCGGCACGTCTTACGTGGGCGCGAACGATGGCGGTTCTTCCAGTGCCCTGCTGCTGGAGTTGGCCAACCAGCTGCGCGGCAAAACGCTCGACGGCTACGGCGTCTGGCTGGTGTGGGACGACGCCGAAGAAGCGATGAAGCCGGAGAACGAGACTCCGTTTATCGATGACAGCCTGTATGGGATTACTCATCTCGCGGAGAAGTGGGAAGCGGACGGCACGCTGAAAAAAATCAAGGCATTCCTGCTGGCCGATATGATCGGCGATGCGGATCTCAACGTCGATCGCGACCAGAACTCAACGCCGTGGCTGGAGAGCGTGGTCTATGAGGCCGCCACGCGGCTGGGATATCAATCGCATTTTTTCGGCAATAACAATAAAGTCACCGACGATCACATCCCTTTCGTCAAACGCGGCGTTGCCTGCGCCGACCTCATCGACTTCAACTACGGCTACAACAATGTCTTCTGGCACACTCCGCAGGATACGGTCGATAAGCTGAGTCCGAAGAGTCTCGAGATTGTAGGCGGCGTGGTGCTGGAAACGGTGCGAATTCTCGGCAAGATGGATCCACTGCCGCCGCAGTCGGCTCCTGCCCCGAACCCCAAAAGCTCTTAACCGCAAAGTTCGCAAAGTTCGCAAAGAAAATCCGCAAAGATCGCAAAGAAGTTCTTTGCGTCCTTCGCGGCTTTTCTTTGCGAACTTTGCGGTTAAAGGCTCTCCTCGCGAGCTCCTCTGCTCAGGTTTTTTGCGCTTTTGCAGAATTTCATTTCTAATGCAGCCCATATGCGAATGGTGAAAGCTTCGTTGTTTGTGTGGCTATTTGTTCTTTCAAGTCTTGCCGCGAGTCCTCCCGCCGATAACGACGTGAACCAGGTCATCCAGGCCGCCCTACAACCATCGGCGCTCGAATCCAACCTGCATCATCTGACCGATGAGATCGGCGGACGCGTACCGGGAACTGTTGCGATGACGCACGCTGCCGAGTGGGGCACGCAGGCATTTACCGTGGCCGGCGCCGACAGCGTTCACGCCGAGGGTTTCACGATTCCGAATTCCTGGGCCGAAGGCGCGACCGAGATGATCGCGACCACCTCCTATGAGATCAGCGCCACCAAGGTTGGCGGCACTATTCTCTCGACATTCCACGTTCGCGCGGTGTCGGTGGCGTGGGCTCCCGCGCTGGCGCCGGTGAAGCACGTGCCGATCGTCGATGTCGGGGATGGCACGGCCGCAGATTTCCAGAAGGCCGGCGACGTTGCGGGCAAGGTGATCCTGGTCCACACCACCGTCCTCAAAACCTGGGACGACCTCTTCGCCGAATACTCGAAAGCTCCGCCGATCATCGACCTTGCCGTGAAAGCGAAGGCGAAGGCCATCGCGTTCATGGCTACGCGGGAGCATGACATTCTTTACCGGCACACCAATACGGGCGCGGGTGAGATCGACAAACTTCCCATGGTCATCGTGGCCCGCGAAGATGGAGAGCGCATCGCGCGGCTGCTGGCCTCCGGGCGCTCGGTCTGGGCCGATCTCAGCATTCCGAACCAGATCGGCGGACCGATTCGCGCCTCGAATGTGATCGCCGAGATCAAAGGCAGCGAGAAGCCCGACGAATTCGTAATCCTCGGTGCTCACCTCGATTCCTGGGAACTCGGCACCGGCGCGCTCGACAACGGCTGCAACGCGGCTCTCGTCATCGATGCGCTGCGGGCGATCAAGGCGTCGGGCGTGAAGCCCCGGCGCACGATCCGCTTCATTCTTTTCTCGGGTGAGGAGCAGGGCCTTGTCGGCTCGCACGCCTACGCCCTGCATCATCGCTACGAACTCGATAAAGCGGCGGGCGTCATTGTGTACGATTCGGGCACGGGAAAGACCACGGGGTTTTCCGTGGGCGGCCGTAAAGATATTTCCGATGCCGCGAAACCACTGATCGCGCCCCTGGCGCAGTTTGGCGTGAAAGATCTGCTCCCCACCATGGAATGGGGCACCGACCATTTTGATTTCATGCTGGAAGGCGTGCCCAGCTTCGTTGCGGAGCAGGACGAGGCCAACTATATGGAAAACTACCACGCGATTTCTGATACCTACGACAAGGTGGACTTTGCGCAACTGAAAAAGCATGTGGCCGAGGCCGCCGCGCTCAGCGTGGAGTTGGCTAACCTGCCGCAGAAAATCGCTCCGCGCCTGACTCACGATCAGATTCAGCAGACCATTGTCGATACGCACTCGGAAGACCTCTTCAAGGAGTTTGGGCTTTGGGATGACTGGGTCAGCGGGCAGCGCGGAAGACAAAAATAATTTCAGATTGTAGATTTCAGAATGCAGATTGAACGTCATTCTGCGAGTGTTCAATGTCCTGATCTTCAGTCTGCATTCTGAAATCTACAATCTGAAATCGATCTGAACTCCATTGCTCCTCTGGATTCTCTTTAACGTCTTTGCGCTGGGCATGCTGTTGCTCGACCTTCGCGTCCTGCGCCGGCCGGGTCAGGTCGTCCGCCCGCGTGCGGCGCTGGCCTGGAGCGCTTTGTGGATCGGCCTGGCCGGCGCGTTTGCGGCGCTGCTTCTGTTCTGGCAGGGACATCAGGTGATGCTGGAGTTCGTCACCGGCTACGTTCTTGAACTTTCGCTCAGCGTCGACAATCTCTTTATTTTTCTGGTGATCTTCCGCTACTTCGCGGTCCCTGAGGAGCAGCAGCATGCTGTGCTGTTCTGGGGCATCGTGGGTGCGCTGATCCTGCGCGGCGGTTTTATTCTGGCCGGTGTTGGTTTGATCCACCGCTTTCACTGGGTGCTCTACATCTTCGCCGTGATTCTGATTCGCAGCGGGCTCAAGCTGTTCTGGGTGGGCGAACATCAGATCGACCCGAAGACAAATCCGGCGGTGAAGGCGCTGCGCAAGTGGATCCCGATGACCGACACCTACCAGGGGGACAAGTTCTTTATCCGCGACTGGCGCGGGAAGCCGGGGCTGTATGCGACGCCGCTGCTTATGGTCCTGGTCATCATCGAAACCACCGATCTGCTGTTTGCGGTCGATTCCGTTCCTGCTGTGCTTGCGATTACTTTGAACGCATTCATTGTCTACACTTCGAATGTCTTCGCGATCATGGGCCTGCGGTCGATGTATTTCGCCGTCGCGGAGCTGATCAAGATTTTTCGCTTCCTGCATTATGGGCTGGCGACGCTGCTCGTTCTGGTCGGCCTGAAGATGCTGGTCGCCGACCGCTTTCCCATCCCGACGCACATCACGCTGGGGGTGGTCGGGGCTGTGTTGCTGATTGCGGTAGTGGCGTCGATGCTGTTTCCAGCGAAAGAAAAAGCGTAGCTGGTTTTCTTTGCGAACTTCGCGGCTGTTCTTAGCGTCCTTAGCGGTTAAAGCTGTTGCGCTTGCCGCCTTCGCAAAGCTTTTAACCGCAAAGTTCGCCAAGAACATCCGCGAAGGAACCGGGCGACGGCATACGCTATTATGGAGTCCCATGCCGCAAGTGACCATCCACGTTCCTCCACGACCCTATCAAGGATGGATCGAGAATGGGTTGCTGACTCGCGCCGGCTCCGTGCTAGGCGACCTGCTGCCGCAGGCAAGCCGAATTTTTGTGGTGACCGTGGCTCCCGTGCGCAAGCGCTGGGGAACGAAGTTGATCCGTTCGCTCAAAGCCGCGGGCTTTGCGCCACAGGTCATCGTCATGCTGGATGGCGAGCTCGCCAAGCGTCTTGAGACCGTCGAAAAGCTCGCCGAAAAACTGGCCCGCCTGGGCGCGGATCGCAAAGCCGTGATCGTTGCCCTGGGCGGCGGAGTTGTAGGCGACGTTGGTGGATTGCTGGCTTCTCTCTACATGCGCGGCGTCGAGCTCGTACAGGTTCCTACGACCGTGCTGGCGCAGGTTGACGCCTCGATCGGCGGCAAGACCGCAGTGAATCTCGCCGCCGGCAAGAATCTGATCGGAACTTTCTATCACCCACGCGTTGTGCTCATCGATCCGACCGTTCTAAAAACTTTGCCAGACCGCGAATTTCGCGCCGGCCTGTACGAGGCGCTGAAGTGCGGCATCATCGGCAATGTCGAACTGTTTCTGCGCTTCGAGCAGAATCGTGCGCGCATTCTCAAGCGAGATCCCGTGGAGCTGGAGTGGCTCATTGCGCAATCGGTGAAGCTGAAGGCGGAAGTTGTTTCTGCCGACGAACGCGAAGACGGTCTGCGCCGCGTGCTCAACCTGGGCCACACCATCGGCCATGCGCTTGAGGCCGAAACCGGCTACCGGCGCCTGCTTCACGGCGAAGCGGTCGCCTGGGGGATGATTGCGGCCAACAACATTGCGCTCAGTGTCGGCCGCACCGACAGCGTTACAGCGGGGCGCATCGCCGATGCGGTGCTCAGCCTTGGGCGCCTGCCCGAAGTTAACGTGAGTGCGCGTAAGATTCTCGCCCGGCTGCAGTCCGACAAGAAAACGCAGAACGGTGTGGTGCACTTCATCCTGCCGCGCGAGATCGGCAAAGTCGAAGTGGCCAGCGATGTGCCGGAGAGTGCGATCATCAATGCGGTAGAAGAGTTGCGCCGCTTGTCCCGCGGCGGCTGGGTATGGGGGAAAACTGGGAAAGGATAATTTATGCAGGAGACGGCACAGCAGTACATTGAACGAATTCTTGGCCACGTAGAGGGACAGGACGCCCTCAAAGTGCAGCGAACGACGGCCGCCCGGCTGAAGAAAGCGATTCATGGGTTGTCGCCGAAACAACTGAAGTGGAAGTCCGAGCCGGCGAAGTGGTCGATCGCCGAAATTCTCGCGCATCTGTCGGACGCCGAGATTGTCGGCAGCTGGAGAATGCGTTCCGCGCTGGGCGCGAATGGAACGACGATTCAGCCCTTCGATCAGGATGTGTGGGCATCGCTGTTTCAATACAACGATCGCTCCGCCGAGCTGTCGCTCGAAGTTTTTCGCATTTTGCGCGAAAACAATCTTGCGCTATTGCAGGCTCTTCCCATCGAAAGCTGGGACAATTACGGCATGCACCTCGAGCGCGGCAAGGAGACCATCGCGCACATCGCCCGCATGTTCGCCGGACATGATCTGAACCATTTGCAGCAGATCGAGCGGATTGTGGCGCAGGTGAAACCCGCGAAGGCGCAAGCCAGGAAATCCAAGTCTAAGATAAGGCCTAAGCCTGAAAAGAAGGGCAGATCGGCGAAGCGGCGGAAATGAATTCGCTGCACGCGAACACAGTGCCCGACATCAGCAAACCACCCGTAATCGGCGCTGCGCCCGCAGGAGCGAGCGACCGGACTTCAGCGGCGCGCGCCGTGCGCGAAATGTTCACTTCGATTGCGCCGCGTTACGATCTGCTGAATCACGTCCTGTCGCTGAACGTGGATCGCCTCTGGTGGCGCCGCACGGCTCGAAGCTTTCACCCCATTCTGACCCGGCCCGGCGCACGCGTTCTCGACCTGTGCTGCGGTACTGGCGACATGACGTTTGCATTGCGCCGCGAGGCAGGGAAGTCGAGGCCGCAGATTGTCGGCGCGGATTTCTCTCATGCCATGCTGCAACGCGCCAGCGCAAAATCCGCCGCTGGCGCGGCAAGCGCAGAGCCTCCGCGCTGGATCGAAGCTGATGCCCTGAATCTTCCGTTTCCCAGCAATCATTTCGATCTGGTGACTTCGGCGTTCGGATTTCGCAATCTCGCCGACTACGATGCCGGACTGCGTGAGATTCTCCGCGTGCTGCGGCCGGGAGGAGAGTGCGGCATTCTCGATTTTGGCGAGCCCGGCGGAGCGATGGGCGCGCTCTACCGCCTCTACTTCAAACAAGTCCTGCCCCGCGTCGGCTCCGCGATCTCCGGGGTCCGCGGGCCCTATGCCTATCTTCCCGCGTCAGTGGAGCGCTTTCCGAAGCCGGAGGAGATGCTGACTCGGATGAAGAATGCAGGCTTCGCCGACGCGACATGGACTGCATACACGTTCGGCATCGCCGGTGTGTATCGCGGGAAGAAGTAGGAGCGGGGAAGCTTTACACCTCAATGTGGAGACAGCCGCCTCGGCTGTCTAGTCAAGCGAAGCTCGACGGCTTTGTTCTCGCGATCAAGAAACCCCCGCGCGGCTTTGCCGCGCCGGACAGCCGAGGGCGGCTGTCCCCACATTCCAATACTGCTACTTCCTAGCCTGCTCCGCGCAGCAGTTTGCTCAGCGCCTCGATGTCGGCGGAGCCGACGTCTCCCACCACAAAATAGCGCAGCCCGTCCTGCGTCCAGCTATCCATGTTGAACGATAGCGTGTGCACCTGTCCGGACGGCGGACTTGCAGCTGGCGCGCCGCGATCCTGCCCGGTACGATCCTGAAAAATGAAGACTGAAATTTCATGTTTCCGAACCTGATAGATCAGGTGTGCTCCGGGCGATTGGTCGAGATAGGTGACGCGTCCGCCCAGCAACGTAAACTCTGAGCCCTGCAGTTCGGGCAGGTTAAAAGTAAAAGGTATCTTTCCTTGAAACCATGGCTTCACCGTGTGCCGGTCGGTGGAAACCACGTCAAAGGGAGTCGCGCTCGCAAGCAGAGCGACGTGCAAATCCGTCAACTCGCTGAAAGTGCGCTGTCGGCGGGCTTTATCGCTCTGAAAGTAAAGACTCATCGCGACCGAGAGGATTAGCACTGCGAGGGCGGGCACGGCGATGAGCCGCCACCACCAGTTCGCACTTCGCTGCGGCCTGGCGGCACCGGAAATCTTTGCTTCCAGCCGAGCTCGCAGTTCCGCGCTGGGCTGAAAGCGTTTGCCCGCGAGCGCTACAGATCGCTTCAGCTGAACTCTTGCCAGCGCATCCGCCGCACAATCGGCGCAAGTTCGCAGGTGAGCGTTTAGCGCGGCGGCCTCAGGCGCGTCGAGTTCGCCGTCCACATATTGGTCGAGCTTGTCGCGCCAGGCGTCACACGCCATGCGAACCTCCCGCAAATTTCCGCTGCAGCAGTTCGCGCAACGCCTTGCGCGCACGCGAGAGCCGCGACATCACAGTTCCGGTGGGAATCGACAAGGTCTGCGCAATCTCCTGATATGACATCTCTTCCACTTCGCAGAGCAAAAGAATCTCGCGAAAGTGCACGGGCAGTTCCCCTAGCGCATTCTGCACCAGTTCGCGATTGCTCTGCGCGATGATCAGGCTTTCCGGTGTCGATACTTCCGTGGCGGAGACCGTTTCCTGATCTTCTTCGTCGAAAACCACAGTCGTCTTCAGGCCAGTCCTCGAACTCAGAAACGAATTTCGCAGAATGCGATACATCCAGGCGCGAAAATTCGTTCCCACTTGAAACGAAGAAAATCCGCGTAGCGCTTTGGCGTAGGTTTCCTGCACCAGATCTTCGGCTTCCGTCGTATCCTGCGTGAGCCAGTGCGCGAAGTTGTAGAGCTGGTCGAACAGGGGTACGGCCAGATCCTCGAACATCGCGGCGGGCGAGCGCTGGTCTGGCACCTCGATAGCATAAACTCCGCGACTCGGGTTTTATTCCACCCCGGCCACAATATTTTCCGCGGAATAAATCGGAGCCTCGGCCGTTATCCACCTCGAACCGACGCGGCCGAACTCACCACCGAGGCCGCCCGAAAGGAAATCAAAATGAAAAAGATTATGAATTGGCTGACCAACCCGCCGACCGACGCGCCCGCATCTACCGTGCTCCTTCGCCTGATGGCGGGAGGAGTTTTTCTCTGGGAAGGGATTCTGAAATTCGTCTACGCCAACCAGGGGGTGGGCCGCTTCACCAAGCTGGGCATGCCGCTGCCCCACTTCACGGCCGATTTTGTGGCGTGCCTTGAAATTGCGGGAGGCGTGCTGGTGCTCTCCGGATTCCTGACCCGGCTGATTTCGATTCCGTTCATCGTCGAGATGATCGTGGCGATTCTGTCCACAAAAATCTCGCTTTATCTGGGCACGTCGCCGCTGCCCCTGCCGCCCGCGCCGCCGCAGGTGGGGATCTGGGCCGTGCTCCATGAAGTGCGATCGGAATACGCGCAGCTGCTCACCATCGTTTTTCTGCTGATCAACGGTCCGGGACGCTGGTCCCTGGATGCGGTCTTGAAGAAAACGCAGGAGAGAATTCCGGTTCAGGCCGCAGGAGTGCTGCGCTGGAATGAATCGGCGAACGCATCGGCGATCGTGTAGCGAATCACGTGATCGTATTCCGGGCCGAGAAAACGCCGCAGCCGTTCCGTATTCATGATGTACTCGCCCGTCATGTACGGAACGGCCTCGGGAGGAATCGCTGAGATGCCGCGGTTCCATAGGAATCGCAGCACCTGCTGCATCGTCCATTTTCCCGGGACGCGCCACAGCTTGGCCTGCGCCATCTCGACGCAGCGCCCGAAGGTGAGCGGCTCGCCTCTTCCGGCAACGTTGAGCACGGTGAGCCGCTGCATCTCCGGCTCCCGCTGCAGAATGTGCTGCATTAGCCGCGCCACGTCGTCGACATGAACGAATTGAATCCGGTTGTCGACGTATTTCTGGCCCCGGGGCAGCATGCAGGGCAGGCGCTTTCCCTGGGTGCGCATTTTTTCCGCCCGCGCGCTCTTGCCGTTTGGAGTCCCGCGAAAGGCGCCGAGCAGATAGTTTTCCACGCTGGCGCCGGCAAAAATATGCGGCCGCAAAATGTAAATACTGCATCCCCGCAACGCTGGAGAACGCTGCTGCACGACTTCATCCGACTGCTTCTTGTGAATGGCGTAGGGCAG
>Ga0070765_100001855_pt1 | contig 13094 bp, 11 predicted proteins | sample HubBroMetageWFT5_FD_71516 | JGI IMG/M metagenome (GOLD analysis project Ga0070765, IMG submission 71516) | Warmed and freeze-thawed soil microbial communities from the Hubbard Brook experimental Forest, New Hampshire - Hubbard Brook CCASE Soil... | ecosystem: Environmental > Terrestrial > Soil... | reverse complement strand
GGCGCGATGAAGAGCCTCGCTTGACGGGCGTAGTCGAAGGGCGACGGCGCGACGAGTTCCTGCGCCTCGTCTATTCCGAGCGTTCGCCGGACGAAGGCGAAGGACCGATCGGTCGCGAGCGTCGCGCTCGTTAGAACGACGCTGTGCGTTCGGGTGAAAAGCGTCGCTCGGAGGAAGTCGGCGACGTCGTGCGGCGCGCAGTTCACCGCATACCGGCCGTCGCCATCGCTTCGCTCGACCCATGCGATCGTCTCGGGAGCGCCGGCTTCAACGCGATCGATCACCGCTTCATGCGCGAGAACCGCTCGCAAGGCGAGATCCCGCCTCCGCTCGGCCTCGGCCTCGTTTTCGACCTTCTTTCTCAATCCCGTCACGGTGTTGGCAAATAGCCAGTTCTCGAGACCGTAAAGGGTTACGCGCAGCGACGCCAGCGGCGGCCACGCGTGCTCGTTTGCGCCAAGCGGATAACGCTCGGCCGGCACCCGCGTCAATGCCGACTCCAGCCGCCGTATCCCATCATCCAGCTCGATTTCCAAATTCGACGGCACGTCGTAGGTCCGGCGTAGCTTGCGTAACATGCGGCTAATCGTTGCTCGCGAGAGCACCGCGGTCAGCGCGTCGGTTGCCCAGCGTTCGCATTGATGCGCCTCGTCGAGCACGACGACGTCGTAGGGTGGCAGGAGGCCGCCGCCAACGACGAGATCCAGAAAAAAGAGCGCGTGGTTGACGACGATGAGATCGGCGTACTTGGCCTCGTCGCGCTTTTGGAAGAAGAAACAGTTGCGAAAGTGCGGGCAGAGCTCGCCCACGCATTCATCGGCGTCGGCGTCGAGCTGTTCCCATTCCTCGGCAGCCGGCACGAAGCCCAGCTCGCCGCGATCGCCGGTCCGCGTTGCGTCGGCCCACTCCCAGATTCTTTGCATCGAGCGGGATTGAGCAAGCAGTCGATCCGCGCGCATACGTTCGAGCTTTTGCCGGCAGAGATAGTGCGCGCGTCCTTTGAGCAGGGTGACGCGCAGGCGCCTGCCGAGCGCTTTTTCAACGACCGGAATGTCCTTACGTACGAGCTGCTCTTGCAGCGCAATCGTTCCGGTCGACAGCACCACCTTCTTGCCGCTGCGAACCGCCGGCACCACGTACGCCAGCGATTTCCCGACGCCCGTCCCCGCTTCGACGATCGTGTGCATTCCCTCCAGAATGCCGCGTTCGACGAGCTGTGCCATCTGCAGCTGTCCGGCGCGCGGTTCGAAGCCGCGCAACGCTTCCGCGAAAGGGCCGTCCGCCCCGAAAACCTCGTCTAAGTTAGGGAGCATCTTCGTATTGGGTTTCGAGTTCGCGGCCGGAAGTCGAATCCACGACCACCGGAGCGACCCGTCGCGGCGGCGCGTATATGACGTAAGTGAGGACGAAGCCGGCCAGCAATCCGGCGACGTGTGCTTGCCATGAGATCTGCGGAACGGTAAACGTGATGATCAGATTCAGCACGAGTATCCCGACGTTGGCGCGCACGAGGTCCATCCCGGGTTTACCGAGCTTGAACCCGATCGCGAAGAGCGCACCGAAGAGTCCAAAGATCGCGCCGCTGGCGCCGACGGTCGGCACCATCGGACTGCTGAAGAAGACGACGCCGAGGCCCGAGACGATCAACGAGAACATATAGACGAGGAACATTCGCCACGAGCCAAGCGCGTATTCGATAAATCGCCCAAGAAACCACAGCGACAACATATTGACGCCGATATGAATCAATCCGCCATGGAGAAACGCGCCCGTGATGACGCGCCACCATTGCCCATCTTGTAAGACGAAGGCCGGGATCAGCGCGCCGTCCACCAGCACGCGCTCGATGCCCGCGCTGCTGCCGAAGCCCGAGAGCATGCTTGGGCCGGCGACGGAGACTTCCCAAAGGTACGCGATCGCGTTGAGCGCGATCAGTAAGCGCGTGGTCACGCGATCATGACTGTCCGAGCGAGCTCGAGTGAGATGGCGTGACGCTCGCCCTCAACCTCGATCGTGATCGGGCCGCCCAGTGGCGCCTTCTCAACCACGGCGAGATGGGCGCCGGGGCGTAAACCGACTTGCCCGAGATAGCGCAAGATCTCCGGCATCTGCTCGGTCACGCCGGCGACCGTAACGCTTTTACCCGGCTCTACTTGCGCGAGCGGAATTCCGGTGCGAACCGGCTCGGTTAAATCGGCGGGCGGAATGGGGTGTCCATGCGGACACGTCTGCGGATCGTTCAAGGCCACAATAAGGCGCTGCTCGACGCGCGGCGTGATCGCGTGTTCGAGGATGCAGGCTTCGGCGTAGACTTCGTCCCACGGCATGCCCAACACGTCGGTGAGCAGGCGTTCCGCCAGGCGATTGCGGCGCACGACGCCGACGGCTACTTCGAGACCCTTTCGCGTCAACTTGATATCGCCACGCACTTCGTGCTCGACGTAGCCATCGTTGACGAGCTTTTTGAGCATTCCGGAGACTGAGGCAGGTGCCACGCCCAGTTCGGTCGCCAAGGCCGACGTGGTTACCCCGGGTCCCTCGCGCTCGAGACGATAGACCGCCTTCATATACATCTCGAAGGACTCGGCAAAGTGCGAATGCGAGTGACCGGGCATAGAGTCTCTAACTTCGCGGCGCCGCGTAGAGTTCCGCAGCGCTCGTCACTCGCGCTTGCATCTTGCTCTTCGCCTGCGGGTCGGCAAGCGACGCGTCGATCGCGTTGCGAACGAAGCGTTCCAAGACGGCAGCGCCGCCGATGCGTTCGACCGACGCGTATTCGCCGGCAATCGACGTCCGAAAAATCGCCGGATCGTCGCAATCGATCGTCACGACGCAGCCGCGCCGATCGAGCTCGAGGTGCGGATCCGGATACTCGTCGAGGGTCGCTCCGGTCAGACGGTTTGAGGTTGGGCAGATCTCAAGGGGTATTCGGCGCGCGGCCAGCAGTTCGACCGTGCGCGAGTCTTCGAGTGCGCGGATTCCGTGGCCGACGCGATCGACTCCGAGCAACTCGATCGCATCACGCACGCTTGCCGCGTCGCTCGCCTCGCCGGCATGCGCAACGCAGTGCAAACCTTCGGAGCGCGCGAACGCAAACGCATCGACGAAAAGTCTCGCCGGAAAGCGCGCTTCATCGCCGCCGAGGGAGACGCCGACGACGTCCAAATCGGTCATCGCCGCCACCGCGCGCGCCGTCTCCATCGCGCGATCCGCACCGAAGTTTCGCGTGAGATCCGGCAAGAGCTTGAACGTCGCTGCGGGACTGGCTTGGCGCAGTTCGCTCACGATGGCTTCCATCGTTGCGCGAACGTCGATTGCGGGGTTGAAGAACTTCCAGACCGGTGGAGAGACGAAGAGCTCGCCGTAGATGACCCCTTGCGCAAGCGCGTCCTCGACGAACTCGCGCGCCAGCCGCGCAAAATCTTCGGGATCGCGCAGCGAGCGGCTGACCGCCGCAAAGATATACAGGAACTCCTGAAAGCTGCCAAACCGATAGGGGTCCCCGCTTTTGTCATCCTGAGCGGAGCGAGCGCAGTCGAAGGACCCCCCCTTCGGCACGTAACGCAGCGGGACGCCGTGTTTCGCCGCAAGCTCGACGAAGGTCGAACCCCGCAAACTACCCTCTAAGTGGCAGTGCAAGTGAATCTTTGGGATCGACTCCGCGAGGGTGCCTGCGACCATGCGACCGCTTTCGCCCGAGGCAGGGGCGAAACCCACGCCGTCGTAACCTAGTCGTTTCTATCGCGGGGTGGAGCAGTCCGGTAGCTCGTCGGGCTCATAACCCGAAGGTCGGTGGTTCAAATCCACCCCCCGCAACCTGTACCGGGTCCGTTTACTGCAAAGTAGGCGGACCCGGTTTTTAGTTATAGTCCGGCGGCTTAGGACCATCCGGTGAACCCGCTAGCATCCCCGTCAAGATCCCTGAGTAGACTGCTCGAGCGGACACTCACGCTCTAATCGCTCCAACCTGCTCTCGTACTCCGAAACAATCGTCGGCGCTATCTCCTTCATCGCTCGGGCGGTTTGGATCAGAAGCAAGCGCGCAGCAATGTTGGAAGGGCAATCCACCGCGAGCCCGAGCACACGATCGATGATATCGCGAGGTGAGTGCAAGCTTTCGATCCCACCTGCCCTCTTCGCCGTCTTTAGCGTCAGAAGGCCTTCGAGAGACATGAGGTAGGGGTAGAACCCTTTTCCACGAGGTACGTCATAAGGCGAGGGAATCGGCAGTTCTTTAGCATCCGTTTTCTCTCGAATGGCGGAAAGGATGCCCGACACGAGGCTCTGCGGATCGAGGACCGGATCGTCGAGCTTTAACGTTGCCGATCCGGCGTACTCACAGATGGCCCGCGCCATGCGCACCAGTCGAAAGTCCACCGTCCAGGGATCGCTCTTGGCATGCAGATGAACGATCACGATCCATTCTGCGTCGACGTCTTTCCTTGACGCGACCTCTGCGCTGTGGGCGTCAGTCCAAGGCCTCTGGCCCAACATGTAGCCCTGTGACCCTTCGGTGACCCACGGAATGAGTGTTTGAGCGCTTAGGGGTGTTCGGAAAAATAGCTCCTGCTCCAAAAACATGGGAAGAGCTCTGCTGAGCATGCCGGGGACCGTGGTTAGACCGAGCGCGACCGTCGGCGATTCGCCCTGAAAACTCGCAGTAGAACCCAAAATCGCGATTGTCGGACCCGAACGGACCGGCGCCGGGAATAGACGATTAACGGGTAGCGTATCCGGGAGCCAAAGAGGTCTCGATACGGATATCATCGCGACCGCTATTGGTTCGGCGATGTCGAGGGCTTCGTTCTTCTTTGCAATACGCGCCTTGGAAATCTCGGCCGCCCAGTAATCGAGAGTGTCTTTATAGTCAGGGCGCTCCTGCGCATACAGCAAGTCGACGATCCTTTGCGCCGCGTCGAATTGATTGAGGTCGAAGTTCGCCTTTATAAGGTTGTTCCCAACCGATAAGCCATGGTCTTTAACTGAAAAGTGCTCGGTTCCGATCGCTAGTGCTTCCTGTACGTGCCCATGGCTTCCGAGATCACCCGTTATCGACATAAGGGCGTCCGCGGACGGCGGATCCCCCACAATGCTCAGCGCTTCTTTGTAGAAACCAAGCGCATCTTGCAGCCTTCCGCCCGCTAGGGCGTCGCGGGCGAGGAATAAACGGACACGCCAGCTATTAGGAAGCCCCGCGATCCGTTGCCAAGTTTGAGTCAGCGCAGCCGGGCCGCTTTCCTCTCGCTCGATTGCGCCGTACCACTGGAGGGCATTCTCAACGTTTGGATCAACCTCGATCGCTCGCCAAAGAGTCTCGCGCGCCTTGGTTTTTTCGTTTCCTGCGGAATATGCTTTAGCAAGATTAAGCAAAACGTAGCCGTCTTCGCCGTTTGCACCAAGGTACGTATGCATGACGCGTTCGGCGTCTCTGATCTTGCCGACGCGCGTTAGGACCACGCCGTAGAGACACGTGCTCCGTGCCGACCTTTTATCAAGCTTGTGGAGATGCTCTGCGGCTTTCACGATATCGCCCGCGTAGCCGTCGCCAAGCGCCTCCGCCAAAAGATTATAAAGGACTTCCGCGTTGTGCCAGTTGTTGCGTATGTTTTGGGGAAGAATCTGGTCGCGCCAAACTTCGCGGTTGATCAGGCGTTCGCGCCCATATGCGTCGTAGACGCGTATGGGTGATTGTTCAGATTTGTCGTCATGCCTTGGCACGCGGGCTCACCATTGGCCGAGTGAGACCATGCTAGACGATCGCGGAATCGAGCGTAAGCTGTCCGCGCGCGATCTCGTAGTCGGCCATCCCATAATAGATGTCGAACGCGCGCTCGCTGCGCTGGTCGATTCCGGTCGGAAAGACGACGTGGCCGACCGTCCCATGGATCTCGCCACGCCGCTCGGGAACGAAGAGCGGGTCGTGCGAGCGGAAAATGATCCGGTCGAGCCGCTCGGCGTCGTGAATGATGACGCCGGCGCAGTAGCGCAGCAACGACCCTCCGCTCGGGTGAGCGATCTCGTCGACGCCGTGGATGACCGATAGCCAGCCTTCGTCGACGCGCACCGGTGGTGTGCCGGCGCCCGACTTGATGGAGCCCCAATTCGCGGGCGGCAGCGTTAAGCGATGCGTTTCCGTCACGCGGCAAAGCTCGTTGATGTCGGCGAGCACGGGCTCCAGCGGGATATAACCGATGGCGATGCCTTCGCGCTGGTTTGGCGGAAGCGCTTGGATCGCGGCGAGCGCTTCTTCTGCATCCTTGACCTCAAGCTGCAGCGTCGGCCGATGGTAGAAGGCCAGCGACTCAACCCCGGATGGCGATTGTACCGGCGCGGGAAAAAACGCCGCATCTTTATCGGCAAACCGCGCGCCGGTCCGCCGGAACTCCAGCAGACCGAGGCGCTGCCACGCCAGGCCGTCACGCGAAACGGCCACGGCAACTTCGGGTCCGCGTGGACCGAAAGCAACGTATGACATAACGTAGCGGTCGAGCACCGGCAGAAACGTGACGCGCGGATCTTCGCAGCCGTAGCCGCCGGTCGCGTCGCGCAACTCGTAGGGCGCCTCCGGCTGAAGGGCGTAGCCGCGCGGCTCGACGCGTAACGACCCGTCGGTGTGCTCGATGGTGCAAAACGACCCGATCCGGGAGACGTTCCCCGCCGCAACCATGCGCGGATAGAGCTGAAGGCTATCGTCCCGCAGGCGCGCGCATGCAGGGTTCAATATGCCCAAGCGCTCGTCATCGAGTGCGTTCGGCTTGAGAATGATGCCGGAGCGAGTGAATTTCAGGCCAGCAGCCCCATCTCTCGGCCAACGCTTTCGAACGCGCGCAGCGCGCGATCCATCTCTTCCATCGTCAGCGCGGCGCTGGTTTGCACGCGAATGCGCGCGGTTCCTTCGGGCACGACCGGATAGCCGAAACCGGTCACAAAAACGCCGGTCTTCAGCAGCTTATCACTCATCGCGATCGCAAAGGCCGTCTCGCCCACGATGATCGGTACGATCGCGCTCTCGCTTTCGAGCGGCTTGTAGCCGATGCGCTGCAATCCCTCGCGAAAGTAGCGCGTGTTCTCGCGCAGTTTCTCCACGAGCTCGGGATGCTCGTCGAGATACTCGATTGCCGCGAGCGAGCTGCAAGCAACGGTCGCCGGCAATGCATTCGAGAAGAGCTGCGGCCGCGAGCGCTGGATGAGCGTGTCGATCAACGCGTCGCTGCCGGCGACGAATCCGCCCGCCGCGCCGCCGAGCGCTTTGCCGAGTGTGCCGGTAATCACGTCCACTTGGCCGGTCAGGCCGTAGTGCTCGATCGTTCCGCGGCCGGTTCGGCCCATGACGCCGGTTCCGTGCGAGTCGTCAACGACCACGATCGCGCCGTAACGTTTTGCGAGCTCGACGATCTCTGGGAGCTTGGCGAGATCGCCTTCCATCGAGAAAACGCCGTCGGTGACGATGACGATCGGGAAACAGCCTTGCACGCTCTTCAGTTTCTCTTCCAGCGCCTGCATGTTGCCATGCTTGAAGCGCTCACGCCGCGCCTTCGACGCCAAACGCACGCCATCGATGATCGAGGCGTGGTTGAGCTCATCCGAAACGATTGCCGATCCCTCGTCGCAGATCGTCGGAAAGAGTCCCGTGTTGGCGTTCCAGCATGAGACATACGTGAGCGCCGCCGGCGTATCGAAGAAGCCGGCGATGCGGTGCTCGAGTACTCGATGAATGTCGAACGTGCCGCAGATGAAGCGCACCGATGCGGTACCCGCGCCGTAGCGTTCCAAGCCGCGCTTGCCCGCGTCAACGACTTCGGCTTGGTCGGCGAGCCCTAGATAGTTGTTGCTGGAGAGCACGATGACATCGCCTGCTTCTTCCATGTGGACTTCCGGCGCCATCGGCGTCGTCAGGTGACGAAGGTGCTTATACGTCCCGGCCTGCTTGAGCGCGTCGAGATCGGTTTGCAGCTTCGCTTCGAACGCCTGATTCATGGCTTTGCTATATCTCCTTTAAAGTCGAGGACGATCTTGACCGCTTCGCCCTTATCCATGAGCTCGAAAGCGCGGTCGAACTGGGTGTAGGGTAAGACGTGGGTGATGACCGCGCGCGGATCGACGCGTCCGCTCTTGACCAGCGCCTCGGCTTGATACCAGGTCTCGAACATGCGCCGCCCGTTAATCCCGAGCACGGTCAGGCCTTTGAAGATGATGCGGTCGGCGAGATCGAGCGTGACCGGAGTGGCGGGTATGCCCAATAGTGCGGCGGTACCGCCGTTGCGGAGCAGCTGCAAGCCGAGGTCGATCGTTGCCGCGTTGCCGGACATTTCGAGGAGGACGTCGGCGCCGTCGCCACGCGTCCGCTGCCTGACTTCGCCGATCAGATCCGGCTGAGTTGCCATAAAAACGGCGTCCGCGCCCAAGCGCTTCGCGAGCTCGAGCCTCGCCGGATTAACGTCGACGGCGTAGATCGCGAGCGCCCCGGCCGCGCGCGCTACTTGAATCGCGAGCAGCCCGATCGAACCGACGCCGCTTATCACCACGCTCTTGACGCTGACGCCCGCCGCCATAACGGTATGTACGGCATTTCCCAGCGGATCGAAGATGGCGGCGCATTCATCGCCGATCGCCGGGTCAAGCCGCCAGACGTTATACTCGGGAATCGCAACGTATTGCGCAAAGGCCCCATCGCGATCGACGCCGATGATCTGCACGTGCTCGCAAATATGCGCCTGGCCGGTGCGACAGAGCAGACACGTGAGATCGGCGATATGTCCTTCAGCGCCAACGCGTTCGCCGACTCGAACCGATCGCACGGCAGCGCCGACTGCGGCAACGGTGCCCATGAACTCGTGCCCGACGACGAGCGGCGGCTTGATGCGGCCCTGTGCCCACGCATCCCACGCATAGATATGATGGTCGGTTCCGCAGAGACCGGCTTTTTCAACGGCGATCAACACGTCGCCCGGTCCAATCTCGGGCACCGGCACTTCCGTCAAGAGAAAACCGGGGCCGGCGTTGGGCTTAACGAGGGCCTTCATCGACAAAGCCATGAGGGCCCCGTAATTTCACGCGAACCTAGGGAAACTACTCCTTGGCGAAAACCGCGAGATCGCGCGGCGTGATGAAGACCTCCTCGCCCTTGTGCAGCGCCAACGCACGAAAGCGTTCTTGCGGCATCTCGACGTGAACGGCCGCACCCCATTCGGTGATGGCCTCGACCTTCACGAGTGGGCCGGCCGCATTGATATGCTTGGTCGTCGCGCGAAACTGGTTTGCCCCATTTGGATGACGGGTGATTTCCAACGCGTGGGGTCGAACGAAAACGACGTGCCCGGTTGCCTCCCGATCGATATGCGCCGTACCGTTGTCGATGCGCCCGTGAAAGAGGTTCACGTTCCCCAAGAAATTATAGACGAACGACGTCGCGGGGTGATTGTAGACCTCGTCGGGCGTACCGATTTGTTCGATTTTCCCGCGATTCATCACCGCAACACGGTCGGCCACTTCAAGCGCTTCGTCCTGGTCGTGGGTGACGAAGACGCTGGTCACGCCGACGTCGTCGTGCAGCTGACGCAGCCAACGCCGTAGTTCGACGCGCACCTTCGCGTCCAGCGCGCCGAAGGGTTCGTCGAGTAGAAGGACGCTCGGCTCGACGGCAAGCGCGCGCGCTAACGCAACACGCTGGCGTTGGCCGCCCGAAAGCTGCGAAGGAAACCGGCCGGCTTGATTGCGCAGCTGAATAAGCTCGAGCAGCTCGGTGACGCGCTCGCGAATGCGCTGCGCCGAAGGTCGCGTTCCGCGCGGACGAACGCGAAGCCCGAACGCGATGTTCTCGAAGACCGTCATATGCCGGAAGAGTGCATAGTGTTGAAAGACGAAGCCGACGCGGCGCTCACGTGCCGTGCGATCGCTGATGTCCTCGCCGTCGAACTGGACCGATCCCGCGTCGGCGAACTCTAACCCCGCGATGATGCGCAGGAGCGTCGTCTTGCCCGAACCGGACGGCCCGAGCAGCGCAACGAGCCGCCCGCGCGGAATCTCGAGATCGACGGCATCGAGTGCAGTAAATTGCCCGAATCGCTTGGTGATTCGCGAAACGGAGATGCTCATGGGGTAACCTCCGAAACTTTTGCGACTTTCCATTCAACGACGCTCTTGACCACCAACGTCGCGAGCGCCAAGAGCGCCAGCAGCGAAGCGACGGCGAACGCCGGGACGAACTGATAATCGTTGTAGAGCACTTCAATTTGTAACGGCATCGTATCGGTCAGACCTCGGATGTGACCCGAAACCACCGCCACCGCTCCGAACTCTCCCATCGCGCGCGCGTTGCAAAGAATTACGCCATAGAGCAGCGCCCACTTGACGTTGGGAAGCGTGACGCGCAAGAAGGTCTGCCATCCGTTGGCGCCAAGGGTCAAGGCCGCTTCTTCCTCGTCGTTGCCTTGCGCGGCCATCAGCGGAAGCAGCTCGCGCGCAACAAAAGGCACCGTAACGAAAATCGTCGCCAAGACGATGCCCGGAATCGCGAAGATAATGTGAACGTCGTGCGCGGTCAGCCACGGTCCCAACGCTCCTTGCGCGCCGAAGAGCAGAACGTACGTCAAGCCCACGACCACCGGCGAGATCGAAAACGGGAGGTCGAGGAGCGAGATCAAGAGACTTTTGCCGACAAATTCAAACTTTCCGATCGCCCAGGCCGCCGCGATGCCGAACACGACATTCGCAGGCACGGCGATCGCGGCGGCGATCAGCGTGAGCCGAATCGCCGAAATCGTATCGGGATTGGTGAAGCTGCGAAGGTATGCGGCGACGCCTTGACCCAAGGCGACCGCGAAGATCAGGGCCAGCGGCGCCAAGAGAAACACCGTCAAAAAGACCACGCAGGTGCCGATCAGCAGTCCGCGCACGGGCGCCGGCTCGGTGACGCCGGGCAGCGCGCGGGCGGGCAGAGCCTTAACCATCGGCGGCCACCGCGGCTTCCCGATGGCCGCTCCAGCGCTGCAGCGCGTTGATGCCGAGAAGCATAACAAAGGAGAGGACGAGCATCACCACGGCGATCGCGGTCGCACCCCTGTAGTCGTATTCTTCGAGTTTGGTCACGATCAAGAGCGGCGTGATCTCGGTACGCATCGGCATGTTCCCCGCGATGAAGATCACCGAACCGTACTCACCCACGCCGCGAGCAAAGGCCAGCGCGAAGCCGGTCAACGCTGCCGGGAAAATCGCGGGGTAGATAACTCGTGCGAAAGTCTGCCAGCGGCCGGCGCCGAGCGACGCGGCGGCCTCTTCCAACTCCTTGTCGAGATCCTCGAGCACCGGCTGGACCGTCCGCACGACAAAGGGCAGACCGATGAACGTTAGTGCCACGACGACGCCAAGACGCGTGAAGGCAACGTGCACGCCGAGGGTCGCCAGCGGCTTGCCGAACCAGCCCGAGGGAGCGTAGAGCGTCGTCAGGGCGATCCCTGCGACCGCCGTCGGTAGCGCAAACGGCAGGTCCACCAACGAGTCGAGAATGCGCTTCCCGGCAAACTCGTAGCGCACCAAGACCCACGCGACGAGCGTTCCGAGAACGAAGTTAGCGAGCGCCCCAAGAAACGAGGCGCCGAAGGAAAGCCCGTACGATGCCATGGCTCGCGGCGTTGTCACGACATGCCAAAACGCGTGCGGTCCCATCTTCGACGCTTCCACGAACGTGGCTGAGAGCGGGATCAGCACGATGAGCGAAAGGTAGAGAATCGTGAAGCCGAGCGTCAAACCGAATCCGGGGATAATGCTCGGACGACGCAATCGGCTTAGCGAAGCGAGCATGGTTACTGATTCGGCTGGTAGATCTGATCGAAGACGCCGCCGTCGGCGAAGTACGTCGCTTGCGCTCTAGTCCAACCGCCGAAACGGTCGATGTCCACCAGCTTCATCGCCGGGAACTGCGAAGCGTATCGTTTTGCCACCGACGCAAGTCGCGGACGGAAGTAGTGGCGAGCGATGATCTCTTGGCCTTGAGGCGAGTAAAGATACTGCAGATAGGCTTGCGCGACTTGGCGCGTCTGTTTTTTCGCCACGACCGCGTCGACCAGCGCGACCGGCGGCTCCGCGAGGATGCTCAGCGACGGGCGCACGATTTCAAAGCGACCACGGCCGAGTTTGTTGACCGCCAGCATCGCATCGTTCTCCCACGCAATTTCAACATCGCCGATGCCACGCTCGACGAAGGTCGTGGTCGACCCGCGCGCACCGGAATCGAGCACCGGAACGTTTTTGTAGAGCTTCGTAACGAAGGTCTTGGCGGAAGCATCATTGCCACCGCGCACGCTTAAGGCATAGGCCCAAGCGGCGAGGAAGTTCCAGCGCGCGCCGCCGGACGTCTTCGGATTCGGCGTTATAACTGAGACGCCGGGTTTGACCAAGTCGTTCCAATCGCGGATATGTTTTGGATTGCCTTGCCGCACGAGAAAAACGATCGTCGACGTGTACGGCGTGCTCCTATTTGGCAGTCGCGTCTGCCAATTTGCCGGCAGCAGCTTGGCCTTGTCGGCGATTGCGTCGATGTCGTAGGCCAGCGCCAGCGTCACGACGTCGGCTTGTAATCCGTCGATGACCGCCCTAGCCTGTTTTCCGGAGCCGCCATTGGACTCTTGAACCGTCACACTCTGCCCGGTCTTGGCTTTCCAATACTTGGCAAATGTCGCGTTGTAATCGTCGTAAAGCTCGCGCGTTGGATCGTAGGAAACGTTGAGGATCGTTACCGGCGCAGGGGGTGCAGCCGCAGCGAGACCGCCGCCGGCACAGACGAGAGCGAGGGCAGCTAAAACTGCCTTCCTGCCAAAAAGGGTGGCCATGGTTACGGGGGTCTCCTTGTAGCAAGCGAGGAAAAGATGCTCCAAGTCATCTATTCGAACTCCGATTCGATGATCCTGGTCAATAATTTAGAAGGGCCGCTCACGGGGGATTGAGCGGCCCTTCTTCTGCAGTTAGGAGGTCAGAAGTCGTACTCTAGCTGTGCTCGGTTGTACTTGAAGAGCGGCAAGCCGCCGAACAAGGAGGAGCCGGAACTCGCGGTCGGCGGGCAACTCGTCGTCCCGGCCGCGCCGCAGAACGTGTTGGAA
>Ga0070765_100001852_pt1 | contig 13112 bp, 13 predicted proteins | sample HubBroMetageWFT5_FD_71516 | JGI IMG/M metagenome (GOLD analysis project Ga0070765, IMG submission 71516) | Warmed and freeze-thawed soil microbial communities from the Hubbard Brook experimental Forest, New Hampshire - Hubbard Brook CCASE Soil... | ecosystem: Environmental > Terrestrial > Soil... | reverse complement strand
AGCCTGGATTCTCGCCGATCTCCTCGCCGAGTATCAGCTTGATAACCATCGCCCGCGATGACGTGAGGCGCGTGGCCGTGCCTTAACTCTTGGGTGGCGGGTGCTCCATCCTTGCGGGGTTTGGTTTTGCAAGGGTGGGTCTTTCTTTTTCTTCCTTCCGTGGTTTTACTTTCAACTCTAACTGTCGACTATGAACTTCGTTTCCTCTTCCGATCTCATTTCGAGTTTCGTATTTCTAATTTCGATTTCCCCGGTCCACTTTTCCACACATTTCCACAGCCGTAACAAACCCATCACTCCCCTTCCAACTCCCTCAAACCTCTCGACTTCCCTTCACCCCATTCGAACCCGCCCCTCCCCGTTCGAATGAATCAGTCAGTAATACAGATCTCTATTGACAAACAGTAACTATCGCGCTATCATTCCCTATGCTTGCCCTGTTTACCCTGAGTCGCGAAGGGAGCCTCGAAGGGTTCTCGTCGCCAGTCGCCTCACCGACCAATCGCCCCCGCACCCTCCTCCTCAATGCACTTAATTCCGGTTCTTCTTTGCTCTTCAACATTCCAACCTTTAAACCTTCCAACCTTCAAACGACGAATCTTGACGCCGCGTCAAGCATAACCCCTTTGTTTGCCACTCTTACGAAAAACACCCGGGGCGGGGGATACCCCCTTCCAGTCAAAATCTTCTCTCCCTCTTTCCGCCCTACGCTTGCTAACCTCTTCAGAATCCGCACTTACGAAAAACGCGCCCGTAACCCATTTAGAATCCGCACTTCCAAAACACGGCACTTAAAGCCCTTTAGAATCCGCACTTACGAAAAAACCCCGGGGGAGGGGGTGGTTATGGTTAACCAGAAATCCGACGAAGGATTTCTGTCCCGAGCGACCATCGGGAGAGGAACCTTTCTCGACGCGCGCCGAAGGATTCGTCAATCCAGACTCGGCGAAGAGACGATGGTGTGAGGAAGAAAGCCCGGGCAAGGCGGAATCGGCTAGAATGTGAGCAGTGGAGGCTCGCCATGGCGCACCGATATACTGTGATTTTCGAGAAAGAAGAGGAAGGGGGCTACCACGTTTTCTGCCCGACCTTGCCGGGATGCCACACGCAGAGCGAAACCATCGAAGAAGGCGTCGAGAACATTCGTGAAGCTATAGGGCTCTATATCGAGAGCTTGGTGGAAGACGGCTTGCCAATTCCAACCGAAGACATCTTAATTAAGCCGATTGAGATTCCTGTGTGACGCTCAAGCTGCCCGCCACTTCAGCAAAAGACTTGGTTCGAGTTGCTGAGCGTTTGGGGTTCGTATTTCGGCGTCAGAGCGGGAGTCACGCAATTTATGTCCGGTCGAGCGACCATGCCCGGGTCGTGATCCCCATGCATAAAGGCGAATTAAAGCGGAAGACTTTGCGCGGAATCATCCAGGACTTGAAGGTCAGCGTCGAAGAATTTGCAAACCTGTTGTAACGCATACTGCAAGGCAAGGAAAGCAAGCGTGCACGAAGCGGCACGCTCTAAGTGGCATGTAATAAGCAAGGAGCAGAGGAACAATGGCAGAGCGCCCCGTACTCGTTGGACTCATACCCCAGGTGGTCGTCCTCGACCCCGGAGACCAAATCTCCTGGATCTCCGACGCCGGCAATCTTCGCGTCGAATTCGACGTCAACCGCTGCCCGTTTTCTTCCAATATATTCCAGGCCCCGGCTGGCATGCGTCTTCTGAGCGGCCCGCCGCGCGTCGGCCTCAAGGGCGCCACCTACAAGTACCGCCTCTGGCTCAACGACCAGCTCGTCGGCCAAGGCGAAGTCATCCTCCGCGAAAAGTAGCACGCGGAATGAAAAAGCCCGGCAGCAGAAACTGCCGGGCTCAAAGTGAAGGAGTTAAATTATTTCGGGGCCTGAAATTCAGGGTGAGCTAGCGGCCAACAACCCCGATGGCGAATGACTACGGTTTAGTTTGCTAAGCCCTAGCTACTTGGCCGAGACACTTTGCCAATTTACTTGGCCAATTTACTTGGGCAGTTTACTTGGTTTGCTTAGCGATGATTAGAGCCTTGATCTTGTCGTACGTCGCCGCCGGCACGATTTTCTTGTTCAGAAGATCGGTCTTCACCCGGTACGGACGGCCGTCGATGATCTTCTGCGAATACGCATCGCCGATGCCCGGGAGCGCTTTCAACTGATCTTTCGTCGCGCTGTTGATGTCCACCAAATCGCTCGCCTTGGTCGCGGTTTTGGACGCGGGTTGCGTTGCAGTGGGCTTGCTCGGCGCCGCGGGAGTCTGGGTATGCGAATACGCCATGCTCACACCCAAAATCAAAATCAGAGCCGCCAATATCATCCTGCTCATTTGCTTCTTCATTTCGCTCTCTCCTTTTTCTACTTGCACAAATTCTGTTTGCACGAAGTCGATCAGCTCTCTAGGCCCGATCTTTCCAGCGTACTTCTCTCACTTCGCCGGTTTGTATCCTGCTTTGACGGCATCTTCCTCCAACATATATTTGCCGCGCTTCGTCTTTCCATACCAGCGAGATCCCTGCTTGTGGTAAACGCCAGATTCTATGTTGACCCACACCATTCCCGCGCTCTTCGGCTGCGACGCCTGCTGCTTCGCCGCCGCCCCGGAAGACGCTGGCGTGGCTGACGCCGGAGTTGTGGAGGCAGAAGAAGTGGAAGGAGAAGAAGCGGAAGCTGGCTTGGCCGCGCTTGGCGCGGGAGCGGGAGTGGCTGTCGCGGGCGGCTTGTCCGAGCTGCCGGATTGCGGAGATTGAGCGTGCAGCTTCGAGCCGCTCGCAATGAGCACGGACGCGACGAGGGTGGAAGCCACGAGCAGAGCAAGAGACAGCTTCTTCGCGTTGCGTTTGATCGTTTTGCTACTCATTGAAATGCCTGTCCACTGGAACGCAGACTAGCCGGAATTCCGGCATGATGGCGAAGAAAGCGGGTGAAGTCAATATGGAAGAGGGCCAGATTCGCTGGCCAAAGGGACAGTGGGACTCAGTGCTGAGCTATTACGGCTCCGGCTCCGCTAGCGCGAAAGGTTTTTGGAGCATCAGCCTCGAGCAGCCGATGTGCGTGGCCGGTCCAGTCCGTAGCCCGCGGGCGACGGCGGTCAAACCGCGGCAGTCAATCGCCGGCGACGGCAGCGCGAGCCTGCTCGACGGATTCGGCTAGCCCGCGGCGGACAGGCCCCAGCACAAACGCCGGGACTTGGCGTTCCGGAGCCAACGAAAGGTTGGTTGCTCGGCGGGGGAACTCGGAGCGGTGGTCCAGCTTAAGTCCTGCCTCGCGGAGAAATTCGGCGGAGAAACCCATATCCTCGGCGCGGTCCACTCCCCAGAACCAGAGCTTCTCCTCATGGCGCTGGAGGAAGTCCAGGGACTCTTCCAGCTTCTTCATGGCGCGGTCAAACGACGACGCCAGAAAGAAAACGCCCAGATTCCAGGCGTGCCGCGGGTAGAAGACTTGGATCCGAACGCAGTATTTCCCCGATTGGTTGCGTTCCATGCTGCAGCGGTAGTCGTTGCGGACGGTGGGTGTACGAGCGGGCGTCTTCTTGGTATTCATAAAATCCTGAGGTCTGGTCTGGCGCTGAGGGCTGGGGAGGCCATGACAGATTGTTTTTCAGTTTTAGCTGACTCCCGGCCTTCGCCTTGAAGCGAACAAATGAACTGCGTAGGCCTAATCCTGGGCCGAAACCAGCTATTTGGGAGACAGCTATAGGCTACTGGGGTACGCGGAGAAACACAAGTGCGTCGATAGAAACACCTAAAGTATTTATTATCAGCTAGTTAGACTAGCCTATGTTGCCGAAGCCCTTGAGATTTTCGGGCATCATCTGCAGCTTGCCCTCTTTTTTGAGGCGATCTTCGAGGGCGGTTCGGAAGGCTTCAAAGGCGAGCGAGCGCTTGTTTTGCAGTACCGCGTCAGTGATTTCCTTCTTTTGTTTGTCAAAATCCTCAGGCTTGGGTTCTTGTTTCTCCACAACTTTGTACACAAGCCAGTTGCTACCGAGGTTGAGGGGCGGGCCGACGTCGCCGGGTTTCAATTGGAACGCGGCGGCGAGCTGTTTGCCGCTCGCAACGTTGGAAATGGACCCGGCGCGGGCAAATTCGTCGCTGGTTTTGGCCTCCAGCCCGAGGCCTTTTGCAGCGGCGTCGAATTTCTCGCCCGCTTTAACTCTCTTGGCCAACTCTTCCGCCTTGGTGCGGGCTCCGGTGGACGCTTTTTCCTGCTTCAAATCCGCTGTGATTTTGTCCCGCACTTCATCGAGGGACCCCTGGTGCGAGGTAAGAATCTGTTTGATGGAGAAGATCAGGTAGCCGCGATCTGTGTGTAACGGCAGGCTTAACTCGCCTTGGCGGAGCCTGAAGATTGAATCGCTCACCTTTACATCCTGGGAGCTACCCAATTCGACCAAAGGTTCGGTTGCGGTGACGGGGCGCGTTTCACCTACGGTCAGGTGATACTGCTTGGCGAGGTCGTCGAGCGACACTTTGTTGGACTGGCGGATAGCTTGAGAGAGCTTGTCGGCAATACCACCGGCTTGTTTATCGGCTTCGGAAAGGAGCAGAGGCGTGCGGATAGAATCCTTCACTTCATCGAAGGGCTTGGTGTGCGCTGACTCTTTATCGATGATTTTGAGGATGTGGAAGCCGTACTGGGTCTTGACCAGGTCCGAAATGCTGCCTTTGGGAAGGGAAAACGCGGCCTTTTCGAACTCCGCGACCGTTTGGCCCTGGACGATCCAGCCCAGATCTCCGCCTTTGTCTTTTGTACCTGGATCTTCCGAGTACTTCTTCGCCAGATCTTCGAAATTCGCGCCTTTTTTGGCCTGATTCAGGATGTCCTGCGCTTTTTTCCTGATCTCTTCGACTTCGGCGTCGGTCTTGCCAGCGCCAACGGTCATCAGCAGGATGTGCTCGACGTGGACGCGATTGGGCATTTGATATTGCTGGATATTCTGCTGGTACTGGGCCTTCAGCTGATCGTCGGAGACTTGCAAACTTTGACGAACCTGGTTGACGTCGAGGATGGCGTAACGGACCACACGCTTTTCCGGGACCTGATACTTCGCTTTGTTTTTGTCGTAGGCGGCATTTATCTCGGCATCACTCAGGGTGATCTTGGCTTGCAGATCTTCGGGCTTGATGAAGGCGTAGTCCAGCTTGACCTTTTCGTTGCGGTAGACGAATTCTTCTTGCAGCTCGGCCGGACCGGCGCTGATCCCGTCCGTCACCAGCTTCTGGAACTTTTCCTGGAGCATGCCCAGGCGGACGTTGTCTTCGAACTCGGACACGGTCATCTGGGCGCGAGATTGAACCAGGGCAGCGTACTGATCCGGGGCGATGGGCGCGCCTCCATTGAAGGCGGCGGGCAGGATGAGTTTTATGCGGTCGGCAATCTCGTCATTGGAAACGCGGATGCCTAGCTGGGTGGCCTCATACTCCATCTCTTTCTGAAGGAGGAGTTGGCGTAGAATTTGCTGCGCGTAATAGGGTTCCAGCATGGGCGGGACTTGATTGCGCTGCTTGATCTGGTTGAGCTGCTGGCGAATTTCGGCGACGGTGATCGTTTGATCGCCGATTTTAGCGACTGCGTCAGTGGACGAACGCGTGCCACCTGGACCAGTCGGCACAAGGTAGAGGAGCATGCCGCCGGACAGCGCCAGCACGACCACACCAAGAAAGATGCGGGAAAAGAGTTTTTGCGTGTTATCCGAGCTGCCAGCCATCCGCTGAATCCCCCAAGTCCTAAGCAAACGGATCATTATAGAAGATTGGTGCCATGCGCCTCAAATAGAATCGTGGGAGAACAAGGAGCCCGTTTCCGACTTGGCTGTGTTGCGCGCAATCTCCTCAGCGGAGCGTGCGGCAATCTCGGGCTCTTCGCCGTTGGTCGGATCCGAACTTATTCCTGCGACCCTTATTCAGAAATCCTTCCGGAGCGCCGTGGCAGTATTCGCACACGGCGTGAACACTGCAGCGATTTACGGAATTGTGCCGTTTCCGTCTGGAGAGTGCTCGGCTACGGCTTTTTTAATTCATCAATTAAGAGTCCCAATTGCTTCTCAATTGATCTTATCTTGTCACGTTTGAGGGCATATTCTGATGCAGCTTTTTTTAGCTCGTTGCTCGCCTTGATAAGGTTTTTTTCCGCGGCGATCAATCCGTCGCCAATAATAATGGAGGGATCGTCGACATAGATTTGAGTTAGCTTGCGATCGAAGACCACTACGTAATAGTCATATTCCTCTCCGGGCGTTACTTTTGGACCGATTTTTGCGTCTATCCCGAGTCCGCCCGTGCCCTCATCTTGTTCTGTCCCGTAGAATGCGTACTTGGGCTGGCTGTTTGCGTCGACGAAAGGAGTTAAACCATTCTTAAAAATTACAGCTAGGTGGTACTTGTTGTCCGGGTGGGATTTGGTCCAAACCTGCCAGCTAAATTTTTGGCCTATTAATACACCATCCACGATAGTAGCGTCATTTTGCCTTACGGTGTATTTAGGACGATTCTTCACACTGTCGGCAGTCCTGACATCAACAAGCACCGGATAATCAGCCACGGCGGGCGCGACTGGAGCAGTCTGCGTCGGCTCTGGATCGAATCCTGCAGCGAGGGTGTTCGCCGCGGCTGCACCGCCAGCAAGTGCAAGGAACAATCTGCGGCTTACACTCGAGACATCAGGGTTTCTGGGCATATAGCTCTCCTTAGCATCGAAATTATGAGGGCCCGGTTGCCTGGTTCTGATCCCACGGACACTTCTCTTATTTGAACGAGACGGCTCCCGCGGCTATTCGAGCGAATTCCGATTGAGACCGCAGTTCCGCCAATTCAGGGTTTGCCATGAGCTGCTCCCGTGAGTAGCCTGCATGAACGGATTTCTCGAGCCACTTGAGCGCTTCCTGCTTCTCACCTGCTTCCAGATGAACGAGACAAGCAATGCGCAGAACGTCGACGTTACTCGGATTGGCTCGCAAAGCCGCATCGAGGTACTTTCTGGCCTGCGCGGCCTCCCCCATCCTTGAATACCAAAGAGCAAGCAAGCTGAGCGCGTCGCTATCTTTCGGATTTACGGTTAACTCTTTTTCAGCGAGGGAAATTGCCTGCTTATAGGCTACGCGTGCCTCCGCCTCGCTGGGAATCATGCGATAGGCGTCGCCCAGATTGCCCCAATAGTCGTATTTCCTTGGCTTCAAATCAATTGCTTTTTTGGTATAACGAATGTCTTCGTCGAATCGTTCCAGAAAGAAGCTCACGGTTCCTGCGTTGGCGAGCAGGTCTGCGTTACTTGGCGCCACTTGAAGGCCACGCTGAAAGTAGGTCTCCGCCATTTCAAACTGGCCCATATTGAAATAGACGGCGCCGACATTCATATAGCCCCACACGTTGTCAGGGGTAAGCTCCGTGACTTTCCGCCAAGCATCCGCAGCTTCGCTGTAGCGAGCATGCTTGTTGAGGAAAACTCCCAGCACGTTATAGCAACTCCAACACGCCGGCCGAATTTCGATTGTGTGGCGAAATGCCTGCTCAGCCTCGACGGTGCGCCCGAGAGCATCGTAAGTCCGCCCTAGACCTTGGTAGGCATCGAGATTTTGCGGATCAAGTTCAAGAACACTCTGAAAGGCAGAAAGAGCTGCTGGGTAAGCACCAGTTCTACGATTGACATTGCCGATCGCCAGCTGTACCTCCGGGAGCCGGCTGTCGAGTTTCTCTGCAGCCTTCACGGCGGCTTTGGCTTGATCCACCCATTGAGGCTCCTTAGTGGCGCTGTACTTATACCAATAGGCCTGAGCAAGCGCGGCCAGCGCCTGTGCGTACTTCGGATCTTCCTTAATCGCGCGTTGAAACAGGGTGATAGCAGACTCGACATTTTCCAGCCGTTCGTAGCGCTGCAAATAGCCGATGCCTTGAACATAGAAATCGTAGGCGGTGAGAACGCTTGTGCCGTGCGCCAACGCCTGAGTCGCGGAGCCCCTCGGAGGCTGAAGCTGAAGCATGCGGAGCGTTTTAAGAACCACCTGATCTTGCAGAGTAAACAAGTCGTCGGCTGGTTCCGTAATGGTATCGGCGCGAAGCTGCTGTCCGGTCTTGGTATCGACCAAGCTAAGGTTTATCCGCGCATTGTGTCCAATGCGCTGCCAAGTGGCGGCGAGAACGAGGTTGGCACCGAATTGCATTCTCGCGTTTTCAATGCTCGAGACATTCTTGGCGCGAATCTCTAGCGACGACGGGACCTGCAGCGAAGGATCCCGTGCCAAACCGGCCGTAACTGTCTCCGTGAACCCGTCACAGTACACTTGTTCGTCGGAGCCACCGCCGACGGCCTTGAACGGAAGTACGACCAAGTTCTTCTGAAGAGGAACTTTGGGGCCAAAGCCTATTGGCCAAGCCCCTCGGTCGTAACGGAAGATCACCACGCTAAGGATGAATAAGGAGAGCAGAGAACCTGTTGTGAACAGAAGGGCGCGCTGGCGGACGCCTGTGCAGCGGCTCTTTTGTAACCTCGCGGCTTCCGAACTGCGGCCGCCCGAATCCGAATCTCGCTGGAGGCGTCTCAAGTCAGCCGACATTTCCGAGGCGTGCTGGTAGCGCAGTTTCCGATCTTTCTCGAGAGCCTTGTTGATGATTTCCTCGAGGCGCGGTGGAACTTGCGGGCACAAACGCAGCGGAGAAACCGGGTCCCGATCCAGAATGGCGTTGAAAATGACGCCTGGCGTGTCTCCCGGAAAGGCCATGCGTCCCGTCGCCATCTCGTAAAGCACGGCACCGAAGGAAAACACGTCACTCCGAGAATCCAATTCCCTGCCCCGGGCCTGTTCGGGCGACATGTAGGCGATCGTGCCAATGGCAACGCCCGGAGTTGTGAGATGTTCCTGCCCGTCGATGGTCGTTGCGGCCGCGCTTTCACTAGTCGCGGGGTTCACCAGGAGCTTAGCAAGTCCGAAGTCCAGAATCTTGGCATGTCCACTTTTGGTGATAAAGATATTTGCCGGCTTGATGTCACGGTGCACGATGCCAGCGGCGTGGGCGGCGTCTAGCCCCTCCGCAATCTCCGTGGCCAATGACAATAGAAGATCCAACTGCATGGCACGCCCCGCGATGCGATGCTTGAGGGTCAGCCCATCCAGAAACTCCATGGCAATGAAGGCGCGTCCGTCCTGCTGGCCAATGTCATAGATGGTGCAGATATTCGGATGATTCAGGGCTGAGGCGGCTTCCGCCTCGCGCTGGAAGCGGGCTAAGGCGTGCGGGTCGTGGGCGACGTCATCGGGCAGGAACTTGAGACCGACAAAGCGGTGGAGTCGAGTATCTTCGGCCTTGTAGACAACCCCCATCCCGCCGCCGCCGAGCTTTTCGATAACGCGGTAATGCGAGATGGTCTGGCCGATCATGACTGGGAGACCGAGCTTGGGCAGGCATGTTAGGCCGGGCCCAAAAACAAGTCAATCCTGGCGGATCCGGGGGAAACCACGGTGATGAGAGTATCATCGAACGCTACTGATGATCAGGTGCCGCGACTCTCGAAAGCTGATGGGGTTATTTCTTCCTGCGCTTGCTCTGGTTGCGCTAGCCGCGCTCACTCAGGGAAGACAAGTGGAGTCCGCCAAGAACGGCGGGCGACGGAACGCCACTGGGAGTGCGCCGACGTTTTATCGCGACGTGCTGCCGATTCTGCAGGAGCGATGCCAGATTTGTCATCGTGCAGGGGGAATTGCGCCTGCGCGATTCGAAAGGTACGAACAAACGCGGCCTTTCGCGGGCGTGATTGCGGCGGCGACGCAGAACAAGTCCATGCCGCCGTGGTTTGCCGATGCTCGTATCGGACACTTTTCGAACGATCCTTCGCTTTCCGCCGGGCAAATCGCGGCGCTTGCGGCTTGGGCGAGTGCCGGAGCGCCTGCCGGCGATGCGCATGACGCTCCTCCGCCGCCACGTTGGGCGGAGAGCTGGAGTATTCCGCAGCCAGATTTGATTTTGAAGATGCCGAAGGGCGTGGCGCTGCCTGCCAGCGGGGATGTTGAATACACTTACGAAATTGTTGCGACGGGGTTCAAGGAGGATCGCTGGGTGAAGGCGGTGGAGGTATTGCCTTCGCTGCGCGCGAATGTGCATCACGCCGTGGTGTATGTGCGGCCGCCGGAATCGAAGTGGATGCGGCACGAGCCTGTGGGACTGCCGTTCACCGCTTCAACGCTGAGCGATCCAGAGGACCGGGGCGGTGCGCATTGGACGGACAGCGACGTGCTCCTCGTTTACGCACCGGGGAGTTCGCCAGATGATTGGCCGGACGGCATGGCAAAATTCATTCCTGCGGGATCCGACCTTGTTTTTCAGATGCACTACACGACCAATGGGCACGCGGGGAGCGACCAGACCAGCGTTGGGCTGATTTTTGAGAAGCACGTTCCGGCGCAGCGCGTGCTTACGCTGCAGCTGACGAACGATCACTTTGTGATCCCGCCGCGTGCGCCGGATTATCGCGTGGAAGCGCGCGGGACTTTGCCGAACGATGCGACGCTGCTCAGTTTTTTTCCGCACATGCACCTGCGCGGAAAGCGGTTTGTGTACAACATTATTCATAGAGACAAGAATTCCGGCGGGCAGCAGGATCAGGAAATTGAACCGCTGCTGGACGTCCATTATCATTTTCACTGGCAGATGAGCTACCGACTCGCGGGCCCGCGTTTGCTGAAGGCGGGGACGGAGTTGCAGGCGGTCGCCTGGTTCGATAATTCGTGGGACAATCCGCACAATCCGGACCCTGAGGCGGCGGTGCGCTGGGGCGAGCAAACTTACGACGAGATGATGGTTGGATTTTTCGACGTGGCTGTAGATGCGAGTCTCGACAAGCAAGGCTACTTTATCCGGCACTGAACGAAGAACGTGACGGAACACGCGGCGAGACAGCGTGAAGCGCAGGAGTGAACATGGAAATCAGCAGCGCCTATGTGCAAGTGAGCGTGAATGACGGCACTACGATGCGCGCGTGGGTGGCGCGGCCAAAAGAAGAAGGGCCGCGCCCGGGATTGCTGGTTTTTCAGGAAGCGTTCGGGGTGAACGCGCACATTCGAGACATCGCCGGGCGCTTTGCGCGGGAGGGATTCGTCGCCGTGGCGCCAGAACTTTTTCATCGCACCGGGGCGGGATTCGAAGGGCGCTACGACGATTTTCCGAGCACGGTGCCGCACATGAAGGCGCTGACCGACGCGTCGATGGCAGCGGATTTGCGAGCGGCGCATGACTGGCTACGGGGAAGTATCGGGGCGGATATTCCGATCTTCGCGATTGGTTATTGCATGGGGGGACGGGCGGCGTTTCTTGCGGCGCTCACTTTGCCGCTCGCCGGAGCGGTTTCCTACTATGGCGGCGGCATTGCGCCGAATGCGACGAGTCCTGGATTGCTCGGGCGGGCTAGCGGTTTGCAGGCGCCCCTTTTGTTCTTTTGGGGCGGACGCGACAAGCACATTCCGCCGGAGCAGGTGCGCGCAGTGAGCGACGCGCTGCGCGAGGCAGGAAAAAATTTCGTGAATGTCGAGATTTCGAATGCCGACCACGGATTCTTCTGCGACGCACGCGCCAGCTACAGCCCCGCGGCCGCGCTGCTGGCGTGGCCGCTAACAGTGGCGTTCCTTCGCTCGAAGTCGTCCTGAGAGCGGCCGGGGTGCATCTAAAAATCGCGAATAATCGGCCGAGGGGCGAGAAAAGGCCGCGACTGTCCTTTCGGGCAAAACCCCTGCCCTAACGTCTAGTAGGCGCAACCGCTATTTGCTGTTTAACTACCGCAAGCTGCAGCGGGCGTCCGCGTTCTAATTACTGTGCTAGATTCGAAGATTGGCGGCATTGCTGCGCGAAAACCCGTGAACACACAGACACCATACGATCCGAACCACCCCAAGATAAAGCGCGTGGAAGTGTATTGGCATACGGTGACGTATAAGACCATAGCCGTTTACGCGATTCTGATTGCGGCGATCGTTTTCGCCGCGGTTTATCTCATCAACCCGAATTTGTATTCGGCCGCGTACGACAAGCTAAACAAATCGATTGGCAACGACGGCGATGCGGTGGCCATCTCGCAGACACAGGCCAAGTTCGTCAACCTCGACGGAAAAGTGCAGGTGAAGAAGGTAAATTCCGTGCAATGGGTCGACGCCGATTTCCGCACCACGCTGGACAAGGGCGATCAAATCCAGACGTCCTCGGAAGGCGCGGCGCGCATCACCTTCGCGGACGGGACGACGTACACGGTGAAGTCCGGAACATTCATTACCGTCGAAGAGAATTCGATGGGGAACGAAAAACCTTCCAGCTCGGTAGTGCACATCAACATCGGGCAAGTGGACTTGAAGACGCCAAATTACTCCTCGCCCGATTCTAAGGCCGCGGTCAGCATGGAAGACTCCGTGGGGATATTGCATTCGAACAGCAGCGCGGCAATGAAGGCCGACCCGGAGCATAAGGAAAACGAGATCGTGGTGTCCAGCGGAAGCGCGGAAGTGCAGCGCGGCCAGGAAAGAGTGGAGATCGGGGCTCATCAGAAGGCGAGTTTCCCAACGGGTGGCCCGATCACGAAGTCCGACACGCTCGCGCCACCGGACCTGAGTTCGCCGCGTAACTTTGAGCCTTTGATCGTGGAAAATCCAAAAACGGCGTCCATCCACTTTGAATGGAAGCCCGTGCCGCAGGCGGTTTCCTACACGGTGAGGATCAGCACGACGGCGATGTTTACGCGAACTGTGAAAGAAGCTCCGGGAGTCACCGGAACCAGCGTGGATATCTCGGGTCTTGATGGGGGCGACTACTTCTGGAACGTAACGGCAACCAGTGGCAAAAAAGAAAACAGCGAAGTGAGCGAGACGTTCCGGTTTACGCTTGTCGCGCAAGGAAAAACCCAGGAAATGCTTTTGGAGATTACCGGCACGCAGATTCACGGGCGAGTCGCGGAAATTATTGGCAAGACGGAACCAGGCGCTGCCCTGATCGTAAACGGCCAGCCGGTGCCGATTATCGCGGCGGACGGGACGTTCCGGCACTTTACGGAGCCGCTCGAACCTGGCCAGCATACTATCGTCATCATAGGAGAGAATCGCCGTGGAGGCACGGCCCA
>Ga0070765_100001851_pt1 | contig 13112 bp, 11 predicted proteins | sample HubBroMetageWFT5_FD_71516 | JGI IMG/M metagenome (GOLD analysis project Ga0070765, IMG submission 71516) | Warmed and freeze-thawed soil microbial communities from the Hubbard Brook experimental Forest, New Hampshire - Hubbard Brook CCASE Soil... | ecosystem: Environmental > Terrestrial > Soil... | reverse complement strand
GGCATAGGCCGTTACGTGGACATCAAGATCTATGACGATGCAGGTCACGCATTCGAAAATCCAAATAACCAGACCGGCTATCGACCCGAAGACGCTGCGGATGCCTGGGCCCGCACGGTTGCCTTCCTCAAGAAAGCCCTGAGATAAAATTCCGTCCTGGCAGCGCAACTTATCGCAGAGTCTCCTGACGATAGAGCTCCGCTGTGTGCCATGCTGTTGCAACCACCACCATTAGGCCCATAGCGGTTATCGCAATCACGCCGGCGAAATCGAGGAGTCTCCACGGCACCCCGGGCACCCTGATATTTGGACGAAACCACAAGACCAAGTTACCGAGCGCCAGCAAAACTCGGATTTCCGTCGGCCCGAACTTCGCGAAAGAAAGCCGGAAAATTCCAAGCGCATAAGACGCCAAGTAAGTCTCAATGGAAAGAAGTAGGAAAGCGATGAGCATACCCATTGCAATCCTCCAATCGACGCAGCCGGAGAGTCCGAGACCCGTCGTCAAAAACAGCGCGCCAAACGAGTCAACTATATGATCAACGTAAAAACCGTAGCGAGGGCGCTGACGGTTCCTTACTCGCGCTAAAGTTCCATCAAGACTATCTCCAAACCAGTTCACCGCCAGGCACACTGTAGCCAGCAGCAGTCCGACGGGATGCCAGCGGGCTAACAAATAACAGCAGCCTGCAAGAAAGATGGCTACAAATCCGAGAAGAGTTAGTTGGTCAGAACTAACCCACGAAGGCATTCGGCAGGCCATCCAAAGCAATGCTTTCCGTTCCAATCCTGATGTCACGCTCTCTTGAATGCGCGTCGCATCAACAAAGCTCTTTACGGTCTTTTGCGTTCCCTCGTTAATTGGGCTCTCAGCAGGTTTCTTGGAAGAAAGTCCAGTTTCCACAGCTGTTTCTGTTAGCTTCATTATGTTTTCCTTTTGAAAACGAGCGACATCAGCGCGACTATGCTCCGTTGTCCGACATCGATTCAATGACCTGGACCTCAATTCAGGTGGCCAGAACATCATTTCGTAAAGCTCTTGAAATCAGCTGGTTGATGCGTATTCTCCATTAGAATGAACCAGCCTAGAGACTTGCCTTGACTGAGCGCAAAACAGAAAAAATTCGTTTCGGCGTCTTTGAGTTCGACACCGCCAGCGGCGAGTTATACAGGGATGGAAACGCGCAGCCCCGGATTCGAGATCAAGCGCTTCAAATATTGCTAATGCTTTTGGAACGTCCTAGAGACCTTGTCACGAGGGAGGAACTACGCAATCGTCTCTGGTCGTCCGATACCTTTGTCGATTTTGATCACGGGTTGAATACGGCGATAAATCAGTTACGGAGCGCCTTAGGAGATTCGGCGGCGAATCCTCGCTTCATACAAACCTTGCCGCGCCGTGGCTACCGTTTTATTGCTCCGGTCGAAATCATGACCGACTTGAGCCAACGAATTGCGCATGATTCGGCGGGTGCCAATATCGGAGGTTCTTATCAATCAGAGGGAACGGCGTCTTGGGATTCTCGCCCATCAATATTGAGCGATGCTCGTGAACTACCTCCTATCTCGAGAAGCTTGGTGCGGATTCTCTTTTCCTTGATCCAAATAATGTATCTCACCTTCTACATCATTGCGCTAACGCGAGTGTCCCAAGTCGAGTTAATCTCTTCGCATCCACAAATTCCCTCTCCCCCGATCTTGATTGGGCTAATTGTTACGGCAGCAATCGGCATACCGACTCGATTTTATCTGCTTGCGGCAACCGCGTTTCACTATGGCGGGCTGAACACTAAATTCAAGAAACTCTTTCCGTTTCTACTTCCACTCGATGAACTCTGGGCTCTCGCGCCCTTTTTAATTATTCACCGCATAGGATTCGGCTTAGCCTTAGCCGCGACCGCCGGACTCCTGTATTTGCCTTTCTCGCAGCGGTCTCTGCTGCTAATGGGTTTCTCGGTTAAAAGCCATTGATCGAGCACTGAGCATGGACGCTCCTGTTCGCTGTGTTAGAATACGGATAAGTCAGTAGGCCCGTAGCTCAGTTGGCTAGAGCGCCACCTTGACACGGTGGAGGTCTGCGGTTCGAGCCCGCACGGGCCTACCATTTCTTTCAATCACTTGCGGATGGACATTTGTGGCAGGCAGCGCATTTGTGTCGCTGTTTGTGCCATAACCCTTCGTTGCAGTCGCCAGAGCGTCCAGTGCTTTGCGCTTTGCTGCCATACGAACGTGAGAGTAGTGGGCCAGCATCTTTGGCGAAACGTGCCCCGCAATGGCCATTATAGTTTGGTCGCTCGCCTGAGACTCGGCGAGCTCGGTCACAGCATGGTGACGAAGATCGTGGAAGCGGAGTCCCTCAATCGGGCTCTTCACGTTGCGTATGTCTGCTTTGCACTTTTCGTTTTGGCAGTTGTTACCAGGGTCTTGCTGCTGGCCGCAGGCCGGGCAGTGAATCGTCCGGGTCACGCGACGCCAAGCCGTTCTCCAACTTGTTATGCAGCCTCTTGACGAAGGGCGCTGAGCATAAACCTCCTGACGTGTTCTATTCGCGTTGCCAACAAGCAGCGGTCCCTGGAATTCCACCCCCACACAATGCCTGTCACATCGCTAATTAAGGGTGACCAAGTTTTTCCAGTGAGGATGCATTCCCGAAACCTCGTGTTCCAGACCGCAGAACCGCTGAAGCCGTCGGGCCTGGGGAGTCCATGCCCCTTAGGGGACATGCTTACGGTTCGATCGGGTTTGTAAGGAATTGAAAAGCGCAGATCAGGAGTACAAATTGGGGGAGTTAGGCACTCTTGCATCAAATACGGCGTTCCTCCAGAGAATAGAGTCCCCAACAGTGGGCTGTAGCGCGACCTCTCTCCGCTGAAACCCAAAACGAACAAAAACTCGTATTGAACGGGTTGATGTTTCTCCGCGAGCCTCTGTGATTTTTCGAACACCTGACGCCCTAACACTGAGCAGTCGGGCCAACAGGCCTCTAATGGTGCTTGTGCGACCGGCGTCTATAAGGCTTAAGCTCGTGCTTCTTCGGACTTACGAGTTCCTTCTTGATTGAGAGCCGCTTTGTTGAGCGGCCCTTTGCTGTCTTGCTTTTCGTTACTTTCTTCGCCATATCTCACCTCCGATAGATTCCCAAAAACACTTATCGAGAAAACATCACAGGCACCGCGGAAATGTTAGGTCCTTGAGGTTGTGTTGGCAGTGGAACTCTAGAACTGCCGACTCCGACCGCCAGAGAAAGAAAACTCTTACCTTCGCGGTACATCAGCTTGGCTTCGACTAACTCCTGGAGGTAATTTTCGATCTCGACTACATCAATGGTGTCGTCGCCTTCTGCTACAAACTGCCCGCGTATCTCACCGGCCGTTGCCCCAGCGTCGCATGCGAGGTAAATTTTTGCCTCGACGCCATCAAAACGATAGTCTGCAGTTTCGAAGGCCGGGCGTCGATCTTGAACTATCAAAAACCCCGGGCCTCGCCGGTACGAAAGAGACCCGACCGCACGTTCCTTTAGCTCACGCCAGCGTTCAACCGCTTCCGCCAAACTCTTCGTATATGTTGAAGGCTCGCGTCCGTCCGAATACCGGTATTCGAAATCATAAGCAAGATTGTTCAGTTCCTCGGGCGCAATTGAGTAAAGAAATCGATAGTGTGGCAGTGGTCCGATTATCTCGATGCCGAATTCGGTCGGCCGATCAAAGTAGGGGCTAAAGCGGTCGAGCCCTACGTGGGTCAAACTTGGGGGTTCTAAGTGGACCAGTGATGGAACCAGGTCACTCATGCGCTCATATTCCTCCGTCGGCTCGCCAGGAAAACCGTATAGCAGATTCCACGCAGGCGTGATGCCAATTTCAGCACACCATTTCAGCAGACGTAAGTTCTGAAGTGCTGTTACGCCCTTACGCATCAATCGAAGTATCGGTGTGCTTAAGCTTTCAATGCCCGGCTGAATCGCGGTCACTCCCGCGTCGTGAAAGGCATACAGTTGATCCTTCGTCAGGTTCGCTTTCGTCTCGTAAAAGAACGAAAGATCAGCTCCGCTCGCACGTAGCAACGGAAACAAATCGCGAATATGGTGCAAATCGATAATGTCGTCGACCGCGACGAAGTCGAGCACTCTATACCGCGCCGCCATGCTGAGGATCTCCTCAGCGACACGTGATGCCGGCTTGCTTCTGAACATCATCAAGCCGCCATTCAGGCCGCAGAAGGTACAGTGGGATTTGGCACCCCACCAACATCCGCGCGAACTTTCGAATAGAATCGCAACTTCTGGCCACAGCTCCGACCTCAGTGGGGTGCGAGCAAGCCGTTCAAAGTAATCCTCATAAGTCGGCGGCGGGACCTCATCAATTGGAACCTGAGGCTCGCTCTTCTGTGGAACTGCAATCGGCTTTCCGTCAACCCTGTAGCAGAGACCCGGTTGTGGATGGATCGGTTGGCCCGCGAGGATGTCTCTGACGACAGCGACGAGAACTCTCTCACCTTCACCGCGAATGACGAAGTCGACCCACGGAAAACACTCGTGTATAGCTTGCCCCATCAGACCGTCACAGTTGCCTCCTCCGAATACGATTTTCATCGACGGGTCTCGAGCCTTGAGGATCTTTGCCAGTACCAAGGAAGCGACATTTTGCTGAAAGACTGTCGAAAAACCCACGACCCGAGGGGTGCCAGCAAGCAACTCGTCCGCCGCACCCTCTAGGAATTCAGGAACGGCCCTTTTCATGCGGATTGCGATTGCGATCGCATCGTCTGAAACGCCCTTGGTACGAACGTGCGCAAAGTACCCCTCGTCATCCGGCGATTGCCCCGCGTAGGGTGGCACCTTAAAAATCCAATCACCAAGATGAACATGGAATTCCTGAGTTGCAACGCGTTGGTAATGACCTATCGTTAGCGGTTCGCCTCCGACACCACCTACAGTCCTCGCGTGCAAGTGATCCATAAATGCAAGCTCGAAAGAGTGGGAACGTGTCGGGATGCTGGCGCGCTCCAGACACTGTTGCAGGATCCCGAGTTGGATTGGTGGGTGCCGCAGGTCTTTGAAAGGCATTGACACCAGGCTGACAGCTACAGTGGTCGTGGAATTCCTCCCCAATTTGACGCGACGTTTGGTCATCGTCTGATCCTGTATACGCCTGCGTCCTCACGCGGCGGTACCAACGGTTATTTTAGCTTCGCGTATTCGGATCTTGCAGCAACCACAACGGGAATGTCGGGGTCGCCATCTTTCCAGAGCATAAGGAAGTTCTCATAGGCCACCCGAGCTTTGACGGTGTCGCTCATCGTGGTGTAGGCTCGTGCCATTCCCAGCCGCGCTAACATGCCCCAGGGAAAGTTCGCCACCAGTCCTCGGTGGTCGATGAACTTCTGAAATTCCGATGCCGCCGCTTTTCCGTCGTGTAGCATCAGATAAGCTTCCCCGCGCAAATAAACTGGGCATAGGAATACGGTTAGATTAGTGGGTTGGCCGAGTTCAATCGTGCTCGCTTTCTTCAATAGTTCGACCGCGCGTTTCGGGTCCTTGTGCTCCAAGGCCACACCCGCCCGGATCGAGGGCAGCCAGTAGTTCTGGACCAGCGTGTCCAGCGGGAAGGTCTTGTCTAGTTCGGCCACCAGCTTCTCGGCGCCTGCCGTATCGCTTGCCCGGGCCAGGACCAGTGCCGCCATCGCCTGCACATCGCGGTTCGGCGCCAACTTCAATGCCGCATCGGCGTAGGCACGTGCATTATTTCGGTTGCCCGATTCCACGTCGCGCAGCGCCGCCAGCACTTCATATGCTCCGGCAGTTTCTTCAGCATCGTTGTGCCGTGCCGAATCCATCGCCTGCAAGGTCAGCTCGCGTGCTTTTGTAAATTTCCCGTACCAGCCCTCCGTGTCTGCTTGCGCGGCAATCAGCACATCTTCCGTGCCCGGCTTCCCCATGGCGGCGGAGAACATCCGCGCCATCTGCGCAGTGTCGCCTTTCAGAAACGCTAACTGGTAGCGATATTGAAGCAGGGCTTCGCTCTCCAGATTGTGCTCCTCGGCAGACTTGTAGACAGCCTCCGCCTCATCCAGCCGGTTGAGGGTCGCGTAGGCATAACCGAGATTAGCGTAGCTGGTCTCATTGTCCGGCTCCAGCCGCATTGCCTCGCGACACTCCTCAAATGCCTTTTCCAAGTTTCCAAGGTTGCCCGAAATAAATGCTACTTCTCCATAAGGCACACCTCTCGGATATATCTGCTGCCACAGTTCGTAGGTCTGAGCCGCCTTCTCCAGTTCTCCCGTCACGTACCTGTAGTAGCCTGCCTCGACGAAGAACCGTTCTCGCTCGCTCACCTTCTCCCGCAGTTCGTAAGCCTTGCGTGCATTGTTTGCCGCCCGCCCGGTTTCGTTGAGGCTGCCATAGACAGACGCCATGGCTTGGTAGGCCATTGCGAAATTCGGGTCAAGTTCGACCGCGCGTTTGTAAAAGGGCAGCGAGGCTGTCTCCCCTTTCGCAAGCTGCATCTTGCGTCCCAGGCTATACGCTTCTAAGGCTTCAAGGGACGGCGTGGTCGCTTCCTCAACTGGCGTGTCATATTTCTGCACTGAACCAAGCGACTCTCCCAGTTTGCTTCGCAAACTGGCTGCCGCCTCGTCCAAAGTCTTGAGCACCGCTTCTTTGCCCGCCGCCTCCCCCTGCACTTCCGCCAGAATTTCACCCGAGTTGCAGTTTACAGCTTTCAAACCAATCACGTAATGGCTACCGAACCCCGCGATCGAGCCAATCAGCATCGCCTTGCTGCCCGTGCGCTGGCAGACCTCGTGTGTGATCTCAGGCGTCAATCGGTCACCGGCGGGTCGGCCCATCAGCTTCAATGTTTCGTTCACCTTGCGCTCGGAAACTAGGTCCAGAAACGGAGATTGTTCAAGCTGCACCGAGAGTCCCTGCTTCAGCGTGTCATCGAATACCGGATCGCCCGTCTTGTTCTCGAAATCGGACAGAATAACGGTGTCCTTGTCGGTCAGATGAGTAGTGGTCTGGTGCGAGCGCAAGTACAACGTTCCCCCGATGACGGAAGCGGCTAGCACCACGGCAGCGGGAACAAGAACCTTCCAGCGTTTCCTGACCGCTACAGGAACTTCGGCCACTTTAGCCGCGCTCGGTGTGAGCAGCCGTCGCAGGTCAATCGCCAGCTCTTTGGCCGACTGGTAACGGTTCTCTGCTTCCTTCTCCAGGCACTTCCCGATGATTCGCTCTAACTCCGCAGAAAGCCTGGGATTCAGCGTTCTGGGGAGGATAGGAGGTTTACGCATAAGCGCGCCAATCAACTGCCCACTCCCCACCTCCGCGAAGGGACGCTGCCCTGTCGCCATCTCATACAAAACGAACCCCGCCCCATGAATGTCAGTGCGCGCGTCGACATCTTCTCCCGACAATTGCTCCGGAGCCATATACGGCAGAGTCCCACCCATCGCTCGCATCTCACTAAGACCGTTCGTCGTAGCACTATCTACGATCGGACGTCGGAGTTTCGCCAGTCCGAAGTCCAGAATCTTCAGCCGCCCGTCGCTCGTCATCCGGAGGTTGCTGGGTTTCAGGTCGCAATGCACGATCCCGCGTTCATGCGCAGCAGCCAGACCTTCAGCAAGCTCTATCCCTAGGCGCAAAACGTCCTTCTCCGGCAGCGGTCCGACGACGAGCTTTTCGCTGAGTGTGATTCCAGGAATTAACTCCATCACTAGGAAATCTACGCCCCTCTGCGTATCGAAATCGTAAACGGTAGCGATATTGGGATAGTTCAGTTTGGAGAGCGCCCTGGCCTCTTTGCGGAGATGTTTGTGAGCTGCTTCATCGGCGATGGTTCCGGGAATGAGCACCTTGACAGCGACTTCGCGGTCCAGGTGCTCGTCGTGCGCACGATAAACCACACCCATCCCTCCGCTGCCGATTTCTTCGATGATTCGGTAATGGGAAAACTTTAGCCCGATGTGGGAGTCGAGGGGTTGGGCCTCGTCCGGCATGAGAAGTTCTCCTTCCCCTTGACTATTTGTCGCGGATGATAGGCTTGCGCCTATTACAAGTCAATGTACGTCCCAACCTGTGTCGTTAGCACACGATGTGTCCGGTCTAATTAACACACGATATGTCCGCTTTCGTAGAAGCGGCCACGAAGGCCATATGCGAACCAGATGCCTACTGAGGTCCCGTAGGTTAGCCCTAACCTGAGGATCCAAGAGATCGCTTGGTTGGAGAATATGAGGGGTCTTTCAAACCTCGGAAGGACGACGGGATGACGTCCGCACAGGCGGCGGCACTCTACAAAGTTAATGCTCTCGGGTTCTCGGCCAACATAATCCTGCCTGCTCGAAAAGTGAGCCTGGGCATGAAGTATTTTCGAGAATTCGAGAACAGGTCAACATTTCAGGGATACTCCCTACAGATCTCGGGCAGCATCACTCTCTAAGCCGACAACCAGCGCAGCACCCGTCAACGCTACGGACCATTTTCCCTCGCCAGCACGCAATCTCGAGAACAGGAGCCATAAAACTACGATGGAGCGAGAGCTACTGGCATTGAAGATAGGCAAATAGGTCAGCTCGACATCCCGGAATTCGTTCCAGGTACCACGAACGTCGCGCTGCAGAAACGACGTCCTACCTTTCTCTAACTCGGCTCGGAGCTTCAGATCGACGCAGCTACTGCAGGGGATAATTTCTTGCAAGAAGCTGAGCTAAGTAGGGCTGAAACTCTTCGGGCATATTGGTCGGATAAACGGGCAAGTAAAGTTCTCTGGAGCCGATAGAAGGCGGGACAGTCGCTGCATGAGATTGGGCGCGCCTTCGACAAGCCCCATAGCTCCATTCGGTGTTTCTTTGCCGGTGCTGTCCAGCGTTCTTAACATGGTTGAAAGTGTTTCGGAGCCAGCGCTGACCACGGCCTGCAAAGCAGCCGTTTTCACCCCAGCAATTGAAGGAGTAAACGTGATGGTGCAGTCGCAATTGTAGGGCTCGGGTGTGAGTGTACTTCCGCTCGTGATTTGGAAATCGCCGCTGTTCCTACCGTAATCTTCACTGGCTTTGCGGCGCTGGCGACGGACATCGTGGCTGCTGCCGCCTCATTCAAGCCTAATGAATGCTATATTCCTTCGGCAGAAACGCCACCCGGAGCGCAGTGCACCTATTTGGCAGCATGTCTTTCAGCACCGATGCTACAACGATGCCATTCGTAGGAGCATGGCCAAATCTAAAAGAACTAAATAAGGCTTCAGCCTCCACGCCTTTATTCGATTCGCGGTAAGTCGAGGGAGTTTGAATCGGCAAGGTTTCGGAAGGCTTCCCGGGCTGCCTCTCTGAGTTCGCTGACCTGGGACCGCGGACTGGAGATGGCCAAACACAAGGACTTCACCGTAGCTACGGATGTGCAGGTCTACTTCCGCGATCCACAAAGTCACTGGCAGCGCGGCTCGAACGAAAACACCAATGGGCTCTTACGACAGTACTTCCCTCAGCGAACGGACCTGTCCGGTTACACGCGAGCGGATCTGGACAAAGTGGCGCTGCGGTTAAATCAGCGTCCCAGAGAAACTTTAGGATTTCAAACTCCTGCGAGTAGACTTCAAGAAAGTGTTGCGTCGACCGGTTGAGCTGGTACGGATGACCGGACAACTCAAAAATCCGTAATAAAAGTGATCAACAAGCCTGTCTTGACGGCATCTGTGAAACGAGCAACGTCTGAAATGCCGGCCGCGAAGCGGTTACAATTCTGCAAATCATCAAAGCTGGAGTCGTGGCGGGCAGCCTGATTGCGACCCTGTTATTTTTGCCAGTGGTGGTACCCCCACTAATCCCTTAGCATTTCGCCCATGAGCTATGGAGCGATGCGAGGAGCTATTTTGTGTATTTTAGCGTCAGCTCTGTTTCCTTCATTGACTCGAGGGCAAGCTCCAGTTTTCGAGATTACGACAGTACAGAGCTCGATTAAGTTCGACGTGAAGGCGTCAGTGGATATCCACGGCAAATTCGACAAGTGGGATGCCAGCATGACGTTTACATCTCCAGATGAAACGACCGGTGTTCTACAGATCACAATTCAGGCCGACAGCGTGGATACCGGAAGCGGCATGAAGAACGGCAAGCTGAAAGGCAAGGACTTCTTCGACGTCGACCATAATCCGGTGATCACTTTTAAGTCAACGAAAATTGTGAAGACAGGTCAAGAAACTTATGAAGTGGATGGCGACTTCACAATTCGCGGAGTATCAAATCCCGAGAAGCTGATGCTGACGGTTTCCGGCAAGGGGACAGGCTCAGGCGAGATTAAAGGAAAAATGGTCTTCAACCGTAAGGACTACGGAATGAACAAAGGCATTCCATTTATCAAGATCGCCGACCATGTCGAGGTAGATTTCCACCTCAAGGGGAAGCGCGTCAGTGGCCCTCCCCTAGACCTAAACTAGTAGACAGCCTGGCAGCAGAGGCTTGCGTACACCACGCGGCCCTGCAGGAAGGTTTGACCATCCAACAAGCCTGAAATATCTTCCTGGTTCTTTGGGGCGTGCGAGAACATTCACAGCTGATCGAATCGACCTTCCGAGTAAATTTGTTCCGGTGGCCTCGAGCGTGAGAATTCTTCTGCTATGGACCGCGTACTTCCTATTAACGCAGACGGCGGCGCTCGCACAGAGTGCTCCCGACGAACTGAGGGAGATCGCCAGAAATCCGCTCGCAGATGTGATCAAACTTCCGTTCGAGGAAGATTTCACCTTCAACCAGGGACCTTACAATCGCGACGCGAATTCATTGGCGATTGATCCGGTGATTCCGCTTTCGATCACGCCAGACTGGCTGCTGGTAACGCGAGTCGTAGCGACGGCGCTGGCGTATCAGCCGAATTTGCTGGCAAGCAGCGGCGGGACCACGGGATTAGGTGACACGACCGCTTCGTTCTTTTTGAGCCCGGCCCGGACGGGAAAACTCATTTGGGGCTTAGGGCCGGCAGTTTTAACGCCTACGGCAACAAGCAATCAACTGGGCGCCGGAAAATGGGGTGTGGGACCGACAGGTGCAGTGCTTACGGAGCCACAATGGGGATCAGTCGGCGCCCTAGTTCAGAACATTTGGTCCGTTGCAGGCAGCTCAAGTCGGTCGCCGGTGAACCAAATGCAGCTTGAGCCGCTATTCTCTTACAATCTGCCGCGAGGCTGGTACCTTACCAGCAATCCGACAATTGTTGCGGACTGGACGCAGCCGACAAGGCAGCGGTGGCTCGTGCCAATTGGAGGCGGCCCGGCCAGGAGTTTCAACATCAGAAAGCAGGCGGTGGATTCGAACATTACATTTTATTGGAATGCCGTTCGTCCTTCGAATCCGTTTTCACCGAAATGGCAGATGAATATGGAATTTACGTTTCTCTTTCCGAAACACCCAAGGACGCCAAATCACTGAGAGCGGGAGCGATGTGATCAGAACGGACACGTCCCCATTGAAGCCTTATGATACAGACGATTTTCTCTCCGGAAGAACCCATCCTCCGCGGCGCTTCTAACTCCGGGTTTAGTCCAAATAGTCGCCTTCCAGATTACTTCTTTCTCTTTTTTTGTGCGTCTTCTGGTACAACTTACAGGGATGAGGGTGTTGACGATTTCGTAGGCCTGTGCCTTGAAGCGAAAATTGTCGCAGGCTTAAGTGTTGAGAATCCGCTTTTGCGAGATGAGGTCTTCTATTGCAGGGAATAACTCTCTTCCAACATGTGTTTTTAGGACGAAGCCCTGTGCACCCAAGCTCAGAGCTTCTTGCACCGAGGCACACCAATAGAGATTGAGCTGGTTGAATAATCGTAGCGCGAACAATAATTCGCGTCGGCTAAGTAATGGTCGTGAGGTGCGGAGGAGATTTCGAACGGCAGCCGGACCTTCGCCAAAGCGCACCCCGCAAAATAAGCAGTTGATCCGTCAATTAGGAGGAAATCGATGGCATTCGGGCGTCGAATTGTAGCCGCACTATTTTTGCCTTGCTTCCTCCATCTGATCGGCGCTTCGGCGTGCTTCGGGAAGGTTAAGCGACATGACACGGTCATTATGAAGAACGGTGACCGGTTCACCGGTGAGGTTAACAAGTTGGAACAAGGAATTCTTTACATCGAGACGGATTATTTCTCCGGGTCCGTAGGCATCGATTGGATACAAGTGGAAAAAGTAGAGAGCAAAGCGACCTTTCAGGTTGTCTTGAGCGATGGGAAGCGACTGACGGGATCGATTTCAAAAGTAGAGGCGGCGGCCGGGGGCGGAAGGGATTTCACGGTATATGCGGGAAACGCCGAAGTGCCGGTCCCGGGCATGGACGTTGTTCAAATCGAATCGCAAAAGCAAAATTTTTGGAGGCAGCTAAAAGGAAGTATCGACCTCGGATACAACTTCACGAGCGGCAATAACCAGTCCTCCCTTAATACTTCTGCATCGGTAGCATATTTGGCGGAGCGCTGGGGTGTTGGAACTGCATATAGCACTTCCTTCAGCGGCCAAACCGGAGGCTCGACGACCAACTTATTCGAGTCGCAAACGTTTGCAGATCGATTTTTGAATCGAAATTCATTCGTGATTGGATTGGGAGACTTTCTGCACAGTTCACAACAAGATTTGGCCTTGCGGACAACGCTAGGCGGAGGATACGGACGATATCTGAAGCGCACCAATCAAAACTCGCTGCGGTGGCTTGCTGGCGTCGACTATACGAAGGCCAATTATCAAGCCGGGTTGAGCCAACCAACACAGAACAATGTGGAATTACTTCTAGGCGCGGAATACCAGCTCTTTCACTTTGATCGCTATACTGCGCAATCCCAATTCTTATTGTTTCCGGGCTTGTCTGACTTTGGGCGCGTCCGGTTCACCACCAACGACACGTTAAATGTGAAACTCTCGAACAACTTTTATCTAAACTTCAGTGTCTGGGATAACTTCGACAGCCATCCGCCCCTTAGCGCAAAGAAAAACGCAACAGGCTTGAGCACGGGTCTGGGATGGTCATTTTGATCGCAATATTTCTGATTCGCCCACATAACTCCCGATTAGTTCTGATATGGAATGACCTGTCAACTACGAGCAACTGTTTTCTTCTTTTTTCTCGCTCTTAGGAGA
>Ga0070765_100001850_pt1 | contig 13113 bp, 16 predicted proteins | sample HubBroMetageWFT5_FD_71516 | JGI IMG/M metagenome (GOLD analysis project Ga0070765, IMG submission 71516) | Warmed and freeze-thawed soil microbial communities from the Hubbard Brook experimental Forest, New Hampshire - Hubbard Brook CCASE Soil... | ecosystem: Environmental > Terrestrial > Soil... | reverse complement strand
ACGACGCAAGCGATTTCGAGACGAAGACGCAGGATAAGCTCGCGGCCGCCGACTGAGCCGAGATCGGCAATGCGCCGAAGCTCCCGGGCGGTCGCCAACCCGCCTCCGCTCCCGGCAGCCAAAGACAGTCAATGGCTGCGCTCTCGCCGTCACTCAGCAGGACGAATGCCGACGCCCTCGCATCCGATCGAAAATACGCCAACCCTCGACAGCGCTGCTGCGGTCCTGTACAAGCTCGAACATAACATGAACGGAGGGCTCGGCATGACACGGGCATCGATCCAAGCGCGGCAGCAGACTGAACGGCGGTTTCCAGTGCGGGTCCGCATCGCCGTGCCGCCCGAGGGGCTGGGCCGACAGATCGAGATCATGCATGCTTGGCTCGACGAGACTTGCGGTACCGAGGGCTGGGGGACGGCCCCCGCCGGGTTGGCCGGCGTCCTCAACGATGCGATCGCGTTTTATTTCGACGACGCCGCTTTCGCCCATGCGTTTGTCGCGCGTTTTTGTTGCGGCTATCGGGTCGAAACAGTCGAAGGCGCCTTCGTTCTTCGCAACAACACGCCGCCGCTGCGGCGAGGCGCCTCGGTGCATAAGACGCCGTAACGCACCCACACCGGCCGGGCCGGGTCATGACCCTGTTTGGGTAGGCCGGGCTCGCCGGGACGACCTTTGCCGCGGCACTCCTACAGGCGGTGAGCGGGTTTGGTTTTGCCGTGCTCGCGGTTCCGCTCTACCTGCTCTTGGTCGCCCCGGCGCAGGCCGTTCGACTCACCATTATTCTCTCGACAGCGCTCTCATTCGCCGTGGTTCCGGGACTGCGGCGTATCATCGCTCCGGCGCTGTTGCTGCGCCTCAGTGCCGGCAGTCTCGCCGGCGTGCCGATCGGGCTGTTTTCTTTCCGGCACGCCGACCGATTGCTGGTCCGGTTGGTGGTCGGAGCCACGATCCTCGGCTTTGGTGTGGTGATGGCAGGGTTCCGGCGTCGCGAGGGCCGACCCTGGGCATCCTTTGGCAGGACAGGCGCTCGCGATCTCGCCGCCGGGGCCGTCGCGGGGGTCGCGACCGCCTTGGTTGGGATGGCCGGGCCGACGGTGCTGATCTATCTGTTGCTGGCCGGGACGGCGGCGCAAACCGTGCGCGCGACGCTTCTCGCATTCTTTGCGCTGTCATACGGGGCAACTTGCGTCTCATGCCGCGACCGTCGGCATCCCTGGCCCCACCTGGGTGGCGGCCGGCATCCTTGCGCCCTTTGCTCTGCTGGGTGGCCTTGTCGGTAGGCCGATCGGCGACCGCCTGGGCAGCGACGGCTTTGCCCTGTTGACGATCGCGTTGCTCACCGCCGCCGGGCTTTATACGGTGGCGGGCGCGGCCGTCGCCCTTTTGACTCGCCAACCATGAACATCTCAACGCGGCCGACAGGGATCGATAAATGATGATGCATATTCGTGACGAAATCGGCAAATCCGGGTATGATCGGCTGCGTTGCGCGATCGCTTGTGACCGACTGTTTCGCCTGGTTTAGGGGATACTCCGGCCGGCTTTCGCGAATACCGTTAACGAACACTGTGAAGGCGTGGGTGAGATCATGATCGGCCCTCCGGGTTTGCCCAAATATGGACGCCGGGTCTTTGCGTTTGCTGCACCGAAACGGAGCCGATCGCGGCAGCATCAGCACGCATGGAAATGGGTGACCGGCATCTACCTTGCCGGAGTGCTGGCGCATTTCAGTCACCACATGGTCGGCCTGCCCGACGGCAGCAACCCGTCGAGCGAGGCGCTGACGAGCGCCCCGGTCAGCCTAGTGTGGCCGGCCGACCTGATGAAAACCTTGATCGAACTCGGCTAACCGAACTCTGCCGCACGGCGCGAGCCGGTTTCTATCGTTGTTAACTCTACTTCCTGCCGGGCAGCCTGCCGGCGTATAAGCGAGAGCTTTGCGACAGGGGGAGAGTAAATGCAAACAACGATCATCGTTGCGATCGGCTTGGCGGTCGCGTTGGCGGCTATCCCGGCGAAGTCGGCGACCAAGGCGCCGGGGAAGGCAGCTCCCGCTTGCTCAGCAATCAGTTTTCGACCGCTCCCGCCGGGCGTGCCTGATGGCGAGCAGCAGGCGGGCATCTACAAATCGCGCCACGGGCGCCTCGAATTGCGCGCCGAAGTCAAGCAAGGAAACCCGTCCAACTATTACGTGACCTCTGCCGGCAAGCGGGTCGTAGCCGCCCCGTCCACCCTGCCGGAAGCGGCCGTCACCTGCGCCGCGGCAAGGAAGATGCCGAAACCCGACACCCCCGCCTCGTCCTGTACCGGGCAGCGGTTTACCGTGGTCGTCGCCCACGCCGGAGATCAGCGCCTCGCGCTGCTTTACGGCCAGGACGGCGCCAGCTGGCATTTCTGTTCCGCCGGCACGTTCTAGCTCAGTTGGCCTACCTCCGCCCGGAAGGCGAGGTCATCGGGCCGCGAGCAGCGCCATTGCGATCAGGTCGGCCGGCCAGAACACAGCGGCCGAGAAGGCGACGGCGACGTCCGAGACTTCGATCGCTTGGTTCCCGGTGTGCAGATCCTCGATCAGGTGGTAGGCAAAATCGCCGCTGCCCGCGAGGGCGTAGAAGAGGAGCGCGGCCAACCACGCTGAGCGACGCCCGTCGAGCGGATCAGACGACTCGGATATTCTTGAACTGCCACGGGTCATCGCGGTCGAGATCTTCCGGAAACAGCCTTTCGCGGCCGTCGAGTGGGCTCCAATCGCCATAGACGCCCACGACGTCCCCAAGATACGGCCTGACGATTTGGAGGACGCGCTCGAAATCCATCTCCTCAGGCTCGACGATCCCTTGCCGCGGCCGCTCGATTGCCCAGATCATTCCCCCCAACACCGCCGCGGTGACCTGCAGCGAGGTGGCGTTGTTGTGCGGCGCTCCTCGCCGGGCTTCGGCGATCGACAGCCGCGAGCCGAACCAATAGACACCGTTAGCTTGGCCCATCAGGAGCACCCCGAGTTCGTCGATCCCCTCAGCGATCTCCTCCATCATCAGCCGCTTGCACGGCTGCAGCTGAAAATTCTTGCCGGCGAACTCGTGCAGGCTCAGCACCGCATCGTCGCAGGGATGATAGGCGTAGTGACAGGTTGGCCGGTGGCGGACCGCGTCGCCGTCCCTGACGGTCAGATAATCGGCAATCGAGATCGATTCGCCATGGGTGATCAGAAACCCGTGATAGGATCCCTCGAGAGGGGTCCAGCTGCGCACGCGAGTGACTGCTCCCGGCCGCAGCAGGTATATTGCCACACCGGAGCCGAAGTCGTGACGGCGGCCGTCCAGCGGAAAATGCCGCTCATGCGTCCCCCAGCCGAGCTCGGCGGGCTGTGAGCCCTCGCTGACAAAACCATCGATCGACCAGGTATTGACGAATTCGCCCGGCTTCTTGGGCATGGTCGAGACTTGCGTATCGCGCTCGGCAATATGTATCGCCTTGACGCCGAGCGTCTCGGCAAGGTGGGCCCACTCTGTGCGGGTTGGGGGGACCGCGTCCTGCAAACCGGCATTCCTCGCCAGATCCATCAGGGCCTGTTTGACGAAATGCGATACCAGGCCGGGATTAGCGCCGTGGGTCAGCACTGCAGTCGGGCCGCTGGGATAACGGCCGCGGAGTGCCAGTGCGCTCTCGCGCAGGGCATAATTAGACCGCGCCGAAGGCGGCAGGTTCGGGTCGGTGTAACCGCCCGGCCATGGCTCGATGCAGGTGTCGAGATAGAGGGCACCGCGCTCCTGGCATAATTCGATCAGCGCCACGCTGGACACGTCGACCGACACGTTGAGAAGAAAATCGTCTTTGCCAAGCTGCCGTTCGAGCAGCGCGCGGTAGTTGCTGCGGGTGAGCGCGGTTTCGATGAAACGGATCCCGTATTGGGCTGCGACATCGTGTCCGCGAGGCTCGGCGGTGATGATCGTGATCCGGTCTGGAGCGATTTCCAGATGCCGCAGCAGCAGCGGCAGGACGCCTTGCCCGATGCTGCCGAAGCCGACGATGACAAGGCGGCCGGGGAAGGCGACGTGCTTCTTGTCGAGCATGGCAGTCGAGGCTGATCGGGACATCTGAACCGCTAACGTCGTCGATCGGTGAGAGGATTACAACCGCCGGCACCTGGGCTAATGTGCCGCCGCTCATGTGGAGATTGGGGCGAATGCGAAAGGTGGTGACGGCGCTCGTCGTGGGCGCATTACTTGCGTCGGGCCCGGCTCTGGCGCAGGCGAAAAACGGCAAGGCGGGCGGCTACGAGCAGCTGAACCTCTTCAGTGAGGCCTATGACCGCATTCGTCAGGATGCGGTTGAACCGGTTGGTGAGGGAAAACTGATCGGTGCCGCGATCGGCGGTATGTTGTCCGGGCTCGATGCCCGCTCGGCCTACATCAATGAAACGGCGTACCGAGCGATGCAGACGCCGGCCAATGACGATCAGCCAAACCTCGGTCTGGTGGTGACGATCGAAAACGGGCAGTTGAAGGTGATCGCGCCCCAAGACGGCTCGCCGGCCGCCCAGGCGGGCATCAAGCCGGGAGACTTGATTTATGCAATCGACAAGGATCCGACTTACGACCTGACCCTCGGCGAGGCCGAGCAGAAGCTGCGGGGCCCGGCTGGCAGCGAAGTCGAACTAAGCCTACGGCGCGACAATCGCGGGCCCATCGACGTCACGGTCAAGCGCGAGCGCTACAAGCTCCAGACGGTAACCGCTCGCATCGAGGCAGGAAATATCCTCTACCTCCGGATCGCCGGCTTCGACTCCGGAACCCCGGCGACTCTCACCAGTACGGTGCAGGATTTGCGACAACGCGCCGGTAACAAGGTGATCGGCTTTATCCTCGATCTGCGAAACAATCCCGGCGGCGCTTTCGAGGTGGCTGTCGCAGTAGCCGATGCCTTCATCGACAAAGGCGACATCGTCGTCGTCAAAGGCCGCAAACCCGGCAGCCTCAAGCGGATCAGCGCTACGCCCGGCGATATCGCTCAAGGGCTGCCGATCGTTGCCCTGATCAATGGGGGGACGGCGAGGGAAGCAGAGCTTGTCGCCGCCGGGTTGCAGGACAATCGGCGGGCTGTACTGGTCGGGACGAGGAGCTTTGGCGAGAGCTCGATCGAAAGCGTGATCCCGTTGCAGGGAAACGGTGCCATCCGGCTCACCACCGCTCGGTTCATGACGCCGAGCGGCCAAAGAATTCAGGGCAAGGGTCTGACTCCCGATCTCACGGTCATGCCGCTGAAGCTGGCGAAAATCGCCCAGGGATACCGGCTGCGCGAGGCCGACCTCCGCGGCGCTTTGAAGAATACCGACCCGATGCCTGGGGGCGCCAAGGATTCGGGTGGCAAGGAGCCGGCTCCCTCGCTCGCTACGTCCGACATTGGCTCGGTGGCTGACGAGCAGCTCAGCGAGGCCGCGGACGTGCTCCGCGGGTTGGCGCTGGTCAGCGGCCGGGCGGGATAGCGGGCGTGAGGCTCGACGGGCCGCGGTTTCTGATCTTGGGGGCCGGCGCGGTCGGCGCGTATTTTGGCGGCCGCCTCGCGGCGGCCGAGGCGGATGTGACCTTTCTCGTGCGTCCTGCTCGCGCCAGAGCACTCGGCGAGCGCGGGCTCGTCGTCGAAAGCCCCATGGGGGATCTGCGCGTGCCCGTTCGGGTCGCGACCGCCGACACCCTCAGCGGGGTCTTCGACACTGTGCTGTTGACGGCAAAGGCCTATGATCTCGAGCGAGCGATCGCAGCCATCCGGCCGGCGGTCGGACCGGGAACGGCAATCTTGCCGGTGCTCAACGGCCTGCGGCATCTCGACGTGCTCGATGCCGCTTTTGGCCCCGAACGCGTCTTGGGCGGCGTCGCGTACATCGCGGCGACCTTGACCGCCGAGGGGACGATTCGCCATCTCAATCGCGTGCATGGCATCGCATTCGGCGAGCGCGCGGGGGCAGTCAGCCGCCGGGCCGAGGCAATCGCCGGAGCCTTTGCGTCGACGCCGGTCGACGCATCGATAAGCGGCAACATCTTGCTCGATATGTGGGAGAAGTTCGTCATGATCAGCTCCCTGGCCGGGATGAATTGCCTGATGCGCGGATCTGTCGGCGACATCCTCGCTGCCGACGAAGGCGAGAGGCTGATGCTCGAACTGCTGGCGGAATGCGAGGCGGTTGCGAGTGCGTCCGGTTTCCCACCGCGCGAGGGGCATCGGGAACAGTGCCGGGCGATGCTGACCGAGCGGGGCAGCGATTTCAGCGCGTCGATGCGGCGTGACCTCGAAGCCGGATTGCGCACCGAGGGCGATCAGGTTCTGGGCGACATGTGGCGCCGCGCGCGCGCCACTGGAACTGAAGCGCCGTTGCTGCGAACGGCGGTTTGCCATCTCCAGGTCCACGAACGCCGGCTCGCCGCGCGGCACTAGAGGCTCGGCCGGAACCTGTCTCATGCACAGCCTTCGCCCTGCCTGCCGGGCAGTTTTTGGACGGGCGGTTTGCAATAGCGACTGCGACCCTCTCGCCGCCACCGCCGCGACGCGCCATATCCAGCGCGCCGAGCGGTTTCTTGTACCGAGTTGCCACTGAGGACGAGTCTTTAGAACGTGCTTCAATCATTTTTGGACGCCCAGGCTCGCGGGCGGGCGAGAATCGACAACCGCGCCGGCATTCGACCGCAATCCATTGGGCCTTCGGACGGCCTTTCGGTTCGAGTCGTGACTTACAACATTCATACTTGCGTCGGAGTCGACGGGCGCTATGACCCCGCGCGAGTCGCTGCTGTGCTGCGTGAAATCGACGCGGACATTGCCTGCCTTCAGGAAGTCGATGCCCGCCGCGGCACCGGGCGGCATGCCGATCAATGGGCTTATCTGGGTGAGGCGACCGGCTGCCGGGTCGTCCTCGGAATAGGGGTCCGCGACCAGGGCGGGCGTTTCGGCAACGCCATTCTCACCCGTTTTCCGGTGCTCACCGCGCGCTCGATCGATCTTACTGTCGGCGGCTGGGAACCCCGCGGCGCGATCGACGCCGACCTCTTGTTCCGCGACCGGGTGCTGCGGGTCATCGCGACGCATTTCGGTCTGCGCGCCGCGGAACGGCGGTTACAGGCGAACCGGTTGGTGAGCGCGCTCGCCGGAAGCTTGCCGCAGCACCGGCGCGAGGCGGACGCGGTGCTGCTGATGGGCGATTTGAACGAGTGGCGCGGCCGAAGCGGCGCCATCCGGGCCTTCGACCGACAGCTCGGACCGAGCGCCGCGGAGCGTACCTTTCCCTCGTGGATGCCGGTGCTGGCGCTCGACCGGATTTATGCCGACGGGCCGGCGGTGCTCCGCGACGTCGAGGTCTACCGCAGCCCGCTCGCCCGCCTCGCTTCCGATCACCTGCCGCTGGTGGGCAATTTGTGCTGGGACGGCCACGCGGCATGGCGGCGCGAGCGGTCTCGCTTATCGAGGCGCCGGTCGAGACAGGCGAACGACGCGGCAAGGGCGCAGACGCTATTCTGACCCGCCGCAAACGCCAGTACCGCTCTTGGCGTTGCATCGCTCACGGCCCGGGTCTAATCAACCCTCATGCCGCCCAAGAGAAACCCGCTCGGCCTCAACGCCCTGCAACTCAAGACCCTGACCTTGCTTCAGGAACTCGCGCGCATGACCGGCAAGGCCGGCTCAGCTGAGGATGCGGGCGTTGCCGTGCGCCCGCCCGATCCGCACGGCGATCATTTCCATCTCGGCGACGCAATCGTAGCGACACGCGATGCCAGCGGCTTGCGCAACCCCGCCGTCTGGGCAGCGTTGGAGCGAAAGGGCTTGATCCACTCTATGTACCCGAACGGTGCGGTCGTAACCCCGCTCGGTCTCGAGTACGAGACGGGGTTGCGCGAGGTGATCCTCCACAAAAGCGGTCACTGAAGGTCCGCTACCAGCAGAAGCTCCAGGCGACGCCGACCGGATCGTACCCGCTCTCACGCAGCGCCGCCTCGACGCGGGCGCGGTCGAGATGCCGCCCCCCCGGTGTGCCGAATTCTTCGGCATGAATACCGCCGGCGATCAGCAGGCTGTCGATCCCAGCGCCGGCCGCGCCGGCGATATCGGTGCGTAGACTGTCGCCGACGGCGAGGATGCTAGAACGCTCCGCGATGCCGAGAAGGTCGAGGCACGAGCAGTAAACCGAACGGAACGGCTTGCCGTGCCAGCGAACTCGGCCCCCCGCCTCCTCGTACCACTTGGCGAATGCGCCGGCGCACAGGTGAAGCGTCGCGCCGCGCTGGACGACGAGATCGGGGTTGGCGCACACCATCGGCAGATCCCGATCGATCGCCTTGCGCAACAGCGGCTCGTAGTCCTCAATCCGGTCGTCCCACCCCGCCGGCCCGGTATTGAGGATAAACTGAGCTTCCTCAGGCGCATCGACATATTCAAGATTCAGTCCCTGCCGGATTTCCAGATCGCGCTCCGAGCCGATGTGCAGGCATCGTCGGCCCAGCGCGGCATAAAACGGATCCTCGCGCTGGCTGAGACGTTGCCAAGCCTCCTCGCCCGACGACATCACATGGTGATAGAGCCCAGTGGGCACGCCGAGCGCGGTGATCCGCCGGACGACGTCGTCGGCACGCCGCGGCGCATTGGACAGCAGGACGATTCGCTTGCCTTTATCGATCAGCACCCGCAGGCAGTCGATGGCTCCAGGGATCGGCGCGACCCCGTCATGAATCACGCCCCAAAGATCGAGAATGAAGCCGTCGTAGCGCGGCGCCAACTCGCTCAGGCCGGCGATCAGGTGAACTGGCATGCGTTCTATAACCTCGGAGATGACGCCTATCGGCCGATCATATCTCAACCTGTAACATTAATGTCGGGTGCGCAAAATTTACTGACAGCATACTTAAAAGGCCTCCCGTTTACTGAATGTTTCCGAACTTAACGGAACATGCCTTCGGCGTGCACGTTCTATCGGCAGTCGGTCCCAGCGAGGATACTGAGCCCCATCTGAACCACAACGGAAGGTCGAGTGCTAGCCTCGGGTCGGGAAACGGACACTGGTTTTGATAGGAAACTCTTGCGCGACCGCTCGGCACAAAGATTGCTGGGTTTGTGTCCGCTTACCGAGGAGCAGTGATCGAAATGGAATTGTTGATTGGACCGTTGCTCGAGCGAAATGGGGGGTACAGTTACGATACCTTCACTCGGGCAGAGGGGTTGAGGCGCTCGTTTCGGTATCCGCGCATCGAAGCAGCGAGGTACGACCAGCGCGCTCTGGTGGCGGAAGCGCGGCGCGATCCGCGTTGCAACGTGCGCATTTGTGAGACGCAGAGCGAATTCGAGAAGCTCGTCGATGCGGCGACCGCTGAGAACCCAGCCGAAGCGGAGCCCCGAAAGGACGACCAGGATTAGGATCATGCGTGTGCCACGCCGGCGCGTTCCAAGGAGCTGCGAGAGTGCACTGCTTGGGCACCGACGGCCTCCGCGACGCAGGTGACGCCGTCGCGGCGAAGCAGTTCGAGAAGACCTTTCTTTATCTCGATTACGAGACTGGGTCCGGCAAAGACCAGAGCCGTGTATAGCTGCACGAGACACGCGCCCGCGCGAATCTTCTGGTATGCGTCCGCGGCGTTCGTTACACCTCCGACGCCGATCAGTGGTAATCTCCCTCCTGTCAACCGGTACATGTCGGCGAGGAGCGAGGTCGACGCCGCAAAGAGCGGTCGGCCACTGAGCCCACCCGGTTCTGTCGCGTAAGTGCTCACGAGGCCGGCCGGCCGGTCCACCGTGGTGTTGGACACGATTAGGCCGTCGATGCCGGCAGCCAGAGCCACAGAGGCGATGTCTTCTCGTTCCTCCGGGGTGAGGTCGGGCGCAATCTTTATCAGCAGCGGCACCCGGCGACGGCTTTCGTCGCGGGCTCGCAGTAGCGGGACGAGTAACGCTTGCAGGCTCGCGCGGCGTTGCAGATCGCGCAAACCCGGGGTATTCGGGGAAGAGATATTGACCACCAGGTAATCAGCCACCTCCGCAGCGCCGCGAATCCCCTCCACGTAATCGACAACCGCGTCGCCGGAATCGCGGTTCTTGCCTAGATTGACCCCGACGATCCCGGTGCGGGGGCGCCGACGGAGGCGGTCGATTGCGGCATCGAGCCCGCCACTGTTGAACCCCATGCGGTTGATGATCGCCTGATCCTCTTTAAGCCGGAACAGGCGGGGTTTCGGATTGCCGGGCTGCGGTCGCGGAGTGACAGTGCCGATCTCGACGAATCCGAACCCAAAGCCTCGCATCGCGTCGGGCACTCGGGCATCCTTGTCGAAGCCGGCAGCGAGCCCGACCGGGTTTGGAAACTCCAGCCCCCACAAGCGCTGGGCCAAGATCGGCGGGTCGGGTCCCCGGGCGAGGCTGCCGACGGTCAACCGGCCCAGCCCCGCCTCGAGCGCCCGCAGCGTCAGAATATGCGCGGTTTCGGCCGGGAGCCGGCGCAGAACCGGCTGGATCAGAGGATAGAGATCAGGCATGGCAGTTGCCGCATTGTATACCGAAATGTGCCGAATATGTTGTAGCCCCTCTCCCGTATGCGGCGCGATCTGAACTCGTTGTGCCCGGCATCCACGTCTTTTGAGCGTGGCAGGGAAGGCGTGGATAGCCGGGTCAAGCCGGTCAAGCCCGGCCAAGACGAAATGAGTGGGCCGATTGCCTCGCTTATCCCGCCGCAAGATCTTCCCGGACAGCCCTGCCGCGTGGGGGAGGAAAGGGAGGGGTTCTCCGGGGCCCTATGCTCGCGCCACGGCGAGGTTGTCCCGCCGGCGCGCCGCATCGGCTGTCTTGTCTAAATCGGCGTCGGAGAAGCCGCAGAGGCGGGCGCCGCCGCTCAAGATTTTGCCGCCGATTTCGGGTGTGATGCTGGAATTCGTCAGCACCCGGGTCGACACCTCCGGGAAGCTCGCGTCGTTAGGTGTCATGATCGAAGAGGATGTTAGGCGAGGCAGCGCCGGCTCGGGAGGGGACCATTTCCGGCTCGCGTATCTGAGCTCGCCTCTTATGATGACAGCCAGAGCAGCCGACAGCAGGACAGAGAGGCGCAGATGGCGACGGCGGTCGAGGCGTGGGAAGAGCGGTGGGCAACGCCAGAGGGCCGCGCCGATTGGCTTGTGCCGCACCCGGCGGTGGCAGCGCTGGTGCCGGTGCTGAAGGCGCGTGGCACGCAGCACGTGCTCGACCTCGGTTGCGGCGTCGGCCGGCACGCATTGCTATTCGCCGAGCACGGCTTTGCCGTCGAGGCGATAGACGGCGCCACCGCCGGCCTCGACTTTGCTTGCCGCGAGGCGGCCGCGCGCGGCCTCCGACTGAGCCTGCGCCAAGCCGTTGCCGACGCGCTACCCTTTGCCGACGAGAGCTTCGATTATGTGTTGTCTTGGAACGTCATCTTTCACGGTACGCTGGGCGATGCCGGCCGCCGCCTCGCCGAGATCTGGCGCGTGCTGAAGCCCGGCGGGCTCTACCAGAGTACGATGCTGTCGAAGCGCGATGGGCAATTCGGCCGCGGCCGCCCGGTCGCCCCCGATACCTTCATTCGCGGCTGCGATGCCAAGGCGCACCCACACTACTATTGCGACTTGGCCGGCCTTGCCGCACTCTTCGCCGGCTTCGAGCTTCTGTCGCTGACCCAGGAGGAGCAGCGCCGACCGGGCTCCTGGCACTGGCACATCCTCGCCGAACGGCGGTCCAGGTGAGATATTTGGCTTCGACCACGAGTTCGGCTCGCACCCAGGCGGATGCGCACCAGCGATCCGAAGCGGCTGGTGCGCGGCGGCGGCACATCGAACGCATTTTTTCGGCAGCAACCAGCTGCAGGCAGGGCCACAGAGACCTGTATTAGGCCCCAGCCACGATCTGATGTGTAACCGAAAGCCGGGGCGGCGTGCGCAAGGTCTGATAGATGACGCAGAACCGCTCGCTCATCTCGACGAGACGCTGCACCGTCGTGGCATCGGCGTCGGTGTCTAACTCGAACCTTAGGGCAATATCGGCGAGGCCGACCGGCACGTCGCGGTCGACGCCGAGCGTGCCGCGCGCGTCCCAATGGCCCTCGGCGAAAACCCGTCCGTTCCGCAGCTTCACGCCCATGGCGGTGGCAACCGCGCTGATGGTCACGCCGGCGCAAGCGACCAGCGCTTCCAGAAGCATGTCCGCCGAGCAGGCCAGCTGCCCATTCCCGCCCGTGGCCGGGTGCAGGCCGGTGTCGATCTCGCCGCCCCAGGAACGCACGCGACAGGCGACCCGATCAAGGTCGAGTGTCGCTTCGGCGCGCGCCGGCGTACGCCCGGTTTCGGGCTGCTCGCGGTACTGCTTTTTCAGCGGTGCTTGCAGCGCGCGCAGCTCATTCGCATCCATCGTCCTGACCCCATTGCTTCGGCCACAATGGCTAACTGTGTAAATTCCAAAGCCGGCCAGAGCAAGGGACCAGGATGCCAAAGCAAATCCGCTTGAATGCCTTCGACATGAGTTGCGTCGCTCACCAGTCGCCCGGCTTGTGGACGCATCCACGCGATCGCGCCGACCGCTACAACACGCTCGACTACTGGGTCGAGCTGGCACGAATCCTCAAGCGCGGCAAATTCGACGCGCTGTTCCTGGCCGACGTTCTCGGCATCTACGATGTGTACCTCGGGTCCTCAGATGCGGCGATCGCCAATGCGATACAGGTGCCGGTGAACGATCCCTGCTGTTGATCCCTGCGATGGCGTATTTCACCCGAAATCGGGGCTTTGGTGTTACGTGCGCGGTCTCGTACGAATACCCCTACACGCTGGCGCGCCGATTTTCGACGCTCGATCACCTGACCGGCGGGCGCATCGGCTGGAACGTCGTCACCCGATGAGCGGACGGAACGGGCGCCGCCGCGCGGCGGCTGCGCCAAAGGTTTGATCCGTCTTGGGCGCGGCGAACGGATCGGTGCACAATTGATTGCTTGCGAGACTCGACGAGAATTCGCCTGACGTGGTCTCAGGTCACCCGATGCACTGGGTCGGTCCCCTTCAGCAGCACCGCATCCAAATCGTCCAAAGCGCGGTTCCCCATGGCATCGCGGGTCTCGATCGTGGCGCTGCCGAGATGCGGCAGCAG
>Ga0070765_100001849_pt1 | contig 13113 bp, 1 predicted proteins | sample HubBroMetageWFT5_FD_71516 | JGI IMG/M metagenome (GOLD analysis project Ga0070765, IMG submission 71516) | Warmed and freeze-thawed soil microbial communities from the Hubbard Brook experimental Forest, New Hampshire - Hubbard Brook CCASE Soil... | ecosystem: Environmental > Terrestrial > Soil... | reverse complement strand
TGAGTCACCGGCTCCTTGGTTGGTAGCAATAAATTTGATTAGTCCCGGCGCCCGGCCGGTTTTCGAGATCTCCAATTCATCCATTTCGCCTTTGAAGCTGGTGCCGTTAGGATCGCCCCCCAGGATAGGGGCGCTCGTCATGGCCGGAATCCGGGCACTTAACGTGGCGTATGATTCGCCATCGACATAAAGGGTAGTCATCGAGCCGGTAGAAACCACCGATAGGTGGCGCCAAGTCTTTGCTACCAGTGCTGTTCCCGGAGAGGTTCGACCCGAACCGCCTCCTCCGTTTACTTCAACGAAGGGTACCCCGTTATCTAGGCCAATTACGAAACTCGATCCGCCATCGCGTCGACTGTAGAGCGCGGCGTTGGGCTGTAGTTCCTCCGGATTAACCCAGGCGCTCCACGTGAAGGTTGCGCCATCTGCCCAAGCCAGCGATGGAGAATCGGGCAATGCAATGGTGTTTTGACCATCGAATCTGACGCCGTTCCCAATCAGAGAGCCTTCGACTTGGGTGGCGGCGGTCTTAGCATTGTTCTCGTAGCTGGTCGCATCAACCGCCGGCTCCGCGTTGAAATGATAGACGAGAACGGTCTCGGGATCATAAGTCGCTTTCGAATTATCGACCCGGGCCGCTGCGTTCCCCGTGTTGCCGTAGTAGAGCCAAAAGATAGTTTTTCCGCCAGGCGCCAAGTCGGGAACCTTTACCCAGACAAACGCTTCATTGAGCAGAGAATCATAACGCTCAATGTGGTAGGTGAGGAGAGTCTTATCATCAGCGGCAACGAAACGAATATCGCTGCCATCATCCTTGGCTGCTCCAAATTGGAAGTTGCCGTCATGTAAACGCAAAAGGACAACTGCAGGTCCTATTGGCTGATTGATAGCAACGCCGGTGGTTGAGGTGTCCACCGTGATTTTCTTTCGGACCGCCCAATCGCCATTCCACCAAGCGTGCGCCGCCGTAGGGACGATGAGAGCGATCAAACACGCAACTAACTTCAACCGCGAATGGACGCGAATAGACGCGAAGATAATCTCCCAGCGTCGTCGAAACTCTTGCTTACAACACTCCAGAACTCCGATACTCCAGCACTCCAATGCCTGATTAGTCCAGCGCTCCGCTGCTCGATTCCCCAGGTGCTCTTTTCTTGTTAGCTTGCTTACCGTTGCCATAGCCAGAACTGTTAGATCTTTGTTATGTTTTAAAAGTCGGCCCACACTCTGAAGATAACGCGCACTTCGTGTACGGTCGTATCTTGAGCGCGAATCATCGGCACACCGATATCGAGTGAACCATTGAGGTGTTGATAAAGTTGAATCCGGCTACCAAATCCCCAGCTGGCCAGGTCGAAGACATCAGCTTGTTGTGGGAGCGGCTCTCTAATAGTCAATGTGCCAGCGTCCAGAAAACCGTAAATCCGCCATTCGTCTTCCTTCTTGCCCATCCAGCCAAGAAGTGAAGGGCTGCGGAGCTCCAAGGTTCCAAAGAGTCCGTTATCCCCGAGTTCCTCCGCTTCAAGATAACCGCGCACTGAGCTCAGGCCACCACCACCCATCTGCTCGCTGTTGATCAGTGGTTGATCGGCGACTTGGCCTTGTACCTTGGCATAAACCTGCATGCCTCCCGGTAAATCATGAGTATGTGACAAATCGCCCCGGAAGTAGATGAAGTTACCGCTCGCTTTGAAGCGGCTGTTATCGAATTGATTGTCTTTGCTTCCTATTCCGTCTCGCAGGCCGAAGGTGATCCCGGCATCCAGATCAGTTTCCGATCCTTTGGGAACCCAGGTAGCAGTATAGACAGCGCTGACTGGGTAGTAAGTAATCGGGGTGGTAAGTTTGCCTGTGCTTAGTCCGACGCGCTGGTCGAAATGCTTCCAATCGAAACCGGCGCTGATTGACTCATAGAAATCTTTCCCCGGCGGCAACGTGAAAATACCTCGGACGCCGAAGATTGAACCTTTCCCGGCAACGTCAATGCTGCCTAGTGTCGATACGTCACTGTTTTGCTTGGTCCCTTGCAGGAGGAGACTAAACCCTTCGAGCCCAGGGAAACGCGCTAAATAATAGCCGGAAAAAACTTGGGCGTCGCGCATGTTTTCCGGCGCAATTTGAAAGCTGAAACCGGCGGAATGTCCGAGTTGCCAGAAATTGTTATAACTAATTGAACCGTTAAGCCTGAGCGACGTCGTGTTTGGGCTGTTCCGATCGTTCAGTTCCAAACTTCCATGCAGCGGCAATGTGTCTTTAACGTTCAGATCGATATCGACGGTGCCGGGTTCGACGCCTGCGCGGAGGCTAGGGGTAATCCGCCGATCGGGTAACTGGTTTAGCGCCACAATGTCGCGGGTTACTTCATTGAAGTTCGGCACCGTTCCTTCGGCCATGGAGGGCGCTTGTTTCCTGATCTGCTCCAACGAAAAATAGCGCGAACCGTGGATACGGAGCCGGCCGACTTTGCCTTCGATGACCTGCAAAACGACCACGCCGTTCCTCACTTGTTGGGGCGGGATTTGCACTGAAACCGTCTGATACCCTTTATCCTGGTAAGCTTTTTCCAGAGAAGCGCGCGCTTGCTCCACATCCTCGGTAGTCCGTCCCGGACCGAGATAGGGATACACCGCTTCCTCCACCTCGAGCTCGCTCAACTTATGGGTGCCTTCGACCCGATACTCTTGAATATAGATTTGCCGTTCCGGCTGACCCTGCCCTGAGCTTGTCGATTGGTCCTTTGTCGAGTGGGTCGAAGAACTATCCGGAGGCGATGGAGTCTGCTGCGCAATAGATGCAAACGGTGTAACGGCTAGAATAGCAGCTACGAGATAACAAACAGCCGCCGCTCCTGGGCCGCCGTCGCTACGGATCATAGCGTCACCCCAGGCCGGCATAGTGCTGGCTTCGTTCCGCGTCCGGCATCTCTTTGGGCAGAAGCTTTCTGCTATCATTTTTGTGAAATCCGCCATCGTGGCACTTCCGCATTGCTTTCCTACGACCCCTTTCCTCGCGGTCCAGATCTTCCGTAGAGGTGCAGTTCCTAGCACTCCGTTAGCAGAACAAACAAGCCCTCGATTGTTACGATCCTGCGACAAAGCTTCGGCCTTTGTTAGTTTCTCGCCGACCGAAACTAACGGATGACATGTCTAGGGAATTTGTCGGTTTATAAGTCATATGGATCCTATAGCGAAGCGTCGCGGAGATGTTCTTACGCCGAGATAAATGCGTAATCTCGCTCCAGAAGGGGCCAAAAAATACGGCTCTAGTCTCATAAGTTCGCATAGGTCCAAGTCACATTTGTGATTCAGCCCTACGACACGCCCCGACGCCCACACGCCGATCCACCCGCACGCCTAATCCCCGCCGCCGTAACCCAATACTTCCACGATGATCACAGACTCTGGAGTTTCTTGCGACTGAGTGGCCTGCTGTTTGGCAACTTCTTCGGCCGCGTTGGTCGACGAACCGACGGAATTACTGGCCGCCGTAATGGCCGCCACGTTCGGGGTGACGACCGTAGGAATGCCGATTGTCTTACCAGTCACCGCAATGTTTGCAGCGTTGGCGATCACGCGGGCAGCAAGGTTCGCGTTCCCGGAGGCACGGAGACCTGCTTCTCCGGCGTCGATAGTTCCCACCGGAGCGACCAGGTTGAGATTTCCCGCCGGCACTTGCGGAATTGGGGCGAGTGTACCGATCCCCGCGCCAGAACTCGGCACGGTTGGAGCCAGAACGACATCGGTGTAATTGTCATACACGATCCCAGGAGGAGCAAAGATCACAGTCCCTTTCGAGCCAATACCAGCATTGATATCGCCGCCAGCCGACCAGATCACAATGTTGCCTCCGAACGTCGTCAAAACGCGACTTTCGCCCAGCAACACGCTACCCTCGGAGTACATGTCGATATCGCCGGACCCCTGCGTGAGGATACCGGCGTGGGCACCTGGAGCTACACCGGTGACCCCGACGATGGTTTGACCGCCTGGTACAACGGTAGTAATCCCGCCCCCGAAGTCGGTCAAAATACTGCTGTCTATCGGCTGACCCGACACATTCAGAGCGCTAAACATGGTTAGACTGCCGTTGTAGGTAATTTTCTGCCCGTTTGGTCCTACGGTCGGAAACAGGGTCGCGATCGCTTCGTTACCGCGAATATATGTATGGAAGAAGGGGCTGCTGGAATCGTTGTATTGCAGACCGGTTTCATTCAGCTCGCTGAAATAGACCTGTAGCAGAAACACGCTCTGTTGCTCGATTGGCAACGATTCGAAAAAGGCCAGCGCACCGGTGGATCCAGAAAAACCGTACGTCTGTCGCAACCAGTTCAGTAGCTGATCCTGATAAGTCGCGACCACTTTTCCCGGTTGGTCCGACAAGAGAAGATTGGGATCTGCAACATTGGCTGGATTTAAATAAAGATTAGCGAACCCGGTCCAGTTTGGGCCATTGGAACTAACTCCGGCGAGCACGATAATTCCGGCACCGCCATCCGGATTCGTAAGCTTGGGAGTACCGATCAGACCGATCGACTCGATCGCGCCCTGGGCTCCTTGGTAGACATTTCCGCCTGCGCTGATCTCCAGGTTTCCCGGTCCCGCGATATCCACATTAGCAAATAGAATCTCGTTCCCGGCCGAGAGCACGGACACATCGGATGAGGAGTTATTGAGAATTAGGCTGCGACTCGTTTCCGACTGGCCGAAATTGACGATGTCGCCTCCAGCCCGGATGTCCATGGCCTTCCCAGCAATATAAGTTGTGAACGCTTGATTGCCGAATTGGACGTTCAAGGTTTGTCCGACCTGTAGATCCACGATATCGCCGGTCGCGGCGTAAATCCGGGCCGGTCTCGGATCAAGGGCGTGCAATGTGCCGGTAGCGGAGTCGAATTCGAAGGCGAATAGGCCGAAAATAGGTTGTGAGCCGGTCGTTTGCAGCGCGTTCGTGCCATTTGGCAGTACTACGGGGCTGTGACTGTACTGGGTTCCCGCTTGTAGTAACTCCCAAGCTGGATCGAAGGGATTAGGTAAAGCATTCGGTCCGGTGTTGGCCCCTGAGATCTCAAAGATCTGCGGAGGTGCTGTTACCAGTGTGTTCCCCGCCACCAGCAGAGCGCCGGCATAAATCGATCCGTTCGCCAGCAGTTCCAGTTGCCCAGTAGGCGAAGGGGCGAGCTCCAGAGGGAATGAGTTCTCAGAGCCGGCGTAAATGCTGCCGTTTGTCGCGAAAACACGAACGCTCGACGGATAGAGAATAATATTAGTGTTACTGCCACCGCTGGTAGAGGGAACGACGTTTCCTCCAGCCGACAAGGCATCGATCGCGGTTAATGAGGTCCAGAGTGAGAACCAAGACCAGGCAGCGCCGGTTTCGGACCGCAATGAGGACAAAGCCGCTTTGGTGGTATTCACGACGTTGGAGATAAAATTTATACCGGGATCTACGGCATCGCCGATGACCAAGTCACCACGGACTTGTAGGTTAACCGTTGCATCGCCCGGGGTCAGCTGCGGACCGCCAAAGGCGATACTGAAAACAGCGGCGGATGAGACGCTGGTCGGACGCGGATCCAGACTGCTGGACTGCCCATAAACCAAGTCAATTCCGCCGATCGAGCCCGCTTCAATATTCAACTTGCCGCGGAGATCAACAAAATTACCTCCACCGAAGCCCGGATCAGTACTAACGTTGTAGACAGCAGCCGACGGATTCAACCCTTCACCGATCTTGATCGTCAAGTCACCGCCGCCGGTTTCCTCGATAGCCTGTGTTCCGTTGGTCGAGATAACCCGTCCGGTGCCGGCCACGGCAACAACCAAACTGGTGCTGGTTACACCTTTGCTGGATAGGTCCAACACACCTGCATTGCCGCCGGCCACGACAGTGACATTGCCGCCGCCCAGAGAGCCGATTCCCATAAAACCGGTTACTACAGGTTTACCGGAGCTCGGAACGTACGTTCCAAAATTAATCCACCAAGCCGCGCTTTGACCGAGCCCTGTGCCGCCCTGAGTCCACAACCAATCGCCGTTATTATAAGTAGGAAGGGAAGAGCCGTTTCCCGCCTCGTTTAGTCCGGTTATGTCCCCTTGTGCAGAAAGAAGGACGTTACCTCCGCCATCTGGATAATATGCCTGGTAATCCTGACTCGCGACTATGGCATAGGCTGTACCGTTGTACTTTGAGCCAAGGATGGTCCCGTCCGCCAGTGTTCCTCGAGGCAGATCGAATGCCGGTGAATTTGGAGTTTGGAATCCGGCTGTATAGACTCCATACAACGATTCTTCAGTGAAGTTACCCCCAGCCAATAAACTGAGAGAACCAGTACCCGTTCTAATCACACTGAAGATCGGGGTGTTGCTAGCAAGATCGTAATGCGGATCGTCGAGCAAGAGGTTACCGGAACCAGCCAAAACAGTTTCAGGCTGCAGTGTTTGCGTATTTGCTGCCATGGTGTCGGCGCCTGCAACCAGCTGGATCGACCAAGAGAGTGGCTCCTGGCCATTCGGTCCGGGCGACAGCATTTGTTCGACGGCAAATACCTGGCCTTGGGATCCCGAGTTTGTTGGCCGAGTGGCTACGGATGTTACGCCGGCGCCAAATTGAGGGACCGCACCGCTGGGAACCAAGTCACCCGGGTTCAATGTCACGCTGCTGGTCAACGAAACCGTCGTAGAAAAGACCGCTAAAGTGGCGCCGGCCGGCCACGTCATCGGTTGGATGGTGATAGAGAAAGGCAGAAGCGAACCGCTAGCAAACACCGTTCCCGTCGGTAACAGAGTATTTGCTGGTACGATCTGGCCGGCGTGAAAAACCTTTCCTCCTGGCACCGTGATCGTTGCGGTCGCGACAAATGGCGCGGTAACAGTGTGGGATGCGCCCAGGGTTACGCTCGTCGGGATGGAGATGTTCGGGTTGAGTTTGGATTTGCCGATAGCGATTGGGTAGTTCAGCGCTACGGCGGTGTTCGGAAGCTTTGTTCCGACTGCCAGTGAAATCCCGGTTGTCTCGATTACGACATTGAACAGCGTCGGCTTTCCGGCAAATAGAACCCAGCCATTGGCATCTGGGTTAGAAACGTTCAGGGTGGGTGCGAACCCATCGTTGATACTACCGTAAACATTGAGGTTGCCACCTGCCCGCAAGATCAATACCCCGGGTTCTCCGGAACCATATGTGGAGTTGAGCGGTGAGTTGGGATTGACGCTTTGGTAACGGTACCCAGACAAATCAAGGTCACCTAATACCGTTAGGTTTCCCGTGGGTGTAGCACTGACGATTTCAACCCCCGGCCGGAGATGGAACGCTTGCTGGTAAAAGGTCAAGCCTGCCAACTGCAAAATGGAGTTGAGGTGACCGCCTGGTTCCGCATTCCCTATGAAAGTGGTACTATCCTGGTTGACCTGATCCAGGATGATCGCACCGGTGGGAACTACCGCTCCTGCGCTTTGTACAATAGTGCCATTGGCGTCAGTCGGTGCATAGGTCCAGAAAGCGTTGACTGCGATCGTTTGAGCGCCAGCGATGTTCAATGGCCCCATCGCTGAAATTCGGATATTCCCCGACGTCACACCGGTCCGTGGCACATTGAGCTCCAGATCTCCTCGATTGACCCCATCGGGCGAGCTCATATTAATTGTAGAGCCGGCATCCAGCAGCAGTACCCCGGTCCCATTATTCAGCGTCGAGACGGAAGTATCAGTGCCATCCGCAACCGTCAACTCAATGGTGCCGCGGTTCTCAGCCGTGATCGGTTGGCCATAACTGTCGACTTGCAGGACTGTGCTGTGAACATCTAGCACGCCGGTGGAAGTCAGTTCCAGGTTACCGTTTGCTGATAAGCGGATCAGACCTGGGGTCGTGCCGCTGGCGTCGATTGTACCGCTGATCATCAGACCGCCGTTATCGACTGAGATTTCGACCGTGTGCGCCTTGATGATCGTTCCGGCCGCTATAACAGCGCTCCCTTGTTTGATTTCGAACGAGCGGGAGTCAAAAAAGCCGCCGGTATCCAGCAACTGATTAAGCAGCGTAAAATCGCCAGGATTCTGGGCTCGGATATCGAAGGACCCTCCGTTAAAATCGCCGGTACTGCTCCCGAGAAGTATACCGTCAAGGCTAACGCTTCCAGCCGAGGAGCCGGTCGCAGTAATGGTCAAGCTTCCAGCGTTATTCCCGGTTGCAGAGACATTGATGCTCGAGAGAGCGGCTTGAGTAATATTACCCTGTGCGCTCTCCAACGAAACGTCGCCACCGAAAGTGGGGACTTTCTGGTCAAACATGGAGACTGTTAACCCGGAAACGTCAATGCGAGAATTCGGGTTGAGCGCAATGTCCCCGGTCGCGGTCAATGTGACTTTACCGCTGGCGGCAAAGATCGAGGTCGAGTCGACAATGGCATTGCCGGCAAGATTGATCTCTGCTCCGAGGCTATCGGACATGGTCGTGTTCGGGAGGACGCCAGTCGGCGGGCTCAGCGTTAGCGTTCCACCGGTCTTGTAGCTCAAGACTGAACCCGGCGCTCCGGTCAACAACGGCGTAATCAAGTTCAAATTGCCGCCGATGTAAGTCCCCGGGCCAGTCTGAGTCTGATAAACGGAGAAAGTCCCTTTGCTATTAGCGCTGATTTCCTGGCTTGCAGTCAGGTTCACCGCGGAGAAGCCGAGCACCAACCGGGCAAGCGAAGCGAGGTTTTGGGGTTGATCCGCTGGCGCATACCCGAATACGATCTCGTTCGCCACTATATCCAGAGTGCCGCTCCCGGTCCCGGGTCCCTTTGCAATCACTGGGCCGGGCGGCGTATCGGAATACGTAATCGAGTTGTTCGATGCTTGCCCTAACTGGGCCAGGCCATTCCAGACCAGAGTGCCGGTTGTGATGGTAACGACATCCGATCCTGTCCCGGCACCATAGACAGCGGGAGTATCGAACACCAGTTCCTGTAGGGACGATTTTCCATTGATCGGATTGATGGTGCTAAGGTTTACCGAACCATAGAAATTGATCGACTGGGCTGCGGAGAGGGTCAGGATCTGCAAAGCCGGGGCGCCCACGGCGGCATCGCCTGCCAAGAGTCGATCGAGCACGGCCTGGTCGAGAAGAATGCCGATCGGGAGTGTATGCGCCTTCTTGGCAGCAAGAAACGCCGCCGCCGTTCCGATATTGATGTCGGAGGCCGAGAATCCAATATACCGCGCTCCGTAATTGACGTTCTCGCCGAGATTTAATCCGCCGTTGGTCGCAAAGGCGATGCTCCCGTCCGACAGGAGCGATGCGCCGTCCTTCACCGTGATCGGTCCAGTAGCAGATGAACTCGGGAGAACATTCAGGTAGCCATTGGAGACTGCCAGCACGGACGAGAAAGCCGGCTGCGAACCGCCTGTGGTATTGGTGAAGAAATACCCGCTGGCGGAATCAAAAGCCGGGGCTCCTTTACCCAGGGTATCAATCGCCGCTCCGGATTCGATGGTGATCCCGGCGCTTCCTGTTCCACCCGCTATGAGGGTCACGTCCGCACCAGTTAAGACGGCTCCGGTCCGAACGGCCACGGCGTTAGCGTCAGAGACAAATTGTACGAGCACACCTCCGCCCGACTGTATGCTTCCCCCGATATAGACATTGGGTGCGCCGATAGTGTCAACGGCCGAAGCGCTCAGCGAAACCCACCCTTTAGTTGGATCGGAGTTCGGCCCGGTGATCTCAATCTGCAAAGCGCCGACGCTCGGCGTTTTGCCGATTATCACTAACGCGCCTGAATATCCTCCGGACCCCGGCGAGAAATCGGCGCTTCCATCAAAGCTCAGTTGAGAAGCAGCATGAAGAGGGGTCTGAAGGTTGAGGGTTAGCTTGGAGGCGTCTACCGGCAAGAGAGGCCGCGGTTGATTGAACTTTTGCGCTTGGGATACAGCAACCGCGTTGTAGCTTTGCAGATCGTACTGGGAATAACTTTCGACGACAATACCCGGCGTAATGATTGCCTCGGTTGGAAGAGCACTCCGGATTCCTGTGTTGGCAATAGCCGCCTCAACATTGACTTCGTAGGAGCCGTTCCCTAGTGATAGGACCGGCGGTTGGTTGGTGTTGCCCAGCCCGCCGAGTTCTACGCGGAAAGCGCCTGGAAGCAGCGCATAGTTAGCCGGCATTAACGTGTAAGTGCCTGGAGGGAGGCCGGGAACACCGGCCTGAATTGTGATCTGTTGGCCGACGCCAGGCATACTGCCGGTGAAGCCCGTGTTGGTATCAACCGTGGCCGGTGCATAGGCCTGAACCCCCGGCACGATGGCATAAACGGAATTGCTCGGGGCGCTGAATGTGTTGCTTGGATTCTGGTTCGCTAAGGCCGTGGAAAGCACATCCAGCGATCCACCGCGACCCGAGATGAATCCTTCCCCGAACAAAGTGCCTCCACCTGAAAGATCGAGCAACGCTCCATTCGCGACTGATACCGATTCCCCTTCGAGTTCGATACCGCGGGAGCTGGTCAAGAAAGAACTCCCGTTGATCGCGTTACCCAAGGTAAAAGTATGTCCATTAACCGTATAGGTCACCCCATCCGTCGTTCCGCCGTAAGGAATCGTTAGTCCATTCGCGCTCACCGAGGTGATGCTTCCCGCCAGGAAGTTGACGCTCTTGGTAACGGCCGTCGTGGGACTACCATTAACTCCCAACGTGATCGCGCCCAACGGAGCCCGGACGATCCCTCCCTGGTTAATCGTCTGTGCCTCAAGCGTGAGCTGTCCGAAGACCGACTGAGGAAGGGCCGGATCTACGTTGCTGGTCCGATAAATTGAGATGGAGGTATTCGGTGCAAAGGGCAATATGTTCCCGTTACCGAAAAGAAATCCGGCCTCAACCGTCGCATTCGCACTCGTCACTGGATAAAGCTGGGCTGCAGTAAAAGTGAAACTGCCCGGAGTCGTGATGCTTGCGCTGGCTAAGAATCGAATATCCCCTTGGCTGACAAAATTTACTTCCTTAAAGGCAGGGAAATTAATGGACTGTGGTTTGGAGCCTGTGACCACCGGAACATTCTCCTGGTCGCCGAATGCGGTGTACGCCAGGTCGATCAGATCAGCCTCAACGGTGAGCACTGCATTTCCCTTGACGGGCTCAGTCGCTGGGTTGTTGGCCAAAGGAATAGTTACGGCTCCTGCAACTTGAAATAACCCAGTCGTGCCGCCGAAAAAGACATAAGGAGCGACTATTACAACAGCTGCGTTGTGCGCTGTATCAGCAATCGACGTGTCGAAAAGTTTTATGCTCTGGCCCGCGCTCAATGTGACGTCGCCTTTAAATAGGATCGCATTGGAAGCGTAGAAGGAAAGATTTCCAAACCCTCCTGCAGCGACCGCGTCCGCGCTTACGTAAGAATATCCTACTTTGAGTTTCGGATTCGCCTGCCCAGGAAGAAGAGCCGATGGTAACGGGCTCGCGACAGGCTGCTGACCGATATTGATTGTCCTTGGCTGACGAAGATTGTTGGGAACTAGCAGATCCGGGTTGGAGTTATTGGTAAAAGGAGCAGGGTTAGCGGCGTAATCAGGGCCGATGAAACTGATAAACAACGCCCCCCCTGCGCCCCCGAGACCACCAGTTGCAGCCCGCAGTGAGCCATCAATGTAAATTCCATCGTACGAGCTGAGCGAAATGGAGCCGCCGTTGCTGGAAACCTGGACCAGGTCAGTCGAAACAGCGGTGGTGGCGGGTCCCATCATGTTTTGTAGCGGATTGGCGCCGGCATTTAGATCCAAAACGGCCTGGGTGCCGGAAGCATCAAGGGTCGCTCCCGGCCGGATAATCACAAAGGCATCCGTGGAGATGAGATTCCCCTGCGAATCGGTACCGCCCGTGCTGCCTAATACGATCGAACCTCCATTGGGAACGACGCCAAAGGGCCGGCCAAAGCGATCAAAGGTGACAAACGCCTGAGCAGCCACATCCAAAGTGCCACCGATCCAAATCGAGAGTCCGCCCGGCTCATAGCTTATGTTTTTCCCTTTTCCACCGACACCGCCCAGTGACCGGTAATTCACGATCGTAATGGAGCCGGCCGGAGCCTGTAGCGAGCCGTTGACCGTGATCTGGTCCGCACCCTCGATAGTGATTGACTGCCCCGGGTCCACTTTAATGGTTGAGCCGGTTCCGATATTGATCGCGCCGCCTGCGCCGATATTCGGGAGATTAACATTTGGGGCGGATGCTGTCTGGCGATTGACGCCAGCCAGCAAACGCAAGCTTGCGCCGGGACGCTGGATCACTGTCCCTGTATCGGCATTACCAACATAGACCGGCATCAACAAAGGCGTGCCGAGTGCGGTGGCTGCACTTACGCCCGTCGTTACTTTGAAACTGTCCGGTGTGATCTGGTAAACGGGTTCGGTTACATCGATCGTTGCTCCCGGCGCAACCGTGACCGAAGCCATACCGTGAATTGTGTAACTGGAAAATCCCTGGCTGAAGAACGAGGTAGGAAGGACCAGTTCGGACGCCGTCGCCGGGGTAGTCCCATCGCCGATAACGACCGAATAAGCTTGCAAGGTCAGGGCGCCTCCCGCCTTAACACCGTTAGAACGGAATGTACCGTCTAAGATCAAGGACCCTTGTGATATCGCTTGCGATATCGTGAGTAATTGTCGAGAAGCTTTTTGGGATGGGGTCACATTGCCGACCTGATCCGCTTCAACGCTGATATTGCCTCCTGTACCGTTGAGCGTTTTGAGGTTCGGCAAGATTGCCGCTCCGGAGGATGCATCGATCAGGCTGCCAGTTGCCAGGGTAATCCCTTGATTCGAGCTAAGCGTTACATTGCCGCCATCGATGTACGCCTCTCCGGTGATGTCTAGGGGGTTGAGCAAAAGATTGGTCCAGAGGCCCGTTGTATCGATGGTTGCCCCTAGTTGGAGTGTGATGCCGGCGATCGGTTTGGCGGGTTTAGGCGCGGTGCTATTGATAAGGTAAGAGATCGAATCAATCGAAACGCTGCCACCAAGGGCAGTGATACCTCCGTCGATAACCACGTTAGCCGCTTGCAGTGAAATCTGGGCGCCGTTGGCGAAAACCAGCTGATTCTGAATGGTTAAATAACCTTGTGCAGGGCTGGATTTTGATGTG
>Ga0070765_100001848_pt1 | contig 13121 bp, 10 predicted proteins | sample HubBroMetageWFT5_FD_71516 | JGI IMG/M metagenome (GOLD analysis project Ga0070765, IMG submission 71516) | Warmed and freeze-thawed soil microbial communities from the Hubbard Brook experimental Forest, New Hampshire - Hubbard Brook CCASE Soil... | ecosystem: Environmental > Terrestrial > Soil... | reverse complement strand
TAACATTTTCAACATTCCGCAATACACCGGCATTGATACAGTGGTGAATTCTCCGACGTTTGGCCGAGTTACTGCGGTAGGAGGGATGCGAGCCATCCAGTTCACCTCCAGGTTCCGGTTCTAAAGGCCGTCATGCTGAAGTCCAATCCAATCCGCTATCCTCGTCAGCAAAAGCTCTGCGCCGTGCTTATGGTCCTGGTTTTGTTGGTGTCTTACTTGCCCGCCCAGCAGACGGATTACGCCTTCCACGCCGAAACTGAGCTGGTTCTGGTGAATGTCACGGTGCGTGACAAGAGTGGCAAGTTGGTGCTCGACCTGAAACCCGAAGACTTTCAAATCAAAGAAGACGGCAAACCCCAAAAGGTCGTCTCCTTTGATGTTGAGAATACCGATGCGGTCCCGGTAATGGATGTGGCCCAAGCAAAGCCGTTTGACGCTTCACCAGCGCCCGCACTGAACTCCGGAGGGCCGCAGGCTGCAGCCGCCATTGAGTTCAAGGATCGCCGCTTGATCGTTTTGTTTTTCGATCTTTCCGGTATGGAGCCCGATGAAATCGATCACTCCGTCGGGGCTGCCCAGAACTACGTGGATAAGCAGATGGCTCCGGCCGACCTGGTTTCTGTCGTTTCGCTCGGAAGTTCTCTGCAGGTCAATCAGGATTTCACCTCCGACCACAGCTTGCTGAACAAAGCTCTACAGGCTTTAAACCCCGGAGCCGGACAAGGTTTCGAAGAAGGATCGACCGGCACCACCGAAGGCACACCTGACACCGGCGGATCGTTCACTGCCGACGACACCGAGTACAACATCTTCAACACCGATCGCCGCCTGGAAGCGTTACGCTCCGTCGCGGAGCGGCTCTCCCACGTACAGCAGAAGAAATCCTTGATATATTTTTCCAGCGGCATTGATCGCACCGGTATCGAGAATCAATCCGAGCTGCGGGCCGCAACCAACGCTGCGGTTCGCGCCAATCTAGCTTTTTACACCATGGACATTCGCGGCCTGCAGGCTCTGGTGGCGGGCGGAGAAGCGCAAACCGCCAGCCTTCGAGGCACGTCTCCGTACTCTGGACAATCGACGCTCAACGCGCTGAACTCGAATTTCACCACCCAGGAAACTCTTGTAACTCTGGCTGCTGACACCGGCGGCCGCGCCTTCCTCGATTCCAATGACTTCAGCAAAGTGTTCAAGGGCGTGCAGGAAGATACCTCGACCTACTATGTTCTCGGGTACCACAGTACCAACCCCGCGCGTGACGGGCGATACCGGCGCATTACCGTAAGACTGAACCGGCCCGGAGTAAAAATTGAATTCCGGCGCGGATACTACGCTCCCGCCGATTACAAGCATTCCACGCAGGAAGACCGCGAGCGCCAACTCGAAGAGGAACTGAATTCCGACCTGCCCGCCACGGATCTGCCGCTCTACCTCGCCGCCGGCTACTTCCGCATCGGCGACAACAAATTCTTTGTCCCCATCTCGCTGGCGGTGCCAGGATCGCAAATCCCGTTTAACAGCACCAGCAATCAGGATAAAGCAACACTAGACGTAATCGGCATGGCGCTCGACAGCAACAAGCGGCAAGTCGGTGATATGCGCGATACAGTGAAGCTTGCCGTCAATACCTCGGCAGAAGTGCGCAGAAAAAACGTGCAGTATGACAGCGGATTTATCCTGCTCGCTGGCAAATATCATTTGAAGTTCGTGGTGCGTGAAAACCAGAGCGGTCGCATGGGCTCATTTGAAACCGACATCGACATTCCCGACTTGAAAACCCAGGCCCTGAAAATCAGCTCCGTAGTACTGGCCAATCAGATCCAGCCGGCAAAGAAGAACCACAGCAACAGTGACCCTTTGATCCGCGACGGCACGGAACTCATTCCGAGCGTGACTCACGTCTTCTCCACCGGGCAGCACCTCTATCTTTATTTCGAGATCTACGATCCGGGACACGAAAGCCGAGGAACTGACAAGCCCAAATCCACTAGGGATTCGGGCATCCGGCTTCTGACCAACATTGCCTTCTTCCAGGGCAAGGTGAAGGCCTACGAGAGTCCTCTGCAGGAAGTGAAAGAGCTGAATGCGCAAGATCGAGGGGCTGCCGTATTCCAACTGGACGTGCCCTTGACCCAATTTAAACCCGGCTTTTACACCTGCCAAGTGAATGTGGTGGATGACGCGGCGGGACGGTTCACGTTCCCTCGACTTGCGTTGCTGGTGCGGCAATAGCGGCGCATTAAAGCCTTGATTGACCTCAATGGGCCTTTGGTTTTTGTTCGTCCATCACGGCCAGAATCGCGGCGTGCCTTTTGTCTTCGCTATTGCGCAATTGCGGCGTGAACTTGTTCCCGTTAGTGACCGCGCATAATCCTGAACTCATTGACACCCATTGAACACGCCCCTAGACTGGAAATGTTCCGGTGCTGGGACGCGAGCGCCATGCGGACCTTGTACCGGCATCTTGAGGACGCCTGATGGCTTGGCTGCAAAATAAATTTGAAAAGAATTTCCTGATCACCACGGTGGACTACGTCTTCAACTGGGCGCGGAAGTCAGCCGTCTGGCCGATGACCTTCGGTCTGGCTTGCTGCGCCATCGAAATGATCGCGTCTTCGACGGCGCGGTTTGATATCGCGCGCTTTGGCTCGGAGGTATTTCGTCCCAGCCCGCGGCAGAGCGATCTGATGATCGTGGCCGGAACCGTGACATTGAAGATGGCTCCGGTGGTGAAACGTATTTATGACCAGATGCCCGATCCCAAATGGGTGATCTCGATGGGTGCGTGCTCGTCGGTCGGCGGCCCATTCAATACCTATGCGGTGCTGCAGGGCGTGGACAAAATTGTGCCCACGGATGTTTATGTCATCGGATGCCCGCCGCGTCCGGAAAACTTGTTTTATGCGCTGCTCAAACTGCAAGACAAAATCGATCAGATGACGCTGGCGAAGAAGCCTACCGAGGTTCGCTTGGATCAGAATATGGTGGAGAATTTCAAGCGGCAGGTCATGATCGCACAGACGTTGCAGCCAAAGTAGAAAAGCAGCAGTTAGCATTTAGCAGTTAGCATTTAGCAGTTGGCACTTAGCCAAACGCGGATGGAGGCCCAAATGCTAATCGCCAAGTGCAAAATGCTGGTTAAGGTCACCACGCAATCCGAACTACCACCCGAGGGCGAAGCCAAAGAATTTCCTTGCGGCGATAAAGTTATCTGCGTCGCCAATGTGAATGGGACGATCTCCGCGATGGACAACGTTTGCCTGCATCGCGGCGGACCGCTGGGACAGGGCGTCATCGAAGGTGACAAGCTGGTTTGTCCGTGGCATGGATGGCAGTGGGATCCGAGGACGGGCGAGGCGGTGCATAATCCTGGCGCCAAAGTCGCTGTTTATCCGGTCAAAGTGGAAGGCGAAGATGTGATGGTCGAGTTGTAGTCTTTATCCCAAGTACTTCAAGAATTTCCCCGGCTGATTGTCGAAGCCTGGGAAAACCTGATTCAGCGCTTTGTTTCCCAGATGCTTGTAGACTGCTTCGCCCAGCACTTGGCGGAAGTCGGTGGTTACGGCCAAATCGCGGCCTTCGTAGAGTTGGGATTGGTCGAGGCCGGGCCAGCGTCCGTAGACCTTGCCGCCTTTGACTGGGCCACCCATTACGAACATTGCGTTGGCGTGGCCGTGGTCGGTGCCGCGGTTTCCGTTTTCGCGGGCGGTCCGGCCGAACTCGGACATCGTAACGACGACCGTATCTTCGGCGAGATCGCCGAGGTCGGTCCAGAAGGCGGAGAGTGATTGCGAGAACTCGTGGAGAACGTTGGCAATCTGGCCTTGCGTGCTGCCTTCGTTGACGTGATGATCCCAGCCACCGATGTCGGCGAAGGCGACTTGCACTCCCAAGTTGGCCTTGATGAGTTGAGCGAGTTGCTTGAGGCTGTCGCCGAAGCGTCCGTTGGGATAGTCGGCGCCGGTTGCGGGTTTGTATTTGGCAGGGTCGGCTGACCGCAGCATCTTTACCGCATCGAACGTTTCCTGTCCGGTGCCGTGCAACACGGAATCGACCGAGTGCTCATACATGGCTTCGAAGGTGTTCGCGTTGGGCGTGGCTTTGGGATTGTTTCCGCCTACGCCGAAATCGTTGATGTTGTTTATGGCGACTGCGGGCTCACTGCCGGAAAGAATTCTCGGCATTGAAGGCCCCAATGCGATGGCGCGAAACGCGGGCGCGGGAAGGGAAGACTGAGGTAAAGAATGCATGGTACGATTCAGCCAGCCATCCTCGGTGGCCTTGATGCCGGGTGTGCCGGATTCCATGAAGTCCTGCGCGTCGAAGTGCGAGCGCGTCGGATCGGGCGAGCCAGCGGCGTGGACGATTGCCAGGTGCCGTTGTTTCCACAGCGGCTGCAATGGCGAGAGGGAAGGGTGCAGTCCGAAGAATCCATCGAGGTCGAGGACTGCGTTGCGCGGAATGTTGATGGACGGGCGCATCGCGTAGTAGGCGCGCTCGCGGTGCGGAACGACGATGTTGAGGCCGTCGGCGGCTCCGCGCTGGAAGATGACGACCAAGCGCTTGTTTTTTCCCGTGAGCGGCTCAGCGGCGTAAGCGGCGCGGGTCAGGAATGCGGGAATGGCCGCGGTGCCGATGACTGCGAGTCCACCGTTTCTCAGAAATATCCGCCTTGTGATTGACATAAAACCGCTCCTGGCTTTTAGCCCCTACTCTTGGCTCTTTCAGCCGATCCTTGCGCGCCGCACGGGCGTGGACGCCCAGCGCCTACATTGTCCTATCTTCTCTGAAACTCCGGCGAACCTAACAGTAAGCCTGCGATCAGGCCGATATTCGGTGCTCGGGCTGGGTCGTCCAGCTTGCGGCGGCTGATCTTGGAATCCTGCAGACGGGCGCTAATGACGTCGTGCGTCTGTTGGGAAACTTCTCCTGCCAGCAGGCTGTTTTCCAGCGCGGCCAAGCTTTGCTGCGGGTCATCACTCGCTAATGGCACGCGCTCGGAATCGACTTGCACGCCTTTTATTTTTCCTGAAGTCAGCGCTAGGGCAAAATTCATACGTCCGAGAAGCGCTGAGGAATTGACCCAGGCATCCGCCTTCATGGAATAGCCAGTGGGCGGCTGCATGCCGTAGAGTGGCATTCCCATGGTTTGGAGCTGCCGCGCGATGGCCGTGGCGTCGGTGACTTCAGCTCCGCTGGCACGCACGGCCGAGACCACGAACTCCAACGGAGTTTTTACCTTGGCACGATACGTGTCGGGCGCCCAGAACTCAGGAGAGCCCAACATGGTCTTGAGCACTTCACGAATGTTGCCGTCTTTTTTCAGAAATGTTTGTGCCATGCGATCCACCAAAGCCTGCGGCGGATCATCGGATACGAAGCGCATGGCCAGTTTGGTGCACACGAATTTCGCAGTCGAAGGATGATGAGCCAGGATATGCAATACTTCTAGGCCTTCCTTCTCGCCTTTTGGTTTGATGCAGTGGCCGAGCACGACTTTGTCGCCGGGCTCATGAGTACGCTCTTCAAAAGTAAAGCCGCCGCCTTGCTTGGGCTGCTTCAGCGTCCATCCGGTGAAGACGCGGGCTACCTGGGTGACGTCCTCTTGGGTGTAGCCGCCATTCACGCCGAGAGTGTGCAGTTCCATGAGCTCGCGGCCGTAATTTTCATTCAGGCCGTTGCGCTTGCCTTTGGATTGGCTAGTCTGCCCTTTGTTTCTGATCCGCTGTTTCACATCCTTGTTCGCGCGCTTGGGAATGCCGTTGGCCACGTCGGAGTTCGGCCCCACACTCAGCCAGTTGTCGAGATAGAACAGCATCGCTGGACTCTGCGCAGTCGCGACCAGTAAGTCTTCAAATTTGCCGAGAGCGCGAGGGCGAATAACGTCGCGCTCGTAGCTGGTGAGCAGGTAGCGATCGGCGCCCTTGCCGAGGAATACGTTGAAGTGGTTGAACCAGAAATCGGTCATCACTTCCTGCAACTGGCGATCGCTATAGATGGCGCGCAGCACTTTGCCTTCGACCAGTTCATTGGCGACAACCTGCTGCGGGGAGTTGAGCGCCTCGATGGTTTCGCGTTGCCGCGGATTCATTCCTTCCAGAAACTCGTCGCGTTTCTCGCCTTGCAGGGAACTGGTCATGACGCGTTGCTCTTCCGGCGACATTTTGAGTACCGCTTTCATGCGTTGATCTGGGGGCATCTCCAGAAGTTCCTCAACTTTTTGCTCAGCCTCGATGCGTTCTTGCTGGCGGCGGGCGCGTTCGTCGTCGGCGACTTTGTCGGGGCCGGCGACGGCGGTCTGCTGTTTGCGGTCTTCCTTATCCTGGTAGCGCTCGAGTTGCGCCTGATAAACGGCACGCTTCAGCGGGTCGGAGGGAAGCGACTGTTTTCCGTCGGCGACGGCCTTGATCATTTGCTCAGGCGGGAAGTTCTCAACCATCTCTCGCGTGTCCATCCGCAGCGTGCGGAACGGCGAAAGCCTCGACTCGAGCGCGCTGTCATCGATCTTGTCAGGATGCAATTGCTGGTCGATCCACTTGTCGATGCCGATTGCCATCACTTGATCAAGCTCACCGGGTCGCGGTCCGAATGTCAACCGGTTCAATACATGCACTGTTTGTTTGCGCTGGTCCATCTGCGCGGCGGTTGCTTTGTCTTTCTTCTTGCCGAGGGCTACTTGGATGGAAATGGCAAATCCCACCAACGAGAACAAAAGCGCGAGGCCGGTTTGGAGGCGTCCCAACTTCATATGGACACATTCATACGGACACAAGGAGATCGTTAGAATTATGAACCCAATTAAGGCAAAAAGTTGCTGGCAGTGGGGTTACCTTCGGGCTGTGAGTCTCGGTACTTCTGGGATGAATATTAAGGATGGGCAGCTACCGGGAGATTACTCCTCAGTCTTTCAACGGTACCATCGCCTGATCGCCTTGGCAGAAAGTTGCGACATGCTGAAGGCCGCCGTTGGGTTGTTTCAGCAGCAGCACGGGACCATAGCAGAAAACCGCATGACCAGTCTCCGCCATGTACCACACCCCACCTTTGCGCGCATGGTGGTCCGCGAAAAGATTGATCGGCGGGCGCAAAGGCGCTGCGAACCTCGAGCCTGGCAGCGACAATGCCAGGAATAATGCGGCTACAATTTTCATCCTACCTTGCACGGACCTGGGTAATCAGATCGTTTTTGCGATGCGGCGTCCGTCCACGAGATCCGCAACCCCCAACGGCGGCTTCGGCGGAACGGTCTTGCGCAGTTTGCCCGCATTCTGCTTATGCTGGGTATTGCCTGCCGGCGTGTCGCGGGTCAAAGAATCCTGGGTCGACGGAGTCTGGGCCTGCGAACCGGTTCCTGCTTCAGCCTGAGCCTCAGCACGTTTTTGCTGGATAATCTTGCCTTTCAGACTGCTCAATTCAGAGCTGTCGCTCAGTAACGATCTAATCAGATAACGCTGCGAGGAAATCGTGCGATCCTGTTCCACCGCCAGCATCGACATTAAGCCATAGGAGATCAGGAAGAGCACGATCAGAACCGGGAGCATCGTGTGTTTGCGCTTGGGTTTGGCTTCGGGCAACGCGCGTGGAGCTATGACCACCGTGTCTTGCGTCCAACTTAGCATTTGGAACCCCATCCTGCGCCCCAAGGCAGCGGGCTAGCATAGGCAAATGCAGCTTGAGCGCCATCGGCTCGAGTTCTGCGAAGGCGCTCGAAAATCAGGTACTTAGGCCGAATTCAATGACCCTCGCCCCATTGCGCAGGTGCAAGCCGATGCACATTATAGGTAACCAGCATGCGTTACCGCGGTGTGCCGCGCGCTCATCACGGCTTGTCCCGAGCCACTTTCATACAGTAAGTACGGTATCGAACACTCCACGCGTCTATGAGACTATCTTTGTATTTCCGCGGGCGTGATCATGAATCGGCGACTGGAAGATCGTATCCGACAACTTTGCACCCAAGCCGCAGTCACGCTCGGTACTCCGGAATGGAATGAGATTCTCCATCAACTCAAAGCCGCGCTTCATGAGCATACGCGGCGTATGCGGAAGCTGATTGCCGAGCTCCCCAATAGATTTGAGCGACGGTCCGCCGGCTAGTTTTCCTCCCGGTGGGTGATCAGTGCGTAGCAGTCCCGATTCCTCTGGCCAGGATAGCGAGCGGTGTTTTGCTTTACGATGTAACCCTGGAAAGACGAATACGCGAGCTGTGTGCCCAAGCTGTGGCGGCGCGGGATACGGACGATGTCCAGCCCATTCTCGCCGAACTCCGGGAAGCCTTACGCAAGCACGTGGAGCAACTCAAAGGCTTGGTTGCAGAATATCCGTTCTCGCCAGTTGATATCGACATCGACAAGGTTGTGCGGATCTCCGAGACCAACGAGAAATTGGCAAGCAGCACGCGAAAGAAAGCAATTTAAGAGCGCGTCTTCCCCCCTCGATCTGCTGCCAGTTGCCGTTCCTTAGCCTCCAAACGCCGGTCAATCTCAGCGAGTAGCTCATCAGCTTGTTTGGGTCTTCTTCGTCACAGCCTGCCGGCAAAGTTCCAGCCATTCCTCTTTAGTCCGGTCACTTAGCATCAATGCCCTCCGAGCCTGAAATCACCTATATCAGATTCGTTAGAACAAGTCTGTTAGAGACCTTACTCACGTTCTTAACTGACGTTCTAGGCAAACCGTTTGGACAAGTGCGCCGGCGCGAACTCCGCGGATTAGGGCTGTGGTTGCGTTGGCTGAGCCGATGGCTGAGGATTCGTAGTCGTGCCAGATTGTTGCGTAGCCGCAGGCGTACTCGGCTTCGGGGGTTTGGGTATAACCTTCTTCTTCACAGGCTTCTTGGGCGGCTCCGTATCGTCGACCACCACTTTTTTGGGTGGTTCGGGGGGAATTGCTGCAGCCTTCAGATCCCGGACTTGGGTTCGCAACTGGGTTAACTCGCTTTCTTTCCCACCGGCTAGGGTCTCCATCCGTTCCGCTAAGGCTCGCCGCGATCTCTCGAGGGCGCTGAGATCGTTTTGCACGGATTGGAATTCATCCCTGGAACCAAAAGCTCCCGCCGACTCCACTACTGGTCCGAACACGTCATAAAGCGCGTCGAGATTGCGATAGAGCTTGAAGGTTGCCGAAATGTTCTCTGGCGAAGTTCGCAGTTGACCGATGATTTCCGGAAGCGCCATTTGCAGGTTGCGCTGAAGCGATTCGACGTCCGCCTGGGTACCGCGCTTAGTATTCGAATCGGTCTTCCATTTTTCGATTCGCAACTTAGTCAGATCCGCCTGCGTCGCCTGCGCCACTTGCTCCAACTGCGACAGCATCAAATTCAATTGGCTGACCGAAGCGTACGGAACCGGCGGCGCCGAGGCCGCCGGGACAGGCGAGGTTGCCATCTGAGCGGTCGCCGCGCCCACGAGAAAAGGCAGGATCCAAAACCACCAACCGCAACCAGGGCAAAGTTTCATGAAGTCGTCACTCGCCCTCAGAATATCCATTTTTGTAGTTTTCGTAAAATAGCGAACTGCACTTCGAGCATGAACTCTATTCTCCGGGTTTGACTAACCTAACCGGGTAAGCGAGAATTGGTTCATCTGGTCCGGATTTCCAACCCGGACTATTTGGTTCTTCCGCAGTGGGCCTGTGGCGCAGTTGGGAGCGCGCTTCCATGGCATGGAAGAGGTCGTCGGTTCGAACCCGACCAGGTCCACCAAATCCCCCAATGACTTACACGGACGAGCGCTCGCAGGCGTGACATTTGTGTCGTGACTTGTGGTCGTAACCCGCCGTTTTGGTGCTCACGCGCATACCACATGTTCGAGGAGGGTTGCATTTAACTCGCCGTCATGCAGGAGACCGGGCTGGATCGGGAGACCGCCCCCTGGATTTCCAATCGGCAAATGGCCGGGCTTGGAATTCCAGCGGATAAGCCGGTCACCATGGTCGATGCCGAACTAGAGGACAATCTCTGAACCGGCGATCTAATCTGGCCGGTTTGAAAGCACAACGTGTGCGTTGCTTCTTGCACGTCCTGATTCCTCTTAGCTCGAGAACAAGAGGCACGCGACGTTCCAATCGATCTGCTGGTTTCTAAAGCGAGCTAGTTTGTCTACTTGAAGGGGCGACACAAGTGTCGCGTCGGATGTCAGAACACCACGAATCACCAACTGTTCCTGTTCACTTATTGATTGAAACTCGAGCCACCGTCCCTGGCCCTACCCGCGCGTACAGTGGGGAATGGCGCCAAAACTTTGGCTCGAACGCCAGTTATCTGCCGCTAAATGAACCGGCACGACCATCCCGGATTCATCGATTAGTTCTTCTTGGCTTTGGTTCTAAGCAGGCTACCCGCTCACAACTCTTTTAAAGTCTTCACCAATTTCTCAAGAGATTTTAAAACCCACGGCGCGATCCGCTCTCTATCTTCTCGTTTTTCAGCGGCAATCAGGATGGAAGCCTGCTTGCATTTGTCATTCACCGCTGAGGCGGAAGACGTCGCATTTAGGTGTGGCTCGAAAAGAGCCCTCATATCTGGTAGGGAACGATGGGGCACCAGTAAAGAAGTGTGGAGAGCGCTATGGCATGGGAGATTGAATTCCACGTCCCCACTTCTTTCAAACCGAAAGCGAAATGGGTACCTCAGGATCAGCGGGGGAAGATTATTGCATTTACACCTGACTTGAAAAAGTCGGCTTAAGTAATTATCGGGACTCTTGTTCTGGTTTTTGTGGTGGGCCAGTCCGGCGGAGCTACGCTATCGTTCCGGTTTGCGGACCACTTAGCGGCGGGGCTCGGCTAGAATAGTGCTGCGAGCGATTGGTCTAGGATCGAGCCCGAAACAAGTCCATAGTTGCGGGAGCGCTGCCACTAATCAGTAACGACGATGTTGTGCCGATGACTCCAGTTTTGCATCGGATGTGCTTACCGGCCCTGTGTCCCGATATATGAGTTTTCAGCCCATCGAGAATTACGGCGTTATCGGTAACATGCGGTCGATTGCGCTGGCAGGCATGAACGGCTCGATCGATTTTCTCTGCTACCCAGATTTCGACTCTCCCACTGTCTTTGCGGCGTTGCTCGATGACAGCAAAGGTGGCCGCTTTCAGATTGAGCCCCAGCTCACCAACATGCGCATACGGCAGCTCTACTTGCCGGATACGAATATTTTGCTGACCCGGTTCCTTGCCGAGGAAGGTGTAGCCGAACTGACGGATTACATGCCGATTCAGAAAGATGGAGAACATAAAAACGGAGAACAACCGAATGAGATCATTCGCACGGTCTCCGTAATCAGAGGCAACGTAAGTTTCAAAATGTGTTGCCAGCCCCGATTTAACTATGCAAGATCAGGGCACCGGACAGAAATCTCGGATGGCTGCGCGATGTTCATTCCTGAGGACAACACTTACTTGCCCATGGCTTTGTATTCCAATGTTGCTCTGAGACAACAGTCTCAAGATGTAGCCTCAGAGTTCAGCCTGCAAGCCGGGGCGACCGCGACTTTCGTACTGGGTGGTCCTCGGCCTGGAGGTCAGCCGCCGGAGATGGAAGTCATCGGAAAACGCTTCCTGCAAACATCCCGGTATTGGAAAAAGTGGATTGCAAAATCGAAATATAAAGGTCGGTGGCGGGAAATGGTCAACCGCTCGGCCTTGATGCTGAAGCTGCTCATCAGTCGGCAGCACGGGTCAATAATTGCGGCACCGACATTTTCTCTGCCCGAGAATATTGGGGGAGTGCGTAATTGGGATTATCGTTTCACCTGGTTGCGCGATGCAGCATTCACACTTTATGCACTGATTCGCCTGGGTTTTGTCGAAGAGGTAGAGGCTTTTATTGGCTGGCTGAAAGGGCGGATGAGTGATGACGCGGAGCGCGGCCCCTTGCAGGTAATGTACGGGATCGATGGCAGGCGAAAGCTCGACGAGTTCGCTTTGGATCATTTGTCCGGGTACGAAAATTCCCGGCCGGTACGCATCGGCAATGCCGCGTATCAGCAGCTTCAGTTGGATATTTACGGTGAGATGTTGGACGCTGTTTACTTGGCGAACAAATACGGCGATCCTATTTCGTATGCCGGGTGGCAGGCGGTTCAGCGCAACTTGGACTGGCTGGGAAAGAATTGGCAGCGGCCTGACGAGGGAATATGGGAGGTCCGCGGCGGCGCCAAAGAATTCCTTCACTCTCGTGTAATGTGCTGGGTCGCGTTCGACCGCGCTTTGCGTCTTGCCCAGAAACGCTCGCTTTCGGGCCCTCTCGATGTGTGGCAACGCACGCGCGACGAGATTCGGAATGACATCTTTTCGAACTTCTGGAACGACGAACTCCAGTCGTTCGTGCAAGCCAAAGGAACAAAAGATCTGGACGCTTCGGCACTGCTGATGCCCATGGTGCGTTTCATCAGTCCCGTAGATCCCATGTGGCTCTCGACGATGCGAGCGATAGAAAGCAGACTGGTTGAAGATACGCTGGTCCGTCGTTACGAGGTAGAGCGCACCCACGTCGATGGCCTTCCAGGTGAAGAGGGGAGCTTTACCGCATGCTCGTTCTGGTATGTCGAATGCCTGGCCCGTGCTGGTGAGTTGGAAAGGGCGCAGTTATTGTTTGAAAAGCTTTTGAGTTATGCCAATCATCTTGGCCTGTATTCCGAGGAGCTTGGTTCGAACGGGCAACATCTCGGGAATTTTCCGCAGGCGTTCACCCATCTTGCACTGATCAGCGCGGCAACTTATCTGGACAGAGCACTCTCGGGAACAGGAGAGGCAGTGTGGCGCTAACCCCGAGCATGATCCCGCAGACATAGGAGCAAACAAACTGACTGAGTCAGCTTTGTGTGCTGAATCAGATATCGAGGCTACGAACCTTCCCTAGCTCGGACCTGCAATCTACCCCGTCGGATGCGGGTAGGCTCGTCCCCAATTAAGTTCAGGAAGGTGTCCCGAAATTCCCGCAAGGGGTTTGGGCCCTTTGGGCCCGCCCGCTGCCTCACTTTTCTGGTCGCGGTCAGGGCGGGGCTTCCGCATCGTATATCCGGCTTGGGTGTTTGCGGCTCGCAGCCCGCCTTCTGCCCCGATCGTAGGTCGCATCGCTTTCACTGCGGTCTCATCCAATCCAGCATGGGTAACGGATTAGCCA
>Ga0070765_100001847_pt1 | contig 13121 bp, 9 predicted proteins | sample HubBroMetageWFT5_FD_71516 | JGI IMG/M metagenome (GOLD analysis project Ga0070765, IMG submission 71516) | Warmed and freeze-thawed soil microbial communities from the Hubbard Brook experimental Forest, New Hampshire - Hubbard Brook CCASE Soil... | ecosystem: Environmental > Terrestrial > Soil... | reverse complement strand
AGTCTGGAAGGGGTTCCAAATAACTGCCCTGACTGCTTGAAATCTCTGACATCCAACCAGGGTTGTAATCGATGCTCTCGGTATTCCAACGGCATGTAAGGCGTCCTGTACCCGTTTGCCATGCTGATGTCATCGCTGCTATTCCTTACAGAGAATTTTACTCCTCAACGAGCGTACGGCTTCGGCGCTGGGACCATTCCATGGTTTTTACGCCAGCCGGTTGATGATCGAAGCAACGTACCCTGCGCCGAAACCATTGTCGATGTTCACCACCGAAACGTTGGACGCGCAGGAATTCAGCATCCCCAGCAAGGCTGACAGTCCCTGGAACGACGCCCCATAGCCAACGCTGGTGGGCACGGCGATGACTGGCACGCCGACCAGGCCTCCGACGACACTGGGTAGCGCTCCCTCCATCCCCGCACAAACGACGACCACGCGGGCGCCGGTCAACGCATCGCGTTGGGCCAGCAGGCGGTGAATCCCAGCCACTCCAACGTCATAGACGTGCTGCACTTCGTTGCCCATGACCTGCGCCGTGACCACTGCTTCTTCCGCGACTGGAATGTCACTGGTGCCAGCCGACACCACGACGATTTTTCCCTTACCGCGAATAGTCTCGTCTTGCACCAGCGTTATGGCTCGCCCCAATTCGTGAAACTCGGCTTTACGGAATTTGCGCTTCACTGCCAGAAACTGCTCCGGCGTGACGCGCGTCGCCAGCACATTGTTGCCATGCTGCGCGAGTCGCCCGAATATTGCGGCGAGGTTGGCTGGAGTCTTCCCCGGCCCGAAGATTACCTCTGCCATGCCTACTCGCAACGCCCGGTGATGGTCGACGTTGGCGAATCCCAGGTCTTCGAACGGAAGATGCTTCAACTGCTGCATCGCCTCATCTGGCGAGAGCTTCCCCTTCTTCACCTGCTCGAAAAGTTTCTTGATGGCTTCCGATTTCATTGGCACGCGCAGCACTGAACGCCGCATTGCGAGATTACCATTTGCCGTGCTCGGCGCGTAAGCAACGCCCAAGGACCTCTCCGGCACAGTGTTACGATTAATGGCTGCCATGCCTGCACCCGAGAATCCAGTACGACGCACGCTGACGGTTGCCGTCACTGGCGCAAGTGGATCCATCTTCGTCAAGCACCTGCTGGACGCACTGGACCACGACGACCGCGTCGGAACGGTCAACCTCATCGTTTCCGACAGCGGACTGCGCGTGATGGTCGAAGAGTTGGAAGTTGCGGGGCGCAGCGACCTGGTTAGCAAGCTCATAGGCCGGCCATCGCAAAAAATCCACCCCCAAAGCAACGCCGACATCGGCGCCAATGTCGCCAGCGGTTCGTATTTAACCGACGCGATGATTGTGCTGCCATGCAGTATGGGGACACTGGCGCGCATCGCCAACGGCTTGGCGCTGCAGTTGATCGAACGCGCTGCCGATGTCTGCCTCAAGGAGCAGCGGCCCTTAATTCTCTGCGTGCGCGAAACCCCATTCAATCGCATCCATCTCCGCAATATGACACTCGCCGCCGAGGCCGGAGCGACTATCTTTCCGGTCATTCCGGCGTTTTATTTCCGCCCCAGTTCCACAGACGAAATCGCTCACGAGTACGTGAACCGTGTGCTCGCTCATGTCGGACTGCCGCAGCCCGACGCCTATCAGTGGAAAGCGAAATAGCGTCTCGTCTCCGCCCTTATAATCAGCGCAGCCCCCGGATCAACGTGCCAAGCCATCTTCATCTCAGCAACGAAATCAAGCGTCTGGCGCTGGACGCTGGGTTCAATCTCGCCGGCGTCGCTGGCGTCAGCGATTCTCCCGAGCACCAGTTCTTTCCCAATTGGATTGCCGACGGACGGGCCGGCGACATGAAGTATCTCGAAGCCCGTAACGAAGCTGGCTACCTGAAGCGGGCCTCGCTGGCCGTTGCTGCTTCCTGGGCGCGCTCGGTCGTAGTCTGCGCGCTCAACTACAACACCGATCAGCCGTACTCCACTCACGCCGGGGCTACCTCACAAGGCTGGATCTCTCGCTACGCCTGGACGCAATGCGATTACCACGACGTGGTCCTTGCCAAGCTGCGTCAACTCGAAGCCAGCTTTGTTGCCAGTTGCGAGACAGCAGGAGCCGGTACTCCGCGCACCTGGTGTTATGTCGATACCGGCCCCGTGATCGAGCGCATCTTCGCCAAGTATGCCGGAATCGGCTGGATCGGCAAGAACACCTGCATCCTGAACGAGAAGCTCGGCTCGTGGCTATTTCTCGGCGTTATGCTTACTTCGGTCGAGCTGACACCCGCTCTCCCACCCCTGGACCGTTGCGGCTCTTGCACTCGATGTCTCGATGCCTGCCCCACCAACGCCTTTCCTGGTCCGTATGAGCTCGATGCCACAAAATGCATCTCGTATCTGACGATTGAGAAACGTGGAGCAATCCCCGAAGAACTTCGGGCTGGAATCGGAAGGCAGGTGTTCGGCTGCGACATCTGCCAGGACGTATGCCCCTGGAATCGCCGCGCACCAGTTACGGCGACACCCGAATTCGCTCCTCGGCCTCAGTTGGTGAATCCGGATCTGGAATGGCTGGCCCGCCTAAGCCCGGATGAGTTTCGTGAGATGTTTCGGGGCTCGCCCGTCAAGCGCGCTAAGTACGCCGGCCTGCTCCGGAATGTCGCTATAGCCATGGGTAACAGCGGCGGGGAGCGATTTCTCCCGGTCCTCGAAGATCTCAGCCGTCATCCCGATGCCAGCGTCGCCGAACACGCTGAGTGGGCAGTTCGCCGAATTCGGTCGAGATCAGATTCGGCCCCTGACGAGTGATTGCCCAATCAAGATTCAAAGTCGATGTGCTCGGCGACGCCTGATCAAACTGCTACCCAATGACAGCAACTCACGTTTTGCATTTTGAGACGTCTATGGCATCGAGTATCGAACTAAGGTTCCGCTGGCAGGTTCGAGTCCCCGCTCGTTCCTGCGGCGGATGATGCCCGACCGCACCCAACTCGGGGGGATTCGTCCCCGGGGCATCGAGCCCTCCGGCGTCCTCCAGACCGGAGGGTTTTTTCTGGCGCAATCGGCAAACCTACAGGCGTCAGCCCGCCATCTTGATCGTCGGGTGTGACAACGCGCTCAATTCTGGCTATAACAGACACGATGACCCAAGCTCTCAGCCGTCGATTGAAACAGGCGCACTTTACCAGTCCTCAGCAGGAAGCCCTGCTCAGTCTGGTAGTGGCCGCCAGCACCCTCAACGACCTGATCGACGAGATCTGCAAGACGCATGGACTGACCCGCCCACAGTACAACGTCCTGCGAATCCTGCGGGGCGTGCATCCCCAGGGACATCCCCGCTGCGAAGTCGCGCGGCGCATGGTCGAACGCGCTCCAGACATCACCCGGCTGGTCGACCGCCTGCAAGCCCGCGGCTTGGTGCGCCGCACCCGCGGCGGCGATGATCAGCGTCAGGCCATTACCCACATCACCGCCAAAGGGCTCAAGTTACTGCAGGCAATGCAGCCCGAACTGGAAGCGCAGACCGACGCCCGGCTCAAAAAGCTCAGCGACAAAGACTGTCACGAACTCAGCCGCCTGTGCGCCGTGATCTTTGAGGACGACCCTCTTGCGCACGGCAAATGCTCGGATTCCCACTGATGTAATCGCTCCGGACTTTGAATCCTCGCCTACGTCGCCGGCATCTTATGTGTTGTAACACATAAATTGGCGTTGCAACTCATAAGATGCGCCGCACGCCAAAGGAGCCGTCCGATGACCACTCTTCTGATCGTGAACTCGAGCCCTCGCAGCAACTCGACCTCGCGCAAACTGACGCATCAGTTCGCCGAGGATTGGAAAGCCAGGCACCCGAAAGGCCGGATCGTCGAACGGGATCTGTCCGATGGCACAATTCCCTATCTGAGCGAGTCTTGGATTGAAGCTGCCTACACACCTGAAGCGCAGCGCACACCAGCGCAGCGTGACTTGCTGGCGTTGTCAGACACGCTGATTGCCGAGATCTTTGCCGCCGATGTGATTCTGTTGGGCATCCCCATGCACAACTTCTCGGTACCCGCGACCTTTAAGGCGTGGATCGACCAGATTGCTCGCGCCGGAAAGACCTTCAGCTACTCCGACCAGGGCCCGAAAGGCCTGATTCCATCGAACAAGAAGGTGGTTGCGGTTCTATCGCGCGGTGGAGTTTACGCTCCCGAAGGCGCGCAGGAAGCGACGGACTTTCAGGTTTCGTATCTCCGGAAGGTATTCGCCCTGATTGGGCTTACAGATGTCACGTTCGTCCATGCCGATCGCCAGGGTATGGGCGGGCAGGCAGCCCAACTAGCCACCGAAAATGCGATTCGGCAAGTGTCGTCGGTCGTCGAGAGTTTCGCCACAAAGCTCGTGGCTTAAATTCGGACATAAACTGAACCCTCCTGTGCGGGAGGGTTCGGTGGTTATGTCGCTAACTCGGAAGACAGCCGGACGCATGAGAACAGCGCGGCAAGCCCCATCCGGCTTTTCCGCGTGGCGGGGAACGCCTACACGCGCGCGACGTTAGCGGCCTGAAGCCCTTTGGGACCTTTGGTTAGTTCGAACTCGACGGTTTCGCCCTCATTCAAGCTCCTGTATCCGCTCTCCTGGATAGCCGAAAAATGTACAAAAACGTCTTCACCCGTGGAGCGCTGAATGAAACCGTATCCCTTGGCTCCGTTGAACCACTTGACTGTGCCTTTTTCCTTCACACCTAACTCCTTTCGCTTGTGCTTCCTGAGATAAGCCCTGCTTCGCGGATGCTCCCGGGCGCGACCCTGAGGCACGCACGAAAGACGTCTCCACGTTGCCGGGAAACAGGGTTGTCGCTCAGCTCGCAGCTCTCACGCAATGACAAAAGCTCACGCACCTGCTCGAACGCGCTAGTGCCTTTGCGCTCCGGCAGTTGCGTGAAGCCCGTGCAATGTGAGAAAGTCGACTGCTGACAGAAACATCAACCCAAATCAGCATTCCGGCTAAGCCAGAAGCTCCCACATCAGCCCTTTCGGAGGGGAGTTACGAATAATTACAGGAACTCTCCATTTTGGCAAGTGTTTCTGTCACAGTGCTTTGGGGACACTCCAAAGAGTTTGCGCGTCGCCGGATGCTCCGCCGCTGGAACCGACCGCGTTTTCCTTTGATACGATGGAAAGCAGATGAGCAGCAAACTCGAACCGCCGGCCCAAGGCTCTCAAGGTAAGTCGCCGCCGGGGATCGAGACCTCTCAATCGGAAGTTAAGCGACAAGAATCCAACGACTTACAGGGCACCGCGCTGCAAACTGGCACTGCCGCCAAGCGCCTCCTGGCACAGGACGATTCCCACCACATGTTTCGGTATGAGGCCGAGACTGGCGGTTTGTTCTATCGATTACGGCGCTACGGCTGGACCACGCTGCGGTATCTCACTCAGACTGAAGTACATACCTACGCGTTCTCGGTCGCGGCGTACTCCATCCTGTCGCTATTTCCACTGATTGTGCTGCTGCTCACGGTGGTTCGCCGCGTCTTTCACTCGCAGCAGATGTACGACGTAGTCTTGCAGCTTCTGCGCGACTTCCTGCCCAGCAATCAGGACTTTGTTATCAGGAACTTACAGTTTCTCGCCAGCGTTCGCGGGCGCGGCCAGCTGCTCTCGCTGGTCATGCTGTTTATCACCTCCACGGGCATTTTTCTTCCGCTCGAGGTGGCGCTCAACAAGATCTGGGGATTCGCTGAGAACCGCTCCTACCTAATGAACGCACTAGTTTCCGTGGGGCTGGCCTCGGCCTGCGGGACACTGGCACTGCTCTCCGTATATCTCACTGCCCAGAACCTCAGGATTCTCGGGCTTGCGATTGGCAATCAGAACTTTGTTTCTCGCGGGCTGGGCTTCGTAGTGATGAAGTCATTCGCAGTCGTCGCTACTATCGCAATCTATTTCCTCATCTACTGGCTTTTACCCAACGGGAAGGTCCCGGTGCGCGCCGTGCTGCCGGCTGCGGTCACCATGGGATTTCTCTCCGAGGCGGCGAAGTACCTCTACGTCCTGCTGCTTCCTTGGTTGAATTTCCAGGAAGTCTACGGACCGTTCTCGGTTTCGGTCACGCTGATCTTCTGGTCGTTCTGCAGTGGATTGCTCCTGCTGGGCGGAGCCTACCTCTCAGCGGCCCAGCATAGCGACCGGCTGGAGGCGCAGAAAGTCTCGGCGGGGTGAATTAGCTCATAGTTATAACAATAGTAATAATGGGATTTGGGGAGTACGCGGGTTGGGCAGGCTTCCTGCCAAATGTGACCGCAGAGCGGGCCATCCGCCAATATTCCCTTGGACTCGGTCGAGACTGTCGTCCTCCGTAATCGTCAACAAAAGCAATCCAGCCGTGCACTTTTGTGTTATCGTTCGGAACACCATCGAACCCGGGGTAAGCAGTAAGTCTTGGATAGGTAGCCTCGCTCACAAGGGCCACCCCTTTACGAGCAGCAATTACTACGAACTCGCGTGCGCCGCGGCATCGGCCTTCGTCCCATGCGACGACGTTGGAGGTGCCAGATGCCATGCCCTCGCAAACCAATCAGCCCCTACAAACAAATTGAGGAATTCCTGAGCGCAGCGTGGTCTCTGGCAGTTGGAACATTGCTGTTTGCAACGGCATTGTCCACCGCCGCTGCCGGGCAGGGCTCCTCCTGCATGAACGGCGTTTGCAAATGCACCACCGGAGCTCTACCGTCAGGCAACGGCGAGGACTTGGAGATATATACGGGCACGTGTACCGCCCACGCCGGGCTTTACAAGTTTCACAACATGAACATCTATGGCGGCGGCCAGTTGAAATTTGCGGATGACGGCGACACTGACTTCTGGGCGGAATCGATTCTGATCGAGAACAACGGGTCGCTGGTGGCGGGGTCGCCGTCAAAAGACGGCGCGCACAAATCGAGACTCACTTTCCACCTCTACGGAAAATCTACCGATGACGGCATCGTATGTAAGAGCCTGCAGCAGTCCGGGGGAGCGCCATGCGGCATTCCGGCCGACCTTTGGACCGCCAATACGTTCATGGCTACTCACGTGAACATGGGTGGCATGATGCCCAAGCCACCCTGGAACAAGAATAAGGACTGCACGCACTCAAGCAAGCTGCCGGGAGACGATTGTTTTTACCAGTATGAGGTGCAGCAATCCAAGAACGACAAGGTCTCCTACTTTGGTCACAAGGTCTTGGCTCTCTCCTACGGGGGAACGCTGGAACTCTTCGGGAGCGAGGGAGTGACCTACCGTGGCCCATACGAGAGGTGCGATCCGCAGAAGCCCAATACGGAGTGTAATCCTGCCTTCACAGGCCAGAGCTGGGTGCGGCTCACCGGGGTCAATGACGCAGGCGGCGGCGTGCAGACCATCACCATCAATCGTCCCGTGTTTTGGAAAAAGGACGATCACATTGTAGTGACGACCACGGATTATCTGCCCTCGCATTCTGAGGAAATGATCCTGACGAAGGACGCCGCGGGGGGGACTACCCTGACTATAGAAAATGCTGATCCGATGCAGCTGAATGGCTTTCAGTTTCAGCACAACGCCAGTATCAAGGCGCTGCCGGCCAGTATGCCGGCCGACGTCGGACCGCAAAATGACCCGAACGTGCCCGAGATCAATCGAGCCGTGGACACGCGCGCCGCAGTCGCTTTGTTGACGCGAAACATCCAGATTATTTCGGAGGGAGATAATCTCCAACAGACTTTTAAGGAGATGCCCAGCAATTACTACTTCGGCGGGCACACGATCATTCGCCAGGGCTTTGCCGGTTATCGCGTGCAGGGAGTGGAATTTTTTCACCTGGGGCAGGGAGGCGCGAAGGGCCGGTACCCGGTGCACTTCCATATGGCTCGCAAGACTCCGCAGCCAACACCCACCAACGCTGACCCGACTCCTGCGCCCCTCGACTATTTGAAGGACTGCTCCATCCACGATTCCATGACACGTTTTGTCACCGTGCATGCCACAGAGGGCGTGTACGCCGCCCGCAACGTGGGCTACAAGTCCATTGGCCATGGCTACTATCTCGAGGACGCCACGGAGATCAACAACAAGTTTTATGGGAATATCGGCATTCTGGCGCAAGCAGCGATCCAGGACAAGGTGCACAATCCCCGCCAGGTCCCAGGTATCCTGTCGGACAAGACCGGGGACCAGGACAATATGCCTTACAGCTCCGATGTCAACCACCCCTCGGTCTTCTGGATCTCGAACGGCTGGAATGAATTCCAATACAACATGGCGGCTGGCGCGGCAACCTGTGGCGCCTGTTACTGGTGGCTGCCGGCCGCCGACAGCGGTCCCTCTCAGTACGAACACTGGGACAGTTACGCCTCGCAGCAGATCGACTTGGGGGATCCAAACAATCCTCCCCCCACGAATCTTGGACGGGCCGGATTAAGTCCGCTGCAAACCTTCGTGGGCAATTCCTGCGTGGCGGCCATGAATTCCTTCCAGATGAATTCGGGGACTGGCGCCTGCCTCGGAGTTCAAACCAATCCCGCTACCAACACGCCTCTCTCGGCAGTGAACTCCAACGCTCCTCGGCCAAGTCGGGGAGGATGGGAACTTTACTATCCGGTGCTCACTGGATTGCATAGGCCGGAACTGTGCACAGCCGTTAACGGCGACTGTTCTACCAACGACAAAACTTGCGATGCCGCCGACACGTTCGGCATCTGCGCGCTCACACACCTGGACCACTACGCTACATCTTTTAATTTCGCCCAGACCAATTTTTCCGCGGTCTGGTTACGAAAGGGCTGGGACCTGGTCACAAACAGCGCCATCACCGATGCTCAGACCGGGGGACTGAACTTTATCACCGGCGGCGGCTACACCCGATCCGACGTCAGCCAGGGAGAATGGCAGCTGGCGCGCAACAACGTGTTCATCGGGCATACGCAGGCCTCTCGCGCCAATGATCCTAAGGCGAATCCCTACGCCGAGGATGTGGGGCCGTTCAACCGATTCTCTGGCCTGAAATGTGATGACTCCAGTGTTGATCATTGCGCCTATGCAAACGGCGGAATGAGTTTTAATCTCAATCCCTTTCCGGGACAGAAACTGTTCAACATCTACGACGGCCCGTCGCACCAGGCGCGCAACGCCTATATGGACATCAACATTTCCAAGCTCGGTTGCACACCGGGGGGAGATTGTTCCAAGGATCCGATACCGTACGGCCGCAACGTCGGCGTGTTGAACGACAAGCCCCGTACCTATTGTTACTTACCCAACGCAGCCATCGGCTGGAAGCAGCCCAATGGCTTCTACTATCCGCCTGCTTTCCACTCCAGAAAACTGTGGTTCAGTAACGTCGACATTCGGCACTTCGTCGTCGAGCCGCTGTTCCTCCCGATCAAGCCGCTCGATACTGATCCGTTCCAACAGTACCAGACCGCGGTGAACAATCGGTACTGCACCCACAGTCTCGACATGTTCAGCGCCAGCTTTAACAACATCGATCGCCAGACGGTGCTGAACGATGATGACGGCACTCTGACCGGCTTGCTCGGCGCCCAAGGTGGCACGAAATATGAAAGCATCTCGATTAATGAGGACAATTACTTCGACGCGCCCGTGACCACACCGGAGTGTCTGTCCGATGTGGGTGTTATTCCGGACGCAAAGCCAACCCCGTTCGCTACCGCCGCAACCAGCCCTTATGAGTGGCTAACCACCGCCATGATTGCGGACTGCGGCGTGAATCGCAGAGTCGAATGCAGGGCAGACTCGGCCGCCCCCACGATGTGGGCCCACGACTGCGGCAATTCTGCCTGCCGCGGCGTTCCACTGTACCGTGAGTATCTGACCGACAGCGAATATCCAGGTGCCCGTCCGCAGATCCGCATGATGGCGCAGGATACCGCCCAGCGGAGCACGCTTTCCCTGAACCACGGCGCGTACTACATCGATACGACGCAGGACTGCACTGCCCAAGGGGGTTGTCCGAAGTGCACGAAGTACACATCGAGCGGCGAATGTGAAACCTACGAAAATCGCTATAGGCCGAGCGTCTTTCTGAAAGGCCATACCTACTACGTGTATTTTGTGTATGCCACTGCCAAGACACATCAGACCTATGACATCTACGTCGGACCCGGGACCAACGATGCCGAACTTAATGTAACGGCCGTCACGGTAGATCCGAACGGCTACAAATTTGGAACGCCCAGCGACCCCAGCTTTATCAAGCCCGTCCACAACAATTACTATGACGGCAAATCTCTCCTGAGTATCGACGTAGATCTCTCCGGGCAGGGGGCCGCCTTTACCGCCAGCAAGCCGAAATTCTGCAAGCCGCAGAGCTACTGCACGACCAAGGGCGCCAGTTGTGTATGCAAGAATCCTGGCAGCGGCTGCGACGATTCCGACTGTGCGTGGGGCCCGAATGACATCGATTGTCCTATAAACCCCCGGGACCCAAACGGCATGCTGTGCTTCGGCTTCAGCTTTACCCTGCCGCCGAACTTCACCGCCAAGCCGATAGCCCCTGCCGACGATTTGTTCGTGCGCTATACGACAAATGACTACTTCTTGAAGGGCAATGTGACCTTCGTGAATGGGAAGAGCATCAGCCCCGAGGATCAGTGCGTGTACTCCCCCCCTCCGGCACAGCCATAACCGGAGGGTGCCTTGATGGAAGACCCGCTCCTACCCTGTCGCCAAAAACGGGCGAAGAGGTTGGGCACGCAGCGACGAAGATGGGCGACGGCATCGCTCGTGATGCGTAGCTCTATTTCGCCGGCTTGGTCCACTGGTCAACCCACGCATTGACCGTCTGGTACCACAGGCGACCGTTCTGTGGCTTGAGGACCCAGTGGCCTTCGTCTGGGAAGTACAACATCTTCGATGGAACCTTGAGCCGCTGCAGCGTGGTGAATAACTGAAAGCCCTCCGACACGTCGAGCCGATAGTCGAGTTGGCCGTGCACGACCAATAGCGGCGTCTTGAAATTCGTTGCATAGAGGTGCGGTGACCACTTGCGGTACATTTCGCGATTCGTCCACGGCGTACCCTTGAACTCCCACTCGTTGAACCACAATTCTTCAGTTGTGCCGAACGCCGACTCGGTGTTAAACATGCCGTCGTGCGAAACCAGGCACTTGAAGCGATCGGTGTGGCCCTCGATCCAATTGATGGCATACCCGCCGTAGCTGGCGCCGAGGGCGCACTCGCGGCCCTTGTCGATAAACGGGTAGGTCTTCTCGGCGTAGTCGAGGCCCATCATCAGGTCTTCGTACGGCGCTCCGCCCCAGTTGCCGTTGATGGCGTCGATGAACTTCTGGCCGTAGCCGGTCGAGCCATGGAAGTTGATGGTGACGATCACGTATCCGTTCGCGGCAAACAACTCCGGGTTCCAGCGGAATGACCAGTCATCGCCCCATGCGCCCTGCGGACCGCCGTGGATCAGGAATTTCACCGGGTACTTCTGGTGATTGTCGAAGCCCGGCGGACGCAGCAGGAAGCCTTGGACCTTTTCCTTCGCCGCTCCCGTGAACCAGAACGATTCCATCGGTTGCATGGCAACGTTGGAGAGCACTTCGTCGTTCATGTGAGTCAGCGGCTTAGCTTTTGACATCAAGCAATCAGGGATGGAGTAAGCGTTCGGCGGAAACGCCATGCGGCACTGAGCGAACATCAGAGGCGCGGCAAAGATCTCGTTGGGAGCAGTGATCGACTGGGTGTTAAACACCAGCATCTTGCCGTCGAGTGTAGGTGTGGGACTGTCGTTGTAACCGTCCACCAGTTCTTCGGGCCAAGGGTTGGTCTGCTCCAGGCGCAAAGCGTAGATCGGGTTCTCTCCTTCGTTGCCGGCCGTCAGATAAATGGTCTTCGAATCCGGTGCCCACGCGATCGAATCAACCCACCGGTCGAAAGTCGGCGTGAGGTCGGTGATCTTTCCCGTCGCGCGGTCGTAGAGCATCAGCCGGAAGCGGTCGCTCTCGTAACCTCCGCGTAGCTGCGATCGGTAGGCAATGTACTTGCCATCGGGAGAATAAATCGGCGTGCTATCGCTGCCCGGATTGGTAGTAATTCGCTTTGCCGCCCCGCCCGCAGCAGGCACGACAAACACGTCGCTGTTGGTGCTGGTGGCTTGAACCTCATCCGTGTTGCAAGTGTAGGCGATTTCTTTCCCGTCGGGCGAGAAGGCGTACTGGTCTTGTCCTCCCAAACTGAACGGCGGCACATCGTAATTGCCGGGCGTGAGGTCGTGCGCGACGCCGCCCTCGATCGAAACGACGAACAGGTGGCTGCGCTTGCCGTTGTCGTAGTGCGTCCAGTGGCGGAACATCAGGTGGTCGAAGGTCATGGCCTTCACCTTCGACTTGGCCCGTTCGTCGTCGCGCTGCTTATTGCAGGCGTCGTCCTTGCAGTCGGGAAAGACCGACGAGACGAAGAGTACGCTCTTTCCGTCGGGCGACCAGGTGCCGCCTGAGGCCTCAGTCGAGATCGACGTCGCCTTCTTTGGGTCGCCAGTAAGAGCGCCATTGGTGCTGTCGAAGTCCTGTACCCAGATTTGTGTGCCCCCGTCTCGGTCCGACTCAAAGATCGCGCGCGTCCCGTCCGGCGAAAAGCGAAAGCGGTCTTCGCCTGGGCCAGTGGCCAGCGTCAGCCGCTTCGCCTCGCCACCGCCGAGCGAGACGATCCAAAGATGCGACGTCTTGGTGTTGGCGTCGAGGTTGACGTCAACCGCGCTGAAGGCCACCCACTTACCGTCGGGCGAAACCGTGGGCTCGCCGACGCGCTTGAGTTGCATCATGTCTTCGAAGGTGAAGGGATGGTTGGTTTGAGCCGAACCGAATAACGACGAGAAGATAAGCAGGAAGAAGAGAATGCGACGTAGCATGACGCCTCCAGAGGCGCACACCGCAGGCTACTGCGGAGCCCGTATGCACGCCCAAACCCCTTAGTCTAAATCAACCTCGCAGAAACCGAGCAACTGGCGTATTGTTCGCGGGTTGGAGGAGATGTGGACTAACCAATTGCGGCTTCCAGACCGCCCCACCAAGGGCGGTCATTCGAATACAATCAACTCAGGATATTTCATGAAGTACCAACACACAGTTCTGCATTTTCTGG
>Ga0070765_100001846_pt1 | contig 13121 bp, 9 predicted proteins | sample HubBroMetageWFT5_FD_71516 | JGI IMG/M metagenome (GOLD analysis project Ga0070765, IMG submission 71516) | Warmed and freeze-thawed soil microbial communities from the Hubbard Brook experimental Forest, New Hampshire - Hubbard Brook CCASE Soil... | ecosystem: Environmental > Terrestrial > Soil... | reverse complement strand
CATGGGGATGGCGGCGTTGCTGACGAGATTTACTTTTACGCTGCCGGAATCGGGGCCGCCGATGCCGCCCCAGGCGTTGCCGGGGCGTTGGAGCCAGATGCCGAGCGCGATGGAAGCGACGAGCGCGAGGTGGAAGCAGATGGAGAGGAAGAGGAATCGCGCGAGGCGGAGGTCGTTCGAGTTGTAGAGAACGTCTTCCATGGGGTTAGAACGGTGGGGAAGAGGGAGCTTGCAGGTTGAGAAAATCAGAAGAGAGGAAGATTGGTGCCGTTGGAGCGTCAGAGCCCACCCTTTGCAAAAGGCGCAAAGGATGGGGCACCCTCAAGATCATTTGAGCCGTGGCGTTGGAGTGAGCGGACCGCTTCAGAAGGCGGTCCCTACCAAAGAAAGAGAAGATCTGGACGAGACTGATCGATCGTGCGGACATGGGGCGCAGCAGTGCTGCGCCCCTACGTGGGAAAGAGAAGAGCGATTGTAATGCTCGATCGACAGAGCCCACCCTCAAGTTCATTTGGGCGGTGGCGCTATTGGGAGAACCCAGGAGGCACATTTAGTGGTTCCTGTCGTTTATGGGTTGGGTGACGATGCTGATGTTGGCTATGCCGGACATGCGCAGGGAATCGATGACGGTGGCGAAGGCGCCGAAGGGAACGGTTTCGTCGGCGCGGAGATAGACGACGTCTTGCGGCTTTTTGAGTTGTTTGCGAATTTTGTCGGCGAGTTCGTGGATGTTGACGGGACTATCGCCGAGGTAGATGCGTTGGGCTTTGTCGATGGTGACGACGACGTGCTGCTCGGTGAGTTCCTTGACGGTGTGGGTTTTGGGAACGTCGACCTCGATGCCGGATTGAAGGATGGGTGCGGTGATCATGAAGATAATCAGGAGGACGAGGACCACGTCGATGAACGGAACCATGTTGATTTCGGCGAGGGAGGTTTGCGTGGATTTGGCGAGGAGGGGCATGTCTTAGACCTTTGAAGACGCGGCGAGCGAACGAGGGATCAGGAACCAGCGATCAGGGATCAGGACGAAAGAGATTGGTGCGTGCGTGGTCATGTTAGGTGAAGGTTTTTTCGATTTGGGCGGCGAATTCGAGGGCGAAGGTGTCGAGGCGCTGCGCCAGATCGCGAATGAGTTGGAGAAAATAATTGTAGGCGATTAGGGCGGGGATGGCAGCGAAGAGGCCAGCGGCGGTGGTGACCAGGGCTTCGGCGATGCCGGGTGCGACGGCGCGGAGGCTGGCTGCGCCTGCTGTGCCGAGGCCGGAGAAGGCGTCAATGATGCCCCAGACGGTGCCGAAGAGACCGATGAAGGGAGCGACGGCGGCGGTGGTGGCGAGCCAGGACATGCCCTTTTCGGCGCGACGGACTTCGTCAGTGGCGGCGAGTTGCATGTTTACGGTGACGGCCTGGAGACTTTTTACTTTTTGTGGCGAGGGGTTGCCGGATGGGCTGGAGACCTGGCTTTGGAGTTCACGATAGCCAGCCGCGTAAACTTTGGAAAATGGCGAACCGGCGGAAACCAGCCCTTGCGGATTAGCGACACCTTTTGTGGCGCGGAAGATCTTGAGGAATTGATCGCTTTCGCGACGGATGCGGCCGAAGAGGCCGAGTTTCTGGAAGATCAGGGCCCAGGACATCAGCGAGAAGAGGAGAAGAATACCGAGAACGACACGAGCGACGATGCCTGTTTCGTTAAGAATGTCCAGGATGTTGCCAACGAACAGCGCGGATAGCAGATAAATAGGGTACGTCCCTTCAAAAAAGAGAAAATTTAGCGTCACAAGCAACGTAGCACACGCGGCGGAAGGCGGTCAAAAGGAATGAGATGTGGGCGTATGGAAGGAGTGATGCATGGAAATGAGTATGGATAGCTGGGAGGCAAGACGCGGTGGTTGAGATCCTTCGGCGATCCTTGTCGGATCGCGTCAGGACGACAGGTTGTCTTTTCCGGATTGGCTTAGGATGGGGGGTTGTGTTTTTCGGGATGGGCTCAGTTGGAAGCACCGCGGTGAGGGAGGTTGGTTGCTGGTTGCGGAGGTTGCGACCGTAAAGCGGCGGCTAACCGCCGCACTCCAAAGAGGAGGGGAGATGAAATTTGCGAAGGTGGTGTTTTGGGTGGCGGGGATTTGGGGATTGGTGGTGATTACGCCGCTGTACTTTATGTTTAATTTGATTGGGAAGAAGGATCCGCCGGCGATTACGCATCCGGGATTTTATTACGGGTTCGTGGGCGTGGCGCTGGCCTGGCAGGTTGCGTTTATTTTTATTGCACGGGAACCGATGCGGTTGCGGCCGATGATGATTCCTAGTGTGATTGAGAAATTTTCGTGGGGGATTGCGGTGACGGTGCTGGTGGCGCAGGGGAGGATGCATCCTTCGGACTTGGTGTTTGCGGGGACGGATGCGTTGTTGGGGGTGTTGTTCGTGGTGGCGTATTTGAGGACGCGGGAAGGAAAGAATTAACACAGAGGTTACAGAGGTCGGACGGCAGAGGACACGGAGGAAGGAACAGAGGGAGTACGAGTGCGAGCGCGAGGCAAGACGCAGTGGTTGAGGTCCTTCGGCGATCCTTATCGGATCGCCTCAGGATGACAAGTTGAGAGCTGTCGGATCGGCAGAGAACACGGAGAAGAAGGGCTGGAACGATTTCTGTACCTTGGGACAGTTTTGGGCGACGAAAGGGATGGATAAGGTGGTAAGCGCACAAGTTTATAAAGCGGGTTTGGAGAGGCGGAGGCACCGCTTCGCGTGGAGTCGAGTTAGCTCGAGGCTATTGCGGGAGTCAGAGGCGGGTCCTGGAGGCTGCGGGTATGTTGGCGGTAGGTCGCACAGTGCGGATTTTTCTGGGGACGGTATTGGCGGGTGCGAGCCTGTTGGCGGCGGGGTGTGCGAGTTCGGGCAGTGCCAGTGGAGCGGGCGGAAATAACGGGAGCGGCGGACAGGGAGCGACCGTGCCGGTGGTGCCGGCGGGAGTTGTGGCGACGGCGGGGAATGCGCAGATAGGACTGAGTTGGAGTGCAAGCACTGGCGCGACGAGTTATGTGGTGAAGCGCGGAACGGTGAGCGGCGGACCGTATACACAGATGGGGACGCCGACAGCGACGAGTTACATGGATACGGCGGTTACGAATGGGACGAAATATTTTTATGTGGTGGAGGCGAGTGACAGCGCGGGAGTGAGTGCGAACTCGGCGGAAGTGAGTGCTACGCCTGTGGCACCAGTGACAGCGCCTGCGGATCCTACGGGGGTGGTTGCGACGGCAGGAAATGCGCAGGTGGGGTTGAGTTGGAGCACGAGTACGGGCGCTACGAGTTATGTAGTGAAGCGAGGAACGGTGAGTGGTGGGCCGTACACGCAAGTGGGTACGCCGACGGCGACTAACTTTACCGATGCCGGGCTGACGAATGGGACGAAATATTTTTATGTGGTGGACGCGACAAACAGTGCGGGGACTAGCGCAAATTCCGCGGAGGTGAATGCGACACCGACGGCACCGGTGACTGTGCCGAGCGCACCAACGGGAGTTGTTGCTACGGCGGGGAACGCGCAGGTGATGTTGAGCTGGAATGCGAGCGCTGGCGCTACGAGTTACGTGGTGAAGCGCGGGACGGTGAGTGGCGGGCCGTATACGCAGGTGGGAACGCCTGCGGCGAACAGCTTTACGGATACCCGGCTGACGAATGGGACGAAATATTTCTATATGGTGGAGGCGAGTAACAGCGCGGGATTAAGCGCGAATTCGGCGGAGGTGAGTGCGACGCCTACGGCGCCGACTGGAACAACTCCGGATGTGACGATTACGATCGATCCGACGAAGACGCATGCGATTTCGCCGTGGATTTATGGAATTAATTTTGACGCGGGTGGTGGCGGGACGCCTACGTTCACGTTTGACCGAGCGGGCGGGAACCGGTGGACGGCGTATAACTGGGAAACGAACGCTTCGAATGCGGGAAGCGATTACCTCTACGAAAACGACAATTATTTGAGCAGCAGCACGACGGCGGCGGAAGCGGTGCGCAGCTTTGTGGTCGGAGACCAGGCCAAGGGCTTTGCGAGTTTGATGACAGTGCAGCTGCAGGGGCTGGTGTCCGGAGATGAGAACGGGCCGGTGAGCGTGGCGAGTCCGCCGGACCTGACGCGGTTCAAGACGGTGGTGGACAAGAAGAGCACGGTGTCCAGCACGCCGTTTACGGTGAACCCGGTGGCGACGGACGCGAACGTATACATGGATGAGTTCGTGTGGGCGATGGATCAAAAATTCCCGGACGCTGGGATTTATGGAGCGAGTCCTACGCTGCCGACATTTGTGGAGTTGGACAACGAGCCGGAATTGTGGAACTCGACGCATCTGGAAGTGCAAGGGCCGAATCCGGTGAGCAGCGCCGACTACATCACGAAGACGGTGAACCTGGCGAGGGCGTTGAAAGATCAATTCCCCAACATGGTGATATTCGGGCCGGTGCACTATGGATTTCAGGGGATTTATAATTGGCAGGGGGATCCGACCATTAATGCCACGCCCGGGGGAGCGAATTGGTTCCCGGATAAATATTTGGCGGCGATCAAGAGCGCGTCGATGACCTACGGCAAGCCGCTGGTGGATGTGTACGACTTCCATTGGTACGACGAGATTTACGATTCCGGCGGCAACCGGATTATTGATTTAAATGGGGCGAGTTTGACGAGTGAACAGGTGCAATTGATCGTGCAGAGCCCGCGTGTTTTGTGGGACCCGACGTTTCACGACGACGGGAATAGCAATCCGTGGATCTATAACGAACTGGAGCAGGCGCCGATACAGATCGTGAGCCGGCTGCAGGCGAAGATTGCCGCGGAAAATCCGGGGATGAAGATTGCGATCACAGAGTATGAGAACGGCGGAGGCGGGCACATCGCGGGAACGATTGCGCAGGCGGACAATCTGGGGATATTCGGGAGTATAGGATTGTTTGCGGCGAATTTCTGGCCGCCGAATGGGACGTATACGTACACGCTGGCGGGATATCGGGCGTATCGAGGATTTGATGGCGGGAGCGCGGTTTTTGGGGATACGTCGCTTGCGGCTACGTCGAGCAGTGTGGCGAACGTGATGGTGTATGCGAGCGAGGATAGTACGACGCCGGGGCGGGTGATGTTTGTGGCGATAAACCGGTCGACGGCAGCGCAGGTGACCGCGATTAACGGGGCGACGCTTTCGGGGACGGCGCATTTGTATCAGATGACGGCGAGTACGGCGGCGGGACAGAGCACGGTGGAACCGGTGGCGGTGGGGACGATGGCGGTGAGCGGGACAAGTATGACCGTTACGTTGCCGGCGTTGAGTGTGACGACGATTGATGTGCATTAGAAGGAAGTAAGGAAGTAGGAGGTAAGGATTTGACGGCGCGGCCTGCGGGCTGGGCCGTTTTTTTGTTTTTGGAGGGAGAAGAAAAAGGATTACCGCAGAGGACGCGGATAAGAGGAAGCCAAGGGATGTAGCCAGGAATCACCCAAGAGATGGAGGCAGGTGGTTTGGGAGACAAGACGCAGAGGTTGAGATCCTGAGGCGATCCTTGTCGGATCGCCTCAGGATGACAAGTGTTGTGCGGGGAGATGGGGAAGAGAAGAAAGCGAAAAAGAAAGAGAAAAAGAAAAGAAAGAAGAAGGAGGAGAAGAGATTGGGTGGAGTTCGATCGTAAGAGCCCACCCTTTGCACAATTCGCAAAGGGTGGGGCACCCGAGGTCACCCTTAAGTCCACCGTTAAGATCCCTCAAGGTCATTTGGTGGTGCTAGTGGACGGGGATTGGGTCGGAGTTTTGGTGGAGGCTTGAATTGGGGAGGGGGAGATGGGGAGGGAATCTTGCCAGCCGCCGCCGAGGGATTGGTAGAGCTGGACCATAGAGAGGAGCTCGTTGAGCTGGGCTTGCGCGAGATTGAGGCGCGCGGAGAAGTAGTTGGTTTCGTTAGTGAGGACTTCAAGGTAGCTGGTGGCCCCGCCGTTGTAGCGAATGTTGGAGAGGCGCGCGGCGTCTTTGGCGGCCTCGGTGAGTTTCTCCTGCTGAGTGCGAAATTCCTGATTTTTCTGATAGCCGATGAGGGCGTCAGCGACGTCACGGAAGGCCAGTTGAATGGTTTGCCGATAGACGGCGACGAATTCGTCACGCTGAGCTTCGGTGAGGGCGACGGTAGAACTGATGCGGCCAGCGGTGAAGATCGGTTGCGAGAGCGATGCAGCGAAAGTCCAGAGGCCGGCGGGGCCGGAGAAAAGATTCGTAAGTGAACTGCTTTGCAGGCCGGGAGCGGCGGTGAGGCTGATTTGTGGAAAGTACGCGGCGCGAGCGACGCCGATTTGGGCGTTGGCGGCGATGAGCTGAAGTTCGGCGGCGCGAATGTCCGGACGACGCTCGAGGAGAGTAGATGGGAGGCCCGCAGGAATCACCGGGGCGTGGGGCTGGTCGGTGAGCGCGAGCGCACGCGTGACGGGAGCAGGGTTGCTGCCAATCAGGACGCTAATGGCGTCTTCCTGTTGCTGGATGAGGCGTTCGAGGTCGGGGATTTCTTCGGCGGCGGTGTAAACGAGTTGTTCAGCCTGGCGAACGTCGAGAAGAGACGTGGCGCCACCGTCGGCGAGAGCGGTGGTGAGACGGAGGGATTCACGACGGGCCTGGAGCGCATCGCGAGAAATTTCGAGCTGAAGATCGTAAGTGCGCAGAGTGAAATAAGCAGTGGCGACATTGGCGATGAGGGTGACGATAACCGCGCGGCGCGCCCATTCGGTAGAGAGGAGTTGAGCGCGGGCGGATGCCGTGGCGTTGCGATACTTGCCCCAGAAATCGAGGTTCCATCCAGCGGAGACGGAGAGCTGACCTGCGGTGAGTTCAGCGGCTGGAATGCTGAGAGCTCGCGCGGTGCGCGTGGAGCCGAAAACAGCGCCGCCGGAGACGGAAGGATACTGATCGGCTCGGATGATGCCGAGCTGGGCTTGGGCCTGGACGACACGCGTGGCGGCGATCTGTAAATCGTAGTTATTCTTCAGCGCGGTTTGGATGAGGGATTGAAGCTGAGTGTCCTGAAAATAGGTGGCCCAAGCGATATCGCTGGCGGAAGATGCGGCCATTTCTCCCGGGGAAAGACCCGGAGGAATGCGGAAGGAGGAGGGGACGTCGACGGCGGGTTTTTTGTATTCGGGGCCGACGTTGCAGGCCTGAAGGACGAGGGCGTAGGAGAGGAGGAGCGCGAGAAGCGCGCCGGGCGTTCGTTGGCTGGAATGCGACGACGAGGAGCCGGATAGATTGGGGAGGGATCCCTCCACTACGCAGCGGCAAACGGCACCGCTGCTCCGGTCGGGATGACAGAGACGCAGTACGGCGGGAAGGTGACGGAGACGGCAGAGTATGAAGCCGAGGGTTGTCATTAGTCGGCTTCTCCTGGGGCGAGCGGGCGGACTGGGGCTTCCTTGGAGCGGGAGCCGAGGTTCGCGAGGCGCTCGACGACGTAGAAGGTAACCGGGATCAGGAAGATGGCGATCAGGGAGGCGGCCAACATGCCGCCGATGACGGCGGTGCCGAGAACTCTGCGGGAGGCGGCGCCGGAACCGGTGGCGATCCAGAGGGGCACGCAGCCGAGGATGAATGCGAAAGCGGTCATGAGGATTGGGCGGAGACGAAGGCGAGCAGCACCGAGTGCAGCATCGGAGATGCTTTTGCCTTTTTCGTATTCGTCTTTGGCAAATTCGACGATGAGGATGGCGTTTTTGGCGCTGAGACCAATGAGCATGACGAGACCGATCTGCGCGAAGGTGTCGTTTTCGAGATGGCGCAGCGCAAGGAAAGCGAACGCGCCGAAGACGGCGATGGGCACGCCGAGAAGAACGCTGAAAGGCAGCGACCAACTTTCGTATTGCGCCGCGAGAATGAGGAAGACAAAGAGAAGCGAGAGACCGAAGATGGCCGCTGGGGGAACGCCCTGAGCGGCTTTTTGTTCCTGGAAGGACATACCGAGATAGTCGAAGCCCATTTCACGCGGCATGCTCTGCGCGAAGGTTTCTTCTAGGGCTTGGGTAGCCTGGCTGCCGGTGTAGCCGGGAGCAGCGGAGCCGTTAATTTGCGCGGCGCTGTAGAGGTTGTAGCGCATGGTGAATTCGGGGCCGCTGCGATTCTCAATGGAAGTGACGGCGGAAAGCGGAACAAGGCCACCTTTGGAGTTGGTGACATAGAACTGGCCGATATTTTCGGCACGGGTGCGGTAATCCCCTTCAGCCTGAACGTAGACCTGCCATTGACGACCGAAGCGGTTGAAATAGTTCACGAGGACGCCGCCCATGAAGGCCTGCATGGTGCGGTAAACGTCGCCGAGATTGACGCCCTGGCTGATCACCTTGGCGCGATCGACGTTGACGTAGACCTGCGGGACACTGGGGAGAAAGGTAGTGTTGAGTCCAGCAATTTCCGGACGTTTGCGCGCCTCGGCCATAAATTTGGCGACGTTCTGCGCCAGAAATTGCGTGCCGCTGCCGGAGCGGTCTTCGAGAATGAAGGTGAATCCGCCGGAGGCGCCGATGCCAGGAATGGCGGGAGGCGGAAAGGAGAAGGCGATGCCGTTGTCGACCGCGGAAAGCTGTTGCGCGAGATGCCCCTGGATTGCGGCGAGCTGCTCTTCGGGCTTCTTGCGAGTGTCCCAATCCTTGAGAGTGACGAAGAAGAAGGCGCTATAGGTGTTTTGCACGCCGCTGAGAAGACTGAAGCCGCCGATGGTGGTGCAGTATTCGACGCCGGGAGTGGCGAGAACAATTTTTTCTACTTTTTCGGCAGCTTCGACGGTGCGCTGGAGAGAAGCGGCATTGGGAAGCTGCAGCCCGACGTAGACGTAGCCTTGGTCTTCTGTCGGGAGGAAGGCGGTTGGCAGGTGGCTGCCGAAGAATCCCGCGCCGACTGCCACGAGGACGAGGAAGAGGATGGCAAAGGCGGATTTGCGGATGAGGACGCCGCAGAAGCCGACGTAACCGTCGGTCGCCTTACCGAAGTATTTGTTGAATGCGCGAAAGAACGCGCCCAGCGGGCCTCGGGCTTCTTTTCTCGGGCGAAGGAGAAGAGCGGATAGCGCGGGGCTTAAGGTCAAGGCGTTGAACGCGGAGAAGATCACGGAGATCGCAATGGTGACGGCAAACTGTTGGTACAGTCGGCCGGTGATGCCGGGAATGAAGGCGGTGGGAATGAAAACCGCGGCGAGAATGAGGGCGATGGCGATGACCGGGCTGGAGACTTCTTCCATGGCCTTGAGCGCCGCGTCCTTCGGGGACATGCCTTCTTCGATGTGGTGCTCTACAGCTTCCACGACGACGATGGCGTCATCCACGACGAGGCCGATGGCGAGGACGAGACCGAAGAGAGAAAGGGTGTTGATCGAAAAACCGAGAAGCGGAAAGACAGCGAAGGTGCCGATGAGAGAGACGGGAACGGCGAGGAGTGGAATCAAGGTGGCGCGCCAACCCTGAAGAAAAATGTAGACGACGATTACGACGAGAACGATGGCTTCGACGAGGGTTTGAACAATTTCCTTCATGCCCGCGGTGACGGCTTTTGTGGTGTCCAAGCCGATGACGTACTGGAGGTCAGGCGGGAAGCGGTGACTGAGATCTTCGATTTTCTTTGTAACGGCACTGGCGGCGGCGACGGCGTTGGAGCCGGGCAGCTGGTAGAGAAGCATGACGGCGGCGGGCTTGCCGTTAAAACGGCCCGCAAGATTGTACGTTTGCGCGCCAAGCTCGACGCGAGCGACGTCTTTCAGGCGAAGGATGGAACCGTCGGAGTTAGCACGGATGACGATCTCACCGAATTGCTCAGCGGATTCCAAGCGGCCTTGCGAGCGAACGGTGTAGGTGAATTGCTGTGAGGGGGGAACGGGTTCGCCGCCGATTTGGCCGGCGGGATTGACGGTGTTCTGGGTGGCGATAGCGGTATAAATCTGAGGAACGGTTACGCCGAGCTTGGCGAGTTGATCGGGCTTGACCCAGACGCGCAGGGCGTACTGTCCGGCACCGAAGACGGTGACGCTAGCGACGCCAGGGATACGGGTGAGCTCATCGGAAATGTTGATGTAACCGTAGTTAGCGAGGAACACGCTGTTGAAGGTGCCGTTGGGGGAGTACAGGCTGATAGCCATGAACGGCGCGGCGAGCGATTTTTGAACGGTGATGCCGTTGTTGATGACATCGGCGGGAATCTGGGCGGTGGCTTGGGACGAACGTAGCTGGGTGAGGACCTGATCGATGTTGGGATCGGTCTTGATATCAAAGTTGACGGTGAGGGTCATCTGGCCGTTGTTGGCGTTGGTGGAGTACATGTAGTTCATGTTGTCCACACCGCTCATCTGCTGCTCGATGGGGGTGGCGACGGATTGCTCGACGGTGAGGGCGTCGGCACCGACGTAGAGCGCGCGAACCTGAATTTCGGGAGGCACGATGTTTGGAAATTGAGCTGTGGGCAGGGTGAAGATAGAGACGCCACCAACGATGACCATGAGAATGGAGATCACCATGGCTACAATGGGCCGGTTGATGAAGAATTTTGACATGGACTAGTTTTTAACCGGTTCAGCGGCAGCGGGTTTGTTGGCAACAATGTTGACAGGAGTGTCGTTGCGAACTTTCTGGATACCTTCGACCACGACGCGCTCCCCGGAATTGAGTCCTTTTTCAATGATCCACATGGTGCCGAACTTCTGGCCGACGGTGACGTTGCGGATGGAGGCCTTGTTGGAGGAATCGACGACGGCGACTTGATACATGCCTTGCAGTTCGTTGACGGCTTTCTGAGGAACGAGAAGGGCGTTTTTGCGCGTTTCCGTGACGGCCTGGATTTTTCCGAACTGGCCTGGTCGAAGAATGAAGTCGGGGTTGGGAAACGAAGCAGCGACACGAATAGTGCCGGTCTGAAGATCGACCTGGCGATCGGTGATGATGAACTCACCTTTTTTTGGGTAGCGAGTGCCGTCACCGAGAATGAGGTAGGGGACGGGTTTATCGAAGTCCATCACCTTCGGAGTGAGAGAATTGCGATTGATCATCGCGGCGAAGCGTAGATACTCGGCTTCGCTGAGCGCGATATACGCCTTGATGGGATCTACCTGGGAGACAGTAGTCAGAACGCTGGTGGGACCGATGAGATCACCGAGTTGGCCTTGGGCGATGCCTGCAATGCCTTGGGTGAGAGAGCGGACCTTGGTGAAACCGAGATTGAGCTGGGCTTGTTCGACGTTGGCTTGGGAAGATTTGACGACGGCTTCGGCGGCAAGCGCGGCTTGAATTTCGGTGTCCAGTTGGCTTTGCGCGATGGCGCGTTCTTTGGCGAGGGGAGTGTCGCGCTCTACGTCCAGGCGGGCTTTGCCGAGTTGGGCCTGAGATTGGGCGAGCTGACCCAAGGCCTGATCGAGATAAGCCTGGAAAGGACGCGGATCGATTTCGAAGAGAACGTCGCCTTTCTGGACGCGGGAGCCTTCGCGATAGGTCTGTGCCACGAGATAACCGGTGACCTGAGGGGTGATCTTGGCATTGACGAAGCCATCGGTGACGGCGACCCACTCTTGCGTGATGGGAACATCTTGCTGGAGAACGGTGGCAACTTCTACATCGGGTGGGGGTGGTGGTCCGGAGGCAGATTTAGCTTCGCAACCGAGTTGAAATAGTGCGACGGCGGAGACCAGGGAGATAGAGAGAATTTGCATAAGCGGTGATCTCTGGTAAATCCAAAGACCTCTACCGGGTAGGTAGTACATTGGAAACCCTCTCTGTTCAGCGTGAGCACGGGTTGGATGCACGCTGATAAGCCAGCGACAGACAAAAATAGAGCTGTGCGATTCCCCCGGGCGTGGAGGAGAGGGAGTATACACGAAAGGGGAGGAAAGGAAACCGGCTGTGGAGTTGGCAGGATGTGGCGATAACTCGTGGAGTCGAGAGCCCCAAGACCCACGCGCAAATTCGGCGCATGGGGCACCCGTCCGCAGCGAGTGTTCCAAAGTGGGAGTTTTCCACCGGGCATTAAGAAAACCTTGACATTTTCCTTGCGCGAGGGGTGAGGCGAAACGTAGAGTGGGCGTATGCCAAGGGGCCTGTCTAAAGGCATAATAATAAAGATGAGAAGGGGAAGTGCCGTCGCTGAGTGATTTGGTGTGCGCGGTGGCTTGGGATTGGAAGAGAAAGATTTATGCAAAGGACGCAGAGGGAAGAGCGCGGAGTTCGCAGAGAAGAGAAGCATTGGTAGCACATGGAGTGAGATAGAGCGCGGATGACGGCGATAATTACGGTGGCGAATCAGAAGGGCGGCGTCGGGAAGACGACGACGGCGATCAACCTGTCCGCAGCCATCGCGAACAAGGGAAGAAAGACGCTGCTGATCGATCTGGACCCACAAGCAAATTCCACCATTGCATTCTTCAACATGGGAGAAGTGACGCAGTCGATGTTCGACGTGCTTGGGGACGCGCACGCTCCGATGGCGAATGTGATCAAACCAAGCAAGGATGCGATGTTGAGCGTGGGGCCGGGAAGGCTGGCGCTGGCGAAATTGGAGACGGTGTTGAGCGGGCAGTTTGATGCGCCGTACCGGCTGAAGGACGCGCTCGCGCCGGTGCTGAAGGACTTTGATTATGTGGTGATCGATACGCCGCCGTCGCTGGGAATTTTGACGGTGAATGCGCTGGTGGCTTCGACGCACCTGCTGGTGCCGATTCAAGCGGCTTATTTTGCGATTGAAGGCACGGACGATTTGCTGGAGACGTACGAGCGGATACGGCAGCGACCCAATCCGCAACTGAAGATGCTGGGAGTGGTGATTACGCTGTTTGATAAGCGCACGAACATTTCGAAGGATACACACGGGCAGATTAAGAGTGTGTTTGGCGAAGTGTTGTTCAAGACGAAAATTGCGAAGAACGTGCGGTTGGAAGAGAGTCCCGCGTATAAAGAAACGATTTTAACGTTTGCACCGAAGTCGCCTGGAGCAGTGGAATATAAAAAGTTGGCAGCGGAGGTTTTACAACGTGTCGAAGAGGGTAGGCTTGCCCGTCACGCTGAAGATGCGGCATGACGCACATTACGTCGAATCACTGACGAGTTACAGCGGAGCCGCGGTGGGGAGA
>Ga0070765_100001845_pt1 | contig 13128 bp, 10 predicted proteins | sample HubBroMetageWFT5_FD_71516 | JGI IMG/M metagenome (GOLD analysis project Ga0070765, IMG submission 71516) | Warmed and freeze-thawed soil microbial communities from the Hubbard Brook experimental Forest, New Hampshire - Hubbard Brook CCASE Soil... | ecosystem: Environmental > Terrestrial > Soil... | reverse complement strand
AGCCTGCGCCTTACCCGCCTTGCGCTTTAACTTGTCCAGTTGAAACGCGATCTTCTTCTGCGCCGTCTCCACCGCTCCGCCCAAAGTGGAATCAAGCCGTACAATCTGTCTCTTCAGTTGCGCCAGCATCCGCGCGCTTTCTTTCACCGTCTTATCGAAATTCTTCCCCAATGTAAGAGGTACACTGGACGTCTCCATCTTTCGCCGCAGCTCTTGCGAACCGCGCCACACGTCCTCGACTTTCAATCCGTAGCGTCGCAGCAGCTTATCCGCTTTCGCATCCATGATTGTGAAAGCCGCGCGCGGCAGAATGACCGGCATCCGCCCCAAAACTGTTTTGTAAATGACCTCCGCCTGCGCAAAGTAAGCGATCTCAGCCGGCCCCGCAATGTATGCCGCAGTCGGCAAAAGAAAATCCTGCAACACGGGACGCAGCAGCGCATTGGGACTGAATTTTTCAGGCTCAGCTTGCACCGCTTGGGCCAATTCTTCCCGGGTCCAGCTCTGCTCGCCGCGAACAAACCTCGCCCCGCTCACCGTGATCGGCTGCCGCGTACCATTCGCCATGCTGAAAACCAAGGAGCTTCGCGCCGTCACTTTCACTTGTGCCGCAAATCCAGCCTTTTCCAATTCCTTGCCCCGCGCAAGCAGAGCTTCGTTCAATCCCTCGCGTTCTTCGATCGCCTTCCGCAGGACCTCCCCTGCCACGCGGTGCAATCGCGCATCCAGCGGATCGAGCAAAATCAATCCTTGCTCCGCGAACAATCTCGCAAACAGTTTTCCAAACGCGCTCCCATACGTTTCTTGAGCGCCATAGCTTTCGCGAAACATTCCCGCCACGAATTCTCCGCCCGCGGCTGTCAAGATTCTGGACGCTTCGTGCACCATCTCCGCAGCCTGCGCTCCAAGCGCAAGTTTTCCTACTGGCTGGCCCGCATCGCCGTTTCCCGGAAGCTCAAAGCGTGTCAGCTTCCCTTGGTGAAACCACGTCGAGGTGCGCACCTCATCCAAATCGTGATCTTCCGTTGCCATCCAGAACACCGGAACGGCGTCCACTCCCGCCTTGCACAGTTCCTGCGCAATCTGAATGGCGCTCACGGCTTTGTAAATGGCGTACGCAGGCCCACCGAACAACCCAACCTGCTGCCCGCTCACAACGGCCACCGCGCCGTTCGCAAGCCGATCGAGATTTGCTCGCGTCGCATCACCTGCGCCTAACGACGCATTCTGCTCCCGGAGAATTTCTGTTACCTCGGCTCTCCGCTCGGCGGGGTATTCGAGCAACCGCGCTGCTTTCTTTACCGCCGCTATTGTGGGAGGGTGCCCGTAGAACTGCTTGACGGAGGAAAAATTATCGAGGAATTGAAGAAAGAGCTTGGACTGATGCGGGAGCTGGCGAAACGGCAGGTTTCTACATTCCATCGGGAATTAGATGATACCGACAGCTTTTCGTCACAGCAAATCTGAGCGCATCCGTTGCGTTACTATTTTGGAGCTCGTGCCAATGACGTTAATGCTGAATGTTCCCAAGGTTAGACGGAGACCGCGCCAGAAAGGTGTGCAGGCACTAGAGCGCCCACCTTGGCCATCAAGTCCCGAATCACTTTTCTCTGGTCTTCCTGGAGCGGCATCAGCGGTAGACGAGGCAAGCCTCCCCGGTAGCCTGCCTGATCCATGGCGTACTTTACGCCGGGAATCCCTGCCTGCGAAACAATCACCTTTGACGACGGCAGTATCGTGGCCTGCAGTGCGCGCGCCGTCTCCATCTCGCCTCTTCGGACGGCTTCAAACAACGCGACACATTGTTCTGGCATCGCGCTCGCCAACGCGAGGATGGAACCGACCGCGCCTAGCACCATCGACGGAAACATCATGCTTGCCGAGCCGACCAAGACCTGAAACGAAGATGGAACAGCGGCCAGCATTTCCGCGGCGCGCTGGACGTTTCCGGAGCTTTCCTTTATGCCAATAATATTCGGATGCTGCGCGAGAACTCCGACTTCCGGAGCCTCCAGAGCGACTCCGGTGAATTGCGGAACCGAATAAAGCATCACAGGAATCGGCGAGGCATCGGCGACGCGTCGGTAGTGCGCAATAAACACTTCAGGTTTGTACATCGGCTTGTAGTAGTACGGGGTCTTCACCAGCGCCACATGGTAGCCAAGCTCTGCGGCACGCTTAGTTCGATCGATGGTCTCAGCGGTGGATTCCGCGCCCGTTCCCGCGATCAGGCGCATGTTAGGCGCGGCCGCTTCCTTCACCGCGACCAGCACTGTGTCGACTTCTTTACGCGAGAGCAGCACAGATTCGCCCGTCGAACCGATAGCAACATATCCAGCGAGTCCCGTTGCGTTGTACTTGGCGATGTTGTGCTTGATGTCTTCCACGGAAACGGACCCGTCGGCAGCAAATGGCGTGGTGAGCGCGGGAAATACACCGGAAAGATTCATGATTTAGTCTCCTGTGCCTGTGCCGCCGGAGGCGACCACACGGCCGCGATGCAAATCCTGCAGGGCAGCCACTTCGGTGCCCTGATTAAGTAGCGCACGAATTCCACGCGCCGCCGCATGGGCAGCCGCGAGCGTCGTGATACACGGAATGTTATAGCGAATCGCCGCGCGGCGAATCGATTTTTCGTCGTAGAAAGATTCGCGGCCAAGCGGCGTATTTATGACCAAATCAATCTTGCCCGTCTTGACAAGGTCGACGATATTGGGCCGTCCTTCGTTCACCTTAAAAACGGATTCCGCCGGTATGCCCGCCGCTTCAAGTGCGGCGGCGGTCCCCCGCGTGGCTAGCAAACGGAATCCAAGCTCGTGCAGTTCTTTTCCGAGTGATCCGAGGTGTCTTTTGTCGCGATCGTTGACGCTGAGAAACACGGTGCCTTTGCGCGGAAGCCTCTGCCCCGCCGCAAGCTGCGCCTTCGCGAAGGCGAGTCCGTAGGAGGTCGAGATACCCATGACTTCGCCCGTGGACCGCATCTCCGGCCCAAGAATGGTGTCCACGCCACGGAACTTATTGAATGGAAAGACCGGCGATTTCACTGAGTAGAATTCGTGGACGGCAACTTCGGCGATGCCGTTATACAGAACCACGGGCAAATTCATGTCCGCCAGCTTTTTACCGGCCATTAAACGCGCGGCCACTTTCGCCAGTGGCACGCCAGTAGCTTTGCTGACGTACGGTACGGTTCGCGAGGCGCGCGGATTTACCTCAAGTACGTAAACAGTTTCGCGCTGAATAGCGTACTGCACGTTCATAAGGCCAATCACTTTTAACGCGAGCGCAAGGCGTTTTGTGTATTCTCGGATGTGCTCCAGAACAGCCGGCGACAGACTCACTGGGGGAAGCACGCAAGAAGAATCGCCAGAGTGAACCCCAGCTTCTTCGATGTGCTCCATGATTCCGCCAATGACAACGTCGGTTCCATCGGCAAGCGCGTCCACGTCGACTTCCGTTGCCTCCTCAAGGAACTGATCGATCAGCACGGGGCGAGCGGGACCCATCATGGCGGCCTGCGCCACGTACTCCTGCACGGTGTTTACATCGTAGGCGATAACCATGGCTCGTCCGCCAAGAACATAGCTGGGGCGGACAAGCACCGGCATACCGATTTCAGCGGCAACTCTCGCAGCTTCCTCGGGGACGAGCGCAGTGCCGTTACGAGGCTGGGGAATTTTTAGTTTGTCCAGCAGCCCGCCAAAGCGGCGGCGGTCTTCCGCCAAATCAATCGATTCGGGAGCGGTGCCAATGATGGGCACACCGTTTCGCTTTAGCTCTTGCGCAAGATTTAGAGGCGTCTGTCCGCCGAACTGGACGATGACACCTTGCGGTTTTTCGCGCTCCACGATTGCGAGCACGTCTTCCAAGGTGAGGGGTTCGAAATATAGCCGATCGGAAGTGTCGTAATCGGTAGAGACCGTCTCCGGATTGCAATTCACCATGATGGTTTCGAAACCATCTTCCCGAAGGGCGTACGCCGCGTGGCAGCAGCAGTAATCGAACTCAATTCCCTGCCCGATGCGGTTCGGGCCGCTGCCAAGAATCATAATCTTGGGGCGTTGCTGGGCGTCGGATTCGTCTTCGTCCTCGTAGGTGGAATACAGATAAGGTGTAAACGACTCGAATTCGGCAGCACAGGTATCCACACGTTTGAACACCGGCGCAACGCCGTAGCGCGCGCGCTGTAAGCGCACGGAAGCAGGAGTGCTCTTCCAGATTTGGGCAAGTTGCTCATCGCTCGTGCCGTGGCGCTTTACCTCACGTAGAAGTTCTTTAGAAGCCGTCTCAACGGTGACAGTCGCGGCGCGACGATTCATGGCGACGATTTCTTCGATTTGGTGAATAAACCACGGATCGATTTTGGTCAGTTCGCAAATCTCTTCGGCGGGCAAACCTTTATCGACTGCGGTCAGCAGCCAGTGAATGCGGTCGGGCCGAGGGGTGGCCAACTTCTCGCGCAGCAGAGAATCTGGCGTTTCAGTAGGCGCACGCCATGGCGTGTGCGGCTCGAGGGAGCGAATCCCCTTTTGCAGCGCCTCTTTGAATGTTCGGCCGATGGCCATGACTTCGCCGACCGATTTCATCTGCGTTCCGAGAGTGCTATCCGCCCCAGGAAATTTCTCAAACTGCCATTTGGGAATCTTCACAACCACGTAATCGATGGTCGGCTCGAAACACGCCGGCGTTTTCTTCGTAATGTCGTTAGGTATTTCATCGAGCGTCATGCCGACGGCAAGGCGCGCGGCAATCTTGGCGATCGGAAAACCTGTAGCTTTGCTAGCAAGAGCTGAGCTCCGCGAAACACGCGGATTCATCTCAATGACCGTCATCCGGCCATTCTCCGGATTAATCGCAAACTGGACGTTCGAACCGCCAGTCTCGACCCCGACTTCGCGGACAATGGCCGCGGCGGCATCCCGCATGCGCTGATATTCCTTGTCCGTCAGGGTCTGCGCCGGCGCTACAGTGATGGAATCGCCAGTATGAACTCCCATGGGGTCGAAGTTCTCAATGGTGCAAATCACCACGAAGTTGTCGCGGTGATCGCGCATCACTTCAAGCTCGTATTCTTTCCAGCCGAGAACGGATTCTTCAACAAGTGCTTCGTGGACGGGGCTCATATCCAGCGCATGCGCGATAGCTTCGCCAAATTCTTCTTTGTTGTAGGCGATTGACCCGCCCGTGCCGCCCAGCGTGAACGAAGGTCGAATGACCAGGGGAAAGCCCAACTGATCGCACAGACGCAAGGCGTCCTGCGCGTTATTGACGAGCGCCGATGCCGGGACTTCCAACCCGATTTTTCGGCAAGCATCCTTGAACCATAGCCGGTCTTCGGCAACTTTAATGGCTCGCAGCGATGCGCCGATCATTTCGACTTTGTACTTTTCCAGAATGCCGCTCTCGGCCAGCTCGACGGCTAGGTTAAGTGCGGTCTGGCCGCCAACTGTCGGCAACAATGCGTCGGGTCTTTCCCTCGCGAGAATTTCTTCCAGATATTCCTTGGTCAGCGGCTCGATATAGGTCCGATGAGCCAGTTCTGGATCGGTCATGATCGTCGCGGGATTCGAATTCACCAGAACGACTTCGTAACCCTCCGCGCGCAGCGCTTTGCACGCCTGAGCGCCGGAATAGTCAAACTCGCAGGCTTGCCCGATTACGATCGGGCCAGAGCCAATAATTAGAATTTTCTTGATGTCTGTACGTTTGGGCATCCGGCCTCAATGTTTTTGGCTTGCAACATCTTACAGGAAAACAAATGCAGATTCCTCGTTACGCTCGGAATGACAAGTTTGGGGGTTGGAAGGGGCATTCTCAGCTGACGGTCAGGATCCCGTCCTTCGCAATTGAAGCTGACCTTTCTCGAACGTGTACAAAAACGCCGAGCATTGCGTGCTCCGTTTCTTGCCCGGCACAAGACGCACCAATAGTTTGTAATCCTTGTTGCCGATCGTGACGGAAACCCAATAGTCGCCAGCCTCCACCTTCTTGAATTGGAAACTGCCGTCGCGCCCCGTCATGAGTTCTGCGAGAGGTGTAACCAGCTCGCAGCAATCGGTGCTCGGAGAAAACAGCCGTATGCGGACGTGCTCGAGTGGCTGGACTTCTTGCTTCGATGAATTCGGCGCGCCCTGTTGTGAGGCCGCGTCGCTGGAAACAAGTTTGCCGCAAATTCCGTCGACGGCAACCGGCTCCGGATTATCCGCCGAATTAACTGAACGGGAATATCCGAGCAAGAGAACCCAAGCAAGTAACTTCCACTTCACGCTGCGTGCTCCTTCATCATTTGCGTGAACTGCGTAAAGAGATAGTGCGAATCGTGCGGGCCCGGCGAAGCCTCAGGATGATATTGGACACTGAAGAGCGGGAGGCTCTTGTGGCGCATGCCCTCGTTAGTGTGATCGTTGAGATTCACGTGCGTGATTTCCACGTCGCTCGAGGGCAGTGATTCCGGATCCACACAGAACCCGTGATTTTGAGCGGTGATTTCCACCTTTTGGTTGAGCAAGTTCTGGACCGGATGATTCGAACCATGATGCCCAAATTTCAGCTTGAAGGTTTTACCCCCTAGCGCGAGGCCGCACAGTTGATGGCCAAGGCAAATTCCAAAGATCGGAACGCGGCCAAGAAGCTTCTGAATATTCTCAACGGCGTAGCCGACTGGTTCAGGGTCGCCGGGACCGTTCGAAAGAAAAACCCCGTCTGGCTTAAGATCGAGAATGTCTTGGGCAGAAGTTTGCGAGGGGACCACCCAGACGTCGCAGTGGTGATCAACAAGAAGCCGCAAGATATTTTGCTTGATGCCGAAATCGTAGGCCGCCACTCGAAATTTCCGTGTATCGGAAACTCGGCCAGACTCGCCCATCGATTCCGACCACGGAGGAATTGTCAGCTCGATCGAGCTCTTTTCCCAGCCGTAAGCCTTCTTGCAGGTAACGCGACTCGCGAGTTCCTGCCCAGCCATCAGGGGCAATTGCTTGGCCTCGAAAATCAATTGCTCGGCCGGAGTGCCGTCAGTGGCCACGACACCGCGAAGTGCCCCGACGTTCCGAATGTGCCGGACGAGCGCGCGCGTGTCGATATCCCAGATGGCCGGAATTTTGTGGCGATTCAAATACAGCTGCGCTGTTTCCGCAGAGCGCCAATTCGAGGAAATTTGCGAAAACTCACGCACGATCAGCGATTCAATGTACGGGCGTGAAGACTCCTCGTCGTCAAGATTGGCGCCGACGTTTCCGATATGCGGATATGTCAGGCAGACGATCTGCCCGGCATAGCTGGGATCTGTGAAAACTTCCTGATAACCGGTGAGGCTGGTATTGAAAACGACTTCGCCGCCGCGGCGCGTGATTGCGCCCGCGGCACGGCCGTTAAATATGCGCCCGTCTTCCAGAGCGAGAGTGGCGGGTCGGTGCTGAACTTCGGTCAGGTTGTCCTCCGAGTGTGGTCATAGAGTATGCCAGTCACTTTGAATTAGTGGAACTGGCTTCCGTCGTCGATAGCGAACCGAAATGATCTACCGGCCAGTACGCAAAAACCGCGCGACCATAAATGAATTGACTGGCCACGGGGCCGAAGACTCGTGAGTCGTTGGAACTGATTCTGTGATCGCCCATAACAAAGTAACTGTCCTTGGGCACTCGAACGGGTCCATAGTCGCTCAAATCCTCATACTGAGGCGGCACATACGGTTCCTGAATCGCGCGGCCATTTACATAGACGATGCCCTGGCGAATCTCCACATTCTCACCCGGCAATCCAATAACGCGCTTGATGAAAGATTTCGAATGGTCGAGGGGATACCAGAAAACCACAACGTCCCGCCGCTGTATTGGCTCGAAGCGATAAACAAATTTGTTTATGAAAATGCGCTCCTGGTCAGACAAGAGCGGAGCCATGCTGGTTCCTTCAACCTTTACCGGCTGATACAGAAACACAATTATGACCAGTGCCAGCCCTATGGCGATCAAAAGATCGCGTGTCCAAACACGGATTTCATTTCGCAGGGAATGGGCTGCCGAAGGCGCCGGCGCTGGACTTTCCGGAACCGATGGGGCGAGAGGTTGGTTCTGGTCCGTGCTTTGCATTTTTTGTTGCCTTCTATTTATAGCACGGGGATTGCTGGCCGCGCCAGATTCGATTTCTCCGGCGCAGTGACGGTTTGTCGATTCGCTCTGTGCCCTCTAATAAGATTCGCGCCTGGCAGGCGAACGTTGCCTGCTATATTGCAGACTCTCCACAATGCGAGCTCGTTTACTCTGGAGAGAGAGCGAAATTCAGCGTCGCCAGGGCCGCGATAACCGCGGTCTCCGTGCGGAGTATGAGTTGGCCGAGCGAGGCCTCTTGGAAGCCTGCGGCTCGGGCAGCTGCGAGTTCATCATCGGTCCAGCCGCCCTCTGGGCCGATGGCCAGGGCAGCGCTAGTAGCCTTCGCTCGGTCTAGCGAGTTAAGCGTAATCCTAATCGACGGCGCATCGCTGCGTTCGGAAAGCATCAGGCAATATTTCGAAGATTGGCCTCCGAACGCTTTCAGCGGATCGGCCAGCTCGTCCAGTTGCGGAATGCGAAGACGGCGGCATTGTTGGGAAGCCTCCGAGAGGATTTTTTGCCAGCGTTGCGAACGCTTTGCGGCAGCAGCCAACAGTCCTTTTTCCGAGCGTGCAGCGGCCACCGGAATGATTCGGGTTACCCCGAGCTCAGTGGCTTTTTCGATGGCCCATTCGAAAGCGTCAAATTTGACGATGGAAAGAAGCAGAGTCGTATCAGTGGCAGGTTTCGGCGCTGGGAGTTGCTCCAGGAGAACAAACTCGACGCGATGGCGAGCAACAGATTCAATCCTGGCAAGCCACGCCGCCGAGCCATCGCTCAATTCGTAGAGTTGGTCGGTTTGCGCACGTAGAACGTTTCCTAAGTGATGCGCAGCGTCGCCTTCCATGACAGCCGTGCCTCCGGTGAATTGTTCGACGAAGAACCTGCGGCGCATCCAGGAATTCTAGCGCAGGAACGCCTCGCTAACCGAAGATGTCTTTCACTTTGTCAAAGATGGTCGAATTGCGATCGGCAGGCTTGTTCTCCACTTTTAGGGTCGCCCCCAGTTGTTCCAGAAGCTTGCGCTGCTCGCGCGTAAGTTTTGTAGGAGTAAGCACGCGAACGTGATAGTAAAGATCGCCTTTGCCGCCCCCACGCGGATCGGCTAGACCCTTGCCTTTGATGCGGAAGACGGCGCCACTTTGCGTAGCTTCGGGGATTTTAAGTTTCTCCTCACCGTTAAGGCCCGGAACTTGCAACTCTGTGCCCAGCGCGGCTTGCGTAACGCTCAGCGGAATCGTGCAGTAGAGGTCCGCGCCGCGTCGTTCGAAGAAGGGATGTTCCTTGACGTCAAGAACTACGTAGAGATCGCCAGGCGCGCCATTGTTCGGCGCAGGTTCGCCTTCACCCGTAACGCGAAGGCGCGTACCTGAGTCCACGCCGGGCGGAATGCGCAGCTCAATCGTCTTTTCGCGCTCGATGCGCCCTTGCCCGCGGCACTCCAGGCACCGCTCCCGTACGATTTGCCCCGCACCCTGGCAGGCAGGGCACGTCCGCGTAATGGTGAAGAAGCCTTGTTGATAGGCGAGCTGGCCACGGCCGGCACACGTCTGGCAAGCGACAATCCCAGTTCCCTTCTTTGCACCGGTGCCGTTACAGGCTTCGCAGTATTCCTGTCGTGGCAGCTTGATTTTTGTAGTGACCCCAGCGGAAGCTTCTTCGAACGTGAGCGTCATGTCGTAACGAAGATCGGCGCCGCGCTGCTGACGACGGCGACTTCGTCCTCCCCCTCCGCCGAAGAGATCCTCAAAGCCAAAGAAGTCGCCTAGGATGTCATGAAAATCGCGAAACACGGTGCTATTGAAGTCCACGCCGCCGGCAGAACCGGAAAGCCCAGCGTGGCCGTACGTGTCGTACACTTCACGTTTTTGCGGGTCGCTTAAGATGCTGTAGGCTTCCGTGCACTCGCGGAATTTAACTTCGGATTCTTCTTTATTGTCCGGGTTGCGGTCCGGGTGCCACTGCATCGCAGCCTTGCGATAGGACGTCTTGATCTCTTCGACCGAAGCAGTTCGCGAGACGCCGAGCACCTCATAAAAATCTCTTTGATTCCCCTTTGGCATGCAATCCCTTTCGTTCGTATTAGTTTGCTGCTTCTTTCGAGGCGCCGCCGGGGTGAACCGCTACGCGCACCATAGCCGGACGTAGCACGCGCCCGTAAAACACATAGCCTGGTTGGAAAACTTGCAGGATCGTGCCGTCTTCGTGCTGCAGTGTTTCGGTCCGGTCCATCGCCTGATGCAAATGTGGATCGAAGGGCTTGCCTAACGGATCGGCGCGCTCGACTCCGAGGCGAGTAACATTGTCCACGAGCTGCTTGTAAATGAGCTCGAAGCCTTTGCGATAATTTTCGTACTCAGCTTCTCGATGGGCCGCAAGGGCTTGCTCGAAGCCATCAATAACAGGGATCAGGCTTTCTATGACGCGCCCCGTCGTCCGTCTCGAATCCTCAGCGCGCTCTTTTTCGATGCGCTTACGGTAATTGTCGAAGTCAGCTTGGCGGCGCATCAGCGTTTGACGCAGTTCATTCAAGTCGCTGGCAAGCTTTGCGACCTCCGCATCGGCGGCCGACGAATCCGCCGCGAGCTTTGCCTCGTCGGATTGATCCGCAGGATCGTTTTGCATGTTATTTTCCGTGTTGAAAGGTGAGTCCTTGTCGGGCACTTTCCTGCCTCTCCTGTTAAAAAAGTCTTTCACATTTTGCTCAATGCTTCGCTGAAAAGCTGCGCGACGTAAGCCACAGCCGTCATCGCGCGCTCATAATGCATCCGCGTTGGGCCGAGCACACCCAGCGAACCTTGCACAAGATCGTTCCGGGTGTACGGCGCGCTGATGATCGCGAGATTGTCGCCGGCTTCCGCTATCTCCTTCACGCCGATCTGTACGTGGACAGGTTCAGGCGTTTCGATGCACGCGTTGAGGACGGTGACCAGGCGGTGTTTCTCCTCAATGGCGGCCAAAAGTTCACGAAGTTGCGCCTGGTTTGTGAACTCAGGCGTCCCCACGATCTGAGCTGTACCTTCCACGTGAACCTGACTAGTATGATTCTCGCCAAGCATAGCTGGGTCCCACAATGTAAGGGCATTGCCGATAATTCCCTCATATTGCTCGCGATCCGTCGCGAGCTTCAGAAGCAGATCGCCTCTAATGGCTTCTAGGGTCCATCCGGAATAGTGGCGATTCAAAAAGTCCGCCGTAGCGTCCAGCTCGGATTGTGCGAAAGGGCGGTTTGGACGAACAATCTTGTCGCGTGTGTTCCCGCCAGGGGAAATCAGCACAACCACGACGCGGCCGTCAGGGAGCAGCCACATGCGCGCATGCTCGAGAACGGTTCTCCCGAGCGGCGGCGAAACGATGATGCCAAGTCCATTCGACACCTCTGCCAGAACGTGCCCCGCGCGCTCGGTGATTTCCGAGGCGGTTTTCGCGCCGCCCATTTCGCGCTGGATCCAGTCGCGGTCGCCGATAGTCAGCGTCGCTTGCGACGCAATCTCTTGCGCGAAGAAGCGATACGCGGACGAAGTCGGCACGCGGCCAGCCGAAGTGTGCGGCTGATAAAGAAATCCTCCATCCTCGAGATCGGCCATGACGTTGCGAATGGTGGCAGTGCTCAGCGTTTCCTCATAGCTCTTCGAAATGGCGCGCGACGATACCGGCTCGCCAGTCTCGATGTACGTACGCACGAGATCCGCGAGAATCTGTCGGTTCCGTCGTTCCTGTAAGGCTGGATTCCTCATAGCAGCACTCTACGCTAAGTGCCAACGAGCGCTACCTACTATTGTAGGAAGCGTGTCAAGTAGCGTCAATGCGGGTTCTCCGCTCGTTTCGTGGGGACAAGATTTCGCAGTCAGTTGTTGTCGATTTGCGCGCGCTGAAGTTTGTCGGAATAGTCGATGTAAATGGTCTTCCACTCGGAGAAGAAATCGATTGCCGCGATCGCTGCTTCGCGATGGCCGTTTCCGGTTTGCTTCGTGCCGCCGAAGGGTAGGTGCGTCTCAGCGCCAATGGTCGGGGCATTTACGTAGACGATTCCCGTGTAAAGGTCGCACGTCGCCTGAAACGCTTGATTTACGTTGCGTGTGTAGATCGAGGCGGATAACCCGTACGGCACACCGTTGGCAACTTCAATTCCCTGCTCGAAACTGTCGATAGGAATAACCGAAACCACAGGGCCGAAAATCTCTTCTTGAGAGATACGCATCTGCGGCGAGCAATCGCCGAAGACTGTCGGCTCATGGAACCAGCCTTTTGCGTGGATGCCATTGTCCAAACGCTTTCCCCCGGTCAGGAGCTTGGCGCCTTCGTTTTTTCCGATTTCGACATAGCTCATCACCGTCTGGAGTTGTTGCTCGTTGATACAGGGCCCCATGTCCACGCCGGAATCGAGACCATTTCCCACGCGCAGCGCTTTCACGCGATCCACAAACCGCGTAATGAACTCGTGATAGATGCTCTTGTGTACGGCAACGCGGCTGGCGGCTGTGCACCGTTGCCCGGTTGTGCCGAACCCGCCCCACACCGCGCCGTCCACCGCGAGATCGAGATTCGCATCGTCCATGACGACGATGATGTTCTTCCCGCCCATCTCCAGGCTGCAATGTTTAAAATTTGGCGCGCAAGCTTGCGCAATCAACCGGCCCACTGCCGTCGAACCCGTAAAGCTAACGACAGGCACATCTTCACTTGCCGCCAGAGGCGCTCCAGCACTCGGTCCATCGCCGCTCACAATGTTCACCACGCCCGGCGGAATCCCCGCCTCAGTCAAAACTTGAACCAAGTGATAGGACGACAGCGGCGTATCTTCAGCGGGCTTCAACACTACCGTATTGCCGCTGATCAGCGCCGGGGTCATTTTCCAAGAAGGGATAGCCATCGGGAAATTCCACGGCGTAATCATTCCGCATACGCCAATCGACTGCCGCACACTCATCGCAAACTTATTCGGCAGCTCCGAAGGCGTCGTCTGGCCAAACAACCGCCGCCCCTCGCCCGCCATGTAATACGTCATATCAATGGCTTCCTGGACGTCGCCGCGCGTTTC
>Ga0070765_100001844_pt1 | contig 13130 bp, 11 predicted proteins | sample HubBroMetageWFT5_FD_71516 | JGI IMG/M metagenome (GOLD analysis project Ga0070765, IMG submission 71516) | Warmed and freeze-thawed soil microbial communities from the Hubbard Brook experimental Forest, New Hampshire - Hubbard Brook CCASE Soil... | ecosystem: Environmental > Terrestrial > Soil... | reverse complement strand
TTTGCGGTTGAGGACGTCCAGGGCACACCATGGCGACGTGCATGCGATAGCGGGTGGCACGGTGAGCCGTAAGATTTGAGCCGATCTCTCCGAATTGAAAGCCAAGACCTCGCTCCCTATGAAAAATTTGCGCCTCGATTTCGTTCAAGGTTGGCGCGACGGGATGCTCAGAGGGGTACGCGCGGTAGGACCGCGGAATTTCACGGAAAACGTGAAAACTCGGTCGCCTACGGCTCTCTTCGGTCCGCCATTCGCCACGCCTGTTCAAACGGAGGTCGTGCTATAAGTCTCTCACTGCTTCTGGACTAAAAAATCAGGCCGGTCAAGTTGTCACTCGCATCGGGTGAATGGCGGAATCAGGCTCGTTAAGGGTCACCTGTCCGGTAACCCGACTAATCGGGACCTTGCTCAAAACAGGACAAGAATCGTGCTTTCATAAACGGTTACTTCTTGGCCTTGGCGCGATCGCTATATGCTCGCAACGACACCATCCAAGCCTCAACATGCTCCCGCTGCTGCTGAACTGTTCCGACCAGACCAGGTTCCGCGTAATCGAAGATATCAACCCGTTCTGTAGCCTGTTTCCCGAGACGAATCAGATAGGCCTTGCGACCGCCGCCCATACTTCGGGACATCCCGGAAGGAAACACATCGGGGCGAGCACCAGCACAAAGCAATTGGCAGCCTTTGGCCTCCAAGTACTGCCGCAACGCCCGCATGGCCTCGTAGAGATCCGTCTCCTCAAAGCACTTCGTGTGCTCCTCAAAATTTGCCAGCGTGATTTGCCAAGTCTTCTGCTGCGTATCTAAAGAAACGTCCAGCCGCAAGTCCTTCACTAATCCATCAGCAAGACGCGCCTTAGAAACAATTCTCTCTATTTTGTTCATCAGCATTTTTTTACCTCGAATGATGTGAAGCCCCCTACTTAACATGGGAATGATACATATCAAGTTGGGCCCAGGTGTCACATGCCTGATAAACGCTGCCGGGTCAGACGGTCGACGCAACACCCTCAAATCAGTGCTTCCGATCGCACTCTTCAGAAAAGACTGACCTTCTGGGCGGCGCTCAATCAGACCTAATCAGGACGGGGTTTTCTTTGAATCGACACCGGCGAACGGATTTGGCCTCTTAAACTCCGTGAAATGAGCTTCGAACCAGTGTTGCATCGCCCCATTGAGACCACCGCGCTAACCGGAAAAGTAGCTCCCCAAACCTGCGGGTTACAGTTCGTCATGCAGCTCAGGACCGTGCCAATACAAGGTGTGTGGTCTTTGCTGAAGGAACGCGCTTGACACAACGATAGCCGAGAGATGGCAGATCCAGGCCTGAGAACAAAGATTCTCCAGAGCCGAGCAGGACTGGCGACTGGGCGAGGTGCAAATCGTCAACCAAGCCAGCCCGCAGGTAGGTTCGAACCGTGGCAACTCCGCCGCCGAGCCGAACGTCTTTGCCATTGGCCGCGGCCCTTGCGCGTCGCCAAGCGGCTTCGATTCCATCGGTGACGAATTGGAACGTGGTGCCGCCTTCCATAGTGAGCGGCGCTCGGGCGTGATGCGTGAGCACAAACACATCGCAATGATAAGGGGGATTGCCGCCCCACCAGCCCTTCCACTCCTCATCCACCCATGCGCCGCGGACGGGGCCGAACATGTTGCGTCCGATGATCCAAGCGCCGACATTCTCAAACCCGCGAGCGGCGAAGTCGTTGTCAATCGCCGCCCCATCATTCTCCTGGCCGAGCAGATGCTCTGGAACATCGGCAAGTCCCACCGCGTCGCGGGACTCCGGATTGTGCATTCTCTGGAATGTGCGCGTGGAGAAGAACCATTCCATGAGTCCTGTCCCGCCGACTCCGAGGGGATGGTCGAGGCTCTGGTTCGGGCCGGCGCTGTAGCCATCCAGCGAAATACCGAAGCTGAGGACTCTTAGTTTTTGGGCGGCCATGCATTCTCCCTACGGACGGGCATCTTACATCGACCTGTTTCCTTTGTCTCTGTCACGTCCTGGTAAACGCGCTTATGGGATAAATGAATGTTCAGCCGGCTCTGTTGGGACAGAGCCTGGAATTTTTGAGTTCGAAACGAATCAATGCTGTTAGTGCAACTGACTGAATGCAAAGGCTGGAAAAAACTGGCGCGCCCGGAGGGATTCGAACCCCCGACCCTCTGCTTAGAAGGCAGACGCTCTTTCCAACTGAGCTACGGGCGCGTGCTGAACCCTGATTCTAAATCATTTGTGGGCGGCGCCGGGACTGTTTTAGGAGCGTTGACTATTTGCGCAGGGGGCGGAAGGGCACGGGCGGCATGCGTAAGTGCTGCCAACTGCGAATAATTTTATGAAGTCAATCGGACGAAGCCTGCGCGCAAATTATTGAGCACAGGGTGAACGGCATGACGAACGCGCTGAAGCAATAGCGGTAATCGCAAAAAAAGGCGGGGGATTCGGGCAGAAACGACCACGAGAAATATCCACTGGGTGAAAGTAAGAATCACATCGCGCGGTGGCGAGGATAGCTGTTGCGGCTTGCTCGCAGCTTCCCCACGAAAACAAAACTCGCGGCGCGATTTCTTTTAGAGATTCTTCCAGGCAACAAACGCGGCGCCTAACAGGGGGCAATCCTCGTTCAACACGACTTGAATGGGAATCGTGGCGAGAAAATCAGCCATCTTTTCTTTGTGGCGCACGGCGGCGGCGAAACGGCCGTTCTTCAACTTCGGCAGAACTTTTACGGCGATGCCGCCCGCGACGTAGATTCCGCCGCGCGCCGCGGTCCGCACCGCCAGATTGCCAGCCTCGGAACCGTAGATGTCTATCCACAAATCGAGGGTTGCAACGCAGACGGGGCATTCTCCGGATAACGCGCGTTGCGTGATTCCGGGAGCGGGATCGACCGAATTGTCATTAAATCCGGCATGAAGAACGTTGGGATCGAGAAACTCATGAATGCGTTGAAATCCGCTGCCGCCCAGAACCATTTCGGAGCTGACGAATTCATTCTTCAGTTTCAGGTGTTTCCACAGGTCCGCTTGCTGATCGGTATGAGGCGCGAAGTCGGCATGGCCGGCCTCGGTGGGCATGATGACGTAACGCTTTCCGTCCCAGCAGAGAATTCCTTCGCCGAGTCCGGTGCCCGCGGCGATGACCACTCGAGTGCCAACCGTTCCCGGCACGCCGGGATCAATCGTGTCCAAATCGGCGGGCTCCAACACGCCGATTCCGTAAGCGGCGGCTTCGACATCATTGATCAGGCGCACACAACCAAGGCCGAGAAAACTGGCCATGGCGGCGCCATCGATGATCCAGGGAAGGTTCGTCGCGTGGACGCAATTGTTGACGACTGGCCCGGCGATGCCGAAAGACGCAGCGGTTACTTTGCCTCCCGCCCCATTCAAGAAATCCCTGGCGATTTCCTGCAGGCCTGCATGGTCGCGGCTCGCGTAACGCTTATAACCGGTGCGGACCAATTTGCCATTCTGCACATCGAACAAGCCGAGATTGGACTTGGTTCCACCCAAGTCGCCCGCGAGAATCATCGAATCCTCCGAACCAAATTATGAATGCGCGCTCGAATCGGCGGGCGCGAATGAAAATTTACAAGGGGCGCCAGGCGCGCCCATCCGAAGTCGTCAAATCGTCCGCAGCCCTTGGTCCCGCGCTTCCCGCCGGATAATTCGGGAATGGCGGCGCCCCGGCGCCCTGCCACGCCTCCAGGATGGGATCGACCAACTCCCAGGCTGCCTCGACGCTATCGGCGCGGTCGAACAGCGTTGCGTCACCACGGATGCAATCGTTTATCAACGTGGCATAAGCGGGCCGCGATTCGCCACCAAAGGTTTTGCGATATTGAAAATCCATAGTGACAGAACCGATGTGCATTTGCGCGCCGGGGGTCTTCGCTCCAAAAGAGAGAGAAATTCCCTCATCCGGCTGGATATTTACGATCAGAGAATTGTCGTCGAGGCTTTCCCCGCGAAAAACGAGATGCGGCGCCTGTTTAAAACGGATCGCCACTTCGGTGAGCGGGCGCGCCAGACGCTTGCCGGTGCGGAGGTAAAAGGGGACGCCATTCCATCGCCAGTTGTCCACGTGCAATTTCAGTGCGACGAACGTCTCGGTGGCGGAGTCGGGCTTAACGCCCGGTTCCTGGCGGTAACCGGGAACCGGCTTTCCATCCTCCTGGCCGGGGCCATACTGCCCGCGGACCACGGATTTCCAGATTGTTTCCTTGGTGAAGGGGCGGATCGATTGCAGAACTTTAATTTTTTCGTTTCGGACGGAGTTGGCGTCAAATTTTGCGGGGGCTTCCAGAGCTACGAGCGACGTCAATTGCAGCACGTGGCTCTGGATCATGTCGCGCATGGCGCCGGCCGATTCGTAGAACGCGGCGCGGCGTTCGACACCGAGAGATTCGGCGGCGGTAATCTGCACGTGGTCAATGTAATTGCGATTCCAGAGCGGCTCAAAAATTCCGTTGCCGAAGCGGAATACCAGCATGTTCTGCACGGTCTCTTTGCCGAGATAATGATCGATGCGGTAGACCTGCGATTCGTCAAATACGGCCAGGACTTTGCGATTTAAATCGACGGCAGAGGCTTTGTCGTGTCCGAAGGGCTTCTCGATGATAATCCGCGACCAGGATTTATCAGTCTTGGGCTTCGCAAGGCCCGCTTCGCCGAGCTCCTTGATGATGCGCTGATACACGTCGGGTGGAGTGGCCAAATAAAAGAGACGATTGGATCCCAGCTTTCCCTCCGCATCGAGATCGTCGAGCCGCTTCGCTAGGCTCTTGTAAGCAGCGGGATCATCGTAACTGCCGCTGAAATACTGGAGATGTTTCAGAAAGTCGTCGCGCTTGGCATCGTCGGCGCCAGGCTGATTTCCTTTGGGAAGGAACTCGCCCGCGCTGCGGCGGAAATCATCGTCGCTCATCGGGGTTCGCGCGAAGCCGACCAATTGGAATCGGGGAGCTAGGCAGGAATGGCGCGCCAAGTCGAAGAGCGCGGGCAGTAGTTTCCTTTTCGCCAGATCGCCCGAGGCGCCAAACATCACAATCACGCAAGGGTCAGACGGCATCTCGCAGAAATATGCGTCCGGCTTTGGCAATTCGGCGATATCTATGGTTTGGGCGCTCATTCTGACTCTCCCGAAAATCGAGCTCATGCGGGCGGATGGCCCACCCTGCTTTTGCGGAGCAGTTTGGCCGCGCAACAGCCTATCATAATCCAGTTCCCTGCTTCTTCGTTTGCCGCGTGGAGACGCGTGTCGCGACTGGCATTTCTCGTGTGCTTGCAGTATCTTCGATTGCAGCACAGATTCCCGGAGGAAATGTTAATGGCGGACGATAACTGCTCCAACCCACCTGGCCCGGCTGCGCCGGCGCAGCCCGCGGCCGCTGGGGCGCACATGGTAATGTGCGTAAAATTTGGGCGCGAACTTCCGGGGCTCGATCGCATTCCCTGGAAGGGCGAAATCGGCAAGCGGGTGTACGGAAACGTCTCCAAGGATGCGTGGAAACTTTGGATCGAGCATTCCAAAATGCTGATGAACGAATACCGGCTGAATCCTCTCGACCCCAACTCGCAGAAAATCATGGAAGAGCAGATGGAACAATTCTTCTTTGGCGAAGGCGCGAAGCTCCCCGAAGGTTACGTCCCACAAAAGGCCAAAGGCTAACCTAGCTCGCAGCGTCCGCATGAACACGGCACTTCGCGAAGAACTCCTCGCCATGCAGGCGGAGGACATGCGTGTGCGCGAGGAACTTCTGAAGGAAGGCGCTCTGGGTGGTGGTTACCATCCCCGGATGCGCGAAGTTCATGAACGCAATGCGGCGCGACTGAAGGAAATAATCGCCGCGTCCGGCTGGCCCGGCGCTGCTTTGGTTGGCGGCGATGGCTCACACGCTGCGTGGCGAATCGTCCAGCATTCGATCAGCGACCCGCCCTTCCAGCGGCTTTGCCTGCAAGCAATCCGTAGCGCAATCGAGCGAGAGGAGGCTCCCCTTGCTCAATTCGCGTTTCTGGAGGACCGCATTCGCTTTTTCGAAGGGCGACCGCAGGTGTATGGAACTCAATTTCACTGGGACGAAAACGGCGAAATGAATCCGTGGCCCATCGAGGATGCTGAACGCGTTGACGAACGTCGTGCCGACGCGGGACTGAATTCCATTGCCGAGCGCACGCGCGAAATTCGCGAACAGTCCGCTCGAGAAGCTGAAAAGCCGCCTGAGAATCCTGCCGAGGAGAAAACCAAATTCGAGGTTTGGCTCCGCGAGAACGGGTGGCGAGATTGAATTTTCGCTATCGCGCAATCTTTCGCGTCGCAGGATGCTCAACGGGCAATCGAGGCGAGAAGCGAAATTGCAACTTCGCATGCGCGGCGCGCAATATATCTTCCACTTCGGCCGGCGTTTCCGAGCGAGCAAAAATGAATCCCAGGTAGCTGGAGCCTTCGGGCCACGCCTGCACGTAATCCTTGAGGCGCGCGGTGATCCGAATCTCGGATATGCCGGCGATGTGCTCGGCGCCTTCGATTCCGTCAACACCTTCGAAGATTCCGCTGCGTGGCACGGGGATCATCATCACTCCGGAGGCCTGCGCTTCCCGCGGCGCGTCGCTTCCGCCAAGTCCCAGAGCGTGGCGCACGAGCAGCTCTTCGAGCGGAATCTTTTCCAACCCGAATCGCAGCGCTCGGGAACAAAGTCCACCAATCGGCCGCGGCGCCATTTCGAGCACCCATGGTCCTTTTTCATTGATGCGAAATTCGGCGTGGATCGGTCCGGTGACTAGCCCCAGCACGTGGGCCGTGCGGGCAGCGCAATCTTCGATGGTCTGCTGCATTGCCGCGGGGAGACGCGATGGCGTGACGTAAATCGTTTCCTCGAAATACGGGCCTTGGAGCGGGTCGGGCTTGTCGAAGATGGCGAGGGTGCGCAGGCGTCCTTCGGTGAGTAGACCCTCAACTGCCACTTCCCCGCCGGGAATGTAAGATTCCACCAGCAAACGGTCGAGCCCGGGTTCGCGCAGCACCTGAATTTCAGGCGAAGTGAGCAGCATGCGGATTCGCTCGACGCCGCTTTCGAATTCGGCGGGATCGTTGGCCCGCATCACTCCCTGGCTGGCGGAAAGGCCAAGCGGCTTCAGAACGCAGGGAAATTTCACGCGCTCCATCATTTGCGAGACGTTGTCGGAGAGCGACGCTGCAAAAAATTCAGGAACCGGCAATCCAGCCGCGGCAAGAATTTCCCTCTGGCGGAGTTTGTTGCGGCAAGCGTCCACGGCTTCCGATGAATTTCCAGCGATACCGAACTTCGCAGCGGCGAAAGCAGCCGTGGGCGTGGGCCTGTCTCCAAGTGCAATAATTCCGGCGGGTGGGTTTTCGCGCAGCTCGCGAGCGATTTCCTCCGCTGCTTCCCTCGGCCTTTCGAAATGCAGCGGCAAGGCGCTATCGCCCCAGGGATCGTCGAGCTTGTGGCAACGGTCCGTGCCGAAGACGACCTCTACGCCGAGGTTTTCCGCGGCATCGGCAAAACCGCGCGTCTGGTAGCCGAGTTTACTCGCCAGAATCAGCAACCGTTTTCGAGGTGAAACTTCCATATTTGTGTGGAGGCCGCCCTAGACGCGCGCGTTCGATTTTCCGGAGTGCGCGACGGCGAGGAATTGCTCTCCGGTCGGCTCGGCGCAGCAATACCACGGCTCGTCCATGTAGGGCACCGTGGCAGCAGCAGCCACAATTTCAAGCGGGTTCTTCGCCGGGCGGTTCGGCTTCCCTGCTCCGGAGGCGGTAAACGCGGCGTCTTCAATTCGCTCGAATATCCAGGCGCGCGCTCGCCCGGCCTTTTCGCCGGCGCTGACGATTTGCTGCACCGCGGCACACAATTGATCAACGCGTTCGTCTGAATTTTTCCACGGATAGGCGAGACCGGCCTGGTCAAACGCGCCCACTTGCTCCCGGACGTCCTGCAATTCCAGCAGGCGCGAGCCGGCGGGAATCAGCAAGCGAATCGCGAGTTGAATCGGCGCGACGCTTTCGATGAGTCCATGCTGGCGCAATACTTGCAGGAGTTCGACGAAACCGTCGAGAGTGGTCCACGGCGTGAACGGGACAAACGTGGGCTGAAGGGTCAGCGCCGCCGCGCGAAAATCCGTCACCACCGCCAAGAAATCCGCACGCGTGTGATGTTTATCGAGCTTTTCAAGGATGTTGTCGTCCACGGATTCCACGGCGCTGGTTACAAACAGGCAGCCGGTCTCGCGCAATTTCGGCAACATTTCGCGGTGCTTCCGCAGGTGCTCGATTTTGATGGTGACGTCATAAGTCAATTGCGGGAATTCACGATGCAGCGCCTCGACGAGCGGGAGAGCGTGACCAATACCATTGAAAAAATCCGGATCGCCGAAGGTGATGTGCTGCGCGCCGGCTGCTACCTGTTGCCGGACATCCTGGAGGACAACATCTCGATCCACAATGCGAAAAACACCATTGTAAACCGGCACGATCGGGCAATGGCGGCACAGGTGTTTGCAGCCGCGACTCGCTTCGGTTGAACCGACGGTGCGCCGCTCGCCGCCTGGCATTATGAGCCGAGCGTATTTCGCGATGGGGATGAGCCCTTGGCGGTCCGGCAATATAAATTTCTGGCGCGCGAGCGAAATAACAGGCTCCGTTTGCGCGGACGGACGCGCACTCTCAGCAAGCCGCTTCACAAGCGAGGCCAGACCTTCCTCGAATTCTCCGCCGAGAATCGTTTGTACGCCCAAACCGCGGAGATACGTCTCATTGACCGGCGCGTACAAACCATAAAAACAGATATGCGCGCGCGGATTGATTTCGCGAATCGCGGGAAGCAGCGCCACGCCGAGCCGAGTGGCAGTGTGCATCGGCACATACAGCGCGATCAAATTCGCCGCCCGAATGGACTCTTCCGCGAACTCTTCACGCGACAGATCCAGGCACGCGACGCCGGCTCCCACCGCGCGCAACCACGCCGCAGGCGACGCGAGCCCAAAAGGCTGGCGCCCCAGGTCGAACGTTGATATCAGGACCACATTCATAGGAATTGCCGGTAAAAAATCCAGGCGCCTGGAAAGTATGTCATGTGCCGCGGCCAACTCCAAACCGGCGCTGGCCCGTCTTATCGAGGTATGTTGCTTGCATCCCTGCGCACTTTTCCAGCATCGGTAAAGAAATAGGGAGGCTGCGAAACGGATTTGAGCGCGTACCGCAGCCCTCGCGTTTATTCGAGGACGTTTATGAAGACACAATTCGTTAGATTCGCTCTTATCTCAACATTTCTAGTGGTCACCGCGATTGCTTCTCCGAAGGTTTTATTTGCGCAGTCTACTCCAGGCCCGATGGCACCGGCGACGCCTAAAGAGCCGGACCCCGCGACCCAACCCGTCAGCCGGCCGCCCATGCCTCCCAATACCACACTCAGCGGAAACTGGAAACTCAACACGGACGACAGCGACGACGGGGAAAAAAAGATGCAGCAATCGCATAGCGGTCACGGAGGACAAGGCGGCCACGGCGGTGGCGGAGGATATCCTGGTGGTGGAGGAATGCACGGAGGCGGCTACGGAGGAGGACATGGGAGCGACGAAGACCGAGCGGAGATGCGCGAGCTACTAAACCCCTCCGATACACTGAGCCTGGTGAAAAAGGACAATGAGTTGGACGTGACGGATGCAGACAATCACAAATTGATCTTCTACACCGACAACAGGAAGGTGGAGAAATCCAAAGACACCTCCCTGCAGCAGGTTCCCGCCGATTGGAAAAGTGGAGATCTGGTCTCGAAAGAAAAGAGTCCGCGGGGCGGCAAACTATCTCGAACTTTTGAGCTGGGGCAGGATGGTCATCAGCTCTACGAGACCCTAAGAATCGAGAGCAGCCGGTCCAACATGCCGGTTGTGATTCGGTATGTTTATGATCTTGTTCCGCCGGAAAAAAAATCGGCCGACGCGCAGTAGTCATCTGGATACACGCAACTTTCCCTTCCTGGATGGGTTAACCCCCAGTGGTATTCTTTTGTTTGGGGTAGCACTTCATCTTCTTCGATAGACGCCACATATATCGCGACAAAATTTAAGGAGGCAAAATGCGTCATGTTCGTTTTCTTGGACTTCTGCTGATCGCGTTCGCACTGCTCGCTGTCGCTTCTCCTGCTCCGGCGCAGATTGCTGTAGGCATTTCGGTCCACGTTGGACCGCCGGCGATTCCGGTTTACGAGCAGCCCATTTGCCCGGGCGATGGTTACCTTTGGACGCCGGGGTATTGGGGTTACGGTGATGCGGGGTATTTCTGGGTGCCTGGGACATGGGTGATGGCACCACGCGTCGGCTTTCTGTGGACGCCGGGTTACTGGGGCTGGGCGGGTGGCGGCTACGGCTGGCACGGCGGCTACTGGGGCCCACATATCGGCTTCTACGGCGGGATTAATTATGGGTTTGGATATGGCGGAGTCGGCTTCGAGGGCGGACGCTGGGAGGGTGGACACTTCGCCTACAACACGGCTGTGATGCACGTAAACACGACCGTGATTCATAACACCTACAACCGGACAGTGGTTGTGAACAACGTTCACACCAGCTTTAACGGCGGCACGGGCGGAATCAACGCCCATGCGAGCGCGGAAGAAGAGCGCGCCTCGCACGAGGAGCACGTTGAAGCGACGCATGAACAAACGGAACACGAACATACAGCCAGCACGAACCCCTCGCTGCGCGCCTCGGAAAATCACGGGCGCCCGGCAATCGCGGCAACCTCCAAGCCCGGCGAATTTTCGGGTAAGGGTGTAGTGGCCGCCAAGTCTGCGGGCTCGGCGCACACGACGACCGCGAGCCACTCGACAACCGGGAGCCATGCGACTACAGCAAGTCATACGACCGACGCAAGCCACACGAGTACGACACCAAGCCACACAACAACCGCGCACACAAATACGACAGGTTCGCATACTACGACGCCGTCGCACACGTCTACCTCAACGTCGCATTCGACGACCTCTGCTCACACGAATACGTCGCACGCGTCGACGACGAAACCCCAGACGTCGCATACGAGCGCGCCGAAGTCGGAGAGCAAGCCTCAAAAGCCGAGTGGTGGATCCAAGCCGCAGGGAGGCGGGGAGAAGAAGCCGCACAAATAAACTCTTCGAGCAAATCCAATCTGAATTCTGGATTGCGGAATAAACAAAGAGCCCCGGGGCACGAGCCTCGGGGCTTTTTGTTTGAGCGCGGCCTGCGTCGCCAGGGGCGAGCTCGCGTCGCTTTCTCGCAGAAGGCGGGAAAGCAACTAATGACCCGGTTCACCTAAGGATGGACTTTGAAAAGGACTCCGTTGCCGATCGCCCCACCCTGTTTTGTAGTGCCGTAGAGATCGCCCGTCTTATCGAGCACGAGGTTACTGAACGAGAAGAGACCATCCGTTCCACCGGTAAAGACGTACAGCGAGACGTAGGACCATGTGCCGGTCCGCGATCTGGTGAGTTCGTAAACGGTGCCTGCAGAATTCGCTCCATCGCAGTGGGTGGTGGCATAGATTTTGTTCGACGTGAGAAGGAGGTTTCGGAAGCTTCCTGAAATTCCCCAACCGGGCAGGCTGTAAAGAACAGAAAACGACCAAACGCCATCCGTGGAAGTCATCTCAAAAATCGTGCCGCCGCCTTCGGAACCACCGGCGCCGCCGTCTGTGGTGGCTCCATAAAGATTACCCGCGTGATCCAGGACAATGCCTGCGTAGGGAATTCCACCGTCGTTCAAGAGCTCGAATTCATGAAGAGTATTTTCAGTCCAGCTGGTTCCGGACGGTGCGAGTTGGAAAACGGTGCCGTATCCGTAGGTGCCACCAGCGGAGGTAGTTCCATAGAGATTGCCGGCTGAGTCCAGGCTCACGCCGGAGACGGGATTGGCTCCATCCGTTCCGGTGCCAAAGCTATAGAGCACTTGTTCGGTCCAAGCCGCGCCTGGGACTTTCGACCGAATCAACTTGAAAACAGTGCCGTTGCCATTTGCACCGCCCAGATTCGTGGTGCTGTAGAAATTTCCACTGGAATCCCGAACGAGACTGGCTCCGGGAGCCGCGCCATCAGGTTGGCCCTTGAAGCTGTAGAGCACGGTTTCTTTGCCTTGCAAGGTGACTTCGAAGACAGTTCCTGAGCCCGAAGTGCCGCCACTGACGGTCGTTCCGTACAGAGTTGACCCGATCAAAAGCAAAGATGCTTCGGGGTCGCCTCCGTCATTTCCACCCGTGAAGTTGTAGAGCACGCTCTCCTCGCCGCTGCTCGAGTACTCAAACACCGAACCGGCTCCGTTGGCCCCACCGGAACTCGTTGTGCCATACAGATTGCCCGATCCGTCGATCACCAGCCCCGCCAGAGGATTTGCGCCGTCGTCGCCGCCCGCAAAGCTATGAACTACGCTGAATGTCTGCGACTGAGCTCTGGAACTCAGGAGCAAAACAAAGCCGAGCGTGAAGGCCAAAACGAGGAATCGCTTGCGCAGAGTATGAAAAAGTTCTGGTTTCATGGAGATTTGTCCTTTTCTTACGCGGTGCTCTAGATTTACGGCTTGAAGGGCTGAGGGGTGAAAACTACGCTACTACGGCAAAACGGGGAGGTCAATATAACCAACGGATGCAATTTTTGCGTGCGGCTGGTCGCTGGGATGAATCTGAGCACACGCGATCCGGTTCAGGCGAAACAAATGGGAAGGGAGGACAATCTCACCGTGGCCTCCTAATGTGTCCAGCCAGGCGGCTTCGCGCATCCCGCCGCAATATAATTCCGTGTCCCTGTGCTTTGACTTGGGATGCTTCGCAACTTAACATGGGGCCGATTGCGAAGAAAATCTTACGCGTCAATGATCCAAGCGGTGCTTGGTGGAGAGGGGCAGAACTGTCCTGGCACGCGCCCTGGTATTGGCGGGCGTTGTGAAGATTGAGAATTTCGGACGGATGGAGAGAGGGCATGGTAGCCAAGCGAAAAACGAGCGCCACAAAGAAGGAAGAGAAAGCGAAATCGCCGTACAAAATTGGTCCCGGCAAAGACGCGGAGATATGGATCGACGCCTATGTCGAGCGATGTCTGCCGGCACTGCGACCGGCGGCAGCCGCTTTGCGCAGGCTGGTGA
>Ga0070765_100001843_pt1 | contig 13130 bp, 8 predicted proteins | sample HubBroMetageWFT5_FD_71516 | JGI IMG/M metagenome (GOLD analysis project Ga0070765, IMG submission 71516) | Warmed and freeze-thawed soil microbial communities from the Hubbard Brook experimental Forest, New Hampshire - Hubbard Brook CCASE Soil... | ecosystem: Environmental > Terrestrial > Soil... | reverse complement strand
CACATTAGTCTGTGCCATGATCTCGAAGGGAATCGCACTGTTGTTTTCTACAAACCCTCCAGCGACGCAGATTCGAGCGGTGACGCAGTCGAGGTGGAGGTCCGCGATGGCCTGCCCTCCCCTCCAAAACTGCCCGCAGACTGATCGTATTCACATCGGTCCTGGGGCAGTCAGGGAGCCATGGACTTCGTGGACGGAATGATCCGTGTCCTACATATCAGTGCGGCATGAAGTGGCGGCCTGGTCGCCCCAGCAGCTTGCGGTAACGTTCAGCTAGCGCGAACTCCGGCCGGGGAACGCTCTCGCGAGCTGCCGGCCTCGCGCCGAAAGGGTCTTCACCAATCGGAGTCAGCAGACAAGCGTGCTCTTCGCCAGTGCTGGTTACCCCGACCGCAACAATCTGTCCCAGATCATTGATGCCATTTGCGTCGCTTATAAACAGCGGCGAATCGGCCGGAATCAGGGTGTTCAAGTCCGACATCACGCCGTTCTCCCACAGGAAGCCGACCCCATTGAAATCCGCGTCCGACGTCCTTCCCACCACCTGCCCTTGGCAATTAAGGGCTTGGCCAACGCTATGAACATCGCCGGGGAGCGTACCGAGGTCGGTCATGACTCCTTTTCTCCAGAGGTACGCGTGGAACGTCTCATCGCCAGGCAGGTTGGCAAATCCCGCGACATCTCCCCGGCAGTTGATGTCCTCCGGGTTGTTGTTGATCGTGCTGCCGAGACTCCCGATATCAATGGCTTTTCCGTTTTGCCAAACCACGGCGTGCTCTTGAACGGGATAACTGCCCGCTCCGCACTGGCCCGAATTGCCGACGGCCTGCCCATTGTTGTTGATCGCGAAGACCACGCCAACCGGATCACCCGGCAATGTCGGTAGTTGATAGATGTGGCCACCCTTCCAAATGACTGGTTTATATTGCAAAACCTCGCCAATGGCCGCACAGGTTGGCTCGATAACATTGTTCTCGGCCGTCCCCGCCAACTCTCCCAGATCGTTAACGCCGAATCCCGAGGAGTTCGGGCCGCCAAGCGAGGGCTGCGCGATCATTCTCCCGTTGTGCCAATAAAAAGCCACGCACACCAGGTTGTCGCCGAAGCCGCAAAAGTCTTCTCCATTTGGATCCGGTCTGGAAAGTTCTGAGAGGCCACCCACGTCCCCTTCGTCACTCGGGCGCCATACCGTAGAACTGTTTGGGCCGCCCAAGGTGCCGAGATCTCGCATCACGCCGTTGTGCCAAAGAAAAACATGAGCAACGTAGTCGTTAGGTAGCGTCGACACACCCTCCACATAGTCGGTGTTACTGACGCCCCCAGGCTCTGCCTGTGTGCCGCCAAGCGTGCCGAGGTCTTTGACTGTAAAACGTGCTTTCGGTGGTTGGCGCAGAGGTGTCTGCGCCTCCGTCGCAGCGGGAATGGCCAGCGCGCCCAGAAATAGCGCGGCGATTACGGGCATCGATCTAACTGATTTCATTTTGTTCTCCTTTGGGGATGGCACGAAATTACTGGCACTCTTAGCGTCGATCTTTGTCACGTTCGTCAGGTTTGCGAGGGAAGCGGACGACGCCGTGGATAGGGTTACTTCCGAAGTGTCCTGACGCGGGGCTCATAGCCGCGAACTCCAGAGTCACATTCGAAAATTCGACCTCTGTGCCACCGGTGACACAGACCGTCAGCGTCGAAGGCCCTTTAGCCTCGAAGGGAGCGGAGGTTCCGTTACCGGTGACGCTGGGCTGGCCGGTAATCACAAAACGTCCCATCGTGGGAGGGGCGTCGGGCGGGCAGCCGGTAGTGCGGTAGCTCACCATGGCGTCCGTCATGGTGATATGGTGCGTGTGCGGGTTGCGTGCCGTTGGGCTATCGACGTTGGGACTGGCGGATGTACCGGGGTTCGCGGCAATCCAGGAATCAGGATGTTCCATGGTCATGACGGCGGAGAAGTCCGCCTTGAAGTCTCGTTTCATCGTCACCGACCACGTGCCATGCATTTCCCAGGGCCCGGCGACGCCTGTTGCGGGGGTATAGTCGTTGATGATGCCCGACAAGTGCTCCGGGATCGGGGCTTGCGCGAGTGCGGCAAAAGGCAACGCGGTGGCTGAGACGCAAAGGATGCGAACTGCCCATCCGAAAACTTTGTTATTCATGGAGTCTCCAAAATTGAGCGTTAGACCGGAATCGTGCAGACACAATCGAACGATTTCGGGGCCGAGAGCAAACAGCAAGGAGCGGGATTGGGGCAATTTTTCGATTTGCCGTGGAATGCCGTGGTTTGCCGTGGCTGGACCGGACGGGTGGGGGTACAATTCTGCTAATAAGGCTAGCGACATCCGTGGACCCTTCAGGAGAGAGCAATGGATGAACCAGCCCCTGGCACGCCCCGATCTGCGAGCCCGCCCGAAGACCGGCTGGATTCCTGGAAGGAAATCGCGGCCTATCTCAACCGTGACGTAACCACGGTCCAGCGCTGGGAGAAACGGGAGGGGATGCCCGTTCACCGGCACCAGCATGATCGGATCGGATCGGTCTACGCCTCCCGTGCGGAGTTGGACGCTTGGGTAACCAGTCGAAATCTTAGAGCGGGGCAACAAAACGGAAACGGGACTCCCTCACCCGATCCCGCTTCCCCCGATCGCGCTAGCCATGTGGTTGAGATCGATCCAGCTGTGGGACCGGCTCTACCGAGACCGGATTCTGTTGCACTCACACCCGCGAGCGGAGCGCCGAAATCCCGACGATGGCAGGCTCTACTAGGCGCCGCAGTGGCATTGGCGGCAGTGGTCGGATGGTTCCTCTGGACTCGCGGCCGGAATTCTTCGCAGCCCGCGAAACAGAAAGTAATGTTGGCGGTACTCCCATTCCAGAACCTTACCGGAGATGCCGCGCAGGATTACTTCAGCGACGGACTTACCGAAGAGATGGTCACGCAGGTGGGCAATCTTGATCCGCAACACCTGCGAGTGATCGCGCGCACGTCGGCGATGTACTACAAAAATCGTCCGCAACCCTTGCAGCAGGTGGGGCGCGACCTGGGAGTCCAGTATGTGCTGGAGGGCAGCGTCCGGCGCGACGCTGAGCAGGCGCGTATTTCGGTGCGGCTCGTGCGTGTCGCCGACGGGACGACGCTGTGGACGGATTCCTTCGACCGGCACGTTGGCGCTGTGCTTGCTCTCCAGTCGGAGATCGCGCAACGGGTCGGAAGCGCGCTGCAGGTTCAGGTGCTGGAACCCGTCCACGCGAAGCCCGCGAACTTTCCGACTAAACCCGAGGTAGTCGAATCGTACCTTCGCGGCCGTTTCGAACTGAACCGTCTTGAGGGTGCAGACGCGGCTCGAGCCTATTTCGAGCGCACCATCGCCCTGGATCCGTCGTACGCCCCGGCGTACGCTGGCCTCGCGGATTTTTATCGTTCTCGCGCGGTGGGAAATGACGAAGGTTCGGCGGAGGCTTGGCGATTGGCCGAGCAGAATGCGAATCGTGCTCTGTCCCTGGACGCTGAGAGTGAAGAAGCGCACACCGCCATTGCCCGGATCAAGCTGATGCACGATTGGGATTGGCCCGCGGCACGCGAACATGCCTTGCGGGCGTTACAGTTGAATCCCAGTTCGCCCGAAGCCCACAGCGTATACGCGGTGTACCTTAGAGTCGCCGGCAACATTTCCGAGGATTTGAACCATCGCCAACAGGCGCTTGCGGTGGATCCTTATCGAGCGGATCTGAAAGAGCAACTCGTCGGTGAGCACTACTTCGCACACGATTACCAGCCGATTGTAGATTGGGCTCGCGAGCTACTCGCAAGTGACCCCAACAATCAGACTGCGCATATCAATCTTTGCATCAACTTGGGGCGTCTGGAACTCTTCGATGAATCTGTGGCCCAGTGCAGCAAGGCTCTTGCCGTGGACGGACACGCGGATTGGGTGCCCGCGTTTGAGCGGGAGTACCACGAGCACGGCTACAAGGCAGCGATTTTGTACGTCTCGAAGCGGAACCTGAACGAGGTACTGAAGCGCCCCAATCCGGATCTTTGGGAGTTGGCAAACGCCTACGTCTTGGCTGGTATGCCGGAAGAAACGCTACGCACTTTGTTCCAAGGCCTGCCTACACACGAACCGGGATTGTTGCAAATTCGTGTGGACCCCGATTTCGACCCCATTCGCAGCGACCCACGCTACGCCGAACTTATTCGCCAGATCGGGTTCCCCACCGAATAAGGCAGCGGACTATTCGTAGCGCAGCGCAACCATTGGATCTATCTTCATGGAGCGGCGTGCAGGAACGTAGCACGCCAAGAGTGTGACCGAGACCAGCAGCGTTGCGACGCACGCAAACGTCAACGGATCGTGAGCCGTCACTCCAAACAGCAGGCTGGTCATCAGGCGTGCCAACCCGAATGCCGCAAACACCCCGATGAACACACCAAGCAGGGCCAGCTTTGCGCCTTCCTTTAGAACCATGCTCAGCACGTCTCCGCTCTGGGCCCCGAGCGCCAAACGAATCCCAATTTCACGGACTTGTTGCGACACCGTGTAGGAAATTACGCCGTAGATCCCGATTACCCCCAGCGCCAGCGCCATGGAGGCTGCGATTCCCAGCATCACGAGTGTGAACGAAGTTCGCGCCACCGATTTGCCATACACATTCGCCATCGTTCGCACCGATGCCAGCGGCAGATTCGGATTCACCGACCACACGGCTGCGCGCACCTCGTTCAAGAAACCCTCTGTCCCCGCACGTTCGCTTCGGATCGCAAATGTCACCGTTCGCGCGACCTGTATCGGTCCCGGTCCAAAGGGATTTTTCATCAGCGGAGACCAGTACACGATTTCGGGCGCCTTCTCCTGCACGCCCTTCTCACGAACATCCTGTATCACGCCAATTACCTCTTGCCACGGCTGCGTCGGAATTTCGCGCAAATGCTTCCCAAGGGCCGCCGACGGTGTGCCCCACATCTCGCGCGCCAGATTCTCGGAAACCATCACCACTGGCTGGAGTCCATAGATTTCACTCCAAGTCATTTCGCGTCCCGTAACCAATCTTGTCCCAGCCGCCTGCAAGAAACCGGGCGACAGATACTTGTACAGCCGCAATGGCGGTATGGTGTTGTCCTCATAAACCTTGTCCTCGGCATAGATCTGGTCCCAACCCGAGTCGAAGCCTTCCATCGGCATTTCGCTAGTGAACGCTGCGGATCGCACCCCCGGAATCGCCGCCAGCTTATCGAGGATGGCGTTTTGTGTTCGCGTCACTTGTTCCGGTTCCCCCACCAGCGAATCCGGGATGGTAATTCGCATCAACTGGAGATGTTCCCCATCCGTGAATCCAGGCTCGACAGTTCGCAACGCCTGAAACGTACGAATCATCAGGCCGGCACTCACGATCAGAACGAACGCCATCGCCACTTGGCCGATGACCAGCAGATTGCGCGCACGGTGCCGTTCACGGCTTGCGCCGATCGTTCGCCCTGCGCCTCGAAGAGCCAACGAAGCCCGCGGTCCAGCGTATTTCAGGGCAGGGATCAAACCGAACAACAAACCGGAGAGTACCGAAAGCAGCAGCGTGAATCCAAGCGTGCGGGTGTCCAAAGTTATTTCGCTCAAGCGGGGCAGATTCGCTGGACCTGTCGACAGTAGAAATTGCACCCCGGCATAAGCCAGGCCCACGCCAAGCGAACCGCCCAGCAGGCCCAGCATCACGCTTTCCGTAAGAAGAGTCCGTAAGATGCGTCCCCAACCGGCGCCAAGCGCTGCACGCACGGCTAACTCCTGCTGACGTGATTCGACCCGCACGAGCAACAAATTTGCCAAATTGGCGCAGGCAATCAACATCACCAACCCAATCGTGCCCATTACCACCCACAGAACCTCGTTCACATTTCCGATGATTTCCTGCTTCAGCGGGCGAATCAGCGGCGTGATTTTCCACGTTTCGTAAATATGCGGATTCGAGTTCGGGCCGTTGGTCCAGGAGTCCATCCAGATCGATACCATTCGCGCTATATCTGCATTCGCTTGCGGAATCGTCGCGCCCTGCTTCAGCCGCGCAATTCCGTGAAATCCAAAGCCCGCCAGAATTACATGGCCGCGGTCAAAAGCCAGCGGCGCGATCACATCGAAATCGCTATCGACGAAACGGAAATTCTTCGGCATTACACCGACGATCTCGCGAGACTGCGAATCGATCATGATGTTGCGCCCGATTACAGTGGGGTCTCCGCCGAACCGCCTCTGCCAATACCCGTGGCTCAACATCACCCTCTCCGGACCGCGAGGAATCTGGTCAGCCGCAGAGAACCATCGGCCAACTCCCGGCGGAGTGCCCAGTGCCTGAAGCACACCGTCGCTTACATACACCGCGCGCACTTGTTCCGGCTCTCCCAGTCCCGTCACATTCGCCGTTCCGGCGTTCCACACACCCACCGACTGAAAAGTTCGGTTTTGCTCCGCATACGTGAAATACATCGAAGGTGAGAGCAAGAGACCGTTCTCGAAATCCGCGAGTCCCGCTGCGCCCGGCGCAATCTGGTGCAGCGACACCAGCTCCTCTGACCTTGGATAATTCAGTGGCTTCAGCAGCACGCTATCCACAACGCTGAACACCGCCGCGTTCCCGCCAATTCCAATGGCGAGCGTCAGTACGGCGACGGCTGTGAAACCCGGCGATTTGCTAAGCATCCGCAGGGCGAAGCGGATATCTTGCAGCAGGCGCTCCAGCCAAACTACACTCCACACTTCTCGCGAGTCTTCCTTTGCCAGAGTCACGTTTCCAAACTTACGCACAGCCGCATAACGTGCGTCCTCCGGCGACATGCCGCGATCAATGTTGTCCTGGGTAGCCATCTCGATGTGCTCGCGAATCTCCTGGTCCAGATCCTGCAACACGCGGTCGCGGCGCTTCATGATGGTCCCCCCTCCGTGGGTCGGAGAATTCGCCCGATTGCCCGCGCCAGCTTGTCCCACTTGCTCGTCTCCAGCACCAGTTGCTTCCGGCCCAACGCGGTCAGCCGGTAGAACTTGGCCTTGCGGTTGTTCTCTGAGACGCCGCCTTCGGCCGAAATCCATTTCCGCTTGATCAGTCGATGCAACGCCGGATATAGCGACCCTTGCTCCACCAGCAATACGTCGTCGGATTTGAATTCGATCGCCTTGGCAATGGCATGACCGTGAGCCGGACCCAACACCAGCGTTCGCAGAATCAGCAAGTCCAGCGTGCCTTGCAGCAGTTCAATGCGCCTTTGCTGTTCTTTAGTAGACATTCTAGGTGATGCTAGAGCGCTTCCAGTAGAATGTCAAGGTGAGGAAACACCATCTGACATTTGTCAGTCTCTTCGAGCCCTATGAACGACAGAGAGGAATTAAGGTTGTCTCATAAATTGTTCTTCAGGAGCCTAGGGCTTCAGAATCTACAGGGCGGCACCGGGGTCGGACCTTTAGGTCCGATATAAGCATTGCCTTTGATTTACGGCTTTAGCCGCTGAGGAATTGCTTATTTAGTTGTCTTCTCTCTAGGAGGCTGGGGCTTCAGCCCCACCGTAGAGCATGCCCCAACCGGGCTTTAGCGTCTGTGTGAGAACGACCGTTCTTCGGGAGGGCACGACTTCAGTCGTGCCGTTACGCTTCCATTTCAGCGGGGCTTTAACCCCGGAGGTTCGCTTTTTCAGGTCCTCACACAGACTCTTTAGTCCCTGAAGAAACCCTCGCACGGACTCGCCATCTATTTAAGAGACGGCTTCTAGTAAGATCAACGGGCACACAAAGGAGCCTGCCAATGAATCCCTCTCAAGTTCTGCTTCTGGCGTTTCTTATTGGCGTCGTTGCTGGCTTGCGTTCTCTGACCGCTCCCGCCGTTGTAGCCTTGGCCGCTCACTGCAACTGGCTCAAGCTGCACAGCACGGCCCTATCTTTTATGGGTTCCACTGCCGCCGTCGCTATCTTTACTCTGCTGGCGGTCGCCGAACTCGTCACCGATAAACTGCCTTCAACTCCCAGCCGCCTGAAACCTCCGGGTCTGATTGCGCGCATTGTCCTCGGTGGACTTTCGGGCGCCAGCGTTGCGGTGGCGGGGGCGCAATCCATCGCCCTTGGCGCCGTGTTGGGTGTGGCTGGTGGCGTTGCCGGCGCGTTTGCGGGTCATGAAGTTCGCTCACGCCTCGTGAAGTCTCTCAAAGTCCCCGACTTCATCATCGCTCTACTGGAAGACGCCACCGCGATTGCCGGTGGCCTCTTTATCGTCTCGCGCTTCTAATCGCCCGCGCCTATCCCCGGAATCATTTTATTCGGCAGGTGGTGGTTCCCGATTTAATCTCCTGACGCTTCGCTCACAAACGAAGCAGCCACTTCACTATGCTCATACGACCAAAGAGAAACGGAGGATGCCCCATCCTCGGCTCCCAGAGGGTGGGTCTTGGGTTGTCCTCGAGTTTCCGATGGATACACTCAGCGTTCGCGATCGCCTCAGTTTTCCGGCTGTCTGGCGACGAACAGCCCAACAACGAAATTCCCCGACGCAAACCCCGCCCGCATGGCACGGAACGCCTTCAGGTACGTAACGAATTGCCCGCCAAGTTTCACCGCCAGCGACCAGAACGCTTTGTCCTTAATAATGTCCAGGCCGATGTCCCAGCTCTTCGCGCAATGCGCATTGAGTTCCTCGCGATGCACGACCCGCAGGCCGCTGGAAACCAGAAAGTCGTTGTACTCATCCATTCCCCGCAGTTCCACCATCATGCCTTTCTCGATTGGCTCGATGAATTCCCGTTTCTCGGCAGGCGAGAGATTTTCCTTCTGGAACCAGTCCGTCAGCGCGAAGCACCCGCCCGGCTTCAGCAGCTTCACCGCCGACGCAAAGAATTTCCGCGGATCATGATAGTGAGAAATGGATTCGACGGACCACAGCACATCAAACGGCTCCGCAAACTTCATGTCCTCCGCATCCATTAGCAGAAATTTGGCGTCCAGGTTCGCTTTGGCCGCCGCTTCCTTGGCCATTTGCACTTGCACCGGAGAAATCGTGATCCCTGTGGTGCTGGCCCCATACTTTTTCGTCAGATAGAGACTCGTGCCCCCATAGCCGCAGCCGATATCCAGAATCCGCGAGCCTGCTTTTGTGTTCGCCAGCTGCGCCAGATGATCGATCAGCTGGTTTTGCGCGACTTCCTTCGATTCGTCGCCGCGGATCCAGTACCCATGGTGTATATGGTCGCCCCACAGGGACGAGTAGTAGGGACTAATAAGGTCGTAGTGCTCAATAATCTTCTGCTTCTCGTTAACGCGAGGCACGTCCACCGACAGTCGTCCAAGGGCTTCCGGATTTGTATTCACAGGCAGAGCGCTATTCTACCTCGACAATCGGCGTTGTCCAGTCCCTCGCTTCCATGACAACCGTCGACTGTGAATTCTCTTCCCCCTCCACCCGCAATCGATACGCACTGGAACTTTCCGCTCCTTGAGCATAGAATTCTTCGCATAGCACATCGAAAAAGGGCCGTCTATTGTCGCAACTATGAACACCCCACTCATAGGCAAGTTAACGGCAGAAGATTTGAACGACGTTCAAACAGACGCTCGCTCAAACACATACCATGACGAGTCAAAGCCGTCAGCCATTCCCAAACTCCTGTCGCGCATCTTGGCCGTACCTATCGCCGTGGCAAGCATTGTTTCCGTATCCCTCGTGGCCGCGCTTTCCTTCGGATCCTATGGCGTCGCGGCGTTGCTCGGCAAAATTCGTCCCTTACGCAGCGCATATCAATTCCTCGACCGCGCCTACGACCGCTTCATCGCCCGCCTCGGCAGGGAAGTGCTGCGCGACCAGCGAGACACTCCCGCGTTGCGCATCATGGTCTCCCTTACCCTGACCGCCATCCCGATTTTCGTGCTCCAGCTCGTTCTACGTAAACCGAGCCTTCTCCTCGCAATCGCGTTCTATCTTTCCCTCTACGGTCTCAAGGCCCAGCGTTCCGTCAGGGTCTTCAGCGCCAAACACTTGGAAGCCCATCGTCCCCAAGGCTATTTTTCCGACAAATACGTTAAAGTCTTCGGCCGCTATGTCGAATTCTTTCTCGGATATTTGTATGGAGACCTTCCAGAGCTGGGTCGCACCGTTCACGTCCGTCTCCACCATAAAGAGAACGGTGGATTCGACGATAACGCCGCCTCTCTCCGCTACGATCGAACCAGATCGCTGCATTTCCTCTGGTATCTTTCCGACAACGTTTGGAGCGCCCTTGGCTTCGCTCCCTACGCGTACTTCAAAGCCAGAGGCGATGAAAAGAACCGCAAACGCATGCTATGGGGCATGACCCGCTACTTCATCTATTTCGGCGCTGTCTTCATCTACAGTTGGCAAGTTGGAATCTTGTTCGTGCTGGTTCCTCTTCTCACCTTCAACTCCATCATGGCCATCACCTCTTGGGTCCAGCACGCCTTCTGCGACCGGCAGGATCCCGAGAATTATTTTGTAAATACCGTCACCATCATCGACGACGTCAACTTCATGAACGAAGGCTACCACCTCTGTCACCACCACCGCTCTGGCCTGCACTGGACCGAGATGCCCGCCCATCTCGAGCGCATCAGCGACAAGATGCGAGAGTCCCGCTCCCTGGTCTTCCGCGACCTCGATTTCCTGGAACTTTTCGTCGAACTGACCGTTCTTCGCCGAATGGATGTCCTCGCCGAAAAACTCGTCCCCTGGGAGCCCATGAATCACGAAGAGCGCCTGGCCTTGCTCGCCAACAGAACAAAACCCGCATCAGCACTTCCGGCTTGAACACCGCCTAGCCGCCCCATTCCTCGTCATCCCGACCGGAGCGCCGCGTAGTTTGCGACGCGCAGTGGAGGGATCTCTCTTCTCAGCGAACTCCGCGCCCTCTGCGTTAACTCTTTCTTCCACAAGGACTGAGTGCAGCCAACCCGCACACAGTGTATTCTTATTTATTACGCAGTGCGCATCGCCAAACGGCGTTCGTCGTAGCGCACCCACACACAGGAGCAATACCGACTCATGGATCAGGACACTCTCATACCCAAGCACATTGAGGACGAGGGCATTCAGGAATGGCTCGAGTCTCTCGATTCTGTGCTGGAATCCAGCGGCCCCGACGTCGCCCGCGAAATTCTCGAACGCCTGCGCGCCCACGCCACGGTAAGCGGCATCGATCTTCCATTCACCGCGAACACTCCGTATGCCAACACCATTCCCGCCCGTCTCGAACCACTCTTTCCCGGAAATCAAGAGTTGGAGCGTCGCATCAAGTCGCTCATTCGCTGGAACGCGCTCGCCATGGTCGTGCGCGCCAATCGTGTCGAACACAATATCGGCGGCCACATCTCCACCTACGCCTCCGCCGCCACGCTTTACGAAGTCGGATTCAATCACTTCTTCCGCGCCCGCTCGGACAGCTTCGAAGGCGACACCGTCTATTTCCAGGGCCACGCCGCGCCGGGCATTTACTCGCGCGCATTTCTCGAAGGCCGTCTTAGCGTCGAAAAGCTCGAAAATTTTCGTCGCGAATTAAAATCCGGCGGCGGACTTTCCTCCTATCCCCATCCCTGGCTAATGCCGGACTTCTGGGAATATCCCACCGTCAGCATGGGCCTAAGCCCGCTCATGGCCATTTATCAAGCACGCTACAATCGCTACCTAGAAAATCGCGGCCTCAAGCCGCAAACCGACGCAAAGGTCTGGGCCTTTCTCGGTGACGGCGAAACCGATGAGCCCGAATCGCTCGGCGCCATCACCCTCGCCTCACGCGAACATCTCGACAACCTCATCTTCGTAGTCAATTGCAACCTCCAGCGCCTCGATGGGCCCGTCCGTGGCAACGGCCAGATCATTCAGGAGCTCGAATCGGCCTTCCGCGGCGCCCGCTGGAACGTAATCAAAGTCCTCTGGGGCAGCGAGTGGGATCCCATCCTCGAGCGCGACACCGAAGGCCTGCTCGTAAAACGCATGGGCGAAATGGTCGACGGCGAGTACCAGAAACTCGTGGTCTCTTCCGGCGAATACGTTCGCCAGTTCTTTTTCGGCGGCGATCCGCGCCTACTGAAACTCGTCGAACCGCTTCCGGACGATGCGCTGCGTCGCCTCCGCCTCGGCGGACACGACCCCCGCAAAGTCTACGCCGCGTACAAAGCTGCCGTGGAACACAAGGGCGGCCCAACCGTAATTCTCGCCCGCACCATCAAGGGTTACGGCCTCGGCGAAGCCGGCGAAGGCAAAAACGTCACGCACCAGCAGAAAAAGTTGAACGAAGAAGAACTCCGCGAATTTCGTTCGCGCTTCGGAATCCCTGTCAGCGACGCCGATCTGGGCGAAGTGCCGTTCTATCGCCCCTCGGAAGACAGCGAAGAAATTCGCTATCTACGCGCCCGCCGCGAAGCCCTCGGCGGTTACACGCCTACAAGAAAGGTTCGCTCCGCGCCGCTCGTTGCGGACCACGAAGAACTCTTCAAGGAATTCTTCGATGGCAGCGATGGTCGCGACGTCTCCACCACCATGGCCTTCGTCGGCATGCTGCGAAAAATGTTGAAAGACCCCGAAATGGGCAAGCTCATCGTCCCTATCGTTCCCGACGAAGCGCGAACCTTCGGTATGGAATCGCTATTCCGCACCGTCGGTATTTACTCAAGCGTTGGCCAGAAGTACGAGCCCGTCGACGTGAACACACTCCTCTATTACAAGGAAGCGAAAAACGGTCAGATCCTCGAAGAGGGAATTACCGAAGCTGGCTCCATGGCCTCCTTCATCGCCGCGGGCTCCGCCTACGCCACCCACGGCATCAACACCATCCCCTTCTTCATTTATTACTCCATGTTTGGATTCCAGCGCATCGCCGATTTCATCTGGGCCGCTGCCGATATGCGCACGCGCGGTTTTTTGCTCGGTGGAACCTCCGGCCGCACCACGCTTTCCGGCGAAGGCTTGCAGCACCAGGACGGCAACAGCCATGTGTTGGCATTGCCGGTGCCAAACCTGCTGGCCTACGACCCGGCCTACGCCTACGAAATCGCTGTCATCATCCAGGATGGAATTCGCCGCATGTACAAAGAAGGCGAAAGCATCATGTATTACATCACCGTGATGAACGAGCCCTACACCATGCCCGCCATGCCGCCGAACTCCAA
>Ga0070765_100001842_pt1 | contig 13130 bp, 7 predicted proteins | sample HubBroMetageWFT5_FD_71516 | JGI IMG/M metagenome (GOLD analysis project Ga0070765, IMG submission 71516) | Warmed and freeze-thawed soil microbial communities from the Hubbard Brook experimental Forest, New Hampshire - Hubbard Brook CCASE Soil... | ecosystem: Environmental > Terrestrial > Soil... | reverse complement strand
CTCGCCGCGGATTCACGGCTGCCCGCGATCTATTCTTTCCGCGTCTTTCCGGTCGATGGCGGGTTGATGTCGTTCGGCGCCGATTACCGCGATTTGTTCCGCCGCGCCGCCGGCTTTGTCGACAAGATCCTCAAGGGAGCAACGCCGGCCGGCCTGCCGGTCGAGCCGCCGCGCAAATTTGATCTGACCATCAACCTCAAAACCGCCGGCGGGCTCGGCCTGACGATCCCGCCCACGCTCCTCGCCCGCGCCGACGAGGTCATCGAATGAGGCGGCGCGAGCTCTTGGCCCTTCTCGGCGGCGTCGTAATCGCTTGGCCCGGTGCCGCTCGCACGCAGCAGAGGGCGATGCCGGCAATCGGCATTCTCAGCAGCTTTTCGCGTGGTCCGAACCCACTGGGCCGCGGCCCGGTCGCCCAGGGACTTAGCGAAACCGGCTACGTCTATGGCCAAAACGTGGCGTTCGAATACCGGTGGGCCGAGGACCATTATGATCGGCTGCCCGCGTTGGCCGCCGACCTCGTCAGCCGCAAGGTCGACGTGATCGTGACAAACGGCGGCACCCCTACGGCACTATCGGCGAAAAGCGCAACCTCGACGATCCCGATCGTCTTCACCTTTGTCAGCGACCCGGTCGGGATCGGCCTCGTCGCCAGTCTTGCCCGGCCGGGCGGCAACGTCACGGGATTCAGCAACATCGCCGCCGGGCTGACGCCCAAGCTGCTCGAGCTGGTCTGCGAGATGGTTCCCCAGGCCGAGATGATCGCTCTGCTGGTGAACCCGAACAATCCGATTGCCGAGCCCATAATCCGGGACGTGCAGGAAGCGGCGCGAGCGAAGGGGGTAAAGCTCGCTGTCCTGCAGGCCCGTACCGACGACGAGATCGACGCTGCCTTCGCCTCCCTCGTCCAACTGCAAGCCGGCGCGCTCGTCGTCGACCCCGACGCGTTGTTTATAAGCCGCAGCGGGCAACTCGTGGCGCTGGCATCGCGCCATGCCGTTCCGGCGATCTATGCGCACCGCCAATTCATCGCGGCCGGCGGCCTGATCAGCTATGGAATTGACGACGCAGCTGTCCTTCGCCAGGCCGGCATTTACGCCGGAAGAATCCTGAGAGGCGCCAAGCCGGCCGATCTGCCGGTCCAGCAACCGACGACATTCGAACTGGCCATAAATCTTAAAACGGCCAATGCCCTCGGGCTCACCGTACCGCAATCGATTCTCGTCCGCGCCGACGAGGTCATCGAATGAGGCGAACGCCGGGTCGAACGGCGGTTGCGTAGCGCAAGCCTATCGATCGCTCTGCGAGTGGAGTATTCTCGCACGAGATTTGGCCTGATTTTCGCCCCGATGCTGTACGCCCCTGCCCATGCAGTAATTCGATGAGCGATACCGTGCGCAGTTCCTCGCTGGCAGCCCGGTTTCCGCTTAAGCGGTTCCGGCGAACCGCGCACACGGATGAGATGGCGGCGATCGGCCCGCGCGGACGGCTCTTCCGCAAATATGTGCTGCTGATCGTCGGGCTGGTCAGCCTCGTGCTGCTGCTCAACAGCGCGCTCGATTTCTGGTTCAGCTACGAAGAGAACAAGGCGGCGCTGTTCCGCATTCAGCAGGAGAAGGCCGGGTCGGCGGCGCGCCGCATCGAGCAGTTCGTCGACGAGATCGAACGACAGCTCGGCTGGACCACGGCGCCGCAATGGGCCGCCAGCCCGCTCGAGCAGCGCCGTTTCGATTATGTGCGCCTGTTGCGCCAGGTGCCGGCGATCACCGAGCTGATCCAGCTCGACGATGCCGGCAAGGAGCAGCTCAAGGTGTCGCGGCTGGCGATGGATGTGGTCGGCAGCGAGAAGGACTACTCGGGGTCGCCGAGCTTTATCGAGGCACGCCAGCACCGGGTGTGGTTCAGCCCGGTCTACTTCCGCAAGGAATCCGAGCCGTATATGACCGTGGCGCTGGCCCGCACCGGACGCAATGCCGGCGTCACCGTCGCCGAGGTCAACCTGAAGCTGATCTGGGATGTGATCACCGGGCTGAAGATCGGGCAGGGCGGCTACGCTTACGTCGTCGACCACGGCGGCCGGCTGATCGCCCACCCCGACATCAGCCTCGTGCTGCGCAATACCGACCTCGCCGCCCTGCCGCAGGTCGCGGCGGCGCATGCCGAAGCCTCGGGGGAGAAGGCTGCGTCCTCGGGCGCGATGGTCCCAAAGGGCATCAACGGCAACTCGGTGCTGACCGCGCACGCCGCAATCGCGCCGCTCGGCTGGACCGTGTTTGTCGAATTGCCGCTGAACGAAGCCCTGGCTTCGCTTTACGGCTCGATGCTCCGTACCGCCGCATTGCTCGCCCTCGCCCTTGTTCTGGCGACATTGGCCGCGCTGCTCCTCGCCCGCCGCATGACCGTGCCGATCCGGGAGTTGCAGGCGGGCGCCGCGCGGATCGGCGCCGGCGAACTCGACCGCCACATCGATGTCCATACCGGCGACGAACTCGAAGACCTCGCCGGCGACTTCAACCGAATGGCGGCGGACCTCCAGAAGTCCTACGCCGACCTCGAAAAAAAGGTCGAGGACCGCACCGCCGAACTCAAAGAGGCACTCGACCAACAGACCGCGACGTCCGAGGTGCTCGGGGTTATTAACAGCTCACCCGGCGACCTCGCGCCGATTTTCGACGCGATGCTCGAAAAGGCAACGCGCCTTTGCGGAGCCGGTTTTGGCATCTTGTGGACATATGACGGTGAGTGCTTCCATGCGGCGGCGTTGCACGGTGTGCCTGCCGCGTTTGCCAAATATCTCAGCGTCTCGATCGAACTCGCGGATTCAGCCGCGCTAGGCGATATTGCCCGCGGCCACAGGTTCGTGCACGTCGCAGATCTGGCAGCGGCTGAGTCCCACAGCGGAAGCCCGTTGCGTCGCGCCACTGTTGACCTCGGCGGGGCACGAACTGGCCTCGCCGTTCCTCTTGTTAAAGATGACGCAGTCCTCGGCATTTTTGTCATTTACCGCCAGGAAGTCCGTCCGTTTTCCGACAAGCAGATCGCTCTGCTGCAGAGCTTTGCCGCGCAGGCGGTGATCGCAATGGAGAACGCACGGCTAATCACCGAAACGCGCGAGGCCTTGGAGCAGCAGACCGCGACCGCCGAGGTATTGCAGGTCATCAACAGTTCACCGGGGGACCTCGCCCCGGTGTTCCAGTCGATCGTAGAAAAGGCGCACACGCTATGCGGCGCCGCCTGTGGCAGCCTGCAGCTCTGGGACGGCGAGAAGTTCCGCGGCGTAGCGATGCGCGGCTTCTCCGAGGCAATGGTGGAGGCGCTGCGCGCCGGCTACAGCCCGTCCGACATGCCATGCCAGCGGCTCGTCGAGGGAGAGCGCGTCGTCCACTGCGTCGATCTCGCTGAGATCGACAGTCCAGTGGCGCGCGAAGGCGGCGTCAAACTTGGCGGCGTCCGCACGATCCTTTACGTGGCGCTGCGCAAGGATGATGTCTTGCTCGGGCAGATCGTCGCCGCCCGCCACGAAGTGCGGCCGTTTTCCGAAAAAGAAATCGCGCTCGTCGAAAATTTCGCCGCCCAGGCCGTCATCGCGATGGAGAACGCACGGCTGATCACTGAAACGCGCGAAGCATTGGAACAGCAGACCGCAACCGCCGAGGTATTGCAGGTCATCAATTCCTCGCCCGGCGACCTCGCGCCGGTTTTCGACGCGATGCTGGAAAAGGCACACATCCTTTGCGGCGCCGCTCATGGGAGCCTGCAGCTCTACGACGGCGAGAATTTGCATGCCGTCGCGACGCACGCCGTGTCGGACAAATTCGCGGATATTCTGCGGCACGGGTATCGTGCTGCCGACTCACCGGCGAGCCAGGCCCTGATCGAGGGTAAGCCCTTCGCCCACATAGCCGATTGCGCTGAAATCGACCACCCGGTTTTTCGCAGCGCGGCCGAGTTTGCGGGCATCCACACGGTGCTGTTTGTGCCGCTGCGCAAAGACGGCGCATTCCTAGGCCTGATCTCCGCGGCCCGCCTTGAGGTGCGGCCATTCAGCGAAAAAGAGATCGCACTATTACAGAATTTCGCCGCGCAGGCGGTGATCGCGATGGAGAACGCGCGGCTGATCACCGAAACGCGCGAGGCCTTGGAGCAGCAGACCGCGACGGCGGAGGTACTGGGGGTCATCAACAGCTCGCCCGGCGATCTCGCCCCGGTGTTCGACGCGATGCTCGAGAGGGCGATGCGCCTATGCGAGGCCGCTTTTGGTCTATTGACGAAGTTTGACGGTGAGCGGTTCCACGCTCTCGCGCTGCGCGGCCTCCCTTCGGCCTTCATGGAGTCGTGGCGCGAGCCCAGACTACCCACGCCGGGGCTGGCGCTCCATCGGCTCGCTCACGGTGAGGATCTCGTGCAGATCGAGGACGTCGTCGAGGATGACGCCTACCGGACTGGCAACCCTATCCGGCGCGCTCTCGCCGATTTGGGCGGCGCGCGTTCGGCGCTCTGGGTTGCCCTGCGGAAAGATGACACGCTGGTCGGAGCCTTCGTCATCTACCGCCAAGAAGTCCGACTATTTACGCTAAAGCAGATTGAGCTAATCCGTACCTTCGCGGCGCAGGCGGTGATCGCGATGGAGAACGCGCGGCTGATCACCGAAACCCGCGAGGCTCTTGAGCAGCAAACCGCGACCGCCGAGGTATTGCAGGTCATCAACAGCTCGCCCGGCGATCTGGCGCCGGTATTCGACGCAATCCTCGACAAGGCGCAACGCGTTTGCGGCGTCGACCATGCCGCCCTTGAGCTCTATGACGGCGAGCGTTTCCACGCGGTCGCGGTCCACGGGGCATCGGACAGATTCGCCGAAACGCTGCGGCAGGGCTATCGGGGTACCGACTCGCCGGCGGGTCGAGCTTTGCTTGAGGGCGGGCGTTTCGCACAGATCGCCAATGCGTCGGAGATCGATCACGTCGCGTTCCGCACCGCCGCGGAGGTTGATGGGATCCGCACGGTGCTGTTCGTGCCGTTGCGGCGAGACGATACGCTTCTTGGGATGATTGCATCGGCTCGCCGTGAGGTACGCCTGTTCTCCGAGAAAGAAATCGCTCTGTTGGAAAACTTCGCTGCACAGGCGGTGATCGCCATGGAGAATGCGCGGCTGATCACCGAGACGCGCGAGGCGTTGGAGCAGCAGACCGCGACCGCCGAGGTGCTCCAGGTCATCAACAGCTCGCCCGGCGACCTTGCGCCGATCTTCGACACGATGCTCGACAAGGCGACGCGGTTGTGCGAGGCCACCTTTGGGATTATGCACACCTATGACGGCGAGCGCTTTAGGGCCGGGGCGGCGCACCGGGTGCCCGCCGCCCTCGTCGAATGGCGAGAGCGCAACCCCCTGGTATTCGGGCCGGGTACAGCGCCGGCTCGCATGATCGCTGGGGAAGACCTGGTCCACACGGTCGATCTGATGGCCTCGGAGGCTTACCAGAGTGGCGACCCGAGCCGTCGCGCGCTTGTCGACCTCGGGGGTGCCCGAAGCCACCTGATCGTGGCATTGCGCAAGGACAGCGACCTGCTCGGCACGATCGCAGTCTACCGCCAGGAGGTCCGGCCGTTCACGGAAAAGCAGATCGCGCTATTACAGAACTTCGCCGCGCAGGCGGTGATTGCAATGGAGAATGTCCGGCTGATTACCGAGTTGCGCGAGGCGCTCGAATATCAGACCGCGACCGGCGAGGTGCTCAGGGTCGTCAGCCGTTCGGCCTTTGATCTCGACACTGTATTGCACACGGTGGTGGCCACCGCGATCAGGCTATGCCGCGCCGATTCCGCCGTCATCTACCGGAACGACGACGGCGAATACCGGTGGGCGGCCGGTCACATGCTGTCGCCTGAATACGAAGAGATCGAGCGCAACGTCAGGATCCAGCCCGGCACAGGCACTGTGGTAGGCCGCGCCGCGCTGGAAGGCGCTACGGTTCAGATCCTCGATGCCTGGACCGACCCGCTCTACGAGGCAAAGGACGACGCGCGGGTTGGCGGTGTGCACACAATGATCGGTGTGCCGCTGCTGCGCGAGGGCGCGCCGATCGGTGTCATCGGCTTGGCCCGCCGCAGGGTCGAGGCGTTTTCGGAACGCGAAATTCAGCTCGTCACAACCTTCGCCGACCAGGCGGTGATCGCGATCGAGAACGCGCGGCTGATCACCGAGCTGCGCCAGCGCACGCGCGATCTGCAGGAGTCGCTAGAATATCAGACCGCGAGCAGCGACGTGCTCAAGGTCATCAGCCAGTCGGGTGCGGAGCTCCAACCCGTGCTTGAGACGCTCGTCGAGACGGCCGGGCGAATTTGCGAGGCTGACAATGCCATTATCTTCCGGCTGCGAGATGATCGTTACGATATCGCCGCTTCGGTCGGGTTCTCGCCGGAGTTCGTAGAGTTTCACGCGCGTCATCCGACTGGGCCCGGGCGTGGCACGGTAGCCGGTCGGGTAGCGATTGAACGCCGGGTCGTACACATCGAGGACGCGGCGACCGATCCTGAGTATACCGCGACGAAATCGCAGCAACTCGGCCAAATGCACACGATGCTGGGGGTGCCGCTCCTCCGCGAGGATATGGTCACCGGCGTCATCACTTTATCCCGGTCGCGGGTCGAACCCTTCACCGAGAAGCAGATCGCGCTGGTCACGACCTTCGCCGACCAGGCGGTGATCGCGATCGAGAATGCCCGGCTGCTCGGCGAGTTGCGCGAGCGCACCGACGATCTTCAGGAGTCACTCGAATACCAGACCGCTACGAGCGATGTGCTCAAGGTCATCAGCCAGTCGACTTTCGACCTGCAACCGGTGCTGGAGACGCTGGCGGGAACCGCGTCGCGCCTGTGCGAAGCCGAGATGGCGTTTATCTTCCGCCGCGAGGGCGAGCTTTATCGCGTCGCGGCATCGGTCGGCTTCTCGCCTGAAACCAAAGCTCTCGTCGAAGCCAACCCGATCTCGCCAGGCCGCGGCACGGTCGCGGGCCGCACTGCATTGACCGCCAATGTCGTCCACATTCCGGACGCGAGGTCGGATCCGGAGTACACCTGGGGCGAATTCATCCGCGTCGCCAAGACGCCTACAATGCTCGGGGTGCCGCTGTTGCGCGAGGGGGTGCCGGTCGGCGTCATCGTGCTGGCGCGCCAAAGGGTCGAGCCATTTTCCGACAAGCAGATCGAATTGGTCCGGACCTTTGCCGACCAGGCGGTGATCGCGATCGAGAACGCCCGGTTGTTCAACGAATTGCGGGCCCGCACCAACGAGCTCGGGAGCTCGGTCGCAGAGCTGAAGATGCTGAGCGAGGTCGGGCAGGCGGTAAGCTCGACGCTCGATCTCAGAGCGGTGCTGTCGACAATTCTAAACGCCTCGCTCGGCGTGACCTGGGCGAATGCCGGGGCGATCTTTCGCTATAGCCGGGCAGAGCGTGCATTCCGGCTGGTCGAGGCGGTGGGATGGGACGAGCCGCTCCTGCGCTCGGTGCGTGATCTGCGTGTTGCGGAAGCCGAGACCGCGATGGGTGAGGCGGCGGCACGGCGCACGCCGATCCAACTCGCCGAACTCGCGGAGCGGCCGAGTGCTCCGTTGCGGGACGCGAGCCTCGCCGCCGGTTTTCACTCGGCGCTGATCGTGCCGCTGGTCGGTGCCGAGCGCATCCTCGGGGCGATCCTTCTGATGCGGCAAGAGGCAGGCGAATTCCCGGCCGAGACGGTGCGGCTGATGCAGACTCTCGCCAGCCAATCGGTATTGGCGATCCAGAATGCGCGGCTCTTCCGCGAGATCGCCGACAAGAGCGAGCAACTGGCGCTCGCCAGCCAGCACAAATCGCAGTTCCTCGCCAATATGAGCCACGAGCTCAGGACCCCGTTGAACGCGATCCTCGGTTATGCAGAGTTGCTCGTCGACGGCATCTATGGGGTGTTGCCGGAGCGGCCGCGCGGTGTGCTCGATCGCATCCAGAACAATGGCAAGCATCTATTGGCTCTGATCAACGACGTGCTCGACCTCGCGAAGATCGAGGCGGGCCAGCTGACCCTCGCCCTCGAGGATTACAGCCTGCCGGAAGTCGTGCAATCGGTCGTCACCGCAACCGAGCCGCTCGCCACATCGAAGGGGCTCAAATTCACTGCCGCAGTGCAGGATGAGTTGCCGATGGCGCATGGCGACGCGCGCCGCGTCTCGCAAGTGCTCCTTAACCTGGTCGGGAATGCCATCAAATTCACCGATAAGGGTGAGGTCGAGATCCGCGGTATTATAGACAAAGGCCAATTCGTGCTGACCGTGCGCGACACGGGGCCGGGCATTGCCGACGCCGATCAGGAACGGATCTTTGGCGAGTTTCAGCAGATCGACAATTCCAATACGCGCAAGAAAGGCGGCACTGGCCTCGGCCTTGCGATCTCGAAGCGCATGGTCGAGATGCAGGGCGGGACGATCTCGGTCGACTCGGTATTGGGCCAGGGCTCAACGTTTCGGGTCGTGCTGCCCGTCCATGTCGACGAAATGATGGAGGCTGCATGAGCAAGCGCATCCTGGTCGTCGAGGACACCGAGGACAATCGGCAGATCATCCGCGACCTGCTGACCAGCTTTGACTATGAACTCCTCGAGGCGGTGGACGGCGCCGAGGGAGTGGCGATGGCGCAAACCCACCGGCCCGACCTGATCCTGATGGACATCCAGCTCCCGGTGGTCGACGGCTACGAGGCGACCCGCCAGATCCGCGCGATCCCGGAGCTGGCCCGGGTACCGATCATCGCGGTCACTTCCTACGCCCTCTCCGGAGACGAGGCCAAGACCCGGGAAGCCGGTTGCGACGGCTATATCGCCAAACCCTTCAGCCCGCGCCAGCTCCTCGCCAAAGTGCGCGAATTCCTCCCGGAGTAAAAAAAGCTTTACCGCAAAGGACGCGGAGGATTCGCAGAGGACGCTGGGATGACAGCACACCGTCATTCCCGCAAAAGCGGGAATCCAGGATTGCCGGGGTCTCGGCGGTCGTCCCCTGTTCCAGCCAGGGGCAGGCTCTGGACCCCCGCTTTCGCGGGGGTGACGAGTAAACGCATATGCGCGAGGGGATCGTCAGAACCGCTGATGTCCGCGTCCACTGCGTATCCTCTGCGTCAACTGCGGTGAAGTGTTCTCTTGGAGGAGCGATGCGTGAGCCGCCGCTGATCCTCGTCGTCGACGATGTTCCTGACAATGTCGAGATTCTGCAGATGCGCCTGGAAAGCCAGGGCTATGAGGTTGTGACTGCGGGGGACGGAGTCGAGGCGCTGGAAAAAACCCGCGAGCTGCGGCCGGACCTCATATTGCTCGACATCATGATGCCGAAGATGGATGGCATCGAGACCGTCAAGCGGCTAAAGGCCGACGCCTCGCTGCCCTTCATCCCGGTGATACTGGTCACCGCCAAAGCGGATGGCGCAGACGTCGTCGCCGGGCTGGAAAGCGGCGGTGACGATTACCTGACAAAGCCGGTCGATCATGCTGCGCTGTCAGCGCGGGTGCGCGCGATGCTGCGCATCAAGGCCCTGCACGACACCGTGCAGGCGCAGGCACGCCGGCTCGAGGAACAGTCAGCTGAGCTCGCTGCATGGAGCAAAACCCTTGAAGAACGGGTTGTGGCGCAGGTCAGTGAAATTGAACGGATTGGTCGGTTGAAGTGGTTCCTCGCGCCGCAGATCGCGCAGAGGATTGTGTCTTCCGGCGGTGAGGCGATCCTCGAGAGCCACCGGCGCGATATCGTCGTGCTGTTTTGCGATATGCGCGGCTTTACTGCGTTTTCGGAGACCGCCGAACCGGAAGACGTGATGGCTGTCTTGCGCGAGTATCACGACGCGCTCGGACCGCTGGTCCACCGTTACGAGGGAACGCTCGATCGCTTCACCGGCGACGGTATGCTTGTGGTCTTCAACGACCCAGTGCCCTGCCCTGACCCCGCCCTCCGCGCGGTTCGGCTTGCGGTCGAAATGCGCGACGCGGCAGTCTCGCTCGCTCGCTCATGGATGGCTCGTGGTCACGAAATCGGCTTTGGCGTCGGGATCGCCCAAGGTTACGCCACATTGGGCCGGATCGGTTTCGAGGGGCGCTTCGACTACACCGCGATCGGCACTGTAACCAATGTGGCGGCCCGGCTCTGCGCCGAGGCCAAGGACGGCCAAATCCTGGTGACCCAGCGGGTGGCAGCGGCGATCGACAAAATAGCCGAGCTGCAGCAACTCGGCGACATTGCGTTCAAGGGCCTCAGCCGCCCGATCGCAGTGCTCAACGTCAGCGGGCTGGTATCGAGCCGGTAAGGCCTGGCGTCAGCTTGTGCGTTGCCGCTCGACCTGCATGTTGGCGAGGAATGCGACCAATGGATGGACGCCCAGCTTCACCAGCGCTTGGGTGTCGAGCCCGAGCAAAGCAGTCCGCTGTGAAGGCGTCAGCCGAAAACGGCCGGCGTATGCCGCGGCGTCGGCGAGATACTCGGCGCGCCCATGTTCATCGTGCGCCAATCCGTGCAAAGCGGCCGTCAGCTCGACCAGCTCCGGCTTGATTGCGGGATAATGCGGATCGGTGGCCTCAGGCGGTGGCGTGAAAAATCCGAGCGACGCGTAATTGTGGTGCCAGCTCGGCTCCAGCGCGGCGATGTCGGGCTTGCGTTCGTCCAGCGCACCGGCGGCGGCCGCCCAGCAGCGCAATTCGACATTGCCCGCCTCGTCGAGCGCGGCTTCGTCCCAGCCGATCAGCGACTTGAGGTTGCCGGTGCGGAGCTGAGCCAGGACCGCCTCGTCCCAGGCGAGTTCCGGATGAGAATAACGCTCGGTGCCGGGGAAATGCGACATCCCGCCGCTCGCCACGACCGCTGTCCTCAATCCCATCGCGGAAACGATCCGCGCCACCGCCTGGCCAAACGCATAACAGCGCTCCATCGTCGGCTGCGGCGGCAGGTAGGCGTTGACGTAAATTGGCAGCACCGGGTCCTCGATGCCGAGATGGGTGAGCGGGATGCCGATCGCGTAATCGATCTTGGCGACGCTGGTGAAGGCCGGGTCGAAGCCCTGCCGATACAGCTGCCGGACGAGCTCCAAACCGATCTCGCTCGGAACCTTCCAGCGGAAATTCCGGCCCGCAAACCTGCCCTCGGCCGCGTCGCCGACATGGATGGTGAAAGGCGGTGCCGCTTTATGAAAGAACTGCTCGGCATGGTCGTTCGAAAAGATGATCCAGAGATCGGGCGCCAAGGCCTTCAGCCCGGCGCCGATCTCGGCCGCCGTGGCCCGCACCCGCTCCACCATATCGCGGTCCTCGGTTTCGGGCATCGTGAAGAATTGCGGGGCATGGGGCAGCATCGCCCCACCGATTACGCTCGAACTAAGGGCTCTGCCTTGCATCACCAGCTCCGATTTCGATCTTGCGCGGTTGACGTCGCGACACTCCGCGGGTCGTGGTACCGTCACCGGAAATCATATCGCCCTTTCGAGGAAACGCCCCGATGCCGCATTCTTCCGACGATCCGTCCAGCGCTCCCTCGGCGAGTGTAGAGAGCGAAACGCCGAGCGCAACCGTCGCGGACGGTGCCAATCCGGCCGGCCCGTCATTGCAAGATGGCGAAGCCCAGCAGCCGCGCCGCCGCCGCCGGCGACGCCGCGGCCGACCCCCGCCCGCGGCAGCTTCGCCACGAGCAACGATAGGGGATCAAACCACACCTGAAAGCACCGCACCGCCGGGCGATACGATTCCGGACACGAATGCTGATGCGCAGGGAGATACCGGGGGCGCCGCTCAGGCGCCAAGACCCCGGCGTCATCGCCGCCGCCGTCGCGGGCCGCCGCGCGAGATGCCGCAACAATCGCCGGTGAGCGCCGGTGACCGGGTCGACAAGAGCGGTCCCGCGGACTCGACGACGGCCACTCCGCGCGAAGATCCGACGCAGTCTCAACCTGCGCCCGGGATGGCCAGTGAACTAGCTCGCCCCCGCCGCCGGCGCCGCCGGCCAGCGCGTGGACCAGGTCTGATGGACCAGACGGAGTCCGGCGGCCAAAGCCCGAGCGGGCCCGAAGCGATTACGGAGGGGGCATCACAGTCGGAGCCCGGGACGGTGCGGAGGCCTTGGCCGGGCCGTCCCCGCAACCGGCGGCCACCCGCCCGTGCGGCACCGGACGGGGATCCGCGCCGCCATGGTGCCCGCCAGCCACGTGAACGAACTGCGAGGCCGGGTGACGCCGCTGCGCGAGGGCCGGATCGACGCGATCGGGGCTCGGACACTCGGGGCCGGCGGGACGGGCGGTCGAGCGGGCGCCCGCCGGGAAGGGGTCGGGAAGCTGCGCCGAGAAAGCCGGAGCAGAAGCTCTACGCACTCGAGTCGGTGGTCGACCGGGGTTTCGAGGATGTTACCGAAGATTCAAACGAAGGTGGCCAAGGCGATACCCGTCGCGTCCACTGGACGATTATCAAGCGCACGGTCGCCGACCAGAAGAGCGGCAAGGCAATGTCTGCGTCCTATGTGCTGCAACGAGAAGGCGTCGAGGCCGAATTCCCTAATCTCGGCGCGGCGCGCGCCGCAGTAAACAAGACGATCGTCCACCCGGAGAAGCTAACCCTTTCGAAAGCCGAGCATGTCGCTGCAAAGGGCAGCCGCTGATCCGAAATCGGACTGCGCCGGATTTACGGTTTACCCATCGAGCCTGGATGCCGGGGGGAATGGCGCCGCTCCGCGGGCGTCGGGGAACCCCGGTCCAAATTCGCGGACTTGGCGGGGCTTCGGCAGGTTTCGATACACCCAAAGAAATACCGCACCGACAAGTGTGCCGGCGACCGATTGGCCGAGCAGCCCCGAACCAAGGAACACCATCGAGGTCCAGGACACGACCGGCAGGCAAATCACCCCGATAGAAGTGGCAACCCAGAGGGCGTGAAGGCGCGTGCCAATCCGCGCCCGGTTATAAGACCAATCGGCCCAAGCCGTACTGAGGGCGCCAAGGCCCGCAGCCAGCAGCTGTATCAGAAAAATCTCCATCATATCGGTTTCTCCACGGACAATAGGCCGGGCCGGTATTGCGCGTAACGGGAGATAGGCCGCAGATTTATCATAGTTTGATTGCAAATTTGTTGACATGGAACAC
>Ga0070765_100001841_pt1 | contig 13134 bp, 16 predicted proteins | sample HubBroMetageWFT5_FD_71516 | JGI IMG/M metagenome (GOLD analysis project Ga0070765, IMG submission 71516) | Warmed and freeze-thawed soil microbial communities from the Hubbard Brook experimental Forest, New Hampshire - Hubbard Brook CCASE Soil... | ecosystem: Environmental > Terrestrial > Soil... | reverse complement strand
CATCTTCAAACATTCTGTGGTCGAGGACCCAACGTGGGCCGCAGAGTTCGTTGTGTCGGTCATGGAGAAGCCGAAGACATACCGTGTGAAAACGGAAGAGATGAAGCGGTGGTTGGCGCGGAACGGGCGCAGTCCACGGGAGTTGATGGAGAAGAAAAGGTTGAAGGAAATGCTGGACGCAGATCGCCACCCTGATCGATGGTAGTCGGGGCGCGGACGTGCGGGACGCCTACCCGAAGCGGAGAAGTTGCAGATGCAGATTAACAGCCGGGACAAGGTCTCGTTCTCGTGGCAGCAAGCCGAAAAGATTGCCGAGCATATCGGCAAGCTCGAAGGTTTGGGCGACGCGAGAAGAGGCCAATACTCGACGTTGATTCTTCTAGCAGCCGGTTCGGGCTTGCGCACCGGAGAGTTGTTAGCGCTCCGGGTCCGCGATGTGGACTTCAAGGCAAAGACGGTTCAAGTGAAGTTTTCTTCGGACCGACGGAATGGCGGGAAGATTGGGCCGTGTAAGAACGTCACGGCTTATCGGACTGTCCACCTCGGGGATTCGGAGGGAACGAAGGCATTAGCAGCGGTCAAACGATATCTCAAACGATATCCGGCTGACCCTGACAGCCTTCTCTTTCGCTCGAAACGTCAAGGACCGCTCTTAGAGACCACATTTCTCAATCAGGGGCTGTATCCGGCTCTCAGGGCTCTAAAGCTGCCCCAAGCGGGGCTGCACGCCTTCCGTAGAGGCTGCAACCGCCGTTGGGAGCTAGCTGGGATAGTGCCCGCGGTCATCCGTCAGCAAATGGGTCACACCAGTGCTGCGATGACGAGGCTTTATTCCGGCTCGATTCCAATCGAACAAGTTAAAGCCGCGTTTTCCAAGAGGAAATCAGTTGAATTGGAAAATATGGAAAATGAAGTTGCTGCTTAAAAGGCTGTAACTGATTGATTTGAATGGAGCGGCCTATGAGAATCGAACTCACGCCTGAACCTTGGCAAGGTTCCGTACTACCATTATACTAAGGCCGCTCGGACTTTTTCTTTTATAGCACGGCTAGCGTACAAACTTCAATTCTCGCGGAAAAACTCACCGCAAGACAAACAACAGTCTAGGAAACCTGCGTGACTCTCGCCGATTTCACTACCGGCGAACGCCGCTGCCGTTCGGCAAACCGCGTGGCCTTGTCCTTGTCGGTGTACACGCGGCCGAAGGATTCGCCATCGGCATAATTGACGGTAACGAGGTAATGATGATGTTTGCGTCTACGGTCTTTTCCGAAATCGGACTTCTCGTCGCGAACGGATTTCTTGGGGACTTTGGATGCCGTTTTACTCAAAATGTACGCCTCAGTGTTGGAAATCTCTAATGGGAAATATCGCAAGAAAAATCATGCGGCGCAAGTAATACTAACAACAATAATCATTCGTGAATTATCCCCATATGGGTGGCAGCTTAGATAACACGTCGATTTCAGCCGCCCCATCGTTGCTCGCCAGACAGAGTAGCTTCGGAACGGCATTTCTCTGGGGCGCTAGAGGCTCAAAAGTGGGAGCAAGCTCGCGCACCTCCACACAACGGAGCCTATCCCTGGTGCGAATTGCGGCATCCAATAAATAGGCTCGCAGCGTAAGTGAGATATGGTTCAGATGTGGACAGATCCGGTTCGTCAGGCCATTTTGGCGCAGCGTATTGTGCGATCCATGAAACATTTAGCGACATTTTACGTCTTATCCTATGAGCGTGGATTATGATGCTCTCGTCGGCGGAGTCAAGGACATGGAAATGATGAGTTTACACAAACTACCGCCTGTGATCGAGGATCTCCGGGACCATTCACAGGAACAATTGACGGAACTGCGGCTGCTTTTGAACGCAGGTCTGGAAGGACGTCCAGACACTCGCCGGCCCGGATTTTTCGAGCTAGATGGCGTGGACAACGTTTATTACATATTTCGTTATCCCACCGGACACAAGGTTTTGTTACTCGCTGCCTGGCAGCGAGAAGTGGATCCAGTCGCGGAAATGGTCGCCTACGCGCGGCCCGCGGCTTAATCGTTCCAGCCCAGCTCACTTAGTCCTTCTTCAAATTAAGCGCAACGGAATTGATGCAATAGCGCAGGCCTGTAGGCCCAGGCCCGTCATCGAAGACGTGTCCCAGGTGCGCGTCGCAGCGGCTGCACTTCACTTCCGTGCGTAGCATCCCGTGGGATGTATCGCGTTCTTCCTCCACCGCCTCTCCTGCCAGCGGAGCCGTGTAGCTGGGCCAACCACACCCCGAATCAAACTTTGACTCGGAACGAAACAGGGGCTGCCCGCAACAGACGCAGTTGTAGGTTCCGGGTGTTTTGGTGGATTCATACTCGCCGGTGAAAGGGGGTTCAGTACCCTTCTGGCGGGTCACATGGTATTGATTCGGCGTGAGTTCCTTCCGCCATTCGGTATCGTTTTTCTGCACTTTCTCGGTCACAGTAACCTCCTTGGCGCGGCTCTGCTACATCGTGTTCGTCAAGTATCAGATTCAGCGCAACTCCTTGACGTTTCATGAATTTGGCCGCAATGATGGAAGTGCCCAGTTCGTCCCCAGGGTACTAGCATGGCAGAAACGACGACCACTAAATACGCTGAACTACGCCGTAACCGTCGCGCCAAGATCGCAAAACCTCTGCGCGTTCGTCCGTCCGAACCGCGGGACGAGCACTTCGAGGACCTGCCGGTAAGCGTCAATGCCTCCAAAGAAGGCATCTACTTCCATACTCGCCGTTCGAATTATTACAAAGGCATGCGCGTTTTTGTCACCTTCCCGTTTACCTCGGTCCACGACCCCATGAATTGCGAGTACGTGGCGGAAGTTGTGCGGGTCGAGACGTTGCCAAATGGAAAGTTCGGCGTGGCTCTGCACCTTAAAATGACCATGAATTACAGTGCCGGCGCCCCTCCAGGCAAAATTACCCGGACCTAAGAATTTTGGCCGCCCCTCCCCCACGACTTACCTCTATTAGAACGTTCGGATTGACACCTGCCTCGGCCCTCGTGTACTTTCGTTTCGTGAAGATTCATCGGGCGCATCGGCACCATTCCCATCACGGCTTCCTGCCGCGCCCGTCCTGGTCTGAATAGAGCCTTTCCCGTAAAGAGCACTTATCAGCCCGCCGGCGCGAAATCGCCAGGCGGGATTTTTGTTTTTAGGAGGCAATGGTGGAAGGAACGCAGGAACAATTGGCATTCGAAAAGATGGGTGGATTGATTCCCGCCGTGATTCAGGATCATGGTAATGGAGACGTGCTGATGATGGGATTCGTGAATGCGGAATCCCTGGCGGCCACTCAAAAAACGGGCGAGGTTCACTTTTTCAGCCGCTCGCGAAACAAGCTTTGGAAAAAAGGGGAGACCAGCGGGCACGTCCTGCGCGTGCGGGAGATTCGTGTGGATTGTGACGCGGATGCGCTGCTGATCCGTGTGGATGCGGTGGGCCCCGGCGTTTGTCACGAGGGTTATCGAAGCTGCTTCTTTCGGACGCTCGAGAGCGATGGCAAGCTCGCCGTGGTGGACAAGAAGGTATTTGAAGCCGAATCGGTTTACGGAAAGAAGGAATCCCAGTGAGTTTACTGAAATTCGGCATTCCCAAAGGCAGTTTGCAGGATGCCACGATCGACTTGCTGGCGCGCGCGGGATGGAAAGTGACGATTTCTTCGCGCAGCTACGTGCCTACCATTGACGATCCGGAGATGGACTGCTTGCTGGTCCGCGCGCAGGAAATGGCGCGCTACGTCGAGAGTGGAGCGCTCGAGGCAGGAATTACCGGGCATGACTGGGTGGAGGAGACGCAGGCGGACGTGATCGAACTAGCCGAGCTTATATACGCGAAGCAGCGGCTGGCTCGCGTGAAGTGGGTGTTGGCAGTGCCCGAGGATTCGCCGATCGCCTCGCCGAAAGATCTGGAGGGAAAAGTGATCGCCACCGAGGTGGTGGGCATCACGGAAAAATATCTGGCGCGGCATGGGGTCAAGGCGCGCGTGGAGTTTTCGTGGGGCGCTACGGAGGTGAAAGTGCCGCAGCTTGCGGATGCGATTGTGGAAGTGACGGAGACGGGCTCTTCGCTTCGCGCCAATCGTTTGCGGGTGCTGGATACCGTGCTGGAATCGTCGACGGTGTTCATTATGAATCGCAAAGCCGCAGAGAATCCGGCAAAGCGGGAAAAGGCGGAGAACCTGGTGCTGATGCTGCAGGGCGCGATTGCCGCAGCCACGCGAGTCGGATTGATGCTGAACGTGCGCCGCGAGCATCTGGAAAATGTGTTGGCCGTGTTGCCGGCGCTAAAGAACCCGACAATTTCGCCATTGAGCGATGGAGAGTGGGTGGCCGTGAACACCATTATTGAAGAAGCGGTGGTGCGGCAGATTTTGCCGCGTCTGAAGGCAGCCAAAGCGCAGGGAATCGTCGAATATCCGCTGAACAAGATGGTCCTGTGATGAGAATACTGACCCTTAGCAAAGAAACCGAAGCTCGGGTTTTTCGCGCTAGAGAGAGCGAGGATCGCGCCGCGCTCGAGGCCGCGAACAAAATTGTTGGCGACGTCCGACGGCGGGGCGACCGCGCGCTGTTCCAGTGGGCCAAGCGGTTGGATGGCGTGGATTTGGCGCGGCAGGGTTTATGGATTTCTCGCGTTGAGTTCGCGGCGGCCAGGAAGCGGGTGAGTCGCGAATTCATGCGAGCGGTTGAACACGCAGCAAGCAATGTGTGCCGGGTTGCCGAACGCCAATTGCCGCGGGAATGGTCGCTGCGGGTAGAGCCGGGAGTGAATGTGCGGCAAATCGTGCGGCCGCTGGAGGCCATTGGTTGTTACATCCCCGGCGGGCGATTTGCGCTGGTCTCGACGTTGATTATGACCGTAGTTCCCGCGCGCGTGGCCGGTGTTGCGCGGATAACCGCGGTTTGCCCTCGACCAAATGATGAGTTGTTGGCGACCGCAGAGCTTTTGGGAATTACGCGACTAGCCCGTATTGGCGGAGCGCAAGCGATCGCTGCCATGGCGTACGGCACGGAGCAGATTGCGCGCGTGGAAAAAATATTTGGCCCGGGCAATCGTTACGTCACCGCTGCCAAACAATTGGTAAGTTCAGACTGCGCCATCGATTTGCCCGCGGGCCCGACAGAGGCAGTGGTGCTTGCCGATAGCGGAATTCCGGATTGGATCGCTGCAGATCTACTCGCCCAGGCCGAGCACGCGCCCGATGCCGGTAGTTTTCTGGTGACGACATCGCGGAAATTTGCGCAGCGCGTGCGACAGGCAGTGATGCAGCAACTGAGTGCACTGCCCAAGGATAATCCCGCGCAGCATTCGATTCGCAAGGCGGGCGCGATCATCGTCGCTAAATCGACGGAGAGCGCATGTGAATTCGTAAACCGGCTGGCGCCGGAGCATCTGAGCTTGCCGGCCGACAGCGAGAAATTGCTGAAGCGGATCCGTTCGGCAGGTACGGTATTTCTTGGCCCGCTGAGTGCCCAGCCCTTTGGCGATTACGCCAGCGGCAGCAATCACGTGCTTCCTACCGGTGGATGGGCGCGTCGTCGCGGCGGGCTTTCCGCCGCGGATTTTGTGAAATGCATCAGTGTCCAGACCATCGAGTGCGAGGGCTATCGCCGCTTGGCCGCGGATGTACAGCGTCTTGCTGGCGCGGAAGGTTTAAAGGCGCATGCAAACGCCGTTGAGGTGCGCCGGTGAACGCACGGCTCCCGGTTCGCAAGGCAATCCTGGAACGCAAAACGTATGACGCCCCCGCCGAAGGCCGCGCAGGGAAAATTCGTCTGGATTTCAACGAGAACACCACCGGCTGCAGCATCGCGGCAAAAAAGGCGATTGCGCGGATCACGCCGGAAGAGTTTGCAATGTATCCCGAATATGAAATTCCGACTGGCAAGTTGGCTGGTTACTTCGGAGTCCGGCGGGACGAAATTGGTCTTACCAATGGCGGTGATGAAGCGTTGCGCGTTTTCTTCGACACCTTCGTGGAACAGGGCAGTCACATTCTGATTTGCGAACCGACTTTTCCGATGTATCGCTTTTATGCGGAAATTGCCGGAGCGCGAATCGAGGCATTGCGTTACAGCAAGGAGATGGAATTTCCACTGGAGGCCGCGCTGGCCGCGCTCCGAAGGCGGCCGCGCTTGTTTTTTCTGGCCAATCCGAACAATCCGACGGGCACGCTCGTTCCGCCCGATGCGATTCGCAAGATTCTTCGAACTGCTACGCATACCGCAGTGGTGCTGGACGAAGCGTATGCCGATTTTTCGGGCTTGACCTGTGTGCCGTGGATCCGCCGCTACACGAACCTGTTCATCGCCAAGACTTTTTCGAAAGCCGCGGGCCTCGCTGGGTTGCGGTTAGGAGCCGTAATTGGTCAACGCGATTCGCTGGCTCTGGTGCGGCGCGCACTACCTCCGTTCCCCGTGAATACCGCCGCCCTTGTAGCCGCGCTCGCCGCCGTGAAAGAGCGAAAGACCATCCGCCGCTACATTCGTGACGTGAAGGTCTTGCGCGAGTGGTTCGCGAAGGAATTGCGCAAACGAGACGTCCGGGTCTTCCCTCCGGCTGGAAATTTTCTCTTGGCCGACTTCGGTCACGCCGGTCCAAATGTTTTCCGCAAGCTATTGCGCGATGGGATTCTTGTGCGGGAACGGAGCAAAGATCTCGGTCCGGGCTTCGCTCGCATCACCATCGGCACACGCGCGGAACTAAAAGAGTTACTGAAATCCTTCGACGAGGTGCGCTGAGAACCTATGCCCCGAACCGCAAAACTGCAACGCAACACTAAAGAAACGCAAATTCGACTACGGCTGAATCTCGATGGCCGCGGCAAGTCTGGTATTCACACCGGCATTCGTTTCTTCGATCACATGCTGGATCTAGTCGCGCGTCACGGCGGTTTCGATCTGCAAATCACCGCGAAGGGCGATCTCGATGTCGATCAACACCACACCGTAGAGGATGTGGGCATCGCGCTTGGTGAAGCAGTGACGGCTGCGCTCGGAAACAAGAAAGGCATTCTGCGAGCCGGATATTTCTTGATGCCCATGGACGAAACGCTGGCTGCAGCCGCTGTGGATCTCGGTGGGCGGCCATTCTGCGTCGTCAAAGCGCGATTTTCCGCGCCGTGTGTCGGCGATTTCCAAACCGAGCTAACCGAGGACTTTTTCCAGGGCTTCGCGCAAGCCGCACGCGCGAACGTACATCTGCGCGTCGTTTACGGACGTTCATCGCACCATCAGGTGGAAGCACTATTTAAGGCGTTTGCGCGGGCATTGCGCTTCGCGGTGGCGCGCGACAAACGGTTGCGCGGAGTGTTGCCCAGCACCAAGGAGCTTTTGTGAACGTTACCGTGCTGGACTATGGAGCGGGCAATGTAACCTCCGTTGAGCGCGCATTGAGACGCCTCGGCGCAACAGCGGTGAGGACAAATCGTCCAGAAGAAATCGCCAACGCTGATCGCATCATTCTCCCCGGCGTCGGCCATTACGCCGCTTTAATAAATGCTTTGGACGGGCAAGGCTTGCGGCAGCCGCTGCTCGCCGCCATCTCACGCGGAGCAAAATTTCTCGGAATCTGCCTGGGCTTGCAAGCGCTGTACGCGACGAGCGAAGAAGCTCCGCAACTCACCGGGTTAGGCTTGCTGCCAGGCAGCGTTTCGCAGTTGCCGGACGCGGTTAAATTGCCGCATATGGGTTGGAATCAACTGAAGCAACCGCGGCATTCCCGTCTACTGGAAGGCATCTCCCCGGACGATTATTTCTACTTTGCTCATTCGTACGCGGCTCCTTCGTCCGGAACGGAAGAGGCTGCGCTGTGCGCTTACGGCCGCGAATTCGTGGCCGTGCTGGAACAAAACAATATCTTCGCAGTGCAATTCCATCCCGAGAAGAGCGGCGCGCCGGGGGCGAAAATCCTTGAAAACTTCTTGAGGGTCGCGTGAGCCTCGCTCACCGGATCATTCCCTGCCTGGACACGGACGGCGCACGCGTGGTGAAAGGCGTGCATTTCGAAGGCTTGCGCGACGCGGGCGATCCGGTCGAGCTTGCCGCTCGCTACAACGCCGAGGGCGCCGATGAATTGGTGGTGTTGGACATTGCCGCTTCGCGCGACAATCGTCCCACGTTTCTCCAGACCATCTCGCGCGTTGCGGAAACTCTTTCCATCCCGTTGGCGGCTGGTGGAGGAATCCGTTCACTAGAAGATGCGCGGGCGGTGATTCGTGCCGGAGCAGACAAAATTACCATCAACACCTCAGCCGTGGAACACCCTGAACTGATCGGCGAACTTTCGCGCGAATTTGGCGCCCAGGCGGTCGTGCTGGCGGTCGACGCAAAGCGCCACGATTCCCGATGGCTCGTTCATGTTCGCGGAGGACGCGAAGCGACTCAGCTGGAAGCAATCACATGGGCCCGGCGCGGCGTGGAATTGGGTGCGGGCGAGATTCTGCTGACCTCAATGGATCGCGACGGCACGCAATCGGGTTTTGATGTGGAGTTGACAGCCGCGATCAGCTCCGCCGTCACCGTGCCAGTGATTGCTTCCGGTGGGGCGAAAGTTCCCACGCATTTTCTGGAGGTTTTCACTACAGGCGCTGCAGACGCCGCGCTCGCCGCATCTATTTTTCACGACCGCGTGCAGTCTATTCGCGCCCTGAAAGAATTCTTGCGGCAGAGTGGCGTCACAGTGAGGCTCCCGTGCTGATTCCGTGCATCGATCTGCAAAGTGGGCAGGCCGTGCAGCTTGTTCACGGCCGCAAGCGAGAGCTCGCGGTAAAGGATGTTCTAGGCCTGCTGGAGCGCTTTCGCGGGTACGAATGGCTTCACGTGATCGATCTTGATGCAGCGATGCGCAAGGGCGACAACAACGCTCTTATCCGCGAGCTTTGCGTGAGGGCGCGCCGCGACTACGGAATGAAGGTGCGCGTGGGCGGCGGGATTCGTTCCGTGCGCCGCGCGAAAACACTGACAAAGCTTGGCGTTACGCAAATCATTATTGGCAGCTCCGCGTTCCGAAATGCACGGCCTAACACCGCTTTTCTGCGCCGCCTCGAAGACGCCATTGGCCGAAAGCGCATCGTGGTGGCGTTGGACACGGCAAAAGGCCGCGTGGTCACGCATGGTTGGCGCAAATCGCTGGACGTTTCTCCTCGGGAAATCGCTACCGCGTTCGAGCCATACTGCGGAGGTTTTCTGGGCACCGATGTAGACCGCGAAGGCACCATGAGCGGAGTGAATCTGGCGTGGTTCCGTGAATTGCGACGTGCCACGAAACTTCCCATCATCGCTGCGGGGGGAATTTCCTCAAAACGCGAAATTCGTGCGCTGGAAAAACTTGGGATGGACGCGGCCGTGGGGATGGCGCTGTATAAGAACCGCGTACGCTAGGGATCGTTAAGGCAGCCCACTCGCGCTTCCCGTCGAACCCGGTGTGCAGTAGGATATTTCCACATGCGCAGCCTTCCTCGTTTGCTCCTTCTGGTCTTTTTCGCGTCCTCGTTTGCCGCAGTTCAAGCGGCGCAAACAGGCGGGCCGCAACTTCCCTTTCAACTGAAGCAGATTGCTCCAAAAGTGTGGGCGGCCATTGACAACGCCAAAGGCGATGCCGGCGCAAACGCCGGATTCGTAGTAGGCGACGATGGAGTCGCGGTGATCGATTCCTTCGAAAACGAAGGGGCCGCGAAAGCCATGCTTGCGGAGATTCGCCGCATAACGCCTTTGCCGGTCAAGTTTGTCATCAACACGCATTATCATCTCGACCATGTGGCAGGAAACGCGGTGTTCGCCAAAGAGGATGCCGCAATCGTTGGGCATCAGAGCATTCGCGCGTGGATTCACACCGAAAATCTGAAATTCTTCGGCGATAAAATCACGCCGGCGCAAAAGTCGCTGGTCGAACACCTGCTGGCTCCGGAGGTGGTCTACGATTCGGGTGTCACCTTGTATTTAGGATCGCGAAGAATCGACGTGCTCCATTTTGAAGGCCACACCGGCGGCGATTCCGTGGTGAATATTCCCGACGTCGGCGTGGTTTTCTGCGGCGATCTTTTCTGGCGAAAGACGCTGCCGAATCTGATCGACGCCACCACCAGCGCATGGATCTCCACGCTGGATGATCTTCCCAATTTGCCGGCTAACGTGACCCCAGGAAAGTCTGCTTATAGCGCTGCAATTTTTGTCCCGGGCCACGGGGATGTCGGCAACGCGAGCGATGTGAAGGATTTCCAGGCGTATCTCATTCATCTGAGAACGCTGGTGCAGCCACCAGTACAGGCCGGCAAGAAAGGCGACGAACTGGTCGCCGCGGTTATGCCCGAGCTTTCGAAAACTTACGGCAGCTGGGATTTTTTCAAGGACTTTTCCCGTTCGAATATTCTGGATATGGGCGCGGAGCTTCAAGGCGACAAGCGCGTTCCACCCCGCACCCAAAAGTGAGTGTTCAAAGTAAGTGTTCAAAGTAAAGAGAGGCACCATGCTGGTTACATTTCGTCCCTGCGGGCCAAAAGATCACGCGGCGTTGCTGAAATTCGTGATTGCGTACTATCGTTTTGACAAAATTCCCTTCAACCGGAACTCCCTGAACAAGGGTCTCGACGCGATGCTGCGCAACCCTTCGCAAGGGCAATCGTGGCTAATGGAAAGCCACAAAACCCCGGTGGGTTACGCGGTGCTCACCTACAATTTCGATTTGGAATATGGCGGTGTGGAAGGAATGCTGACGGACCTTTATGTCTTGCCACGCTTCCGGATGAAGGGAATCGGTTCGCTGGCGCTTTACGAGATTGAAGATTACTGCCGCGAGCGTGGCATCCGCACGATTGAATTACAAATCTTGAATCACAATAAATCGGCGGAGAAGTTCTACAAAAACGCGGGCTTCCACACGCTTGCGCGCAAAGTGATGATTCTGGACGTGCGGCCCGCAGCGGTGGCCAAGGCGCATCGCGCTAGCGCAAGTAAGCGTCGGTAATGTACTGCTGCACCATGCGTTGGGTGTTGAAGAACGAACCGTTGATGGCGATGGCGTGCTGCATCACGGAAAGATAGCGATTCCGTTCTTCGTAATACATTGGCAGGATCACGCTCTCCAGTTTGGAGTACATGCTCTCCGCATCTTCCGCGTGATTCACCAGCGTGTCCGGGCCGGGATCCGTCTGGTGCGCTTCGCCCATGGACCATCCGGTGACACCTTCGATATGTCCTTCCACCCACCAGCCATCCAGAATGCTCAGGCTAGGCACGCCATTCAGCGCCGCCTTCATGCCGCTGGTGCCGGAAGCTTCCAGGGGATATTGCGGGGTGTTCAGCCATAGATCAACGCCGGCAGTAATTTTGCCGCCCAGATCCATGTTGTAGTCGTCCAGAAAAACGATCGTCACCGCTTTTTTCAAAGCTTTTTTCGCTTTGAAGATGCGCTTGATGATTTCCTTGCCGCCGACATCGCGCGGGTGCGCTTTCCCGGCGTAAACGATCTGGAAAGGACCGACATTCTTGGCGATATGACGGAGACGATCGAGGTCACTCAGAATCAAATCTGCGCGTTTGTAGCCGGTGGCGCGCCGCGCGAAGCCAATTGTGAAAGCCTCCGGATCGAGCTTGAGTCCGGTTTTCTTGCGCACCGTTTCCAGCAAGTCATGCTTCGCCAGTAAATGTGCGGTCCACACTTCTTCCGGCGGCAAACCGAGTGCGCCGCGCAAACTGTAGTTGTCTTCCCGCCATGAAGAAATGTAGCGATCGAAAAGATCGCGGAAGGACGGCGAAGTCCAGGTCGCCGCGTGCACGCCGTTAGTGATCGCTTCGATCGGAATGTTGGGGAACATCTTACGCGATACTTTTCCGTGCAGCTGCGCCACGCCGTTCACGTAATTGCTCAGGCTCAGGGCCAGATAGGTCATGTTCACCGACGCACCGCGCCGCGCCGCTTCCTGCAGGTCCGGATAAGACTGTTCGACCTGCATGACGGCTTTCATCAGGTCGGCGGACGACGCGTCGTCGGCCTCAAAGAAGCGCACCTGGTCCGGAAACAGGCGAGTGAGGTATTCCACCGGAAATTTATCGTGTCCAGCTGGCACTGGCGTATGTGTGGTGAACACGCACCGATTGCGCACCTTTTCGATGTCTTCGCCCTTCACGGTGGTTCGGCCGGCACGTTTGGCCTCTTCATCCAGCAATTCCATGGTCAACAACGCGGCGTGCCCCTCGTTCATGTGATAACGCATGAGATCGGTGTAGCCCAGCGCGCGCAGCATCCGCACTCCGCCCACACCCAACAGAACTTCCTGCGACAATCTGTAGTAGGGATCGCCACCATACAGCGAGCCAGTCAGCTCTCGATCTTTGGGGTCGTTGCCTGGCAGGTCCGCGTCCAGAAAATAAATCGGCACGTCGTAACCACGCACGCCTTTCGCCGAATATCGCCAGGCTCGCAATTCGACGGGCCGATTTTCCAGGGTCACCTTGACGCGCGCCGATTCTTCCTTTAGAAATTTCTCAACTTTCCATTCGACGGGCTCTTCCGTCTGCATACCGTCTTCCGCTAACCGCTGGCGAAAATATCCTTTGCGGTACAGAAGCGAAACCGCAACCATGGGCAGGCGAATGTCCGCGGCAGCGCGAATCGTGTCACCTGCGAGAACACCGAGGCCGCCGCTGTAGCTGGGCATCTCGTTTTCCAGCGCAATTTCCATGGAAAAGTAGGCGACCAGCCGTTTGGTTGGCGCAGCCGTGATCGGAATCGTCAAGACATCTCCATCGGCACAATATCTGAGCCGTCACTCGTGTTCGGGCGGCGGTTTACGAGCTCTCTATTTTCGGCGAAGGCCACGCTTCCAGGCAAGCGGAGGCGAAGGATTCGTTTCCATACTCGCTTGTGGTGCGATTTTCGCTGGTTCAGGCCGGGGCGAACGTTTCTATTCTCCGATTTCTATCTCAACCGCTTCGCCGGTTGCGGAGTCCGGGCTCACCCACAGGTTTACTTTGCTTGGTTCGACTTTCCATTCGTTGTTGATGTCCCACAGCGCGAAAGCTTCCGCTCCCAGTTCGAAGCTAACTTTCTTTGTTTCTCCGGCTGCCAGTGAAACCCGCTGAAAAGCCTTTAGAGCGCGGACCGGTTCTTC
>Ga0070765_100001839_pt1 | contig 13135 bp, 35 predicted proteins | sample HubBroMetageWFT5_FD_71516 | JGI IMG/M metagenome (GOLD analysis project Ga0070765, IMG submission 71516) | Warmed and freeze-thawed soil microbial communities from the Hubbard Brook experimental Forest, New Hampshire - Hubbard Brook CCASE Soil... | ecosystem: Environmental > Terrestrial > Soil... | reverse complement strand
GGTCGTTGACCCTCGAGACCCTGACGTAACCGTCCATCAGCCTCAGCGTGCTCATGGTGCGTTGACCATACTCTCCTCAATAGCTGGGTATCCAGAACTCTCCCCTGGCAGGCAGGCATCTAAGCAGTTCCCGGTCGCCACTGCTCACGGGGCGGTGGTCTAGGTGGCGCGCAAGACACCGGTTCTCCTGCGGCGAGGACCCGTGACGAACACGGTCCAGGCACTCACTCGCTACGTCTTCAAGCAGGCCCACGGCCGGGAGATCCTTCAGGCGTCGCCCGATGGCAAGCACGACGTAACTGCCGACTTCGATGCGCTGGTCCTAGAACACCTTCTGGACCCCGACGCTCCCAGGATCTGCGAGCAGCTCGACGGAGCGGCGAAGGGGATGGACCTCGACGAGTCCGAGCGGGCCGAAATAGCCGCCTTCCGCGTCCGTCTCGTTGAGCTAATCGAACGTCACAACACGACGGGGCACGGCGCCTCCCGTGAGATGGAGCGGGCGGCATGAGACTGCGGCAGACAAAACGTCGCTGGTACGAGTTCGAGCGTAACCGGGAACTGACCCGCTTCGAGGAATGGAGCGAGCGCAACCCTCTCCCGGGATCGGAGCCGACAAGCAGACGGTCGGGGCTTGTGAACTGGAGGGCGGTGATCCGGCGCGACCCGTGTGCCTACTGCACGGCAGCGGGCGGCACCATCGACCACATCGTCCCCAAGCTGCGCCGCAGCGGTCCAAAACTGCCGCAGAAATGGCTGAACTACACCGGGGCCTGCGAGGGCTGCAACCAGCGAAAGGGCAGCCTGTCGCTTCTGTTCTTTCTGCTCGCTCGGAGGGTCGCCTGATGCGCGAGGTCACTCTCATCGGAGGCCCAGCCGACGGCATGAAGGTCGAGGTCTCAGGTGACTCGGCGCTCCTGGTTGTGGGCTTTGATGTCCCCGAGGGCTACGTCGCCCGCTACAGGCGAAAGGACAGCCGCAAACGCGACAACGAGACCTTTGTCTTTGAGTCACTGAGCAAGATCATCGCTCGGCTCCCGATGCCCTCAAACGTGGACCAGCCAGCGGCCGGTGACCGTGACGACCATGACGTCGCCCCACCTCTCCCAGCCGTCGCCACCTCCACTACGGCTGCATCTAAGGCGCTGGATAGGGCGCAGCCAAACCTTGAATCGAGGGTCGCCTGATGCGTCCCACACTCCAACAGGCCCGAGCCGTTCACCCTGGATTCATTTGGACCGTGAAGGTCGAAGGGGACCGGGCGGTCGAGTGGCGTCGCTACCTCCGGGCACGCGCGCGGTCTAACCGCAACCGCTCGCAGCCGGTCCGTCACGGCCGTCCGAGGGGACGAGCATGAGGCCCTCCCTTCAACAGCTACAGGAATGGCATGGGCTGCTCTCGCGGCTCAGTGGAGAGATTGAAGAGTCGCATGGTGAACTGCCGCGCGACACCCATCCTCCCAAACTTGAGTCACTCGTTCGCTTCGCTGCTGAGGAGGCACCGTCACGGGTGCTGATAGCCCTAGCTGAGTCTCAGGTTGAGGAGCTGCGCGCATGAGTGAAAGAGGTAAAGAGGGGTTGGCCGGTGGGAGCGCAGACGCCAGTGGGCGTGGTCCGGGCGAGGCACTCCGAGCGTTCGTTGTCGAGTCAAATCGCATCGAGGGCATCATCCGCCAGCCGACCCAGGAGGAGATCCACGCTCACATTGCGTTTGTGAGCCTTCAGCGCGTCACCCAACTGGCCCTCGAAGGGTTTGTGGATGTCGTGGCTGGCGAGCAGTTGCGCTCTCGAAAGGGAATGAACGTCCGGGTTGGCTCCCATCTTCCGATCCCCGGCGGCAGGGCGGTCCCAGCAGAACTCCGCGAGATCCTGATTGCCCTTGAGGAAATGCAGGACGGCGCGGTCGATTACTCACCCTTCGAGATCCACCGCCGCTACGAGGAGCTCCACCCCTTCATGGACGGCAACGGCCGCTCGGGGCGCGTGCTGTGGGCGTGGCACCGCAAACAAGTAGGCCGCGATCCGCTCGCTCTCGGACTCCCTCACAGCTGGTATTACGAATCACTGGAGGCCGGATGACCACTCCCCAGTTCCTCGCCGCCTGCTTCATGGGCGCACTCGGTGCACTCGCCACCTTCCTCTTGATCCTCGTCATCGCCGCCCGCTGGGCTGACCGTGAGATGGAAGAACGTCAGGCCCGTGAAGCGGTGCTGAAAGCCGAACGAGAGACAGACCCTGAGGCTATCTATTCACTTCCAGCTAGGGAGCCGGGTCATGTACGACGCTGAGCGCTACGGCGAAATCATGTTCGACCGTGAAGAGGAAGAGATCAGCGCGGAGGAGCTCGGCCTTGAGGTAACCGACCGCTACCCCGCATCCCGATGCCGTGGCTCACAGGGTGCTGCGGTGTCGGAGATTCAGAAGCGCAGACGGCCTTCACATGCGGTTAGGGAGGAGAGGTAGATGCCCAGAGGTGTCCCTCACGACCCGTCTCTACGCGAGGAGGCCCGGCGGCTCCGGCGCGAGGGAAAGCGCTACCGGGTAATCAGCGAGCAGCTTGGGGTGCCACTCGCCACCATTGCCGACTGGTGCAACGACCCCGATGGCAAGCGGAAAACCGCGCGAGTCGCTAGCTATCGGGGTATCTGCGAGGAGTGCGGCGCACCTACCGATGGCTCAGCGGGTGCAGCGAACGCACCACGGATCTGCCGTGCCTGCCTCGAATGGCCCGATGAGGCAGTTAGCGCCGCTATGCAGGACTGGGCCTCGGCCCACGGGGGAATACCTCCCACCTGCATGGATTGGAGACGCAGCGCCGCCGATCACCCGCATTCGGGGGTGTGTGCCCGGTGCCGCGGGCGCAGTACGTGGAATGAACTACTCCTACGGGCCGGCTTCGAGCTTCGCCTAGACCGGCGGCCCGAGACCCAGATTGAGATGGAAGCGCTGCTCCGTGAAGGGAGGTCCACACGAGAGGTTGCAGATCACTTCGGCTGGACACGCGGGGCCATACACGAGCGCCTCCGTACCCGAGGAATGCGTATCGGTGACCCTCGGAGCGGCGCATGACCCTTCACGGCATCCAATGGGTAGAGGACGTCCTCCGAAGGGTGCGGGACACCCCAGATCTAGTCCGTCCCCGGCTGGGTCTTTCAGAGGGAGAAGTCCCGGTCAAAGATCGTCCCCGTGAGCGCCTGCTGGTGATGGCTGCACTCGGGTTTTCACCTGACTACACAAGACGGGCCCACGACGAGAACCCTAGGAGGTTCACGTGACCGCACAGAGTAACAGGAGGGTCCCACAGCTTCGGGACACCGTGACATTGAGACTGGTGCTGCCCGCGAGCACTGAGGAGTGGGCGGAGGCAGACCTCAACGAGTACGGCTGCGAGCGGACTGACGAGGGCCTCATTATCACGGGGTGGATTGGCGGCAACTGTAACGCCGTCCGCAACGCTGCTGAGTTTCTCTCCGACCTCGCTGATGCTTTCGAGGAATGCAACGTGGACCCCATGGAACTCATTCTCATCGCCGAGAGTGAAGCATGAGCGCCACCGCCATCAACCCCGACGCCGAGCTAGCCCAAATCGCAATGCAGGGAGTAGCCCCCACCCATATCGGGGTCAACGCCCTCAGTGAGATAGAGGCCCTCCGAAACACCTGCCCCCTCGCCCCAGAGATAGCCCTCCAGGCCCTCCTGCAAATCAAGGAAACGGTAGCCCCCTCGGTTGAGCTAACAGACTCCGAGAAGACGCTTCTCTGTTTCCCCACCCGAGCCGATATCCCCCGGCACTACGAGGGGGCGCGAGATGCCTGACGCGGAGACCCACGGATGCGTTGAGGAGGCACTGCTTGCGGTCCAGGCCGAGGCACCGACGTTGCAGAAGGACGCCATCAATCCGCACTTCAAAAACAAATACGTGTCACTCGACACGCTCATGGACGCCGTGCTCCCGATCCTCAACAAGCACGGCTTGGTGTGGGTCACGATGCCCAGCCAGGATGCCGAGGGCAGGCCGGTTCTCCGCTACCGCTTGATCCACGCAGCCGGTAAGTCGCAGGCTGAACGCAACTCCATCGAAGGGTCGATGGCGCTGATGCTCACCAAGCAGGACCCGCAAGGGCAGGGCTCCGCGATCACCTATGCCCGGCGCTACTCGTTGATGGCAGTCCTCGGGCTCGTCGCCAACGAGGATGACGACGCGAAGGCGGCGACACGTGCCAACAAACGCGCACAGAAAGAGAGCGCCACTCCCCGCCGCCTCACCGACGACGAGAGGCTGAAGGTCGTCAAGGCAATCGAAGCCGCGGGCCACGACGAGGACGGTCTGGTGATGGTCCTAGGTGCGGTCGGCGCGGAGTCCACCGATGACCTCACAACCGCGCAGGCGTTCGAGATCCGCAAGCTACTCGACAAGGGGAAGGCATGAGCGTTAACCCCTCGGGCCTGTGCATGTGCGGCTGCGGCGAGGCCGCGCCGATAGCAAATCGAACCTGTCGCGGTCGTGGCCGGATCAAGGGCGAGCCGATGCGGTTCGTGCGAGGTCACAATGGCCGCAAGCCGGTCACGGGGGCGGACCCCAACCCCTTGGGCCTGTGCCAGTGTGGCTGCGGGGAGCCGACGGTCCTCAACGCAACGTCTGATGCGAGTCGGGGGTATCAAGCTGGGCACCATCGCCGTTACGTGCGGGGCCACAACGATAGACAGACCGCGCGACAAGCCGTGCTGTCGTTCGACCCAACCAAGTCCCGCTGGTACGTCTATCAGCGCAACGGGCAACGCTATGCCTGGTACCGCGTGGTGGCCTGGAATATGCTCGGCCGAGAGCTGCGGGCCGACGAGACGGTCCACCATGTGAACCTCGACTCGACGGACGATCGACCGGGGAATCTGCGCGTCATGTCGTCTGCCGAGCACACGCGCCTCCATAACGGGATTCGCTGGCACGGGGTGACGGCGTAATGACGACACAGTTGCTTGAGCGCGAGGGCTCTGAGTTCACGCACTACGAAGGCTTCTCGATCGAGTACCGGGCGGCGAGTCACCGCTACTGGCTGATCCGGGGTCAAGAGCGGTTCGCCGCCGTCAGCGTGACCAGCGCCCTGAAGGTAATCGACAAGCCTCAGCTCATTAGCTGGGCCGAGAGGGTCGGCTGCGAAGGCGCACTGCGGATGGAGCGCTCGGGGTCGCTCGTCTACCCCGACGGAGGCCACGTACCGATCACCGAAGCGATCCGCATGGTCCGCGAAACGGGCCAGGGTGCAGATGGTAAGAAGGAAGCTGGCGCCAACAGGGGCAACGCCCTCCACGATGCGCTACGCCTCTACTGCGAGCTTGGAAGCCCTCCGAAGATCGGAGACTTCGACCCCGAGGTCCGGGGCTATGTCCAGGCACTCTGCGGATGGCTCGTCCGCGACCAGCCGGAGCCCATCCTGATCGAGACGATCGTTGGCTGCCCCGAGCACGGGTTCGCCGGACGTTTCGACCTGCTCGCCACGATCGACGGACGCAAGGTGCTCGCGGACCTGAAGACCTCAGCGCGGCCCTACCTTGAGCAGCACCTACAACTCGCCGCGTACCTTCACGCTCTCGAAGAGTGCTTCCCCTCGGACGAGAGTGTCTACGCAGACGTGGCGATGCTGGTGCTCGTTGGCGAGGACGGCTCGTTCACCACCCACGAGTGCAGGGCTGAGGCAAAAGACTTCCTGAACGTTCTCGCCTGTCACCGCTCAGTCGGGCGGATTCGCAACCGACTAAAGAGCGAGGCATCCGCATGAGCGATCACCAGGCCTGGGACTTCTCCACCGCCCTCCGTGCGTCAGAGAAAGGCAAACAGGGCCAGGAGGAGGCCGAGAAGGCACGCAAGGATGCGACGGCCGAGTACGCGACGGCGGAGAAACTCTACCGCGTCGCCCTCGCCAAGCGGATTGTGGAGTTGATAGCCGAAGGGAAGCCCGCGACCGTCGCCAAGGATCTCGCCCGAGGTGACAAACACGTCTCGGACCTCGGCTACAACCGTGATGTAGCGGAGGGCATGAAGGAGATCGCGGAGCAGCGGGCGTGGAGGCACACCGCAGACCGCAAGGACATTCAGGAGTTTATCCAGTGGTCGAGGATCGTGGCGCCGTTGGGCACGCAGGCTGAGCCCCCGGTGCATGAGCGTCCGATCGGAAGCCAGAGGGCCGCGTGATGGGCGCCAGCGAACGCAACAAGGGGGCGCGCGGGGAGCAGGAGATAATCCAGTTGCTCCGTACCTACGGCTGGCCCAACGCCGAACGGACAAGTAATGGGCGCGCTCAGATCGCCCGGGGAGACTTCGCTAACGGCCCCAGGATCCACCTCGACGCAAAGAGAACCGAGGTTGCCCATGTGTGGGCATGGTGGGAGCAGGCCAACCGTGACTGCCGAGGCCGGGACCCGCTCACGCTCAACTCGGCGCCCGCCCTTCCCGTCGTGGCGTTCCGTCGCTCCCGCTCGCCGTGGCTTGCCCTTATTGAGTTTGAGGAGCTGCTTCCGCTTCTCGCATTGAAGGAGTTTGGGCTATGAGCGCGGCGTACGGCGTGAGCGACGCACCCATCGGCGCACGTGTGCGGATCGAGGCTGCGGACTTCCCGCTCCTTACCGGGGAAGTGGGTACCGTGATAGCCCACATTCCGTGTGTCATGTGCGCCGCGAGTGGGGATGGGTGTGGCGAGGCCGACGCTGTTTGTCGGCTTGATGACGGCACCGAGACGTACGTCTCGGTCTACGGGGGTCTCGATGCCTGAGACCTCACAGACGGCCAAGCAGAACGTCCTTCCCGTCCCCAGGCCCGAGCCAAGGGAGAAAGCACGGAAATCGCTCCGACGCAAAAAGCCGCTGAAATCGCTCCGACGCAAAAAGCCGCTGGTGTCGAGCGTGACTGTCAAGGCTGGCCGAGTGAGGGTTCGCCGTGTCCCCGATGAACTGCCTGCCATCTGGCACCGGGGCATCGAAGGGACCGTCTGTGTCGCCTGCAAAGAACGCCCGGCGACGGATGCTCACCACATCATCCGGGTACAGACCCTCCGCAGAGAGGCAACCGCCCGAGGCTTTGACTTTGAGACGGTCCGGTGGGACACCCGCAACCGCCTAGGTCTCTGCCGCCGTTGTCATGGCGACCATCACAGCGGCAAAGCCCGTCTCACCCACGAGCTGCTATGGCGCTACGCGCGGCGGGTGTTCACCTTTGCCGAGAATCTCGGCTTGGAGTGTGCGCTAGAGCGCGAATACGCCTCGCCCACCTTCGGTCGTGTCAAGCAACGTGAGGAGGCGGCATGAGCTCGGGTTCTCTCTCTGAACTGGAACGCGCCGATCTGATTGCGAAGTTGCGGCCCCCGAGACGAGCACTCACGGAGCGTGAGGCGTCTGCCTTCCAAGCGGCCCGACACGCAGTGTTCGAGCCGCGAGACGTGCACGGGGCCGCGGACAAGGAACTCCCGGTTTATGACGAACAGCGGATCTTCTTTCGCGCGGGGCTTGAGTTCTCCGTACAAGAGGTCGAGGGGCTACGAGAGGCACTAACAGGACTGATCAGCTGGATCGAAGGCAACGTGCCTGAATCGGACGCGTCTTTGGCGGCAGTCGAGAATGCTCGTGCCGCTCTCCAGTCCTCGGCTGGGGATCCCTCGGCTATCCCAACCTCGTACGATAGGAGCGGCCATGACCGTGACGGTGACGCCAGCCCTACTCAGCTTCGGGATGCCGTGCGGGCTGCTGGACGTGACGCTCCCGGACGGATCGGTCTGCACGGATCTGACGGTCGGGCAGCTTCGGGCGAGAGCGCTCCGGGAGGGCTGGGATCTCCAGACCCCGGAGGGCAAGCCTCTTCCGATTCCGTAGCGCACCCCCCGGCTGTCGAGTCAGGACAGGATGATTCTTTCATTCCATCATTGGCTGTCGAGCCGCCACGGGAGCCTGCCGATGACGCGGTGTGTCGATGCGGCCATACGGCGCACTGGCATGCGGCGTATGTCGGCGAGCCCGAGATGAGGGTCCCGCAGGGTGCCGGGAGATGCGATTACGTGGCTGAGTGCGGCTGTGAGCAGTTCGTCCCGGCTGAGGGCCGCGAGAGAGCACGCATGGGGGAGACCGAGTGGGCCTCTGGAGAGGGCGAGTCGTGCGCCTTCGATGCTGCAGTCGAGGCGCTCGAGCGCACTGTCCCCGAGCGTGCCGCGAGAGCCGTTGAGCGACTAAATGCGAGCGCCCAGTCCTCGGCCGAGCCGCCACGGGAGAGGATCGCCGATGCCTAGCGTTCCCGTCCCGCCGCGGCGGACCTCACGCCTGGAAATCCGTCTCGATCGCATCTCGTTCCTCAGCGGCTACATCCAGGCAGCGAGCAACGCCTTGTACGGGGATCTCAAACCGGGCAACGACGCGGCGATCAAGACCTTCGCTGAGAGGGCCTGGAAGGCGACCGGTGCGGAACGTGGCACCTCACCCGAGCGCGAGAACCTTGATCCCACCCCATCGCGTACCTCTAGTGCGGATGTCCAAGCTCTCAAGTCGCGACTTGAAGGCGAGCGTGGCACCTCGCCCGAGCAGCCGGAGGGGCGGCAAACCGTTCTTCGTCGCGTCCAAGCCAAGACGATCAGCGAGGGCCATCTGCTGATGGTGAACGACATCGTGCGGCGCGTCTTCGCTGTCCGGCCGGGCATCGACGGCAAACAGGTCAAGCTCGACATCGGGGATCGCTGGCAGCCATTCGAGGCCGAGGAGGGCGTCTGGCTTGTCATCGCTGACGATCAGCTTCCCGTTGATGAGGCAGAGCGGCTTGCCCGTGTGAAAAGTGAACGCGACCAGCTTCGAGCGCGCGCCAACAGTCATCGGCGCGAGCTAGAGCGGCTACGGGAGGCGGCGTCAGAGGCGATCGCCGTCGCCACTAGAACCGGCCGGGACGTAGACCCTGAAATCCAGATGGTCATCGCACCGCTCTGTGCCGCTCTCGCCGCTACACAAGGAGGTCAGGATGGCGATTGAGGAGTCGGCTGCGATGGACGCCGCTATGCGCGGTGTCGAGGGGCGCGCGGAGGCCGAGCGCGTCTGGGCCGCAGCCCGAGAGTTCTTCCATACACAGGCAGATGAGGAGCGACGCAGGCTCACGGAGTTTTTTCTACAGCAGCTGGACGCCGCTACACAAGGAGAGGGCGAGTGAGCACGCCGGAGCTTCAAGCGGCCAATGAAGTCACGATCAAGGGATGTGCTCTGCGAGGTGAGCGCATCGTCGTGTGTGCGATCCGCGCCCTCGTGGTTGCCGACGACCGCAAGCCGGTGCCGTATGCGCTTGAGGGCGATGTGGTTGGTCACCCCATCGAGGGCTCAGACGAGGAGTGCCCTGATGGCTTTTACCTGATCGGCCACTCGTTCAAGACATGGGTCGAGTGGGTCCACGTGCGCCGGGCATGGCCTGCGCAGATCGCGCCCGATCCGTGCCCCGTTTGCTCGTCGGTAGGGGCCGATGGCTCACCCGAGCACTCCACGGGAGACGAGCGATGAGCGACCGAACCGTTGAAGTGACCGAGCAGGCTAGGGAGTTGATCGAGGCTGAGGGCAAGCGGCTCGTGATCAGCGTTGACGGGAACGGCTTGCGATTCGACTTGGTTGACGACCTGATGGGCGCGCTGAAGAAAAGCCTCGCCGGGCGCTCCACTACCGAGAGGAGCAGCGGCAATGGACGATGCTGAGCAGGCAGCACGCGATCTAGCGCAATCGCTGAGGGTGTGCGCGAAGGAGGGCGACGACCTCGCCGAAATCGAGCTAGAGGGCCAACTCGCTCAGTACCCGTGGCTGGCTACGGACGCTGACCGCGAGACGTTTGCGTGGTTGGCCGAGCACCCCACTGAGGGAGAGGGATGCTGAGCGGCTTGGACACGAAGATCGTCGCGGTCTGCGTCGAGGGATGCGAGGTGCTGTGCCTGTCGTGTGCGGCGAAGCGTCTAGGTGAACCACGAGCGGCACGGGTTATCGCTGGCCTCGAGCGCTCCGATGCGTGGGGTGCTCCTTCCGTTGAATGCCAGTTCTCGATCGACGAGCACGCGACGCAGAGCGGCTACGAATGCCAGTGCGCCGAGAGCGAAGGTCACACCCCCAAGCCAATGGGCGAGTTCTGCGAGCGGTGCGCCGAGGAGCTATGTCACGACTGCGGCAAGCGCCTCGACAAATGGCAGCTTGCCGCTGCGTCTAGTGAGGGAGGCGAGAAGTGAGCCGGTTTCGTATCGAAAGGAATGCGAATGTGCGCTGCTTGTCCTGCGGTGCTATTGCGCCCTCGGGGGACGAGCGGCTTGTGTGGCTAGGTTGGCACGAGTCACTGCTACATCGCGTGTTCTGGTGGCTGAAACGCTCAACCGTGGGAGGGGAGCGATGAGAGCCTGGCTGAACAAGCCGTGGAACCCCGTGTCGCTGCTGATCGGTCTCGTTGCCGCGGGGTTTTGGGTTGTCGTGGAAAGGCTCGGCTGGAAGTGGAGGGGTACGGATGGTTGAGCGCTCTCCATTTGCTGTGCGACTACTGGTTGGCGTCGCCGTCCTGTTCGTTCTGGTGCTATCTGGGTGCGACTCTGGGGATCAGCTGGTCGCCGACTGTGGTCCTCGCGGTGTGCAGTCTTTCCGTGTGGTCCAGGGGGTCTCCTTCACGGTCTGTAACGACGGGGCGGTGTTCCGTGGCTGAGCGTGCCCCACTCACCCAACGACCCGCAGATTCGATCGAGGCCGAGACCGCCGCCTGGGATGCCGTCAAACCTGTGCCAGCGCGCTCGGCCCATCAGCTGGGGTTTCTCGCTGGCGTTGAGTGGGCCGAAGACCACGGGGACGCCTCAATGGTCCGCTGGTTCAACGAGGCCCATAGCGAGGCTTTGGCGTCCATCGAGGACAAGGACGGGAGCGTCTGCGACTGCTGCGGAGAGAGCCCGGCCACCCACTGTGACCGTGACGGCGTACCTCTCTGTGACGGCTGTGAGGACGCGCTTGTTGACTCCATAATCGCAGAGGACAGTGAGGGGTGATGGAGCAAAGCGCTGTTGACCGAGAGGCCGCCCGGGAGGAAGGGATCGAGTTGCTGCGGGGGGCTGAGAAGGCGCTCGCGCGCGCCTCGGCGGCGCTGAAAGACGTCCACCTAAAGGAGCAGTGGTACGAGTGCAATCGGTACTACCACGGCGTCCACAAGCTGATCGAGCGCCTCCAATGAGCAACCCCTTCCTCGATGCCCTCTCACCCAACGACATGGACGGCATTAGCGTTCTAGAACAGGACCGTGACGACGCAGGACCAGGGTTGTCGAAATCCGATCTCGAGCTAGCCACCCGTCTACGTCATCTAGACGGGTTCTTCAGACGAGCACGAGCTAACGGCTATCGGGTTGCATTGGCTGGATTTTCTACGAGAGGAGGCTGCGTGAAGACAATCGAGGGTCCCGACCAGTACTGGAGCACCGAGGTTCCACCGTCGCGAGGCCAGTGGAAAGACATCGCCCGGGTGGCCCTTGAGCTTCTGGGGATACCAGAGCCGGAGAGCCGCCTGGACGCCACCATAGCGATGGTGCGGCTGCGTGCTGCCGTGACTGAGCAGTCTCCAGGGGGGGTCCCAGAGGCATGGTGAGTCGGCTCAACATACCGGCCGCTCGGCGCGCTCTAACGCTCGCTCCCGAGGCGGCCCTCTCCCTTGTTGAAGAGGAAGCTCTCGCTCTCAACGAACGCCGCGAGAGACGGCAGGTTAAGGGCGTCGGCTCCGCTCGCCCCCGATGCCAGTCGTGTCAGAAGTTCATGAAGTCCGACGCTCGCCCGTGTAGCTCCTGTGGATACATGAAGGACGTCGGGTGGGCCGCATGAGCCCCATACAACCCAAGGGGCGCCAGCAGGTCGTCTTCACGCCCGAGCAGCTACCTCGGGACGCGCATGGTATGCCCTGCGATCATAGTCGCGGGCAATGGCAGGGTGGTCACTTCTTCGCCCACTCGATCTACTCAATATCGAAAGTGGAGACACGAACGTCTCCTCCCACCCCAGATACGGATGTCGTTCAGCAGCAGACGACCACGTAGATGGCTCAGTACTACCGCGTGTCCCCGAACTTCTGGAAGGGTCGACGCTCATGGTCTGACCGGGAGAAGCTCCTAGCGCAGTATCTCCTCTCATGCCCGCACCGGAACCTCGAGGGGCTCTACTGGCTCCCGCTTGCGTACGTAGAGGCTGATCTGGCGTGGGCTCCAAAGGTAGTGAGATCGTGTCTTCAGACCATCTCCACCGATGGGTTCGCTGCGTATGACGATGACGCGGAGGTGCTCTTTCTCTGCAAGGCACTGTCGTTTCAGGCACCGAGCAGTGCGAAGCAGCTGCAAGGTGCGATCAGCAACCTTGAGCGTGTCCCGAAGACCGCGCTGTGGGATCGGTTCCTAAAGGCATGCGACGAATGGGCGCCGGAGCTAGCGGAGAAGATTCGTAACTCATCCCAATCCCATCCGAATCTCATTCCAGTCCGATCCGAGACGCATTCGGATATCGCGCGCACGCGCATCTCCAACTCCAACTCTAGTTCTAACTCCAATCCCCCCAGCCCCCCAAACGGGGGGCGACAAAGAGAACGGGATCGGTTTGAGCAGGAACTGACTGACTGGGTGACCCTCGAGTTCCCCGAGCTGAACACGAAGGCAGCACTGGGCTACACCCGCTCCGCTCTCGCTGAAGGCAGGACCGATCGCGAGTCGGTGCGCGAGTTCGTCTTGCGGTGGAGCGGCTCGGAGGTTGTGGCATGAGGCTTGAGCTGGTGTATCCCAACAACGAGGAGGCGAAGTGAACACGACAGTCATCACCGAGAAAGACGTGAAGGACGGCCGCTACATCGGGGCGAGCGCGAAGTTCGACGGGCATGTGACGATCAAGGCCGGGCTGGGCATCGTTAGCTTTGCCACCTCCGTTATCGCCGAGGGTCGGATTCTCGCCGAGGCCGGGTCGGGCATCGAGGCCGGGTCGGGCATCGAGGCCGGGCAGGGCATCGAGGCCGGGTGGGGCATCGAGGCCGGGTCGGGCATCAAGGCCGGGTCGGGCATCAAGGCCGGGTCGGGCATCAAGGCCGGGTGGGGCATCGAGGCCGGGCAGGGCATCGAGGCCGGGCAGGGCATCGAGGCCGGG
>Ga0070765_100001838_pt1 | contig 13136 bp, 12 predicted proteins | sample HubBroMetageWFT5_FD_71516 | JGI IMG/M metagenome (GOLD analysis project Ga0070765, IMG submission 71516) | Warmed and freeze-thawed soil microbial communities from the Hubbard Brook experimental Forest, New Hampshire - Hubbard Brook CCASE Soil... | ecosystem: Environmental > Terrestrial > Soil... | reverse complement strand
TTCCGCGTCGCACGCCTGGAGCGGCCAGCTGCGTTAATATATAAATGGCTCGATATATTAAATGCCTCGATATAGCGGAGTTGAGCTCCATTGCCTCCGCGGTCGGCCAAGGTTTTGGGCGGCCATGCCAATGAGCATGGGATCAGCGCAAACACCCGGTTCGAGGTCTGCATGCGCAATCCGCGTGATCTTGCGGCCGGCCTTGACCGCCTCGTCGCGCCAACGATGCAACAGGCCATAGGGTGCCCGTGACTTGAAAGGTCCTCAACTCGGTCGGAGGAAACGGCGAGTTCCGACGTGCATCAGGGGGGGGCAACAATCGATGTCAACTCGCCGATGCTCGTCGGCTTGGGGAGATTTGTGACACTCCTCGCATCTCTGTCGGTGCCGGTCTTTACCTGCCATCTCTCGGTTCCGCACCCAAATGCGGCAGAAGCTGACACCAGCAGCACGGCGGCTCCCAAAATCGCTCGACACATCATTATTCCCCGGTCCGGTTATTTCCGCGAGCCCGACGGCGCAACTGGGAAGCCAAATTATTCGGGCAGCATCGGCGCGCCGAGGTCTGAGGTCCCGGCGGCGCCGCTTCTGATTATCCTTTTGCCGTTGGTGCGGCTCGGCCGGCGGGTGGGGTAATCGGTAGCCGATGGGACTGGAAGCCCCGCTACTAGCAAGTGCCTCTCACGCGACCACCGGGGGTTGTAGGGCGCGCGCCGCACCCACCCACGCTGGGTGTTGATTTCGTCAGCAGCCGTCAGCGCACCGGCTCATGGGAACTAAACGAGGCAACGCAGCGATTGCGCGTCGGGTCTCTGATCGGCCCCTATTCCCTTTCGCATCCGGTAGGCGCGAAAGCTACCGCTGATGCGCTGCCCGACAAGGACCGACAGGCCTTGCCGCGCGTCACGCCTGCGTACGCAAGCTAACCTGTTTGCCGCGCAACCGAAAGAACGCGGAAGGCGCGCGCACGATTCGTAGGAGGATCGAGTGGAGAATGGAACTCGCCTTTTGCGCGTGCGTTATCCGGATAACCGCCCACAGATAGGCGAACATCAGCGCCGCAGGGACGAGCGCGCCGAAGGTGTAAACCGGCTTCCGGCCGTCGTGCTCTCGAAATCCAGCAAGGCATGATCGAAATGCTACCGGAGAGCACGAAATAACGCTGCTCTACAGAGATTGTTTGGGTTTGAACAGCAGCTGAGAAAGGACTCTGATGGTTAAGCGCTTCGCCGGCCGATGCTTTTGTGGAGCAGTTCCGTTTTGAATTCAACCAACCCCAGCGGCGACACGCGCCTGCTGGTGTAGAGATTGCCAGTACCTTCCCTCGGGCAACGCGTCGATCAACCTGATCTTCCGGACAAGAGCTTCTCGAACCGCAGAGTGTTTGTAAAAATGAGCCCCCGCGGTCTTCGGGCGGGCATGCCGCTTCCGGCCAGCGCACGGCGGTACGACTGCCTTATTGCACATGGGAGACGCAATCCGGCAGACATCCTTGGCTCGCGATGGATCAGGGATCTGCTTCTCGCGCGCGCGAGGGGATAATAACTCACGCCGGTTTATCGAGACAATTGCGCAATTACCAGACCGGTCTCCATTTTCAGAGTTTGAGCGTCAGAGTCGAGGCTCTTTACTTACAAATCCTCACTTGGGCAGTGTATTTTTGTACATCACGCCATCTTTCATAATAACCAAAAAGTTTTTCTCGGGGTCTTCGACGAGCTTAATATTTTCCAAAGGATTGCCGTCGACCAGCAGCAGATCGCCGAGTGCGCCCTCTTTCACGACACCAAGCCTGCCGGGATAGGGATTAATAAATCCGGAAAGTGCCATCAACTCGCCATTGTCTGCGGTCGCCATCTCGAGCGCTTCGGCCGGCGTGTACCAGCGAACCATCTTGGCGAGTATGGCTCCCTGGCGGCCGGCAACCCTCGCATCGAACAGAAGGTCGGTGCCAAAAGCCGTTTTGATTTTGTACTTTTTCGCTAGATTGTAGGCGTCGTCGGTTCCGGCGAATACCTCCAGCGCCTTTTTGCGGGACACCGGGTTCGCAAGCGGCGATGCGTCTTCGTCATCCAAAAAGGGCTGCAGGCTCCACCAGATACCTTTGTCCGCCAGCAGCTTGGCGGTCGGCTCGTCGATCAACTGGCCGTGTTCGATGCATTTGACGCCTGCGGCGAGCGCTTGTCGGATCGCAGGCGGCGTATAGGCGTGCACGGTTACATAGGTGTCCCAATTATCGGCCGCCTCGACCGCGGCGCGAATCTCCGGCTCGGTGTACTGGGTCGATTCGATCGGATTGTAGGAAGAGGCGACGCCACCGCTCGCCATCAGCTTGATCTGGCTTGCGCCCTGTCTCAACTGCTCTCTCGCTCGCAGGCGGACCTCGTCGGGGCTGTCGGCAATGGCTGCGATACCCTCGACCTCGGAGTGGCTCAACGGCCCGCCCAGCGTGCGCGGAACCTCGAAGGGGAACCGAAAATCTCCATGCCCTGAGGTTTGCGAGATGAAAGCGCCTGAGGGATAGATGCGCGGACCAAGCATTACCCCTTCGTCGATGGCGCGCTTGAGGCCGAACACGGGACCACCAAGGTCGCGCACCGTGGTGAACCCTCTCATCAACGTCGCTTCAGCCTGTCGCGCAGCCAACAGTTGAAGGTATGAGGGGTCGGCGGTCATCAGCAGCATCTCGGGCGTCGCCGCCATGAACGCATGCCAATGCGCGTCAATGAGGCCGGGCATCAGCACCCGCCCGTTTGCCGCAATGATACGGACATTGGGCATCGCATCGACAGTGATTGGGCTCGCAGATACGCGCTCGATGATGTTCCCTCTGATCAGCACGTCGGAGAGAGCCGACAGCGCTCCATTCTTACCGTCGAAGATGCGGACGCTCTGAAACAGCGTCACCGCGCCGCCGGCCAAAGTACCGGGAAAAGGCGCCAAACCCGGCGCTTCTAAATCCGCATCGCCTTGCCCGAGGACCGCTCGGCAAAGCCCGACCAAGAGGGCCGCCGACACCAGCGACGGCCATAGCGCAAGCTTCAGCTTCCGGACCATCGTGAGGCCAATTGATGCGCCCAATAAACAGGATCCCTAGAAGCCCGACCGAAGGAGCAATGACGGGTTTTAGGAAGCGCTAGCTAACAAAGCAATGGCGCGTGCACATCACGGCTTAAGGCGCCTCGTTCGACATGATGATCGTCCCCGAGGCGGCGAACATGCCGCCGACGCCGTCGCAGACCGAAATCCGGGCGCCGGGGATCTGGGCCGGGGAGATACCGCGCATCTGGCGCACGCTCTCTTGCAAGGCGTACATTGCCGTACATGCCGGAATGCATGTAGGAAAGACCGCCGCCATTGGTGTTGGGCGGCAGTTTGCCGCCGGGGGCGGTATTGCGCTGGGCGATGAAGGCTCCGGCCTCGCCGCGGGGTACGAACCCCAAATCCTCGAGGCCGTAGATCGGCAGATGCGCGAAGGCGTCGTAGATCATCAGATGGTCGACGTCCTTGTGCGTGATCCCGACCTCGGCGAAGGCCTTGGGGCCGGCGACGCGAAAGGCGCGCGAGGAGGTTGACTAACCATCGCCGTCTCGACACTCTCGCCGGTGCCGAGGAGGTAGACGGGTTTTTGCGGGAAGTCGCGGGCGCGCTCGGCGGCGACCAGGATCAAGGCGCCGCCGCCATCGGTCACCAGGCAGCACTGCAACAGCCGGAACGGGTAGGCGATCATCCGCGAGTTCAGCACATCATCGACCGTGATCGGCGTCTTGAAGGTGGCGCGCGGCTTCTTCGTCGCCCATTCGCGCTGCACGACCGAGACCATCGCCAGTTGCTCGTGCGTCAGCCCATAGGTCTTCATGTAGCGCAAAACCGGGATCGTGAACAAAGTCAGCGGGCCCATTGGCACATAGGGCTGCTCGAACCGGCCGGCGAGCTCGTGGGTGCGACGACATTGTGGGTGCGCCCGACGCCGGAGCGGCCGGTTTCGCCATGGGTGATCAGCACCGTCTCGCGGAGGCCCGAGGCGATCGCCGCGGCGGCGTGGCGCACATGGATCATGAACGATCCCCGGGCGGCCGCCCCTGGCGGGCCGTCCTGGGGACCCCGACCGCAGTGCCGTCGACCCATTTCGGGGTGAGGCAGAGATAACGGGCATCATCACCTCAGTTCACGAGTTCGTATCAGAAAACCTATGTCTTGTGACCGGGGGAGGTGTCTCCTGTGACCGTAAGGGCCGGCTCGCAGCTGATCGGTACGCATGATAGAATAGAGGTGTCACGTTCACTGCTCCCACCGGAACCAGATTGCTAAAAAACGTGATCCGCGGGTTCTTTGCCGCGATCGTCGCCGTGTTGACGACCGTACTGAGCGGGTGCGGTGAAGACGGTGTGATGTCGCGGTTTATGCTGAAACCGGACCGTGTCATCATCGAGCGGCGCCCCGACCCTGCCTACGATCATCTCTTCCCCTACTACGTGGAACTCTGCGCGACGAGCCAATTCCGCTCCAAGCTCAAGGGAGAGGGTGGGGTCGCGGGCCACGCCGTCATGTATATCAAGGGCGCCTGCAAGGACGAGCGGGAGCCCTACCCGCAGTTGCGGCGATGCCGGGTGGCCGCGACGGAGCTCGACGACCCAGAGCATGGTGCCGGTGTCAGCGTGGGCCGCTGGTTCCGGAACGTCAACTGGGTCGCGATCCCAGGCTACCACCGGTTCTATGACGGCAACCTCAAAATCGGCGATCGCCTGACCCAGGCACACTTCGATGACGCCGTTCGCGATGCGATCGACAAAGATATCTACAAAGGCGTCGAGTTCCACGACTACCCGAGCGCCGAGGCGGGATCTCGCCTGGCGAATTTCATTGCGAAAGAGGCAATCGGCACCGACTTTGCCCTCCAGTTCGCGCGGTCGGTGTTCTGCGCCCGCCTTCCGGTGACCGAGCCGATGTTGGACGAGGTAATCGCCTTCTTGAACGACAAAAACCGCGAATACGCCGAGGGGGAAGCCGACTACAGTTGGAGCGTCTGGGCCGACAACTGCGCCCATACGTTGCGGAACGCCTTGGCCGCCGCGAACATCTGGTCGCCATTGTCGGTGCGTGCCGTCAAATTTCGCCAACTGTTCAACCTGGCGGTGCCCGCAAACGAGTTCGTGAATTTGGCCGAGCTCGGTACCGAGAAGAATATCGACGACTATCAGGAAATTCAACAAGACGGGCCCGAGCGAGACGCGTTCCATGAATTCCATTGGCTGCCCACGCGACACGGCGCGCTGTTGAAGACGCTGCCGGTACACGAGCCGAATGACCTCTACGATACGACGTTTCGGCTCTTTGCCCTTCAGTCGCCGTTCAGGATGCTCAAGACGGTGCATGCGATCGATCTGCTGTCGGACGAGCGGTTTGTAAACCTGGGCGCCAACCTCCGCAATTCCCGCGAGAAATATGACACGATCCTGGCAAACCATGAGGAGCGGCACGAGATGCTTGCGAGCGTTCGCGGCACCCCCTACCGCCGAATAGAGCGTCTCTTTTACGATTATATCAAGACGCAGCGCACCGAGGTCGAGTCCATGTTGGCTAAGGTTTCGGCACTGGAAAGGCCAACCGGAGCCGACGACCAAATAAAGAGCATTGTCAAATGATCAGCCGGCGGGTTTGGAAATATCGCAAGATCGCATAGCATGCGGCCGCGGCTGCGAGGTGCTTGAGCGTGTGTCCGCTCAAGAAGTAGCCGGCCGAATAAACCGCACCGTCGGAAAATTCAAACACTTTGGCGAGCGCGTAGAGTGCGGCAGCGCTGATCCAATAATATGTGCCAATGTACTTCGGCGGGCACAGGAGAAACAGCAACAGCACTGCGAGGCCGGGGAAAAACTGCACCCAGAAGTAGAGCCGCAGATCGTCGGTCGAGCGCCATAGCAACAGGCTGAACAGGCCGATCGCGAGCGCCGGCCATAGTAGAAGCGCTCCCGCTTTGGCGCTCACCCGCTCTTTGACCACGAGCGCGAGGATCGCCGCAAAACTGAACGTCATCGGCAGCCGATCCCAGAACAAAGTGTCGTCATTGGGATCCCAGTGATAGTAGGACGAACCGATGCCCGTCAGGAGAAACCCCAGAAACAGGACGATCGTCGCCGGATCATCATGAAACCGCCGCAAGCCGGCGGCCCCGATTGCGATGAAAGGAAGATTCGAAACGACGTTCCAGAAGTTTGGGATGCCAGCTATGGCGCGGCAATCGGCGAACAGATGATAGCTCTGATCCTGCGGTAACGCAGGGAGCAGCAGCAATCCAGCCAGTGATGCTGCCATGAGGCCGAAGAGGACAAATATGGGGAGATTTCCCGCCGCGCTACCGAGAATCATGGCGATAGGATAGTGGTTGCCAGGAACTATGGCGATAGGATAGCGCAAGTCCGTCAAGCCGCTCGCGCCCTGACGACCAGCCTGCACTCAGGCTTGCCTGGCGAATCAAACCGGGTCAGGACGAAGCTGAACGAACGGCAGTCTCGAATTATCCGTTGGGGGAGATCAGGTGCACCGATCCGTGCCCTATCAATAACCAGGCTTCACGAGCGCGATCAGGCTGGCCCCGGTTTGGCCGAGCTGCCATCGTAGCGCACACCACATGGTCTCTTTATGTTTCCGATCGCAAAGGACGACGCCGGTGGAAAACACCAAAGCCGACACCTCTAGCCGCAATATTGTCCTCGTCGATTTTGCCTTGCAGGGCGGCGGGGCGCACGGCGCCTTTACCTGGGGTGCTCTCGATCGCCTGCTCGAGGAGTCTTGGCTGCAGATCGACGGCATCTCGGGGACATCGGCGGGGGCGATGAACGCCGCCGTGCTTGTTGACGGTCACGCCAAGGGCGGGCCGGATGCCGCGCGCTCCGCTCTGGAGGCGTTCTGGCGCAGCGTATCGCGGGCGGCTTTACTGAGCCCACTGCGGCGCGGTTTTCTGGACGTGCTCCTTGACCGCTGGTCACTGGATCATTCGCCCTTCTTCATCGCAATGGACCTGATGGCACGGCTATTCTCGCCCTATGACCTTAACCCCGGAGGTTCCAATCCGCTTCGGGGGATCCTCGCTGAATGCATCGACTTCGAGAGGCTCGGGCATGCGCCGATCAAGCTGTTCGTTACCGCGACAAATGTTCGAACCGGCCAAGGCCATGTGTTCCGTAACCGCGAGATCACGCCCGATGTGCTGCTCGCCTCTGCATGCCTGCCGACCATGTTCCAAGCCGTTGAGATCGACGGCGAGAATTATTGGGACGGCGGCTATTCCGGCAACCCCACGATCACGCCCTTGGTGCGGGAATGCAAGTCGCACGATACAATTCTTGTGCAGATCAACCCGGTCGAGCGCCCGGGCACGCCAAAAACCGCCCGCGACATCCTCAATCGCATCAACGAGGTCTCCTTCAATTCCGTTCTGCTGAAGGAGTTGCGCATGATAGCGTTGCTGCGGCAGGTCGCTGATTGCGGCGACAGCGAGGGCGCGTTGTGGGCGGGCATGCGCATTCACCGCGTCGCCAGCGATATCATGGTCAACCTCGGCTATTCCTCGAAGCTCAACGCCGAGTGGGATTTTCTATGCATGCTGCGCGACGCCGGGCGCCGCTCGGTGGATTCCTTCCTTGGGGCGCATGCCGCGGACCTGGGACAGCGCTCCTCCTACGACCTCGACACGCTGCTGAAGAGCGTGTAGCGTGATAGGTTTATTTGGGATCCTCGTCGGCCTCGCGCTGCTCGTCTGGCTGGCGTATCGGGGTTGGAGCATCCTGCTGCTCGCCCCCGGGGCCGCACTGATCGCTGCCGCTTTCGCCAGCGGGCCGCTGCTCCCCTACTGGACGCAGACCTTCATGGACAACGCGTCGCGCTTTATCGCGCAGTTTTTCCCGCTGTTCCTCCTTGGGGCCCTTTTCGGCAAGCTGATGGAGGACAGCGGTTCGGTCGCGGCGATCGCCGAATTCATGACCAAACAGTTGGGGCCGCAACGCGCGATCCTCACCGTCGTGCTGGCCGGCGCGCTGGTTACTTATGGCGGCGTCAGCCTGTTTGTTGCATTCTTTGTGCTGGTGCCGATGGCGCAGGCCGTGTTCCGCACTGCGGGGATTCCCAATCGATTGATTCCCGCTACGATCGCTTTGGGCACTTCCACCTTTACGATGTCCGCGCTGCCGGGAACCCCGGCGATCCAGAATGCGATCCCGATGCCGTTCTTCGGCACGACGCCGCTGGCCGCACCGGCTCTCGGCATCATCGCCTCTGCGATCATGCTCGGTTTTGGCCTGTCGTGGCTGGGACACGCCGAAAATCTGGCCCGCCGCAAGGGCGAGGGCTTTGGCCTCGCCACCCCCCTTCCCATCGATGAAGCCCCCGAAGACGAAACCGTGCGCCAGCGCGCTACCACCGCGCACGAGTTCGATCCGCCGGAGGTCCATCACGGCCGCCCGAGCCGCGAGGCGCCGCCGATCGTCCTGGCCGCGTTGCCGCTTCTCGTGGTGGTCAGCGTCAATGTCCTGATGTCGCTAATCATCCTGCCGAGCCTCGACGTTTCGTTTCTCGCCGAGGAGCGGTTTGGTGCGACCTCGCTCTCTGCGGTTGGCGGCGTGTGGTCGGTGGTGACTGCACTCCTAGCCGCTATCGTGACGGTCATAGCTGTCAATTGGCGGCGCCTGCCGGGAATCCGTGAAACCATGGATGCCGGGGCGAATGCGTCCGTCCTGCCAGTGCTGAGCGTTGCGAGCCTTGTCGGATTTGGCGCGGTAGTCGCCGCCGTACCGGCATTCGCCATCGTGCGCAACTGGGTGCTGTCGATCGAGGGCGGTCCCCTGGTCTCGCTAGCCGTCGCGACCAACCTGCTGGCCGCGCTGACCGGTTCCGCCTCCGGTGGTCTGACGATTGCGCTCGACGCGCTGGGCGCCACTTATATGCGCCTGGCTGCCGAGCACGGCATCGATCCGGCACTACTGCATCGGATCGCCGTGATGAGTGCCGGTACGCTCGACAGCTTGCCGCAAAACGGTGCCGTCGTGACCTTGCTCGCGGTTTGCGGGGCAACCCATCGCGAGAGCTATTTCGGCATTGTCATGGTTGCCATCGTCGGCCCGATCATCGCTCTTGCCGCGGTGATCGCGCTCGGTTCTGTGTTTGGTTCGTTCTGAGCGTGCGCACCCGGTTTGTGATATCGCGCTTTTCATCGCTCAACTGATCGGCGATCGTGGCTGCATTCCGCGGACCGAAGCTGTTCTGCTTGCCGAACCCGCCGCCCTCCCGCAACGAAGCGCTGAGCGAGTTCGTCAACTGGGCACGCGCGTCGCCGGAACGCATGGCAGCCACGTCGACCGACGGGTTGTTCCGGTTCCTGAGCGAACGCTACCCCTGTCCGCAATCGCGCTGATCAACCGCTCTGGGAACGCCATGAACAAGTTGTCGTTGCTAGCGGCCGTCGCTTTGCCGCTTGTCGCTTGCGCCGATATGACCCCGACGCAGCGGAGCCGGTGGGCGGACCTCGCGACGTAGTGGTAGCATCGGCGGACGGCCAGGCTGGGCCAATACGCCGCCGACCGGACAGGCCATAGCCGCGAGAGCAGCGGCCAACATCCTTCTTCGATCTAGCATCCCGACACCCTCTGATTCACACGCGCGACCCCGGCCCAACTGACAGATTCCGAGAGATGTTGTCAGCCCATTCCAGGTGCGGAACCACCGCGGTTGGCGACTCGGACGCTCCCGGTCGAGGCTTGAACACCACGATCGCTAATCTCAGCTACTGCACAACTCGGGCACGGAGCCGTGAGTATTCTTCATACGATATCGTGCCCGAATTCTTCGGCCGTTCCAGCTTCTCGATCTCATCGGCTGCGCTAAACCCGACGACGTGGCGCAGCTCCTCGCGGGCTTGCTGCGCCCGCCGGCTATTTCGCTGAGCCATACCTCGGCCTTGCGAGATCAGATAGATGAATACGCCCAAATAGGGAAACACGACCAGCACTATCACCCAGAGCGCCTTGCCTAGGCCCGAAACGTCACCTCGGCGGAAGAGGTCACCCAGCACGGTGATGAGGAGCCTGAACCACAGAACGAATTCGGAATCAACATCGGTAACAGCCATCCGGCAAAACGGGCCACTTCGGTCCTTAATCGTTCAGTAACCAAATGCCAGTAACGTTAACGAGCTTGTCTCTCACAAGCTGATTCCTCCCAACTTGGCGTCGGAGCTACTAGTCCCGACGCCACCCTTTTTGGGGGAAATTCACGGCTCGTTAATATATCTGGAACATCAAAAATTCCAGCGGGCGTTGGCTGCCTCCAGGGGCCGAGCCCGTTGGGGGGCGGCGCCGGGCAATGGTGTACGCGCACCCGACGCTGCCCCCGACAAGGCTGTGAGACTAGCTTCTACCAGAGCCAGACGGCCCCGATCACCGCGGCCCCCGCGATCGCTGAGTTTTTTTTAGTCACACGCGCGCACGCGCGCGTGCGAGATTAAAAAAATCAGCCGTCTATCGAGTTCGTAGACATGGCCCAGTAAAAGCCCCCGCGTTCTGTGAGCGGGCGTTGCCAAAATAAGTTCCGATGCCCCAATAGGCCGCCGCGCCCTCGGCGATCGGCCGATCTTCGACCGGCACACCTCGCAACAACACAAAGCCGCGGCCATTGAGCAGCTCGGCGAGCAGCCGGTCCAGCACCGGTCCGAGCGTCGGCAACGGTAAGTCCTCGCGGCGGATATCGCCGATGTCGTGGCTGGGCGCGCACCGCCTTCACCGCTGCTTCGATCTCAGCAATCTCGGGCGGCGACAAGCAGTAGGCCCACTCCGCCTCACGTCCGCGCATATCCGCGCCGATCCAGGCGGACGGGCCCTCGATCAGCGCCCGCGACGGCACAGGTCGCGCCGACCTGGCGACTTTTGTTTCGGGAGCGGGCAGCATAAGGCTTGCTTACCTCGTGTCTTAGTCGAACGGCCGGAGCGTACTGCGTAGTGCGGTTCGCCAAAGTACTCGTTGCCAGGGGCGCGACTTCGTCAAGAGATAGTCACCCCACTGTCAACCGGGAGGACTTGGCCCGTGACCATGCGTGATTCGTCACTGGCGAGATAAAGCGCTGTGCTCGCGATATCGTCGGGCTCGATCAGGCCGAGCAGATGCGAGTCCGCAAGTCGGGTTAGCGCGGCGTTTCCTGTGACCAGTTTCTTGACCCGCTCGGTCATCGTCGCCGATGGCGCGATCGCGTTGACGCGCACTCTTTGTGGGGCGTATGCGACAGCGAGCGACCGGGTAATTGCGGCGATCCCGCCCTTTGCCGCTGTGTAGCAATCGCGGCCGGCGACCCCCATCAGCGCGACGTTCGAGCTCATGTTGATCACGGACCCTCCACCAGCCTTGATCAGTTCGGGGATGCCGAACCGGCACCCGAGAAATGTGCCGTAAAGATCGAGCTTTCGTGGCGCGTGTCTGGCCCAACACCTTTGTCGATACCTCAAGTTCCAAATCGGAGTGTTGCGCCGGGTGCTCGGCGAGGGACGTAGAACGACGGCCGGTTCAGTCCTGATGCGGCCCGTCGTAGCGGCTGCGCCGGACGCTTCCTTAGAGCTGCCCTAAACTAAAGTCTAATACGAATGATTCTCAGGCGGCATCCGTGCATCCGTAGGTACGATGGCACGGTCTGAACGGCCCTGTTAACGTCTATCCAACGTTCTACTGAAGGAACCTGGATATGGGCAAGGCGACACTCTCGAAGACACTGGTATGGAAAGCCGCGGCTCTCGTAGGGGGGCTCAGCCTGGGCATACTTTCCTACCCCGCGCATGCCGCGCCGGCGAGCGGCGGCGACACAGTTCAGGGCCTCTATGAAGCTCTGGCTAGTACGATGAAGAACGGCCGGACACTGGGTCAAAGCGGGCGCTTCACGCAGCTGGCTCCGGTCATTCGCCGCACCTTCGACATCGCTTCCATGGCGCGGCTGTCGGTCGGTCCTTCCTGGGCGAATCTACCTGAGGCACAGCGCCAGCAGGTGAGCGAGAGCTTCGGACGTTACATCTCGGCGATCTATGCCGACCGCTTCGACAGCTATAACGGGCAGAAGCTCGAGGTGACCGGCGAACAGCCCGCCCCGTCCGGATTGATGGTGCGCAGCCAGATCATCAAAGCCAACGGTGAGCCGGTCAAGGTCGACTACATGATGCGCCGTAGCGGCGAAAGCTGGCTGATTTCCGACATTTATCTCGACGGTGCTATCAGTGAGGTGGCGACCCGGCGCTCAGAATTTGCTGCCATCCTGAAGAGCGACGGCATTGACGGGCTAATCGCGGCCCTGAACCGCAAGGCGGACATCCTCACCGGAACCACGGCAAAATCCTTCTAAGGAACACATATGGGGGGATAACGGCCTGCGCCAGTACAGCCTGGTTCGCACATGACTCCGCGCTGGAGGGAGATGGATTCTTCTTCTCTCGGTCCCCCGTCAGCGGCGCCCCCCTCAGCGTCGCTAATCACCTCTCCAGCCATCACTTTCCGCGACAGCTCGGCTTGCGCTTCGCACCGAAGCTTCTACCCCTTTGCGGAAATCCTCCGAGCTGCGCAGGCCCGTCTTCAAAATTGAGCCAAAGGCCCGCGGCAGCTCCATGACCCTCTCGCTGGCCGTAGGGGCAAAGCCCGCGCCCGGTTCCTTTATCCAGCTCTGCACTGCGAGCGGCTTCGCCAGTGCGCTAAACGTCTTCCATTCGCCAGTTGACCCGCTCGCAACCCCGCAGCAAGGAGCCACCCAAATGCGCTACGGCTTCTATCTCCCCGTTGTCGTCGCGGAGGTCATGGTCCCAGCGGAGAGTCGGATGAACCCCAAACTCCGCCGACAGCTCCGTCAGGGTCTTCTCCCCTGAAAGCGCTGCCATCCCCACCCGCGCTTTGAATTCCGCGCTGTGCTGTTTCCTCTTTACGCCCACTTCTCACGCCCCTTTTGGACCGGTCAGCCTTTAGCTTATCCCGTTGTCCAAAAATCCGGAGCCGCCGCAAGGAGCTTTGGAGGTACCCTCGATTACCTTCGAGACGCGCGCCCACGGCCGGCGCCCAGGCGCGTAGCAGCTCTGACGAAGGCTCTGCCTGGGCGATCCGCGATCTGCTAAGCTTCCTCG
>Ga0070765_100001837_pt1 | contig 13136 bp, 11 predicted proteins | sample HubBroMetageWFT5_FD_71516 | JGI IMG/M metagenome (GOLD analysis project Ga0070765, IMG submission 71516) | Warmed and freeze-thawed soil microbial communities from the Hubbard Brook experimental Forest, New Hampshire - Hubbard Brook CCASE Soil... | ecosystem: Environmental > Terrestrial > Soil... | reverse complement strand
GGGCTTCGGGCTTCGGGCAAACCGCTCTCGTGAACCTGCAGCTTCGGTATGCACGGGCCGAAGCCCGAGGCCTGAAGCCCGAAGCCTGCCTTGCGATTCTCGCACTTTTCTTTAAGAAACTCCCGGAATCTGCCTTGGCAGTAGCCAAAATGTAAACCTTGTGTTATTTTCTTTAACTTGCCGCGAAGATTCCATTTTGCCTAAGTACTTTGTCTTAAGGGACTTGCGCCAGGAGCGGCGGGCTTCCTGGGAGCAAGGGGTTCGGGCCTGTGGAAATCTTGTGGAAATTGGCTCGACGTTGGCTCATCCAGCCCGCTCAGTCTTCGGCCGCAAACGGCGGTCGCCGACCGGGATACCGGCCGAGAAGCCGCTTGAAAACGAATGGCTGACTACATTTACACGATGGAACTCCGGCTGACGCCGGATCAACTGAAGGGCGTCGGCCTCATTCAAGAAGTCGCCCGTACAGCGGGCTTGAATCTTTACCTCACCGGCGGCGCCATCCGCGACATCATCAGCGGCTTTGCCATCCGTGACCTCGATTTCACGGTGCAGGGCAATCCCCTCAAGCTGCAGAAGGACTTCGAAAAGGCCGGTGCCAAGATCACCGCGGTCGAAGAAGACACGCGCACGATCTTCATCGCGCTGCCCGGCAACGCGCGCGCCGAAATCAGCATGGCGCGCACCGAGGTCTACGAAAAGACCGGCAAGCCGCCCATCGTAACCCCGGCGACCATTCACGAAGATTTGCGCCGCCGCGACTTCACCATCAACTCGATGGCGCTGTCGCTCAACGAAGGCTCGCGCGGGCTGCTGCTCGATCCGTTTAACGGCGTGGCTGACCTCGAAGCCAAGCTGATTCGCATTCTGCACAATTATTCGTTTCTCGAAGATCCCTCGCGGCTGATTCGCGCCACGCGCTTTGCCGCGCGCTTCCACTGGGCGCTCGAGGAACGCACCCAGGCGCGATACGACGCGGCCAAGGAAGGGAAGTACATCGACCACATCCTGCGCAGCTCGATCGGCCACGAGATCGGCGCGCTGGCCCATGAAGATGATCCGCTGCACGTGGTCAAGATGCTGGAGAAGGAAGGCTGGCTGGAGGTTCTGCACGATCACTGGACTACCGCGAAAGTCGATACCAACGGCCTGAGCGCGCTGATGAAAACGCGCCAGCAGATGGTCGATTTCGGCTACACACCCGATGCAGGGCCGGCCGTGATGTACTTCCTGACCTCGCGTCTCTCCGACAAAGAAGTTGCCGACCTGCAAAAGCTGATTCCGCGCAAGGATCTGGTCGAGGCCTGGCGGGACATCGAAGATCACGCAAAGGAACTCGCGAAACGCCTGATGGGCAAGGAAGCGGCTACGCCCTCGCGTACCTGGACACTGCTCACCAGCGCGCGCCCCGAGATGGTTCTGTTTCTCGCGGTGACGGCCAAGCAGCAGTCGGTCGAGCAGAAAATCAAGAATTATCTGACGAAGTGGCGGCAGGTGCAGCAGAAGATTCCGCTGCCTGAAATGACGGAGTTGCTGATCACGCCGCAGTTGCCGATTTATCCGAAGCTGGCGCATGACGTATTCATGCTGCTGCTCGACGGCAAGCTGCGCTCGCGCACTGAGACGTTGAAATTTCTGAAGCCGTTCGCGCCTCCGCCGCCCCCTCCGCCGCCTCCACCGCGGCGTGGACGCGCGGCAAAAGCGGCGGCAGATGCCGCGACGGCAGCGGCCGCAGCCGCAAAGCCTGCGCAGAAAGCGGGGAAGAAAGCGAAAGGCGCTCCGGTTGTGCCTGCGGCGGCTACTCCAGCGGCGGCAACGGCAGCGCCGAAGTCCGCGCCTGTCGGCGCGAAGGCCAAGCCAGCAGAGAAGAAGACTGTACCTGCACCTGCTCCGAAACCTGCAGCGAAACCGCCTGCGAAGGCGAAGGCCAAGACGGCTCCCGGGAAACATCCAGCCAAGAAAACCAAGGGCAAGAAGCGCTAGCTCGTGTCAGTGGTCAGTGATCGGTCGTCAGTGGTCATAGCGCTTGTAACTACGAATCTTCAGTCGTAATCCACAGAAGCTCCCCAATTCGAGCCATTGATCTCGTTCCTGATGACGGTTATCATGCCGCGCGACACGCATCGGGGCGTTGCACTGTTGCTCATTGCGCAACACTGCTGCGAGAGCGCGATTTCGATCGATCGCGACACGATTCATGAAGAAAAAACTCGGAATAATTTTGCTGCTCTCGGTTTTCGCGCTGGGTCTGCTGCTGGCGCTGGTGGTTTCCTTCACCATCGGCTGGCGTCCGTTGTTGGGGCCGAGGATGCGTGCGGCCACCGACCGTAAATTCGAGCGCACGCCCGAGCGGGTGGCCCGCGGACGTTATCTGGTGCAGGGATTGCTCGGTTGCGAGTCCTGTCACTCGCCGCGCGATTTTACCCAGCACGGCGCACCTCTGATCGCCGGAGCGGAGCTTTCCGGCCTGCAACTGGCGGCTGCTCCGGATTTTCCCGGAACTCTCGTCGCGCCCAATCTGACGCCCGATCCGGTGAGCGGCAGCGCCAACTGGAGCGACGACCAAATGGCTCGCGCCATCCGCGAGGGCATCAAGCACGACGACAGCACGCTGTTTCCCGCGATGCCGTACGGCGATTACAAAGAGCTCTCTGACGAAGACCTGGCCTCCGTGGTGGTGTATTTGCGATCGCTGCAGCCGGTACGCAATTCGCTGCCGCCGACCACGGTCAATTTTCCCGTGAAATATCTGGTGCGCAGCGTTCCCGAGCCGATCACGGCGCCAGTGCCCGGACCGGATATGTCGAGCCCGATTGCCCGCGGCAAATACATGGTGAGCGTTGGATGCGGCTGCCACAATGCCGTCGACGAGCTGCCCTTTGCCGGAGGAGACCATCTCGCCGGCCCCTGGGGCGATGTTACGAGCGCCAACATTACTCCCGACCCCTCCGGCATCAGCTATTTCACCGAAGCGACGTTCCTCACCGCCATCCATACCGGATACGTCGGCGCGCGGAAGCTGAACTCCATCATGCCCTTTGGCCAGTTCAGAAATCTTACCGACGATGATCTGAAGGCGATCTTTGCCTACCTGCGCACGCTACCGCCAATCAAGCACCGCGTCGACAACACGCTGCCGCCGACCTACTGCAAACTCTGCAAACACAAGCACGGCGGCGGGGATCAGAACTAAGCGCGGAAATTGTTCGGGGCGATCGGAGTGTGCTGTCGGCGTCCGTGCCACCCACTCAAGCCGCACAGAACGCGGCTTGAATGGGGCACCCAGTTCGTCCTGGATCGCCGTGGAATCCCTGATTTATTCGACGAGAATTCATCCTGCAAGACTGTCGCGCACGAGCATTCTCAGGTTGTTGGTGGTGAGTAGCGGCCGGGGCACCCATCTTTCGAGAGGCAGGAAGGGCGAAAACGGGAAGCGCGAAGGATGGGGCCTCGGTGGTTGACGGACGGTGAGAATCCGCGGCAGGCAGGTTTTTTAACAGTGTTGCCCTTGCCTCGCGGGCTTATAATGGAGACTGTATGCGTCGCTTGACCTCCATCGCGGCGTTCGCGTTTGTTGCGGTGCTGACCGTGCCCGCTTGGGCGCAGCATGGCGGCGGTGGGCATGGTGGCGGTGGTGGACACGGTGGTGGTGGCTTCGGGGGGCACGCCGGTTTCAGCGGCGGTCATAGCATAGGCAGCGGCGGCTCTGCCGTTCATTCCTTCAGTGGTGCTCGCTCTGGTTCTGGTCCGGTAGGTTCCCACGGTTTTACTTCTACGACTCGCGGCGGCTACTCGCGCGGTCCCTATCTGCATAACGGAGGCGGCGGCCGCGGCCGTAACTTCGGATTCCGTAATCGCTGTTACGGTTATGCCTGTCGCGGCTTCGGCGGGTACGGATATGGCTACGGTTATCCGTGGGGATACGGCGGATACTACGACCCTTACTGGTGGGATTCCGGGTACGACGATTCCTATGACCAGGATTACGACCAGAATCTCGCGATCGCCAACGATATGGATCAGCAGAGCCTGAGCCAGCAAATGGAGCAGCAGCAGATGCTCCGGCAGGAAGAGGCTGACGGCGATCAGGATGCCTACGCACGGGCGCCGCGACGTCGCGATGACCCGGACCCCGCGCCAGGAGCGGCGATCATGCCTGCGACGGTTCTGATCTTCCGCGACCAGCATAAGCAGGAAGTGCAGAATTACGCCATCGTCGGCCAAACCCTGTGGAACTTCGCTCCGCAGCACACGCAGAAAATTCCGCTGACCGATCTTGATATCCCCGCCACGGTTAAGGCCAACGACGACAACGGGGTTACGTTTCGGGTCCCGAACGTAAACGAAGGCCAGTAAGGCACTTACCACTGAGGTCACAGAGGAACACAGGGTGAATCCTTGGGGTTTACCCTGTGTTCCTCTGTGACCCCTGTGGTAAAGCCCTTACCCCCCGGAACCTTCGAAAACACGGCCTGGAAAACTAAATCCGCCGTTGCGATGGTAAAATAATCGAATACTCAATATGCCTCTAAAAACTCTGTTCCTGAATCCCCCATCCTTTGAGAATTTCGACGGAGGCGCCGGCTCACGTTGGCCTGCCACGCGCGAAATCGAGAGTTACTGGTATCCGGTATGGCTGGCGTATCCGGCCGGCATGCTGGAGGGCGCGCGGCTGCTAGACGCCCCGCCGCACAAAGTTACCGGCGATGAGACCATCCAGATCGCCAAGGACTACGAATTTCTGGTGCTATTCACCTCGACTCCCGGCTTTCCCGGCGACATCCGGCTGGCGCGGGCGATCAAGGCCCACAATCCGAAGATCAAGATCGCCTTTGTCGGCCCGCACGTGAGCGTGCTGCCGGAGAAGTCTTTGCGCGACTGCCCGGAGATTGACTTCATCTGCCGCAAGGAATTCGATTACGCCGTCGTCGACTATGCCAACGGCAAGCCGCTGGCGGAGATCCCGGGCGTGTCGTACCTGAAAGACGACAAGGCGGTGCACAATCCTGACGCGCCGCAGATTCAGGATCTCGACGCGCTGCCCCACGTGACGGACATCTACCGGCGCGACCTCGACATTACGAGATACAACGTGCCTTTCCTGTTGCAGCCCTACGTGTCGCTTTACACCACGCGCGGCTGCCCGGCCCAGTGCACGTTCTGCCTGTGGCCACAGACGCTGAGCGGGCATCCGTGGCGCAAGCGCTCGACCGATGACGTGGCCGCCGAAATGGCCAAGGCGAAGGAATATTGGCCGAATGTGAAGGAATTCTTTTTCGATGACGACACCTTCAACATCCAGAAGGCGCGGACCATCGAACTGTGCGAGAAGCTGAAGCCGCTGAAGATGACGTGGTCATGCACCTCTCGCGTCACCACGGATTACGAAACCCTCAAAGCCATGAAAGAGGCGGGTTGCCGCCTGCTCATCGTGGGCTATGAATCGGGCGATCAACAAATTTTAAAAAACATCAAGAAAGGCGCGACGGTGGAACGCGCCCGCCAGTTCACCAAGGATTGCCACAAGCTTGGCTTGGTCATTCACGGTGACTTCATCATGGGATTGCCGGGCGAGACGCACGAGACGATCAACAACACGATTGCCTTTGCCAAGGAACTTGACGTTGAGACGATTCAGGTTTCGGTGGCGCACGCTTATCCCGGCACCGAGTTGTACGACCACGCGATGAAGAACGGATTCTTCGTCAGCGACAACAAAATGGTCGATGAAGGCGGACATCAGTTGGCGCACATTCAGTATCCGGGGCTGCCTGCGGATGACATTCTCTCGGCCGTGCACCGCTTCTACGACGAATATTATTTCCGTCCGAAAGCCGTGTACCGCATTCTGAAGAAGGCTGCGTTCGACAGCAACGACCGCAAGCGGCTTTACAAGGAAGCGAAGACGTTCCTTAAGCTGCGCTCGGCCCGCAATAAGCTGGTCAAGCAACATGCGGACGCGGCGGCAGCGGCCGAGCCGGCCAAGGCGTAAGGCTAGTCCTTGTGAAGGCGGGAGCCCCGTTTCTCGCGCTTCTTGCGAGAAGTAGGTTTGTGTGCCGAGGCTGGCGAAGATCCCCACTTCTCGCGCCTAGAACGCGCGAGAAATGGGGCACCGGGATTCAACTTGTCGGCTGCTGAGAATTAGCACCTTTCTGGCACCTTTGACCGTCTAACTCTCCAGTGACCCTGCGTAAGTATCTTGTGTTGGCTGGAGTGACCGTCTTCGCCGCGGCTGGCGACTCCATGCTCTCGCATGGAATGAAACAGACCGGCAGCATTTCCCTCCATCATTTGCAGGGCGTGATTTTCGCAGTGCTCAATCCGTGGGTCGCGGTGGGCATTGTGTTGCTGCTCGCGTTCTTCGCGGCGTACATGAATGCTCTCTCCTGGGCCGATCTCACCTATGTGCTGCCCGCGACGTCGTTGGGCTACGTGCTGCTCGCGCTGGTGGCGCGGTTCGTGCTGCAAGAACAAGTCAGCCCGCTGCGCTGGCTCGGAATCGCGCTGATCTCGGGAGGCGTGGGGTTCGTGGCCGGAGGTCCGGCGCTTACTTCGCATCCGCATCCGGAAAATGTCGAGGCCAACGAAGTTGTGGTGGGCAGCGGAGTCGATCGATGAAATCGCTCTACACCTGGAGCGGAATTCTGGTCATCGTGCTGGCGTCAGTTGTCGGCGATGTATTGCTCGCTCGCGCGATGAAGCAGGTGGGCGACGTGCATGACGTGTGGCGGCGTTCGGGATTCTGGACGGTGATCGCGCGCACGCTGGGCAATCCAAATTTCTTTCTGGGCGTGACCGCCATGGCGGTTGCGTTTTTCAGTTTGCTGTTTTCTTTGTCCTGGGGAGACGTCAGCCTGGTCGCGCCCGCGGCCGCATCGCTGACGTTTATCGGCAACGCCTTCGCGGCGAAAATCTTTTTGCACGAGAAGGTCGACCGCCGCCGCTGGATCGCTGCCATGCTGGTGGCGGCAGGCGTCGCACTGCTGGCCGGTTAGCGCCGCGAAGCACTTGTTTTTATTAATTCCTTATTTTATTTTCCCTGGTTTCTTTACAAATATTTGCGAAATGTTCATCTCTTATGTGCGTTTCCACTGCATCTTCGTCGTGCGCTTGCGCATCTCTTGTTATGTGAGTATGTTCAGGTTTCTGAACTGAGCGTCTCGTAATGCGAAGAGGGCGAGACCTGCTTCTTCGATTTCTGTCATGAGGAGATTTGCCAAGTGAAATACTTAAAGAACACTGCACTCCTGTCGGTTCTTGCTGTGTTGTGCTCGCTTAGCGCATTTGCACGGGACAAGAATCAGCACTCCGTCAACATTTCCGACGCCGTACAAGTCGGCAACACACAGCTGCAACCCGGCAACTACAAAGTGGAATGGCAGGGAACCGGACCCGATGTTCAGGTCACCTTCCTGCAGAATGGCAAGGCAGTAGCCACGGTTCCGGGAACGCTGAAGACGAACGACGCGCAGGTCAGTCAGGATGCGATTGTGACTGATTCGGCCACGGCGAACCGGAAGCTCAACGAGATCGACTTCGGGCGCAACAAAGAGGCCCTGGTCTTCCAGACCGGCATGTAATTTGTTGTCAGCTATTTGTTGTCGGTTCCCAGTGCGGCGAGTGGTTTCGCCGCCGACCCCATCTTCCGCCTCGTCGGGGAAGAGTGGGGTTTTCTTTTTTGGGGGACCTGCTCATGTAGGGGCGGACGCAGCTTGCCCTGAGCGAAGCCGAAGGGTCCGCCCCGCGGAGCGAAGCTCCGCGTGTGACGGCGTGAACCACCTCCGCCGATGGCGCGATCTCCGGCGGGTTCTGTGCCGCTGGCTGCATTCGTCATTGCGCAATCGGTGTTGGCGGGGCGTTCAGGTGAGCGCGGCGTCCGGCCCTACGCGAGCCGTGGTTTGCGGCGCTACTTGAAAAAGCGCATCAGGCCGCTGGCGGGCAGATCGGGCGACACGAATCGCGTTGCTTTTTGGCCGGCCGCCTGGAGCACGGCTTCGGCCGCGAGATATCCGCTGCGGACCGCGCCTTCCATGGTGGCGGGCCATCCGGTTGCGGTCCAGTCTCCGGCGAGAAAGACGCGCGGCCAGGGCGTTGCCGCGGAGGGGCGGAAGGCGTCGATGCCGGGGCGTGGAGAGTACGTGGCGTTGACTTCTTTGATGACGGTGGCCTTTACCAGATTTGCGGCTCGCGCGGCGGGGAAGAATTCGCGCACTTCGGCGAGGACGAGATCGATGATTTCGGCGCGGGATTTGTCGATCAGCGTTTTCGAGGAACTGACGACGAGTTCGATGTAGCTGCCTTGTGGCGTCCCTGAAGGGACTTGGTGGTCGTCGGGTTGCTTCCCGGCACTTACGTGCCGGGCTACTGAATCCCGTCGCTGCGCGACTGAGGCAGATTCGGCGTCAGCGGTGCGCATGGGTTGCAGGCGGGATTTGTGGAACATCCACTGGATGGTGCGGTCGAGCAGGACGGCGTGGTCGAGATCGGAGATCGGGCGATCAAACCAGAGATGAATTCCGGTGATCGGAGAGTTTTCGAAGTGGTCAATCTGCTCGCGCAGAGGAACACTTTCGGGCGCGTTGGGGAGGATGCGGTTCAGTGCGTCGAAGGGCAGGGCTAGGACCAGATAGTCGAAGGCGTCATTTTCAAGATCGACAGACAGTTGAGAACCGGCATTAGCGGCGTGAGAGTCAAAGTCCCCACCCTGTTGCATAGAACGCGACAAGGGTGGGGCACCCTCGGGGCTTTGGTTTTCTCTTTGATTGCGGAGATGAAGTTGAACTTGCGAAGAGTCTACGATGAAACCTTCTAGCGGTTGGCGGAAGTGGAGGACTCCGGCGCGGGCGCGGATGTAGTCGCCGGCGGCGTTGTAGAGGTCGGTGAGCGGGACGGTTGGGACTCCCATTTGGCGGGCGGCGGGAGATTTCATGGACTCGCGGACGACCTGCGCGGCGGCGGAAATAGAAATGCGGTCGAGTTCTTCGCTGAGCGCGCTGATCAGGATGGGCTTCCAGAAACGCTCGACTGCGTTTTTGGTCTGGCCGTGATGATCGAGCCACTCCTGAAAAGATTTCCCGGTGTCGCGCTGTTGAGTGAGCGTGAGTGGGACGAGGGCGCGGGCGATTGCCAGTTTGTCGGCGGGGCTGAGAAAAGAAAATCCGAAGAACGATGGTGCGGTATGCAGGGGTGCGGGCAGCGGGGAAGATTTCATCACTGAGATGCGGCCGCCGGGCTCGATGAAATTCATTTGATCGTACCAGCGGATTCTATCGGCTACGCCGATGCGTTCGTAGAACTCGATCAGGTTGGTGCAGACGCGAAACAGAACGTGCTGGCAGTTGTCGACGACTTCGCCGGTGCCGGGATGAACGTAGGACGACGCGCGGCCGCCGAGGAAGGGACGCTTTTCGAAGAGCGTCACGCGGAAACCCGTGGCGGCGAGGGCGCAGGCGGCAGCGAGTCCGGCGAGTCCGCCTCCGGCGACGGCGACTGTGGGTTGGGGAGTTGGGGGCATTGGGTCAGGTTATTGTATCGAGCATCGTGCGTTGGAAGCTCGCGCCAGCCAACTCTAGTCGCGGGCATTGATGATCGGCATAAGAAAGCAGGTTCCTCCACTACGCTCGCTGCGCTCCGCCCCAGTCGGAATGACAGAGTTTTGCTGGGTGCGGTTGCTTCGGTTGGCTGCGACCGGAATGGCAAAGCGTTTGGTTACGCGACGCGTCTGAGAAAACCTTTCGCGAGGATGCTGAGTTTTTCCCAGCGGCTTAGCGAGACTTTGGCGGTGAAGACGTCATATTGTTTTTCGGCGATTTTTTCGAGCAGGCGGCGGTAGATGTTGATCAGTACCCAGAGTGCGGGCTGGCTGTCTTCGGAGACGTAGGGAATGAGCGCGTCTCCGGCGGCGTAGAACTCGCGGGCGCGATCGGCTTCGAGGGCTAACAGCGGACGGAAGCGCGCGGGATCGGGCGTGGCTAGCAGATCATGCGCCGACAGGTTGAATTTCGCCATGTCTTCTTCGGGCAAATAGACGCGGCCGACGGCGGCGTCTTCTTTCACGTCGCGAATGATGTTGGTGAGCTGAAAAGCCAGGCCGCAGTTTTCGGCTAGAGGCTCGGCGTCGGGATCGCGATATCCGAAGACGTAGATGCAGACCAGGCCGACGACCGAGGCGACGCGATAGCAGTACAGACGGAGGTCTTCGAAGGTTTCGTAACGCACGGTGAGGCCGGGAGTGGCAGGCGCGGCCTGCGAAACTTCTTCTTCGTGTGACTGTTCGATATCCATGGCGGTGCCGTGCGCGAGTTCATCGAGCAGTCCGGCAGGGATGGCGTGGCGGCGCTGCGTGTCGGTAAGCGCGAGCAAGATAGCGTCGTCGGTGGGATGGCCCTGCTGGGCGCGGTGCAGCGCGTCGAGCCAGGCCTCCAGCTTCTGGCGGCGATCGGCGAGGCTGAGCGAGTCGTCGTCGGCGATGTCGTCGCAGCGGCGCATGAAGGCGTAGACCGCGCAGAGCGCTTCGCGCTTGCGGCGCGGCAGGACGAGGAAGGCGTAGTAGAAATTCTTGGCTGCGGTGCGCGTGATGCCGCGGCAGACGGAATACGCCATGACGAGCTGGGGCGGCGCGGGCGTCCAGGGAGCAATGGCGGGCTGGGCACCGGCTGTCATGGCTTGTTCCCTCCGCTTTGGTTTTCGGATCGTGGGCGGATTTGTTCGGCTGCTGCTGCAGTTGCAACCGTGGCAGATGCAGCGTTAGTGTATCCCGAAAAAAGTTTGCCGATTGCGGCGCGGGCGACTAAGGCTAACTTGCGCGGTTGTGAGATGGCGGGGCGATTGCCGAGCACTGCGTAATTCTGGTTTTCGATGGCGCGCAGGATTTCCTGGCCACCGCGGCTGAACAGGTCGAGGTCGACAGCGAGTTCTCGATCGACTTTGCCGATGAGCGGAAGTCCTCGACGAAACCATTCGCGGGCGCGGTTGACTTCGAATCTCATCAACGCGCGAAAGGGCGGCGTGTTGCGGCTGCAGGTGATGTCGTCCTCGGTGACGCTGAATCGGCGAAGGTCTTCGAGCGGGAGATAGACGCGTCCCTTGGCGTAGTCGCGGGTTATATCCTGCCAGAAATTGGCCAGCTGCAGCGCGGTACAGGTGAAGTCGGAAAGCTGCTGGCGCTCGGGGTCCCGGTATCCGCACAGGTAGAGCACGAGATGGCCGACGGGGTTCGCCGAGTAGCGGCAATAGGCGAGGACGTCGTCGAAAGTTTCGAAGCGGGTGACGGCCTGGTCTTGCCGGAAGGCGATCAACAGATCGGAGAATTCGTGCTTCGGGATGTCGAACTCGCGGACGGTCTCGGCTAACGCGACGAAGACCGGATGTTTCGGAACGCCGCTGTAGCAGGCGTCGAGTTCAGACTGCCATTGATCGAGCAGGGCGAGCGAGGCCGCGGCGTCGCCGACTTCGTCGCCGAGATCGTCGGAGATGCGGCAGTAGGCGTAGACGTTGAAAAAATGCTGGCGCAGCCGGCGCGGGAGGAACCAGGTGGCGACGGAGAAATTTTCGTAGTGGGTGCGGGCGAGGTGGGCGCAGTATTCGCGGGCTTCGGCGAGCGTGGGCGGCGTGGCGGGGATCGCGTAGGCGGCTGGCAGGCGGCTCCAGCCGAGGGCGAGGGACGGGTTGGCGGTTATGTTCATTCCTCGATTTGATTCGCGCTAGCGTCCCTTCCTGGTTCCCGGTAAACAGCGTTGACGGGCACGACCGATCACCGGCCATAACCAAAACAATAGCCACCCGAGAAGAAACACATTCATCAGGCCTGAGGTGACGAGATATAGACTCGCCCGATCCGAGTGTATGCCTTCTGGAAAAAGAATCGCGGCGGCAAGCATGCCCGGGGCTAACAGCGCGCCCACGGCAGAAAATCTCGAGACACTAGCAGCAACACCCACGACCACAGTCAGGATGATGGCGATACCGAACGAGTATGCATATCTGGGAAAGCGCTCTTTCATGGTTCGGCATACTGCCCGACACAGTCACTGCAGGGTCCTTCTACTGCGCATCGGGTTCGCATTCGCGAATCCGATGCGCCGCTCAGGATGACAAAGCTTATCGCAGCGCTGAAGCGCTGCGCCACCCCAAAGCGGCCATCCAGAGGTGGTGCGCAAAAGGCGCCACACCAGGAAACGTCAGTGCCCCGGGATGATGGCGGTTTTGATGTCGCCGCCGCGGTTCAGCATGTGGCGCAGAACCTGCTGCAGGCGCGACAATGGCGCCTCCCCGGTGATGTAGTCCGTGGGACGAATTTTCTTGGCGGCGATCAGGCCGAAGGCGCGGCGCACGGTTTCCGGCGTGTGATGGAACGTGGCCTTCAGCGTAATTTCGGAGTAGTGCAGGCGGTTGGTGTCGAGCTGCACTTTGGTTCCGCTGGCGCATCCGCCGAAAAAGTTCACGGTGCCGCCTTTGCGCACCATGTCGATGGCCCACTCCCAGGCTTCGGGCTTGCCCACGGCTTCGATGACGACGTCGCAGCCACGTTTCTGGGCGGTGAGCGCGCGAACGGCTTCGACGACGTCTGGAACTTTTGTGGTCTGCACGATTTCGTGCGCGCCCATTTGTTTCGCCGCGGTGACCTGGCTGTCGCGTTTGACGACGGCGATCACATTGCAGCCGATGGCGCGGGCGACCTGCACGAACATCAGGCCGATGGGCCCGCCGCCGAGGATCACGACGGTTTCGCCGATCTCGACTCTGGTTTCATGCAAGCCACGCAACACGCAAGCTAGAGGCTCGGTCATGGCGGCATCTTCGAAGCTGACGTTGTCCGGGATGGTCAGCATGTTGGCTTCGACGATGCGCCGCGGCACGCGGATATATTCGGCGTAGGCGCCGTTGTTGAAGAGCAGGTCTTCGCAGAGATTTTCCTGATGCTTGGAGCAGTAGAAACACATCTGGCAGGGCGCGGAGTTGAGCGCGACCACGCGCATGCCCCTCTTGAATCCGTTGACGCCGGCGCCGACTTCTTCGATGACTCCGGCGAGTTCGTGGCCGAACAGGGCCGGCGGTACGATCATGCGCGCGTGGTAGCCGCGCTGGAACACTTTCAGGTCGGTGCCGCAGGTAAGGGCGACCTGGACCTTCACCAG
>Ga0070765_100001836_pt1 | contig 13137 bp, 11 predicted proteins | sample HubBroMetageWFT5_FD_71516 | JGI IMG/M metagenome (GOLD analysis project Ga0070765, IMG submission 71516) | Warmed and freeze-thawed soil microbial communities from the Hubbard Brook experimental Forest, New Hampshire - Hubbard Brook CCASE Soil... | ecosystem: Environmental > Terrestrial > Soil... | reverse complement strand
CAGCGATAGACGTCGTCGTCGGCCAAGTAGACGAAGTCCTGCTTGCCGAAGCGTCCCTTGGCCTTGGAGCCTGAGGTGAGCGGCTTGGGCACATAGGGCGTGACGCCGATGCCCTCGCAGGCCAGCACCTCTTCGCCGTCGAAGTAGCCACGGTCCGCGAGCACATCGAGGGCTTGGAGCCCCATCGCCGCCTTGGCCTGGCCTGCCATGCCCGAGAGCTGGTCTCGGTCGTGACCGGTGTTGGTGACCTCGTGGGCCACGATCAGGTGATGCTTGGCGTCGACGGCGGCCTGGACGTTGTAGCCGACCACACCACTGCCGCGCCCGCTCGTCGCCATCGAGCGCGCGTCCGGGTCGGTCAGCGAGAGCTGCTGGTCCGGTGCGGCATGCACGATCGGTTCAAGGGCTTTGAACGCCGCCATCTGCTCGCGAAGCGCGGCGATCTTCTCCTGCAGGCGGACCGACTTGGCCTGTGCCAGCTCGCCCTCCTGGCGGTCAGCCGTCTCTAGCGCGGCCATGTAGCGCTCGATGCTGGCCTCGACCTGGTCCATCCGCTTCTTCAGCTTGGCCTTGGTGAAGTTCTTGTCCCGCGCGTTCACCGCCTTGAACTTGCTGCCATCGATCGCCGCCACGGCGTGGCTGAACAGGTCCAGTCGCCGGCACAGATCGATGAACCTGCGGCAGGTGGCCCGGATCGCCGGACCGTTGTCCTTCCTGAAGTCGGCGATGGTCTTGAAGTCGGGAGCCAGCCGTCCGGTCAGCCACATCAGTTCGACGTTGTGCTGGGCCTCCCGCTCCAGCCGGCGGCTCGAGGCGATCTGGTTGATGTAGCCGTAGACATAGATCTTCAGCAGCACGCCCGGATGATAGGCCGGGCGCCCGGTCGCCTCGGGAACCACCCCCTCGAACCCAAGCGCCCCCAAGTCCAGCTCCTCGACAAACACGTCGATCACTCGCACCGGGTTCTCCTCCGACACATAGTCGTCCAGGAACTCGGGAAGCAGAACGCCTTGCCGGCGGTCCTCACCTTCGACGAAGCGCTTCATCTCTAACTCCGAAGCAGTGTCGTCGAGATTCTAGCTTAGCCGGTCTTTTCACACAGCCTCGGTCAAAAGCGGTAAACTTCAATTGGGGCATATGTTTTCCGCTGTGCCCCCGAAAGCCGACATTGCCCGCCGACCTTGGCATCGTTGGTGAGTCCACGCCTAGATCGCACTCTACGCGGCGCCTTCTCTTCACCTACGGATTGTACCGATGGCTCGACAACTATTTCCCAGACCGAGCCCCGGCGAGGTCGCAAAGGCCACACGCGAACTCGTCACGGAGGCGATCAACGCGGTCCTTGGCGGACTGACGATGGGCCCCAACGACCCGACGCCGAGTGGGAAGGCCATCCGGCTGGCGGCCAGGCGCGGGGCGCTCGCGGCTGTCGCCCGGCTGTTGCCCCCCGACGGGCGGCGGCCCGTCGGCAAGCCGCCCAAGGTCGCGCTGAATGTCTTCGGCAGGTTTTTAATCCTCGACCGGATGGCGTGGCTGATTCATGGCGGCACCGAAAGCGAGTTCGAGCATGGTGAGGAGCCGCAGGGATACATCGCCCCCGTGAGGCCTGGCATGACCGTCGCCAAGGCCGCCGAGGTTGTTGTTGCCGAACAGGCAGCGAAGAAGAAGGCTTGGCTCAAGGATCGCCGCGATGCCCTCGCCATGCAAGGAAGGCCGCCGGCATGGTTCAAAACACGCGGTGAGTGGCGGGCAAGTTTCGATGGCGTGAAACCGCCGGGGGTTCCGACTAAGGAAGCCCTTATCGGGATGTGGCGCACCAGCAGGCGCCGAGCAGAATCCTGAAGTCAATCAAGTTCAAGCGGGTCAACGTTATGTCAAAATATACCGGGTGAATTACGCACGCTGTCTCCTTGTATATGACGGGCTATCTGTAGTTTTAGGAGCCTCGCACTAAACACGAGGACTCCTGAATGCACTCCCAGATCACTACCGAAACACGGCCCGCGCCGCTGGTTGTCACGATGGCTGAGGCCTGCAGGCTCCTTGGCCTTAGCCGGATGACGATGCACAAATTGGTCGTCGCTAGGCGGCTGCGCGTCACACGCTTCGGGCGGAGCGTGCGCGTATCGATGGCCGAACTCGAGCGGCTCGCAAAGCCCGGCAGCACCCCCACCCGCACATAGAAAACCGGCCGCCTCGGCGGAGGACGGCCGGTCGCAATGTAGGTCATCTTGGTCAGGACGGCCGAAACATAGCGCATTGACGCCTCGCACGCCACGGCGGCCTCAACAATTTTGAGGTCAGCCCATGCCTATGAGCCACCTGAGCCACGAGCGAGATCTCGACGGCCGCAAGCGCCTCGGCGTCGCGGTTTGTCAGCGCCTCGGCGGCCCGACAACTTGGCACCAGACTGGCGACGATGGTCGACTTGACCCGACCGCTTTGACGATCGCAGTGCGCGCACTGAAGAACGGCGGCGCCGTCCTCATCCAAGGCAGCGACGACATCGAGCATACGTTCGCCGTTGCGGCTCAGATCGAGGACGCGTCGTGAGCCTGACGATCCTCCGGTCGGTCTCTGGCAAGCTCGCGACGAAGCGGTTCTACCGCGACGCCAATGGTGTCATCATCCAGGTCAATTACGGACTTGAAAAATGGTGGCAGACCGAGGTCGCCCGGATCACCGACTTCGCCGCAATGGCGGCGCAGCTCGACTGCCTGCTCGACGACCCGCTAGCGCTCCCCGTGCGTGGTGCGCCGAAAGCGGGCGTCGACATCACCCAGCTTATCGTGCGCAGGTCCAACGGCTCCGACGCGACCATCGAAGATGTGCCGCAGCATTTTCTGCACCTGGACCTGGACTGCATCGAGGAGCCGCATCTCGACGTCGTGAGCAGGCCCGAAGAGGCACGTCAGTACGCGCTTGACCTGATCGCTAGTGCAGCGCCCGAGTTGAGAGGTGCAGCTTGTTGGATGTCGTGGTCGTCGAGTGCGGGGGTATACGACAGGACGCGCGTGAAGCTGCACTGCTGGTACTGGGCCGCAGAGCCGTACACCTGCGCAAGACTGAAAGTCTGGGGGGAGCAGGTCAACGCCCGCGCGGGATTTATGCTCGTCGACCTCAAGCTCTTCCAGCCTGTCCAGGCCAACTACGTCGCGAGACCTCTATTTGAGGACGTGGACGATCCCTTCCCTGGCGCAGCGCGCGCTGTGGTCGTCGAGGGTTACATGCCGACGCTTGTGATCGAAGATCCCCCGCCTCCTCCGCCGCGGCACCGAGTCAAGTCCGTCGGAGGTCGCGGCGGCAGCTCATCGGCAAGCATTGAGGCCGCGATTGCCTCCATGGGCGAGGACGCCGATGGTTTTCACGGACCGTGGCTTCGGGCGATGTCGATCTTCTACGCGCAAAACGGACCTGACGCCGACCCACGTCCACTCATCTTACGGCTCGTTCGCGCCATCAAGAACCACGGCACCCGCGATGCGACATACCTCACCAACGAGCTGCGCGGGATGATCCGCCGCGCGCGTGTTCTCGCTGCCAAAGAGCGCACTGCCCGAGACGCTGTCGACAACTTGCGCGCGGCGCTGTCGCGTCGCAGCAACACGAAGGAGAACTGAACGTGGACGCACAGACTTGGGAAAATCTCACCGACGCCGAGATCGAGGCTGAGGTGGTGGCGGCACTCGAGCAGCCCGACCCGAACGAGGCGCTGCCCGCTGATGTGGCCATACTTATCGCGGAGCTCGCCGCGCGCGGATGGACCGAACTCGACACGCTCGTGGCGGTGCCCGAAGGTGCCACGCCACCGGACGTGATGGAGTGGGCCGGCCTTGCGCTTGCGGCGATGCCGCTGACGACGCAGGGGCGCACCCGCGGCGATGACTTCCGCAAAGACCTTGCGCAGCTGGTGGCGCCGGGGCTCAAGGCGCAAACGGCCTGCGCGGCGATGAGGAAGGCCGCCCAGGCGTGGCAACGCATTGTGGCGGCCGCCGTCCTTGCAGACGAGCAGCCGGAGTTCATTGACCCCACCCCCGCCACCAGTCCGGAGCCGCTGGAAGAGATCGCATACTGGATCGGGAGCGAGTTCGACGGCTGGATCGACGCACCGGTCGAGTATGTCGACGTCATGGTGCTCTGGGCCATCGGTACGTGGGGATTGTTGCCTGGATGCCCGCCGCGGCAGGCGGGCGATGACGGTGGGCCGATGTTCTATCCGTATATCTGGGTCACCAGCGTCGACCCAAACAGCGGCAAAAGCACTGTGCTGCGGTCGCTCGCGGTCGCCGTTCGCCGCCCGATGAGCGTGCAGCGGATCACTCCAGCGGCACTTTTCCGCACCCTCGCCGCGTGGCAGCCGACACCGCTGATAGACGAGGTCGGGCGCTTCGTCACTGGCAACAATGACCTCGAAGGCCTGTTCGACGCCGCCTGCTATCGCGACGGCGTCGTGAGACTCGTTGAGAAAGTCGGCACCGCAGGCGGCGGCGAGACCTTTAAGACGCGTAAGTTCTTTTGCTTCGCCCCCATCGCGATGGGCGGCCTCGGCGCTGTCGCGCCGACCATTCGCAGCCGCTCGATCCGGCTGCGAATGACGCCTGCCAGCGCGGCCCACAAGCCCGTGCGCCTTGCCGACCACATGCGCCAGGTGTCCGCGCTGGCCGAGAAGGTCGGCCCACACCTCGCGGCACACGCAGACTCGATCTGCGCCCAGCTGGAGCGCGGTCCCACAGCCGCACTGCCGTCCGATCTCATCAATCGGGATGCCGACGTGTGGGAGCCGATGTTTGCTATTGCAGAACTCATCGGCGGCGAGTGGCCCGAACGCTGCGCCGACGCCTACCAGCTGCTGGGACGTCCCCGGCGGGCCACTGCCGACACCCTCCTGCGTGACCTTCTTGACGCCCTCCAGGCGTACCAGCGCGAGCGTGCAGCCAACTATGCTGCAGGAGGTGCTGCCCCCCGTTCCAGTCAGGGGTTCGGGATGTACGGGTTCCCGGAGCGCGGGGCTGCCGCCTTCGATCCGCTGGTTCCGATCGACAAGGTGCCGACAACGGACTTCCATCACTGGCTCGGTGGTCCGCAAGCTGGCGAGTTTGCGTCATCGACGGCCAACTCCCGGGACAGGCCGCTCAGTCTCACGAAGATCGGCATGCTGCTCGCCGAGGTCGACGTCTTTTCTCGCTCATTTGAGATCACGCGCGACGGGCGGCGACGCCAACTGCGGGTCTATGAGCTCGCGGATCTCGAACGCGTTTGGGGCGAGCGGCGTTCGTCGTCGTGATGCGCATCGCGGAACCCCTCAGGGGCTCAGGGAAAGGCGGCTAAAATGTACGCAGGCGTGCGTTTTATCGCCCCTGAGGCTTCAAGGTGAACCATCAGGAACCCCCTGGAGGGTTGCCCCGCACCTGGGGCACCCTGAGGGGTCCGTCGCAACCCTCAGGGCCCGCAGAATGCACGCCTACTTACGTTTTATCTTCAACACCTGAGACCTGAGGGTGTTGGCAGGTTCAAGCCTATGCCGGATCACTGTGCCGTCTGCTAGCGCCAGAGCCCGGATCTTTTCCTGGGAATTGTCGCACTACATGAAGAAGCGGAACTGATAGGGAGTATTGCCCAGTCCAGTCATGCGCTTCACGACTCGAGCGAGGACCTTTGCGTAGCTCATAGTCACCGGAAGTGGGTCGTATAGTGCGTCGTTGTTCCAGTTCATTTTCGCCAAGCCCAGCGCTGCGCGACAGGTGTCGTCCCAAGTTCCATGGCCCGCATGCCGCACGAGGCGGAGCGGTCTGGGCGTGCTGCGGCCCCCCTGGAAGTAGGAGCCGCGCTCGCCGATCCCCTGCACGTCGCCATGAGTCCAGAGCAGGGCCTCGCGCGCGCCAATGCCGATGGCCGTGCCGCGCGAAACCGGAAAAGCAGTGGGCCTTCCCTTCCCGTCGTGACCCCCGCGCGCGTCGATGCGTACGCCACGCCATCCGACATCCTCGACGACCTGGAGCAGATCGACCGCCTCGCACAAATGAAGCGCCTCCATAGCGCCGTCCATCTCTTCCAGCCTGAACTCCGTCGTCTTGTGAACCATTACCCGCCGCGGAGAGCGCCCTGCGTGCCGCCGGCGGTAAAGGTCCATCGAGCGCGTCATCACCCGAAACATCTCTGTTCGCGAGAGGAAGGGATTGTCTCGCTGAACTTCGAACTCATGGGCATCGTAGGCAACGAATTCGAGGCCCGCCCCCTCCGCGTCAAACACTTGGCTACAACAAGTCACAAACCGTGGGCGATCGGATTCGGGCCGCCGCACCGCGTACGAAATTCCGATATAGGCCGTCTCCGGATCAGTATCCGCGAGTTTCCAAGGAATACCCCCCGCTTTGACATAGAGTGCGAGGCCGATGCGCCACATGACACTTGCCCGATCCTGATAGGCGAGTGCTTTGTCCTCGCGCAGTATCTGAACAGGCAGTCGCCGAGCAGCAGTCGCTGCCTTCAGATGATCGTGCAGGTCGAAATCATCCGTCGGCCCTCCCGAAAATCCCACTGCCCAACGTTGCGGGATGTAGATGAATAGAACATCGAACTCGGTGCGGCGGCTCCCCAGAGTCTGGACCGCGCGCAGAAGGCGTTCGGCCAGCACGACATGAGGTGTCGGAGATGCCGCCAAAGCGGTGTCAAGTTGCTGGTCAAGCTCCAGATGGCAGCCTTTCCCCGCGCCGCGCATATGCAGGCCGAAGACGCCCTGAAATCCGGGCCATTCCGGCAGATATTCTTGCCGCTCCGTTGGCTTTGATGCTCTGTTCAGCTCGCGCATAAAGCCGTACAGGCGCTCACTCTCACCCGCCGGTGAAATTGTCGCCACTCGGATTGGATCTGGCACCAATCCGGACGAATGCGGTCCGAAGCGCAACAGGCCTAGAAGTGGGTGAATGTGGCGATCGGTAACGCGATCGGGGTGGAAGGCGAGCTTAGGTTCGGGCAACCAGATATGCGGGGCGATCTCGCTGCTCATAGGTCAAGCCCTCCGCGAGAATGCCGTATCCGAAGATAGGCGAAACACGGCGTCGACGCCGTCGCCGATGCCAAGCGCACGCAACTCATCGCCCTGTGCGAGACATCCCGCCCAAAAGGCAATGAGATCATTAAGCTGGCGGTTGTAACGCCGGACGGTGCGCTCACGAGCGAAATCCGAGGCAAATGCTTTGTTCGCTTGGGTGATGCCCTCGAAAACGGTGCAGGGGTCGATTAGAAGCCACAGGCGATCATCGGCCCAATCGAGCCGGATGCTGACGCCCTCGCGCCAGTGGAGTTCGGGATGATCCTGGACCACACCCGCCAGCGAACCAACCAAGCGCCGAAGCTCGGCCCAAGCGCCAGCCTCAGGATCGTTAGGGGCCACCAGGTCTGCGCTACGCCGGTGAAACCCATCCACGCCGCAAGTGCTGACGATCGCGCGCGTCAGCGCCTGCCGTAGTAGGCCGCGCTCCGCTGACTCGTACCGAAGCCTCTTGAACTCGATTGTGTGAAGGTCGAAGTCTGTGATGCTATAGGGCTCGAAAGCCTTGCGCACGTCGCCGTCTGCACCGAAAGCTAGAACCCCGGCCTTGCTTCGTGTGGCGAGGACGTCAACGCCTGCCTGCTCAATCGCGCTGCGTACCTCAGCATATCCTCCGACTTGACAGATAGTCCGCCGGCAAACGGTCGGCACCTGGACCACAGGCAGAGCATTCAGTCGCACAACCGGCCAGCCCCCCGCCCAACGGGTCGTGGTGCAGGGCTCCAACGCCGGCGCTCTGCCGCGAACGAATCGAGTCCGGCTTTGTCTATGCCCTCGATCATTCGGATCGCATCGCGCAGGGCTTCGTCAAAATTCTCGATCCGCACCAGAGCCGCCTCGGTCTTTCGCTCGACCGCTCGGACGAGCAGGTCAACGACACGCGGCGGCGGCGACCCCTCCCCACGATGGAGCCAAAAGAGCCCAGCAGGAAATGCGCTCGGTAGACTTAGCGATTCCTCAAGCGCGTCCATGATTGAGTTGTCCCGACCGCTGTAGCCCACGACCGCAAGGCCGGACCGTCCACAAGCATCCACCATCATCTGCCTTAGTAGAGCATCCTGCTGCCTCAATTCATCGGTAGTATTTTTCAACCGGCGCGAACGGAAGTCCCCATGAAGTTTAACTTCGAGGGGCCAGCGACCTGAGGCGATGGCCTGCTGGGCCAACTCGGGAGCATCCAGCGCAGCGGTAGTCAAAGTCCCGGTAGTTCCGAAGATTCTCGCACATGCATCCGCCACGAGCGGATCGAAGTTGGTCGTCCACACGAGCCGGGCGCGCTCTGCGCGCATCAGTACGGCCAAACTCAAATGCCCATAGGAAGGCTTTGCTCCGGAAAGCTTGGCGTCCAGATAGGCACGGCGATCTGCCTCCGCCGGGTACACGGCCTCGAACAACGCAGCATATTCGTCCGCTGAGCCTGCCGGGGGGAACTGCTTGGCTCCATCGATGTGGGCTTGCAATTGGGCGCGGATCGTTGGATTTGATAGGTCGGCTACGGTCTGGAATTCAACGCGCCGCTGGCTGACAAAAAGCAACTGCTTGAATTCCCACACCATGTCTTGGGCTGTGGGAATACCCGCCGATGCTGACGCTCCGGCACCCAGGAACCACATGAGGTTGCTCGCCCGAAGCGCGAACCGACGGGTGAAGTCATCTATGCTAAGTTGAGGTGGGTCGCTCCCCGCAGGCATCAACAAAGGGTCCATTTTTTCGGAAACGTCGATCGCAATAATACATGCCTCGGCCGCTGCTGCACGTCCCGCTTGTGCCTTGGGGTGGACAATTCCCAACTGCCGCCGGCCAACGCCCCGTCGCCAATGAGAATGGCGTTCCTTGACGAAAACGCTCCAAATGCCCAAGAGTCACGGCCTCGGCGCAGGGGCGAGCCAATAACAAATGAACGTTGAAAGCCGTTTGGGGATGTTCGAACAAGCCTTCAAAAACATAGACGACGACCTCCGCAAAGAGGCCGGCTGCACGACCGAGCTCGATTACATCGAGCAGACCTCCTGGCTCCTGTTTCTCAAATACCTAGACGGCCTTGAGCTGGACAAGGCGGCCGTCGCGACGCTGCACGGCAAGAAGTACGACTTCATCCTGGACAAGCCCCATCGCTGGGAACGCTGGGCCGCGCCCAAAGGCAAAGACGGCAAGCTCGACCACAACGCCGCCAAGACTGGCGATGATCTCCGGGACTTCGTCGCCCAGAAGCTCTTTCCCTATCTGGCCGGCTTCAAGACTCGCGCCACTGGCCCAAACACGATCGAGTACAAGATCGGCGAGATCTTCTCGGAACTGAAACCCAAGATCGCCGACGGCTACAACTCCGGGCGACATTGGGCGCAAGCGTTGAACGCCTAAAGGCAAACGGGACCCTAGAGGATAAAGCGGGAACACTGCTACGAGCGAAGTAACCGCTCTTGTGGGGGCATTCTCCAACATTGGGTTTGGCGGTGGTTAACCGGCGAGCTTTGCGAGTCGTTGAGCGCGGAAAGAACACATCGGCGGCAACCTGCCCTGATCGAACGATGGTGAACGGGCACGTCAGTCTTTTTCGGGTGCCGGTGCCTCAACGGGCTCTTTATAGCCGACGTCGTCCTTCGCCCCCTGTAACAGATCGAGGAGATGCATCGCGTCGACGAAAGGAACCTCGAGTTGATACCATTTGCTGGCGTTGCTGCGGTCAGAATATTCAATGGTTAGCGACTTCGGCACACGCGACCCGCCTTCGGGTAGGTGGACTGCCCGGATGCGCCCCACGGGCGGCAGTCGATTCACGCTCATTCTGTTTACCTCGCGTCTGTTAAAACGATTAGGGTCAAAACCCATAAATCAGTGCCGGGCCGCTTTCCGATTTCGGGCCGATTCCAGTTATCCAACAGGTGCAGCAGCTGGTCAGAGATTGCCCCCATAGCCGCAAATTCTTTGCTGGCCAAAGTTGTTTCGGCACGGTCGATTGACGTATCGTTCGATGCTGGCTTGGGGGCGACAATGCCGTTCGTGAACAATCGAGGCGTGCGCATTCACTACGAGACCGTCGGCAAAGGACGGCCGGTTGTTCTTCACCACGGCACTAGCGGAAGCGGTTCGGACTGGGTCGACCTCGGTTACGTCGAGGCACTGGGGAACGATTGTCAATTGATCCTCATAGACGCAAGAGGACATGGGTCTAGCGATAAACCACACGAACCAGCCTCTTACGACCTGTCGCTTCGTACCTCGGATGTTGTGTCGGTCCTAGATGGTCTTGATCTCCCAAAGGCGGACTTCTTCGGATACTCGTTGGGAGGCTGGATTGGGTTTGGACTGGCAGAACATGCGCCTGAGCGGTTCAACTCATTCGTCATCGGCGGTGCACATCCTTTCGCCGAAAGTATGCAACCGTTTCGGGACCTAATGGCGACTGGCCGGGAAGCATTTGCAGCGTATATTGATAAGGCTTGCGGCAGTCTCCTTAAACCAGCGATGCGTGAGCGGCTCTTGAACAACGACCTTGAAGCGCTGCGTGTGCTCACTCAGGACCGCTCGTCTATCGCCGAGGTGTTGCCGTCCATGCAAATGCCCTGCTTACTTTTTGTTGGTGAGCTTGATCCTCGCCTCGCCCGGGTAAAGGAGTGTGCGTCAGTATTGCCGAACGCGACACTGTTCACGCTTCCAAGCTGCGACCACGTCGCCGCGTGGTTAACGCACGTTGACGCGATCATACCATCAGTGAAGAGCTTTTTATCGAAGGTCCCACGGTAGGTCCAAAAGTTATCTTGACCTCGCGCTGCCGAATGCAGACGCGACACGGTACGGCTTTATGGGTTTTGACCCTAATCGATCGGCTCAAGAAAAGCTGCGCACTCTTGCCGAAGCTTTACACGAAACGCTATCTCGAACTGGATCTCGATCCCAAGGGCATTATCGATGGGCCGCCTAGGGGTTATTAGCCTTCTTTGGCTTGGGGAAGGGACCACATGACTCTGGTGGCGAAGCCTTTACGGGGACGAACGCCGAGAAGGCGCAACCCCGAGCCATTCATTCAATTTCGACCACCTCCGTCGGCCAGAGATATTCTTCACTGCTATGGCAACGGCTTTCTTCTGCCCAACGACGACGACCAATCGCTTGCCGCGGGTCACAGCGGTGTAGAGCAGGTTCCGCTGCAGCATGGCGTAATGCTGGGTCAAGATTGGGATGACGACGGCAGGATATTCTGAGCCCTGGCTTTTGTGGATGGTCACCGCATAAGCCGGCACCAGGGTATCGAGTTCGCCAAAAACAAACGTGACGGAGCGCCCGTCGAAATTGGCGACCAGCTCGCCGGCATCTGAATTGACTTCCTCGATGTAGCCGATGTCGCCGTTATAGACCTCCTTGTCGTAGTCGTTCTCGATCTGCATGACCTTGTCGCCGGGCGCAAATGTCCAGCCGAAGCGCTCTATCTTGCGTTCGCCAGCGGGGTTGAGAGCGGCCTGTAGCTCAATGTTGAGCGATCGGGCGCCCATTCCGCCGCGGTTCATGGGGCAGAGTACCTGGATGTCGCGGATGGGATCGAGGCCGAAGCGCTGGGGAATGCGGGACTTTACCAATTCGATGATGCGCGGGACGGCAGTCTCGGGATCGTCGGCGGGCACGAAGTAGAAGTCGCTGTCGCCCTCGGGCCGGGAAAGATCAGGAATGATGCCTTGGTTAATTCTATGCGCGTTGGTGATGATCTTGCTCTGCGCTGCCTGCCGGAACACTTCGGTCAGGCGCACGACGGGAACCGCGCCAGAAGCAATGATGTCAGCCAGAACCTGCCCAGGACCCACCGAGGGCAGCTGGTCGATGTCGCCAACGATGAGGAGGGCGCTATTGTCGGGGACTGCCTTTAGCAGGGCCTGCATCAGCATGACGTCGACCATTGAAGTCTCATCGACGACCAGCAGATCGCACTCAAGCGGGTTGTCGGCATTGCGTTTGAAGCCGCCGCCCTTCGGGTCTGTCTCGAGCAGTCGATGAATCGTCTTGGCCTCAAAGCCAGTAGCCTCGGTCATGCGCTTGGCCGCGCGGCCGGTCGGGGCGCAGAGGAGCAGCTTGACGTTCTTCGCGGCGAGAATGCGCAGGATCGAGTTTACGATGGTCGTCTTGCCAACCCCCGGGCCACCGGTAACAACGAGTACCTTCGACAGTAAAGCCAGGCGGATCGCCTCGGCCTGACTGCTGGCGAGCGTGAGGCCAGTCTTGGTCTCGATCCAGGGAAGCGCCTTTTGCGGGTCGATGTAGGGCCACGGCAACGCGCCATTTGCCAGACGCGACAGACGCTCGGCAATGACCTGCTCGGCGCGATAGAGGCCGCTTAGGAAGACGCATGCCGTCTCGCCTACGGTGTCGGCCACAACAGTTCGCTCGGCGAGTTCGAGATCCAGGGCGGTCTGGACCAGTTCCTTCTCGACGCCCAATAATTCAACGGTCGACGGTACGAGCACGTCGGCAGGTAGGCCGCAGTGACCCTCATCCATTGCCTCGGTCAGCGCATACGAAATCCCGGCACGCACCCGAATCATTGCCGTTTTCTCGATGCCGAGCTTCATAGCGATTGCGTCGGCCGTCTTGAACCCGATGCCGCGGATGTCGCGTGCCAGCCGGTATGGGTTCTCGGTCATGACCTGGACGGCGTCAGCACCATAGGTCTTGAAGATCCGGACGGCTCGGGCCGTTCCTACGCCATGGCTATGCAGGAAGACCATGATTTCACGGACGATCTTCTGATCTGCCCAGGCCTCGGTAATCCGCTTGGCACGTACGGCACCAATGCCGGTGACCTCACGAAGCCGATCCGGCTCGGCCTCGATGACGTCGAATACTTTCTCTCCGAAGGCCTTGACCATCTTCTTGGCGTATACAGGCCCAATGCCGCGGATCATTCCGGAACCCAGGTATTTCTCGATACCATCAATGGAAGTCGGTTCGGAGGTGCGCATGAAGCGCGCCTTGAACTCCTGGCCATGGGTGCGGTCGTTGATCCATTCACCCGATGCAGTAACCCACTCACCGGGAGAAATAATCGCGGCATGGCCGACGACCGTGACCAGATCGCGGTGGCTGCGTGCCTTGATCCT
>Ga0070765_100001835_pt1 | contig 13137 bp, 11 predicted proteins | sample HubBroMetageWFT5_FD_71516 | JGI IMG/M metagenome (GOLD analysis project Ga0070765, IMG submission 71516) | Warmed and freeze-thawed soil microbial communities from the Hubbard Brook experimental Forest, New Hampshire - Hubbard Brook CCASE Soil... | ecosystem: Environmental > Terrestrial > Soil... | reverse complement strand
AAGCCAATCGAAGATATTCTTGGCATTTCCTATCGCAAGAACGGCGGGGTGATGCATAATCCCGACCGGCCGACCATCGAGAATCTGGACGCCCTGCCGCACGTGACCGACGTTTACCGGCGCGACTTGGATGTCCGCCGCTACAACGTGCCTTTTCTGCTTCACCCCTTCGTGTCGCTGTACACGACGCGCGGATGCCCGGCGCAGTGCACCTTCTGCCTCTGGCCCCAGACGCTCAGCGGACACCCTTGGCGCAAGCGCTCCACCGATGACGTAGCGCGTGAAATGGCCAAGGCGAAAGATTACTGGCCGTACGTGAAGGAATTTTTCTTCGACGACGACACTTTCAACTTGCAGAAGGCCCGCACGATTGAGCTATGCGCGAAGTTGAAGCCGCTCGGCCTGACCTGGTCGTGCACCTCGCGCGTCACCACCGATTTTGAAACGCTCAAGGCCATGAAAGAGTCGGGATGCCGGCTCCTGATCGTGGGCTATGAATCCGGCGATCAGCAGATTCTTAAGAACATCAAGAAGGGCGCGACCATCGAACGCGCCCGCCAGTTCACCAAGGATTGCCACAAGCTGGGATTGGTTGTGCACGGCGATTTCATCATCGGTCTGCCCGGAGAAAGCCGGGAGACCATCAAGAACACCATCAACTTCGCCAAAGAACTCGACGTGGAGACGATCCAGGTTTCGGTGGCGCATGCTTATCCCGGAACCGAGCTGCACGAATTCGCCATCAAGAACGGCTTCATGACCAGCGACACAAAGATGGTGGACGACGGCGGCCACCAGATGGTGCAGATCGAGTATCCCGGCCTGCCCGCTGCCGAACTTCTGGAAGCGGTCCACCACTTTTACGATGAGTATTATTTCCGTCCCAAGGCCGCGTACCGCATTTTGAGAAAAGCGATGTTTGACAACTCCGAACGCAAACGTTTGTACAAGGAAGCGCGGACCTTCCTTAAACTGCGCGCCCAGCGCCACAAGTGGGTCAAAGCAAACCGCAAGGAAGACACGCCTGCGCCGGCGGCGGCTAAGGCCTAGCGGAAGCATTGAGGCACTAAATCGCTGAGGCATTGAGAGATTTGAAAGGTCTTTGACCTTCAATGATTCGATGCGTCAATCACTCAATGATTCAATGCCTTCGGAGCTAGATCGCAAGTGACGTTTCGAAAATACCTCGTCCTGGCAGGAATCACGCTATTCGGCACCGCGGGCGATTCCCTGCTGGCCCGCGGCATGAAGGATTTGGGCAACGTTTCCCTCCACCGCCTTTCTGGCCTGCTGCTGGCGATTGCCAATCCCTGGGTAGCTTCAGGAATCCTCCTGCTGCTCGGCTTTTTCTCTTGCTACATGTCGGCGCTTTCGTGGGCTGATCTCACCTATGTGCTTCCCGCCACTTCGCTCGGATACGTCCTGGTCGCGTTCATTGCGCGCTTCAGTTTTCATGAAGTGATCTCGCCCACGCGTTGGCTAGGAATCGCCTTGATCGCCGCCGGAGTGGGCTTCGTGACTGCCGGCCCGTCGCTGACATCCGCCCGCCAACGCGGGACTTCGCGTGAAATCGTCGGCGAAGCGGTTTCGCACGAGGCGAAGTCATGAATGAGCTCTACGCCTGGGCCGCGATTGGGGTCATCACTCTGGCTTCAACCACCGGGGACGTGCTGCTCTCCTACTCGATGAAACAGGTGGGCGACGTTGGCGAGCTCTGGCGGCAACGCGGGGCGCTGGCAGTGGTCGGTCGCGCGCTTACGACGCCCACGTTTGCTCTCGGCCTGATCGCGATGGGAGTTGCGTTCTACAGCCTGCTCTTCGGCCTTTCGTGGGGAAATCTTAGTCTGGTCGTACCCGCGGCAGCATCCCTCACCTTCGTAGCCAACGCCTTGGCCGCCCGCGTATTTCTGCATGAACGCGTAGGGCACCGGCGGTGGATGGCGGCATTGCTGGTAGCGGCGGGCGTCGCGCTGATGGCAATCTGAATTGCGTTAGCCGAATAGATCGACGGTGATCACCAGCGGCTGCGCAACTGCGATCAGATCTTTTCGCGCGGACGCGGCAGGCTCCGATTCGGAGTTCTCTCCCTGACTTTCTTCCGAAATTGCTTCCGAATTCTCCGCTCCCAGAATCGTTCCCAGGACAGGAAACCGTTCGCTCGACATCACAGCCTGAACCGTTCCATCCTCCAGCTCTTGTTTCAATGATTCTGCATCAATGTCGCGGGCCGACTTGAGCTTGTCCATGATAGCCTGCAACTTTGCCATCTGCGCGAGCACGTCCGCTAGCATGTCTTTTCCACCCGAGCTCAAGTGGACAAACTCGAGGCCCGTGCCAGAATTGCCCCGTATCTCACGCACCTCGCCGATGGCTCGAAACGAACCAGCGTTCATGTGGACGACGATTTCAGCTCGCGCTCCCGATTCGATGGGCGCAACCGTATCAATCCAACATCCGCCGAGACTCAGGTCTCGGATCGTCCCTGGAATCGAAATGCCGTTGGATGGGAGGCGACTGATCCTCACCCGGCCGCCGCAGAGAAATCGCGCGCTGCGCCGGCGTTCGACATTTTGCCGACTGTTGACTGCGCCTTCGGGCTCCATGCGAACAATGTCTGGACGATCGACGTCCCCGGAGTCACGTTCAGCCATGTCTATAAGATCGTGTGTCGGGCGTGATTTCTTTAGAGCGGCATACAGCTAATGGAGGATCAGGAGACTGAAGTAACCAGAGTAGTCGAAGTAAAGCTCATCCCAGGAGCTTCATGAAGCCACTCGGAGCGAGATCGGGGACAAGAAACCGCGCGCTCTTTCCGCCGGCGAATCGCGACAACGCTTCCGCTGCCAGATAGCCGCTGCGGACCGCACCCTCCATGGTGGCGGGCCAACCGGTCGCCGTCCAATCGCCCGCCAGAAAGACTCGCGGCCACGCCGTCTCCGGCCGGGGCCGGTACTTGTCGATGCCCGGCCGCGGCGAATAGGTCGCGTGCACTTCCTTGATCACAGTAGATTTCAGCAGCTTGGCCTCGCGTGCAGCGGGAAAGAATTCCTGCGCCTCTCGCACCGCCATCTCGACGATCTCCGCCTTCGATTTTTCAACCAGGCCTCGCGAGCAGCTTACAACCAGCTCGACATAGCTGCCGCCGGCATTATCCCGACTCTCGTTGCTACGTGATTCAATCAACCGCGATTTGTGAAACATCCACTGGATCGTACGGTCGAGCAGCACAGCGTGATCGAGGTCGCTGATTTGACGATCGAACCACAGATGGATGCCGGTGATCGGTGAACTCGAGAACTCTCCGAGTGCGGCGGCCAGAGAGGCGGCCTCCGCAGTATCGGGCAGCAGGCGTCCGAGGACATCGAAAGAAACTGCGAGAATCAGATAGTCAAAATGCTGTTCCTGCCCGTTCGTGGTCACGCTCACGCCAGAGGTTTCCGCACGGAACGACTCCACGCCGGCCCGAAACTGAATCTCTCCACCACGGGCGCGGATGTAGTCTCCGGCAGTGCTGTACAGGTCGGTGAGAGGCACGGTTGGAATTCCCATGCGCCCGGCGGCTTCCGACTTGAGAAAAGACTCGCGCACCACCTGCGCCGCATAGGGAACCGAAACTCGATCGAGGTCTTCGTTCAAGGCGCTGACCAGTATCGTCTTCCAGAAACGCTCGATGGCTTGCTTGGTCTGTCCGTGGCGTTGGAGCCAGTCGAGAAACGACTCACCGCGATCCGGCGGAACAGATGGGGCGAGCGCGATCATGGCGCGGCTGATTGACAGCTTGTCGCGAAAACTCAAACAGTCGGCCCGGAGAAACGCAAGAGCGGTATGCAGCGGCGCGGGCAAAGCTGACGGAGAAATCACGGATGCGCGTCCTCCGGGCTCGAGAAACGTCAGCTTTTCGTACCAGCGAATCTTGTCCTGAACTCCCGCGCGCCGATAAAAATCGAGCAGATTGGTGCAGCAGCCGAGCAGCACGTGCTGGCAATTGTCGACAATCTCGCCAGTACCGGGATGTTGATAAGAAGAGGCGCGACCGCCGAGGTAGGGACGGCGCTCCAGCACCGTCACGCGAAAACCGGCCTCGGACAAGGCGCACCCGGCAGCGAGGCCGGCCAGACCGCCACCGGCGATCGCGACTGTGGAGGAATTAGTCGAATTAGGCTGGATCACATCAGGATGCATCGGGGCAGGCATCACACGAGACGTTTCAGGATCCCTTTTCCCATGACGCTGAGCTTTTCGCGCACGCTGAGTTGCACGCGCTGACTGAAGACATCGTACTGATTGGCTGCAATCTTTTCGAGCAGGCGACGGTAAATCGTAATCAGGACCCACAGCGCGGGCTGGCTGTCTTCATTCACCAGCGGGACCAGTTCTTCGCCGGCGCGATAGCCATCGCGAGCGCGGTCCGCCTCCATCTTCAGCAGCGGGCGGATGCGAGCAACATCGATATGCGGCGCGGCCAGATCGGTAGCCGCGAGCCCGCATTGTGCCAAGTCCTCTTGCGGAAAATAAACGCGGCCCATGGCGACGTCTTCTTTGACGTCCCGAATAATATTCGTGAGTTGGAACGCCAGGCCGCAATGTTCAGCCAGCGGCTCAGCGGCGGGATCGCGATATCCGAAGATCTTGATGCACACCAATCCAACGACGGACGCCACGCTGTAGCAATACTGACGCAGGTCGTCGAAGGTCTGATAACGCGGGACCAGCGTCCCGGCGGCGGAGGGATCTACCTGGCCGTAATCGAGGTCTGAAGCGGTGCCGAAGGCGAGCTGGTCGAGAAGGCCAATCGGAATCTGGTAACTGCGCTGGGCATCGGTCAGCGCCAGCAGCACTGGATCATCCGTCGGCTGCGCCGCCAATGCGCGGTGGACTTTATCCAGCCATTCCGCCAGCTTGTTGTGACGATCGATCGGACTCAGCGTGTTGTCATCGGCGATGTCATCGCACCGTCGCATGAAAGCGTAGACCGCGCTCAGGGCGTTGCGTTTGCGCCGCGGCAGCACCACAAACGCATAATAAAAATTCTTGGCGGCCGAGCGTGCGATGCTCCGGCAGACGGAGTACGCCATATCGAGCTGTGAAGCGGTGGGCGAAAACTGCACGGGTGGACTTCCCGCAACCGTGCTCATCTTTGCCGTCCCTCTGGCTTTCCCGCCGGCTTCCACACCAGTTTGCCCATCGCGGCACGAGCGACCAAGGCTAGCTTCCGGCTTTTGGAAATTGCAGGGCGGTTGCCGAGCACAGCAAAATGTTGGCCCTCAATAGCGTTAAGAATTTCTTGCCCGCCACGGCTGAAGAGTTCGATATCGGTGGCCAATTTGCGATCCACGCTCGCAATCAGCGGCAGCCCCTGCGCGAACCATTCCCGCGCACGTTCGACTTCAAACTTCATCATCTCGCAGCATGCAGGGATGTTCTCGCCATCGCGGATCGCTTCTTCGCTCACACCGAAGCGGCGCAGGTCTTCAAGCGGAAGATAGATTCGCCCACGGGCAAAGTCCGCGCTCACGTCTTGCCAGAAGTTGGCAAGCTGCAACGCGGTGCAAGTGTAATCGGAAAGCAACTGGCGATCGGAGTCACGATATCCGCAAAGATACAGCACCAGGTGTCCCACGGGATTCGCCGAATTCCGGCAATAACCGAGTAAATCAGTGAAGGTCTCGTAGCGGCTGACCGTTTGGTCTTGTCGAAACGCGGTCAGCAAATCCGCGAACTCATGTTTCGGAATTTCGAACTTGTGTACAGTCTCAGCGAGCGCGACAAATACCGGATGCCGCGCATGACCGTCGTAGCACGCGTTTAGTTCCGTTTCCCACTGATCGAGTAATTGCAGCGACGCGACAGAGTTGCCGACCTCATCTGCCAGATCGTCCGAGATGCGGCAATACGCATAGACGTTGAAGAAGTGCTGGCGCAGCCGCTTCGGAAGAAACCAGGATGCGACCGAGAAATTTTCGTAATGCGAGCGCGCGAGGCGGCGGCAATATTCCCGCGCTTCAGCTTCGGAAGGCGCTTGATCGGGGATGGCATACTCCGGCGGCAGCGCGCTCCATGCAGAGGAGAGCGGCACAGTCGGATGATGGCTGGCAGCAGTTGTCATCAAGAATTCTTAAGTACGAAGCAGAAGCACTCATTGCTTATGGCTTATGCACACATTGCTTATAGAGAGCCGCCGTTTTCGCTCGGCAGGACGGGCGAGACGCCCCTCCCTCTACCGTATGAATCTTCGCGCGGTCACCGAACTAGTGGCCTGGAATAATCGCAGTCTTGATATCTCCGTTGCGGTTCAGCATGTGGCGCAGCACGTCCTGCAAGCGCGACAGCGGCGCTTCGCCGGTAATGTAATCGTTGCCGCAAACTTTCTTCTCGGCGATCAGACCGAAGGCCCGGCGCACTGTCTCCGGAGTGTGATGGAAAGTCGCCTTCAGCGTAATTTCCGAATAGTGCAGGCGGTTGGTGTCGAGCTGCACCTTGCTTCCCGCGGCGCAGCCACCAAAGAAATTCACCGTTCCGCCCTTGCGAACCATCTGTACGGCCTGCTCCCAAGCTTCGGGACGACCCACGGCTTCGATGGCCACATCGGCACCGCGCCGCTCCGGACTCAACTCGCGCACCGCTTCCACCGGATCAGTCACCTTTGTAATCTGCACCACCTCGTGCGCGCCCTTTTTTCGGGCCAACGAGACTTGCGAATCGCGCTTGACCACGGCAATTACATTGCAGCCGATAGCTTTCGCGACCTGCACAAACATCAGTCCGATCGGTCCGCCGCCAATGACGGCCACGGTGTCGCCGATTTCGACTCCCGTTTCATGCAGCCCGCGGAGCACGCAGGCCAACGGCTCGGTCATCGCGGCATCCTCAAAGCTCACATTCGAAGGCACGACGAGCATATTGCCTTCAACGATGCGCCGCGGAATCCGTATGTACTCGGCGTAAGCGCCGTTGTTGAACAGGAGATCTTCGCAGAGGTTCAGCTGGTGTTTGGAGCAATAGAAGCACATGCCGCAGGGGGCTGAATTGAGCGCGACCACGCGCATGCCCTTCCTGAAGCCGCGCACGCCCTCTCCGACTTCTTCGATCGTGCCCGCCAGTTCGTGACCGAACAACGCGGGCGGAACAATCATGCGGGCGTGGTAGCCGCGCTGGTAGACCTTCAAGTCCGTGCCGCAAGTGAGCGCGACGTGCACCTTGACCAGAACTTCGCCGGCGCCCACACGCGGAATCGGCACTTTTTCAATCTTGATGTCTTCTTTGCCGTATAGTACGGCTGCCGTCATCTTGCCATTCACAATTGGTATCCTTCCCACGCCCTCCACTCCATCACGTCAAACTCGGCGTGCTGGAGCCCCGACGCTGCCCGGCTGGATGACAATCTTCATCGAGTCCGGTTGAGGATGGGCAGCCAGTTTCAGCGCTTCCACACCGCTTTCCAGCGGGAAACGGTGGCTGATGAGCCGTTCCAGATCCATTTCACGGTTCATGACGAACCGCACTGACTCCTCCTGTAAATCAACTGATGCACTATAGGACCCAAGCAAAGTCTTTTCGTCCACACACACCGCTGCGGGATCAATTGCGACCTCTCCGCGAACCGTTTGCGCAAACAACAGCACACGGCCGCCGGGACGCGTTGCATCAATGGCCGGCCGAATCAGACTATTCCCGCCGACTGCCAAAATCACAGCATCAGCCCCGCGACCTTCCGTCATTTCGCGCACCGCTTGTCCGGCGTCAGCCTTGGAAGCGTCCACAGTAAGTTTTAGGCCGAAGCTATTAGCTATTGTAAGCCTCGCCGGATGCAAATCGGAAGTAATCACTCGAACCCCCGCCCGCTTCGCCAAAGTGGCCAGGATCAGGCCAATCGGGCCCTGTCCCATCACCAGCACCGTCTCTCCCGCCCGCAGACGGAGCGTCTCAATCCCTTTGATGCAGGTATTCACTGGTTCGACAAAGCATGCTTGCTCAAAACTGATGCCGTCGGGAATGCGCACGGTTCCCTTCTCGACAATCCAGTCCATCACCCGGACGTATTCCGCAAATCCGCCACCCGACGGCTCAAAGCCTGCCGTGCATCCGACTTTCTTGTAGGTGGCGCACTGGGCAAAGGTTTTCTGGCGGCAGTAATAGCATTCTCCACAGGGGATATGGTGAAACAGCACGACGCGCTCGCCGACGCTGAACTTGCGAACATCTTCACCTACCTTCACGATAACGCCCGAAGTTTCGTGTCCAAAAATGCGTGGCGCGGAGTGTGAGCCGGTCGAGATTTTCTTAAGATCAGTGCCGCAGATTCCGCAGATGTGGACTCGAACCAGAATTTCCCCAGGCCCGATTTCAGGTACCGGCACCTCCTCCAGACGCACATCGTTCACGCCGCGATACACGGCGGCCGTCATGGTGGAAGGAATGTCGTGCTTATCGTTTTCAACGGCTAACGATGATGTTCGAGCAATCGTCATAGCAGACTTCGTCGTTTCCCTCAGTGCTTCCCGTCGGATTGAGTATGAGCCTCAGCAGTGGCAATAGTATGTGCGCTAGCGAACTCTTGGCCAACTTCAGTTTGGCCAACTTTAGTTTGATTCAACTCAGCGAGCAAAGACGCACTGGGCAAAGTCTGCACAGTCTCACGACCGAGGTAATCCGCGAGCGCGGCGCAAAGCGCGTGGCTCGCCTTGGAACTGTTTCGCGCCAAAGCGATCGTCCGCCGCCAAAACCACGGACGCACCGCAACGTGTAGCGCAAATCGCGCGTGGCGGAACCTCCCCTCGACGGAAACAAATTCATTAATCGGAGGCATCGCAAAGTCGAGTTCATCGGAAATCGACTTCAAGGCGGCGAACTTGATTCCATGCGCCTGCGCTCCCATGGCCACCGATGCCCCTTCCATATCCACAGCGATCGCTCCATAGGCGCTCGCCAGGCGCCGCTTTTGCTCCGGCCCGGCCACCGCGGTTGCGCTCACCACTACCCCATTGCCGCGGCCCGTATCGGTGCGCGAGCCGTCGCCACCGTTGACCACCACCCGCGGTTCCACAATGTCGGCCACTTTCAGCGACGAATCCAAGGCCCCGGCGAAACCAACCGAGATCAGCATCGCCGGCCGCGCTTCCTGTATCACGGCTTCGGTAGCCCGCCGTCCTTGCTCCGCGCCGATCCCGCTACAGACCGCCACTACCCGGTCCGCTTCGCCATCTTCCCGCTCAAAAAACGGGTAGCTGCGCCCATCGTGCCGGATCTCCCGAGCCTTCCACCCGCGCACCAGAGGAGCAATCTCTTCCCGTATCGCCGAAACCAGCGCGATCCGCGTTCGCCGCTTGGGCTCGGCTGGATTCATATCAGGCATAACCGTTCGCGCGGAACCACTCCACCGAGCGCCGCAGCGCTCCATCGACCGGGACCGTCCGCCAGCCCAGCTCCCGCTCCGCTTTCGCCGAACTCACAAACATCATCTTGCGCCCCATGCGCGCGGCGTCTATCGTAGCCCGCGGCTCGCGTCCCAGAAGGCGACCCGTTACCATTTCGTCGACGACTCCCGCGGCGAAGGCAAAAAAGTAAGGAAGCTTCACGGTGGGCGACGGTAAGCCTGTGATCGCGGCCAGCCGATCAAGAATCTGTTTCAGCGTAAGATTCTCTCCTCCCAAAATGTAACGCTCGCCGGTTCTTCCCTTCTCCAAAGCCTGGACGTGACCGCGGGCGCACTCCGTTGCATCCACCAGATTCAATCCCGTTTCTACATAGGCAGGGAATTTTCGCTTCAAGAAGTCCACAACAATTCGTCCCGTCGGAGTCGGCTTGATATCGCGCTCGCCAATCGGCGTTGTGGGATTCACGATCACCACATCGACTCCCGACCGCGCGGCGTCGACTGCCACTTGCTCGGCCATGAACTTCGAGCGTTTGTAGTGCCCGATCATGTCCGCCAGCGTCACGGGGCTTTCTTCGTCCGCCACCTTACCCTTGTTAGAACCCGACCCGAAGCCCATAGTTGCGACACTTGACGTGTACACAATACGTTTTACGTGTTGCTTGCGCGCACTTTCCAGCAAAGACCTCGTGCCTTCGACATTCGAGCGATACATCGCGCCTGAATCGCGCACCCACAGCCGGTAATCGGCCGCAACATGAAATGCGACATCGCAGCCCGAAACAGCCTTCTCAATCGAGGCCGGGTCACGCAGATCGCCGACGACGCGATCAGCCCTCAGATCCGCGATGTTGCGCAGATCGCTCGTAGGCCGCACCAGCAGCCGTAACTCGGCTCCCTGTTCGACCAGAACGCGCGCAACATGACTGCCCAGAAATCCCGTGGCGCCGGAGACAAAGGCGAGCATTCAGCACTCAGCAGTCAGCATTCAGTTCTTGCTGACTGCTGACTGCTGAATGCTAACTGCTGCTTTTCTCCGCCATGACCTTCGAATAGGTGGTCAAGGCGATCAGCGGGAAATATTGGCGGTACAGGTGGTACATCAGATAGAACACGCGCGGGAAACCTGTTCCCGTAAAGAAAGCCTCGTCCCAGGACCCATCTTTCTTTTGCGTCCGCAGAAGGTAGGCCATGCCGCGGGCCACGCATTCGCTTCGCGTGTCGCCAACGGCCAGCAGTCCCATGATTGCCCACGCCGTCTGCGAAGCTGTGCTCTCGCCCTGCCCGCGAAGGTTAGGATCGTCATAGGATCCGACAGTCTCGCCCCAGCCGCCGTCCGCATTCTGCACCGAGCGCATCCACTCCGCCGCCTGCTGAATCATAGGATCGTTACGATCCACAGCCATCGCTTCCAGGCCGCGCAACACCTGCATGGTGCCGTAGATGTAGTTCACACCCCAGCGTCCGAACCAACTGCCGTCGGGCTCCTGCTCTTTGCGAATAAACTTGATCGCCCGCTTCACCGCCGGATGGTTCTGGTCGTATCCATAAGTCGCCAGACACTCGAGAATGCGACCCGTAATGTCGACGGTTGCCGGATCAAGCATGGCGTTGTGATCGGCAAAGGGCACATGCTGGAAGACCATGCGGTCGTTATCTTTGTCGAACGAAGCCCAGCCGCCATCTTTGCACTGCATCGAGAGCATCCAGTCGATCGCGCGCTGCACCGACTCGGCCTGATAGCGTCCGTTCGGGTGCTCGACCCGGCTCAGCGCCAGGCAGACCATCGCGGTGTCGTCCACGTCGGGATAGAACTCGTTATTAAACTCGAAGTACCAGCCGCCCGGCTCGCCTTTCGGATTCTTGATCTTCCAATCTCCGGGCTTGCGCACTTGCTTTTGCAGGATCCAATCGGCGCACTTCACCAGGCGCGGATCGCTCGCCGGAACGCCTGCCTCGCCTAGAGCAAACAGCGCATACGCCGTGTCCCACACCGGAGACATACAGGGCTGCATGCGGAAAGTGTCGCCCTCTTCGATGCCCAGTTTTTCGAACTCGTCCATGGCGCGGATAAATTGTGGATCGTCCACTGAATACCCAAGGCAGCGCAGCGCGATGATGGCATTCATCATCGAGGGATAAATCGCTCCCAGGCCGTCGCTCATCTCGAAGCGCTCCAGCATCCACTTTTCCGCCTGCCGCAGAGCGAGCGAGCGCAATGGACGGATGTGCACGCGCTCGAACCAGTGCGTCATGCGATCCAGACACAAAAAGAAATTCCGCCACGAAACCAATTTCTTCGACCAATGCAGATGCATGCGCGATTTATCGCGCCCGCCGACAAAAAGTTCTTCGACCCCCATCTCGTCGGGAATCTTCTTGAACGGCTTCTTGGCATAGCAGATCGAAAGCGGCACCAGGATGGCGCGCGACCACGAAGAAATTTCGTAGATATTGAACCAGAACCAGTTCGGAAAGAGCACGATCTCCGGCGGAATCGCGGGCACCGCGTCGTAATCGTATTGCCCAAAGAAGCAGAGGTAGATCTTGGTAAACGTATTGACTTCGGTGACGCCGCCCATCTCGAGGATCTTCTTGCGGGCACGCGCCAGCGCGGGATGATTAGCCGTGAATCCAGCCAGTTTCAATCCGAAGTAGGCTTTGACAGAACAACTGAGGTTGGACGGGCCGGCGGCGTAGTTACTCCACCCTCCGTCCTCATTCTGGTGGTTGATGATGTGGCGAGCGGCCTTTTCAAAGCGTTCCTGATTGCCGGTTCCGAGCAGCGTGTGGAGCAGGATGTAATCCGATTCCAGGCTGGTGTCGGCTTCCAGTTCTCCGCACCAGTAGCCCGCTTCGTCCTGCTGTGAGAAAAGATAGTTGCGCGCCGCATCGACGGCGACCGCGACCCGGCTTCCAAGGTCATCAATCTTTCCAAATCGCATCTGCGGGGCGGCCGAATTATGTCCCGCGCTACGCCCCGCACCATATTCCGAACTATGTTCCGAACTATATCCCGCACTCTGAGGGGAGGATTCGTCCATCAATGGCTCCAAAACTCTGCTCCAAATCTACTATGACTCCATGGCAATGGCCGGAGCCGCTGCGATCGTTTCGACGATCTCCGGCGGCAATCCAAAGCGCACATTTTCCGGCATGATTTCCAATTCCTGCACGTCACCAAAGCCCTGCCCCGCCAAATATTCCACAACTTCCTGGACCAGATGTTCAGGAGCCGATGCTCCCGCGGTCAGAGCCACCGTCTTAACCCCATTCAACCACTGCGGCTGAATGTCACGACAGTCATCAATTAGATGCGCCTCGGTGCCCAAACTTCGCGCAACTTCCACGAGTCGCTTCGAATTTGAGCTGTTGTCGGAGCCAACCACCAGCAGCAGATCTGCATCGGAAGCGACGTGCTTCACGGCAACCTGCCTATTTTCCGTGGCGTAGCAGATGTCCTGCGCGGCGGGCCCTTTAATGTTCGGAAACCGCTTGCGCAGCGCCGCGATAATGTCGCGAGTCTCGTCCAGGCTAAGCGTAGTCTGCGTCAGGTAGGCAACGCGATTGGGATCGGGCAACGTGACCGACGCTACTTCCTCAGGCGATCCGACCACTTGAGTCACCGCGGGCGCTTCGCCGAGCGTGCCAATCACTTCGTCGTGATCGCGGTGGCCGATCAGAATCAGCGAATAGCCCTCCTTGGCGAACTTGACCGCCTCCACGTGCACCTTGGTGACCAGCGGACAGGTAGCATCAATCAC
>Ga0070765_100001832_pt1 | contig 13143 bp, 6 predicted proteins | sample HubBroMetageWFT5_FD_71516 | JGI IMG/M metagenome (GOLD analysis project Ga0070765, IMG submission 71516) | Warmed and freeze-thawed soil microbial communities from the Hubbard Brook experimental Forest, New Hampshire - Hubbard Brook CCASE Soil... | ecosystem: Environmental > Terrestrial > Soil... | reverse complement strand
CGGGTTTATTCCGGCAACCAACACTCCCACGGGAGTTTGGCCGAGAGAAACGACCGGCAGGACAATGGCATCCGACACCCGCTGGCCGCCCGGTCCGCTGGGCAAACCCTCGAGGCGAGCGACGGATGTAACTCGCGTTTGTCCGGTAGCAGCCACCTCGGCGACTGGACGCGAGAAGGGTCCCTGATGGACTCCCTCCAAGACGATCCGCTCCGGACGAAGAACCTCATGTTTCGCCGTCAAGCGGCTCGATTCCTGAAGAAACGCGTGCTTAGCCTTGCGATCGATGAGATACAACAACGCGAAAGGAACATCGTCGGGATTCTTGGCCAACGTTGAAAATGCTGACGAGCAAGCCGCTTCGATCGATTTTTCGATCAAAGCCTTTGCAGTCAGTTCCGCCAGGGTCCGCAACCGCCGCGCGTTCAGAACCTTGGGAGTTACATCAGTAGACGGACAGAACAACCCTCGCACTTCGCCTGAATCATCGCGGATCGGGCTATAGGAAAACGAATAATATGTTTCTTCTTTGACGTCGCCTCGGCTCATGATCAGCTGGACTTCGTCGACAAACGTCGCCTCTCCTTTGGTGAAAACTTTGTCCGCGAGCGGTCCACAAACTTCCCAGATCTCAGCCCAGACTTCCGGAGCAGGACGGCCCAGTGCCCAAGGGTGTTTGGCCAGGCCGAGTACGGAAATATAGGCATCGTTGTAGAGGAACGTCATCGCCGGTCCCCACCCAACCCACATCGGGTGCCGGGAATTGAGGATCAAGCTGACCGACGTCTTCAAACTGCGAGTCCACTCTTCGATCGGCCCGAGCGGGGTCTGGGACCAGTCGAAATCCCTGATGCGATGTCCCATTTCGCCCGCGCCCGTCAGAAACTCAAGACCGACCGGGGGAGCTTCCGAGGCGAGCTGCTGCGGACGCGTACCGTTGCCAGGGTGATTCGGCACCAACTCGTCGATGGCCGACAGCAGATCGCGAGCCATGTCTGGCTTTGCGACAAAACCGTGAGCCCCGGCGCCTAGAGCCAGGGAACGCGCATGGTCGGGGTCGTGTTGACTAAGAATAAGGATTTCGGAATTGGGCAATTCCTTCCTGATCAGTGGCACCGCTTCGAGCCCGCTCATTTTGGGCATGCTGATATCAAGGATGACGACGTCCGGACGAAAAGATTTCGCTTTCTCAATCGCGTCAAGTCCGTCCACCGCCTCGCCGCAAACCTCCCAGTCGGAACGTGAGGCCAGGAGTGAGCGCACGCCCCTGCGCACAGCAGCGTGATCGTCTGCGATTAGAATGCGCAAAGCGCTCAACCCAATCTCCTTGAAAGGACTGCTCTTCATGCACCAGCCAACGACCTAAGCGATTGGAATACAACGCTCGCGCGAAGCGACCAGATACCCCGATAGTGTTCGTACCATATGTGGACCGTTCCTTCGCCGCATATACAGTCTTTGCTGTAGAAGCGCTTTCCAACCAGGCTTGCGTTCTCTCCTCTTACTGCAGCCATAAGATGCTGTGGGAGAGAACGGCGCTGCTGCGGGGAATCCCGGAGAATTAGCCCCCTGATCCCAGCTTTTATGCAGGCCGACTCAATTTTCCAAGTAAGCGAGTGACTTTTGTGCTGCATTTCCGAGCAGGGCCCGGGATTCTACCATCCAATTCTCAGGCTATGGAATGGACGAATCCGAATTCAGAGGGGGTGCGATCTATGAATAACCTCAATTCTTCCCAACAGGGCAACCGTCACAACGCAGATTCCACTTGCGAACACTGTCAGGGGGTTATGGAACACCAGCCATGGTGCATGAATCGGGATCCACGTGTCCTTTATGCGTACGAGATCGTCGAAGACGCATCCAGGCTCACTTTCGAGGATGGGCTGATCCTTCACTCACTAGGAGTGGCGTGGGCAGATATTCGACCGTGAACGGATCGCCACACTGACGGTGCGAGTTCGCCAAGGGGTGAACTCACACAGTCAGGCTGTTCGTTGCGACACTCGCTAGAAACTGAATCTAGCTTGCAGTTGCACGGTTCGACTTCCGAGAGCGCTGCCCGCTACACCGAAGTCGGAGTTGACGCTAGTTACGGTGCCGTCAGGCGCGACCGAACCTAAATTTCCGTCGATTGACGACACGTTAATGTTTGTCTTGTTAAAGAAGTTGTAGACGTCGGCCCGGATTTCGAACTTCGCATTCTCTCCCAATCCCCGGATCCGAGGAAGCCCAAAGCCTTTAGCCAAACTCAGATCGACATCGTTATAGCCAGGACCGTTCAGGCTGTTGCGGTGTATCCCAGCCGCCGGCGGCGGCGCGATCGCGGGAAACGTTGCCCCGCCGACAAAGGTTGGAGGCAGTAAGAACTGGGTTCCGTTTCCTCCATAGTTTGGATTCGTCGCCTGCTGAAATGTGCTATTCGAAGTGCTCGTTCCAGCTCCCATGGCAACAGCCGCCGGCCGAAGCTGGCCGTATCCGCTGTTCTGGTAGTAGAGGTTTGTGCTTGCGTTATAGAACGGATCCCAGGGGAAGCCCGAGTGTACGTTCCAAATACCGCTGAGAGACCAGCCTCCGGCAACTTTCTCGATCCAGCTGTGGGTACCGCGGAAGAAGACAGGCTGCCACAACCCGAAAAGCTTGAACGCATTTCGGACATCATAGTTCGCGCGTCCGTAAGCCAGGCTCGGATTGTAGGGGTACGGGTCTTCGTAGTACGGACCGGACAACTCATCCATCGCTCGCGCAAATGTGTACTGACCGGACACCTGGAATGTGTGCGAGAAGTTATGTGTGAGAGTTGCGGTTCCTGCGTTATAGTTCGCGTTGCCGGTGTTCTCCCAGAAGGTGATCGTATTGACCAGAGGGTTTAAAGCGAACCCATAAGATCCTCCGACTGCGTTCCAGTTGTTGTGTACCAGCAGATGCCGAGTCTGATTTCCCTGATACCCGAGGGTGAAGATCAGATTGCCAGGCAGTTGGTTCTGAACGTCGAAAGAATAGTGGTAATTCGCAATGGTCTTCGGGTTCCCCTGAAACCCGATGATATTGGCGTTGCCGGACACGGGCAGATTTCCGGGTGCGAACGTCGTGATCGCGTTGGGGTTCGGCGCGTATCCGAAAATAGAATGGATATCCGTCGCTGTCTCGTACAGAATCCCGGTTCCCGTACACGAAGGATTCGTCGTGTATGGGTAATCGCAATGATAGAACGGAGAAACAGCGTTGGGTGGATTACCAAAACCACTCGACATCACTGAGATTTCGTTCTGGTTGTAGTTAATGCCAAACCCGCCGCGCATCACCATCTTGCCTTCCATGGGACTGGGCGACCACGCGAAACCAACGACAGGTCCGAAATTAGTTTTCTGTGGTGGGTATAGATTTCCTCCGACTCGCACATTCAGATTCGTCAGAGGATCAGAACCTGAACCGAACTGCATGACGTCCAGGTTATTTTGCTTCGCGTATAACGCTCCGAAGTACGACCATCGCAAGCCCACATTGATGGTCAGGTTCGATCTCAGCTTAATGTCGTCCTGTACAAACACTCCACCAAGGTTTTCGCGATCGTCCTGGCGATTCGCAAAGGGAACGCCGGTTGCCGAGTTGAACTGGCCTCCAAAGTTTCCACCTTCTCCATAGGGAGCGTCGTTCGCGAAATCCCATAGATTATGGAATCCAAAACCTGGACGCGCGGCTCCGATGTTTTGGTTCAGATAGAAGAGGCGCGTAAACTCGCCGCCCATTTTGATGCTGTGACGGCCGGCGATCTTAGTAAGAACGTCGTTGTAGGTGTAGGTCCATTGATTGAGATTGCTTGGCCCCGGAGCGCCGAAGTTCTGGGGAGTTGCAGGAGTCGCTCCTGCCGCGTTACCGATCGAGTCGATGGAATCTTCCGGCAATCCAAACGGTTCTTGAGGATTAGTGCTCAGTTCGTTCCAGCGCCAGCCGGCTGCGTTGACTCGCGCTTGATTCAGCAGTGTGGGCGAAAAGGTGTGATTCCAGATGAGCGCAAACGCGTCGTTCGTCTGCGAATGGTGCCATAGGTTTTCCGGACGAATGGGCCCGTTGAAATCTGTTGTCGTCACTGGCACCCAGTAGATGGTGAAAGCGAGCCGATCTTTCTGGGTGAGGTTGGCATCGACGCGACCGTTGTACTGCATTTGGGAGGTCGTGGTTGGGTTCAATGAGTTGAAGTACGCGATGTCTGGAATTCCGTCCAGTCCCCCACCGACGCCGGGTTGGCTTGGACTGTTGCCGTAAGTCAGGTCCTGCATACCCAGACCTGTCGTGATCGGAGAACCAATGTCCAAGCCGGCGGATGTCGTGTTGCAGTTGACGCCCTCCGTCAGGCCGATGGACGCGCATGTCCGCTTAATAATGCCGTTGCTTGAAACCGCATTCCCCGGAAACGACAGATACTTGGCAGCGATACTGCCCGCCGTAGCCGCTGACTGATCAAACTGAGAAGTCTCGTACCATCCCTGAGCAGTCGTCACTGAAGACAGCGGACTGGTCTCCCAGTTAAAGAAGGCAAAAATCTTGTTCTTCCAGATGGGACCGCCAAGACTGCCGCCATACTGATTAAAGCGGTCGTTGTCACGATTTAGCCCACGGGAGGCTGGAGTACCGGCGGTATTTGACCCGACGCCGTTCCAGCGCTGATACGCATTCAGCCCCGGCCGGGAAGCTTTGAAAAAAGCGCTTCCGTGCAGTTCGTTGGTGCCACTCTTGGTCGTAACCTGGATTTGTGCCCCGCTGAAGCGTCCATTCTCGGCGTCGTAGCTGTTGGAAACGACCTTCATGTCTTCCACCGAGTCTTCGCTGGGCGTGATCACCGACGTGCCACCCCAAACGGCGCTCACGGTGCTGATCCCGTCGATACTGATCCCGTTGGTTTCGTATTGCCCACCAGCGCTCTGGATCTGGGGTCCGTTTTCAGTCGAGAAGATGCCGCCGGAGCCGCCGGGAGTGCCACCAGGTCCTTGGTTTCCGGGCAGATTGAACGCGCCTCCGCCAGCCTGTTGCGACGCGTCGCCGAAGACGCCGGGCGCCAATTGCGCCAACTGGAAAACATCACGGTTGAATGACGGCATATGCTGAATCTGATTCGAAGAGATCGTGCCGCTTACAGTCGCGGTATCCGTATCGAGAGTCTGAGTCGTGCCGGATACAGTAACTGTCTGCTGAACCTCGCCGAGTTCCAACTCCAAGTTCAGCGCATTGAGCTGCTCGGGAATGATTTCAACCTTATCCAGAACTTTCTTCTTGAACCCCTCATGCTCCACCGTAAGCTGGTATGGGGCGGGGCCGAGAGCATTGAACTGGTAAATTCCGTTCGCGTCAGAGGTCGAAACCATCTTGTTATTGGTAGCAGTGTTCACCAGAGTCACCGTCGCACCCTGGATGACCGCGCCTTGAGTGTCTGTGACGGTTCCACGAAGCGAGGCTCGGAACTGCGCATAGGCCAGTGGAGCGGCGGAGACAAGGATTGTGATCAAGAACGCGAACAGCATGGAAGGTATGGGTCGGCGCATGGGGACTCCTTTGGCCTTATTGGTGCCCGGAAGCTGGTTTAGGCAAACCTTGCAAGAGAGTTTTAGAAAATCTCGCGCAAGCCACAGTTGCAGTCTTCTCGTGTTGCGGAGAAACGACGAGGTAATTCATTCCGAACTGATCCGCGGGAATGTATTCGCGCGACGACTTTGTTGCCAATGCACCAAAATTGGTTGGTTGCGTCAGTAACGAAGTAAGCATCATAGGCGAACGGGGCGATCGAGAATTCGGAGAGCACACGCGTGAGATTCTGTGTAAGAGTACGAGGAAGTCGGATGCGATTTTTGCACCGGGCCGTTGTTATGTTTGTGCTCGCGACGGCGGCGGTATGGTGTCAGGCGCAATCGTCGGAGACGGTTACTGTCGATGTGGGTGCGCCGGGCCGTCCGTTTCCTCACTTCTGGGAGCAGACATTCGGATCCGGCCGAGCCATTCTCGCGCTCCGCGAAAGCTATCTCAGCGACTTGCGGGAGGTAAAGAAAGTCACTGACTTCCGCTACGTCCGGTTCCATAACATCCTTCACGATGAAGTGGGAGTGTATGACGAGGACGACCATGGCCGGCCCATCTACAATTTTGCGTATGTCGACCAGATCTATGATGGCCTGCTGAGTAACGGGGTCCGGCCCTTTGTTGAGATCAGTTTCATGCCGAAGAAGCTTGCCTTACGGCAGGATATCCACCCGTTCTGGTATCACCCGATCGTTTCTCCGCCCAAAGATTATGCCCGCTGGGATGATTTGATGCGAGCCTTCGCAAAGCACTTGGTGGAGCGTTATGGGCTCGATGAGGTAGCGCAGTGGTATTTCGAAGTCTGGAATGAACCGAACATCGATTTCTGGACCGGTGACCCGAAGGAATCTACCTACTTCGATTTATACGACCATACGGCGATGGCCCTGAAGGCTGTGAGCCCGCGCTTGCGGGTCGGAGGACCAGCAACGGCAGCCGCGCATTGGGTCGATTCATTTATCCAACATGTCGCCGAGAAGAACATTCCCATCGACTTCATCTCCACTCACGGCTACGCCGACGATACGGTGCAGGATTTGTTCGGCACGAGCCAGGATATCCCGATGGATCAACGAGTATGCCGGGCCATTCAGAAAGTGCATGATCAGATCGCGAACTCCTCGCGCTCCGATTTACCTTTGATGTGGACCGAGTGGAACGTGCCGTCATTTGGAATGGTTCACGCAAGAGACATGCCTTACGTCGGAGCAGCACTGGCCGACGACATCCGGCAATGCGACGGACTCATTAACATGATGTCCTTTTGGACGTTCAGCGATGTCTTCGAGGAAAATGGCCCGAAGCACGAACCCTTCGATGGCGGTTTCGGGTTAATGGCGCTCGGAGGGATCAAGAAGCCAAGTTATTCCGCATTCGCGCTGCTCCATCTTCTTGGAGAAGAGCGAATCGCAAACGACGCGCCGCAGATTCTCGTTACTCGCAGGAAAGATGGCAGCTTAGTCATCGCTGCCTGGAATTTGATCGATCCAGATAAAACCGGTTCTCAGCAGAGTTTTGACTTCAAGATCAGCGGAGTTCCCGCAAACGCTTCTGTACACGTGAGCAGACTCGACTCTGAGCATGGCGATACTCTCGCGGCATATAAGAAGATGGGAAGCCCGACGTACCCAACTCGGGCGCAAGTGCGCGAACTGAACGACGTTGTCGATCGCAACCTGGCGGAGAACCTGAAGTTGTCCGGCGGCGCCATCCGTCTCGACATTCCGCCAGATGGTCTGTGGGTGCTCGAGATCCCTAAGAAGTAGGGCCCGAAAAGACCACGGGCTTATTTGTTCCCAAGACAGAGCGGCGCGGCTTCGGCCCATATGGGTCGAGTCCGCGCCGTCTCTTCTGACCTGTCTCTATTCAAACGGACCCGATCAGGATCCGTTTGATAGTTGAGCCTTAACTCAGAGCGATCCCAGGAACGCCAAAAGGTTGGCGGAGTCCGTGGAACTCAGAGCCTTGTAGTTTGAAACGACCGTTGCGGCTTCTCCGCCATGATGACGGATTGCTTTGTCGATCGTTGTCTGACTGTTGTCGTGCATCAAACCGCCCGACTTGGCGAGAATATTCGACAGCCCCCACAATGGCGCCGTCCGCCACATGGTCAGGCTTGCCTGTCCCGTCCCGTGGGGCTGGAACGGAATGCCACCCGAATCGCCCGACCCCATGTCGTGGAGCAGGAAATCCGAATACGGGTTGAAAGTGACGTTGCTTAGAGACGGAATGACAGCGCTAGTTTTGCCATTCGTCGTCCTGAGCGTTACGTTCTGCTGTGTGGTGAAACTCTCGATGTGGCAAACGCTGCAGCCAGTACTCACGAACACAGCCGCTCCGGCCGTTGTCTGCGAGGTCGGCGCTTTTGGAGGAAGCGGTGCAAGCAGAGCCTCGAACTGGGTTATCTTGATCATGTTCACCTGAGCGACGTCTTGGGGGCTGTTCTTGTCCGGCTGACAATTCGTTGGAAAAGACAGTCCTTGTGGCGAATGTTCGGTCGGGTTGAACTGACTCGAAACACCAAAGAGGCTATTGCTGGTGGTAATTCCTAACTCGTTGAATTCGGCGTTGGCGTTGAACTGGAAGAGCGAAACAGCATCCAGCTTCTGACCGAATTTACCCGGACGAATCACACCGCTCTCATCCGGCACCATGTTCGCGACGCCCGTGATCCCGTACTTCTTGCTGATTCCGACGTTAGCGGTAATGGAAGCATCTGGAATGTTGTCGATCAATCCGAAGCCAAACAGCTGCGGCGAGCGCACATTGCTCACCACCGTGGCATCGGCAGGCACAATCTCATGCGGTAGATTCTGCGCTGCACCACCACCCGATGCGGCCAAGCCCGAACTCTTTGCCGTGTAGGTAAAGGTGGTTGTCGACGGTACGCTCACGATCGCGAACTGACCGTTGTAACCGCTCACCGGGACATTGAGAACTTGTACTTCTTGTCCCTTCTGGAAGCCGTGCGCGGCTGTCGTGGTAATTGTCACAGTTGTGCCCGACTCGGTCGCTCCCTTGGATGCGATCGTCATCTGGTTGCAGCCTGGCAGAGTCTGGAACGTGGCATTCGAGATACCGTGAACAATCGGACCGCCTTCATTCTCGGGAAATGTTCCGTTTCCGTCGAGATAGTTGAAGGTGTTATCCGAATTCCACTTCCCGTAGCGTGTGCCGGTCTGGTTGCTCGTGTCGCCAGCCGTTCCGGTCAATACATCTGTTCCTGTTCCGTGGCAAGTGAAGCAGCCTGTTTTGGTCGATACGGGTCCCAACCCTCGAATGGGGTCCCACTTAATGACGAAGGTTCCATAACCCCCGTTGAAAAGATTCGTGATTGAGGTGGAAAGGCCGGCGAGCGGGCCGCCAAACTCTCCAACTGTCGGAGGAGGCGGAGGCGGCGGAGGACACGTGGGACAGACAGCTTCAACTTTTTTTACAAAGTGCGAAGGTACTGCCAACATGCAAACCGCGGCCAGAAGACAAAGCGCCATAGGCGCAAAACAGTGTTTCATAGTATCTCCTGATTCTCTTTTTTAACGTCATTTGAAGTGGCTTGATTCACCTTCGCGAGGGGGGATGAAGCGCGAAGGAACGTCCCTTTGGTGGCCCCGGGGTCGTGAAACCGTTGCCTACTAAAAAATGAGCAACGTACTCCTTTGTCCCAAACGAAATTTTCGCGACAAAGTTAAACTGGAGCTTGGCTCTCTATCGCTCCGCTGTCAAGATGAAAGTTCGTGCACGTTGTGGAAAAGCTGTTTTTCTACGCGATTCCCGCAAAATCCTGCATACATTTCCGCGTTCCAGACAAACGCATCGACGGCTCAAATCGACGGCAAAATTCAGTATTGATGAAAAATCAAAAGTGCCCCGTTCAAGTTCCCAGTCCGTATTGGATTACATTTCATCGCATTCTTTCTCGATCTCGATAAATTCGGCGCAACATGCGTCAGCCGCTGATCACACACAATCCCAGGGAAAGCTGCGAATATCTTTCTGGTTCGGCCGCAAACATCTTCTATTTTTGCCTAGCGCTGCGATCGTTTCCCTTAGCTCGATTGACGATTTGTATTTCGGTAGCCACACAGGTATTAAGCCTCACATCAACGAGGAAGTGACACGATCCTCTCATATCTATTTTGGCACTCGAGAAAAAACGATCTCAATGCGAGAGCAACTGTGAGGGAGCAAGGGTCTTCAAGTGAGGATTTGACAAGAAATTTACATTCGCCTTCTTCAGTGTGCAATTATCTGCAACTCGAATCACGAAATCGCTCAAACCGAGCCATGGGCGTGGAAAAAATGGTTGTTCGGCTTTGCGCGCCCGTTGTATGATTACGCGCGTTTTGCCCTCCGGGTTAGACTGCCACGTTAGCATTCTTCTCCGAATCTGGCCTGTTTGAACAAAATTCAATCTCGAGGAAACCGAATGAAGTCGCGCTTAACCACCGTTAGCTCCATGGTGTGCGCTCTGATTTTCCTGTCAGGTGTTCTGGCTGTTGGCCAGAGTCACCAGGCGCTTTATGCTCCCCATGCAGTTGGAGTCACACCTCCGCCTGTCCGCACGGGCACTCCCGCCCTCAGGGAAAGTCCGGCTTCCACCGCAACCTGGACCAAAGCGAAGAATACCCCGCCTGTTTCCGTCGGATCGATGCTGTTGCTGACCGACGGACGTGTGCTAGTCCATTCGGAACCAAACTGTTCCGGTTGCAAGGGCAACTACAGCAACTGGTACACACTCACTCCCGACAACACCGGCAGCTACATTAATGGCACATGGACCCAGGTCGCCTCTCTGCCTAGCGGCTACGCTCCACTATTCTTCGGCTCTGCCGTTCTCGCGGACGGCAAAGTCGTGATCCAGGGCGGCGAATACAACTGCACGAGCGGTTGTTCATCCGTCTGGCAATCCAAGGGTGCACTTTACGACCCAGCGGCCAACACATGGACCTCGACAACCGCGCCTGCAAAGAGCAACATCGGCGATGCTGAATCCGTTGTTCTGCCTAACGGAACATGGATGCTCGCGGAATGCTGCGCGATCGCTTTCGGGGACAGCACATTCCCCGTCTACTACTACTTCAACGAGAGCACTCTGAGCTTCACCAGCGAAGCCAGCGCCTCGGATGGCAAAAACGATGACTTCGACGAAGAAGGTTGGAACCTGCTTCCGAGCGGCGAGATCCTGACGGTAGACGCTTACACGAGCAACACCGTTCTGACAGGCACAAACTCGGAGCTTTACAACTCCTCAACCAACAAGTGGTCCACAGCCGGAAGCACCATCGAGCAGCTTTGGGATTCGAATTGCGACGCGGGTGGTGGCAGCTTCGAAGTGGGTCCGGCGGTGTTACGTCCAGATGGCACCGTCTTTGCCACTGGCGCCAGCGATTGCGAAGCGGGCCATACCGCGGTTTACGATTCGACGAGCGGACTCTGGACCAAGGGACCGGATTTCGCGAATAGTGATGCGGCAAATGATGCGCCCGCCTCATTGGAAATCAACGGAAATGTAATCGTTGAGGGCAGCCCCTTCAGCGGTACTTTCAGCAGCCCGTCCAACTTTTACGAGTGGAACGGCACAACCTTGAGCTCGTTCCCGAACCCGCCGAACGCAGTGAATACGGCGTCGTATCAGGGACACCTGCTAATTCTGCCGAACGGGCAGATCATGTACACCGACTTCTCGACCGATGTCGAATTCCTGACCTCGTCCGGAACTTTCAGCTCCTCATGGCAACCAACGATCACGTCTGTGCCCAGCACGCTGGACGCAGGCACGACTTACACGATCTCTGGAACTCAGTTCAACGGCCTTTCGCAGGGCGCTGCGTACGGCGATGACTTCCAGGATGCAACCAACTATCCGCTGGTCAAGATTGTGAACACCGGCACGGGACATGTGTTCTACGCCAAGACGCACGGTCACAGCACGATGGGCATCTCCACTGGAAGCACGATCGTATCTACGAACTTCGATGTGCCCTCGTCAATCGAAACCGGCGGGAGCACGCTCTTTGTGATCGCCAACGGCATTCCTTCCGCTGGCATCGCGGTGACGATTTCGGGATCGACTTCGGGCTTTACGCTTTCCGCAAATCCGACTTCCGTTTCCGTAGCGCAGGGCAAATCCGGAACCTCCACGATCACCAGCACGACGACCGGTGGGTTCAACACTGCTGTTGCCTTGAAAGCGACCGGCCAGCCGAGCGGCGTTACCGTTTCCTTCAAGCCAACCTCAATCACAGGAACCGGAACGTCGACCATGACGATGGCGGTTGCGTCGACCGTTGCAGCCGGTACCTACACCATCACAGTGACCGGAACTGCGGGCAGCACCACCGAAACGACAACCGTCTCTCTGACGGTAACCTCGACGACCGGCGGCAGCTTCACCCTCAAGGCAACACCGGCCACGGTCAAAGTGGCTCCGGGTAAGAACGGCGCGGCCAAGATCTCGGCAACGCCCTCTGGTGGCTTCAAGTCAGCGATCGCGTTGTCGGCATCGGGAATGCCAACCGGCGTGACCGTAACCTTTAAACCCACGTCCATTGCAAACGGGTCGGGAAGCTCGACCGCAACCATCAAGGTGTCGAAGAGCGCAAAAGCTGGAACGTCCTCGATCACAGTGACGGGTACCGGTGGCGGCGTAACCAAGACGGTCAAGATCACTCTGACCATCACATAACCAACCTGAAGTACTGCGCTGCCGTTTCGGCGCAACAATTAAAAGCCCGGACCGTCAAGGTCCGGGCTTTTTTTCCGCCCCGACGCTGCATCACTCAGCGGTTGCACGCGTGGCGTCCTGTCACATGCTTCCTGTAAAGTATTCAGTCGAGCAAAATCGGGATCGGCTTGGAGGCTTGCGGTGAAACACGGCAATCATACGAATGCACATGACGCGAAGGGACAGGGAGGTGGGGAAGGCAAGGATCGCCACCTGCACAATCCCATTGAAGACAGGTTGGTTCCGTTGGAGCCGCTCGATCTGGCGAAGGTAACTTCGATTGATAGCCTCGTGCGAGCGATGGCCAAGACTGCCTTTACCGGGCGGCAACTCGGCGAGGCGGCGGATGTGCTCGAAGCGATGGCACTCGACGAAGATGCGTTCGTCGTGATGACACTGGCTGGCGCGATGACCGTCGCCAAGCAAGGTTTGATCGTGACCGAACTCATCGATCGCGGCATTGTGAATGCGATCGTTTCGACCGGTGCCCTCATGGCGCACGGCTTAGTCGAGGCCACCGGGCGCGCGCATTTTCGAGCGAATCCTGAAGTCTCAGATGAAGAGTTGTACGAGCAAGGCTACAACCGCGTTTACGACACGCTGGAGCCGGAGCAGAATCTCGACGACGTCGAGGAAGTGATGTCCGCCGTACTCGAAGCCTGGGATCACAACGAGGTGATGTGCTCGTACAAGCTGAATCACGCGATCGGAGCATATCTGTCCAAGAACTCACAGGGACAGCGGGGAATCCTAAAATCGGCGTATGAAAAGGGTGTGCCCGTTTTCGTCCCGGCGTTCAGCGATTCTGAGCTAGGGCTCGACACGGCCTTGAACAATCGGCTGCGGGA
>Ga0070765_100001831_pt1 | contig 13143 bp, 13 predicted proteins | sample HubBroMetageWFT5_FD_71516 | JGI IMG/M metagenome (GOLD analysis project Ga0070765, IMG submission 71516) | Warmed and freeze-thawed soil microbial communities from the Hubbard Brook experimental Forest, New Hampshire - Hubbard Brook CCASE Soil... | ecosystem: Environmental > Terrestrial > Soil... | reverse complement strand
ATCCACCCGCCGCCCGAGGAGGAACGAGCGCGGTGAAGCGGGCAGGCGCGGTGGCCGTGTCGGGGCTGGTCCTGATCGTGGTCGCGTTGACGTTCGAGGCCGCTCCGCTGTTCGTGCCGGGCGTCGCGATGACGCTCATCGGGGTCGCCGCGCCGGCCTGGGTGACGTTGGCGGCCAGCGGCGCGAGCATCGAGCGGAAGCTCGAATCCGAGCGCGTCGTCGAAGACGAGCCTGTCGAGGCGACGATCGAGGTCCGGCGCGGACCGTGGGGGTTGCCGGGAGCGGTCGTCGAGGATCCGCTTGCGGGCGAGCCGATCTCGATCCGCGGGCCGATGTCGATGATCTCCGGCGGCAACTCCGCGAGCGTCCGGATCGTGGCCTCGTTCCCGCGGCGCGGGGTGAGGCGGATCGAGCCGCCGACGCTGGTCGTGTCGGACGCGCTCGAGCTCGCCCGCGCCGAGCGCGTGAGCCTGTCGCCGGCGCAGGAGATCCTGGTGCTGCCGCGGACGGAGCGGGTGAAGTGGGTTCCGGGGGCGGGGGAGAAGTGGCGCCGCGCCACCGGCGCGGCCCCGCTCGAGCCGTTCGGCGCCACCGAGGTCGACGGTCTTCGGCCCTACCGGCAGGGCACGCCCGCCTCGCGGATCCACTGGGCGGCGTACGCGCGCGGCGCCGGTCTGCTCGAGCGGCGCTTGCGCGCTGACACCGAGACGCGACCGCTGGTCGTCGTCGACGCCCGGGTCGACGAGTCCGCCCACAGCTCCGAGCATCTCGACGCCGCGGTGCGTGCCGCTGCCTCGCTCGTGCTCGAGCTCGGGACCCGCACCGGTTGCGGCCTGCTGCTCCCCGGGGAGTACCGGCCGCTCGAGGTCGAGCGCGACCTGATCGCGTGGCCCGTCGCGCGCGCCCGGCTGGCACTCGTCGAGGGCGGCCCCGGGACACGGGCTCCCGGACTCGCCCCGGGCGCCCGATCGGCCCAGGTCCTGTACGTCGCGGCGACGGCTCACGCCCGGCTCCCTCCCGGGCTCGCGGGCGCCGGCGTTCGAGCCGCGATCCTGGTGGTTCCGAAGGGGCTGGCCAACCAGCCCCGGCAGCGGGCGAGCTTCGAGGTGGCGGGGTGCGTCGGCTTCGTCGTCGGTGCCGGCCGGAGGGTGAGGGAGCGCGCAGCTTGAGCACCAACACCCAGGTCGCGGTACTCGCGCCGCTCCGCAAGGACCAGGGTCCACGCCCGCGCGCGATCGCCAAGGGGCACGATCGTCCGCTGATCAGACTGCTGTCGTTCGGCGCGCTCGGCCTGTACGGCGTCGTCCGCTGGGGGACGCTGATGAACCCGGCTCCCACCGCAAGGCTTCTCGGTCTGCTCGCCGTGGCGCTGTTGCTCGCGGGACTCGGACCGGTGCTGGTCGAGCGCGAGCGGGCCGGCGCCGCGCTCCGGGGCGCGACCGAGCCGCTGACCGCTCTGGGAGCACCGATCGCGCTGATCGCGATCCTCGCGGTCTTCCCGATCAGCGGAGTGCCGCTGTCGTGGACAACCCACCTGCGCGTTGCCGACACCGCCAACGGGATCGGTCAGGGGCTGTCGGCGCTCCCTGGCATCTTCGTCCCGTACGCCGGGATCAACCAGTGGGTGCGGGTGACGATGCTGCTCGGCGCGGCGGTGCTGCTACTCGACGCCGCCTTCCTCCTGGCGTTCGCACCGGCCCGGCTCGGGGATCTGCGCCGCGCGGGCGCCGCTCTGCCGCTGATCGCGCTCGTGGTGGTGCCGGACGTGTCCGTGTCTCCCCATCTCGCGTATCTACAGGGCTTGGTGTTGTTCCTTCTCCTCGCGTTGTTCATGTGGGGCGAGCGGGTGGCGCCCGATCGACGCGGCGGTGTGGTGCTCGCCCTATTGACGACGGGAGCCGCCGGGATGGCCCTCGCCCCGGCTCTCGACCGGCACTCCCCCTGGATCAACACCCATAATCTGACCGGTGGCCTGATCTCTTCGCACGTCGTGCGGTTCGACTGGACGCAGCGTTACGGGCCCCTGATCTGGCCGCGGACCGGCAACACGGTGCTCAACGTGTCGGCAACACCGAAGGCGTGGAACGGCGAGTACTGGAAGAGCGAGAACCTCGACAACTTCGACGGGTCGGGCTGGGCGGCCGGGGGCGTCGGCAGTGGCGCTGGGCTGCTGGGCGTGAGCCCGCGAACGATCAGGCACTACTCACAGGACCTTACGGTCACGATCCGCGCGATGGACACCACACAGGTGATCGCGGCCGGATATACGACGCAGCCGCCGGGTCATCTGACGACGCCGCCCGTTCCGGGGACCAGCGACGGGACGTGGGCGAGCGCGACCGCGCTCGGTCCCGGCGACGCCTACACGGTGTCGGTCTACAGTCCGCATCCGAACGCTTCGGCGCTCGCGAAGGCGGGAACGAACTACCCGGCCGGCGTGCGGCAGGTTGATCTCGCGCTCACGCTGCCCCAGAACCCATCGGGCGTGCGGGTTCTCCCGCAGACGGTCGTGTTCCCCTCGTTCGGCAGCCACGGCGTGCCGACGGACGCGACCGGGCAGCCGGGGTTCACGGGAACCCTGGCGCTCAAGAGCTCTCCGTACTGGCCGGCGTACGCGCTCGCCCAGTCGCTCGCGCGCGAGTCGAAGACCCCGTACGCGTTCGTCCAGCGAGTGATGAGCCACCTCTCGCCCGCGAACAACTTCAGCTACGACGAGTACCCGCCGCTCACCCAGTTCCCGTTGCTCACCTTCCTGTTGGAGAACAAGCTCGGGTATTGCCAGCAGTTCGCCGGAGCGATGGCGCTGCTGCTGCGTATGGGCGGCATCCCGGCACGGGTCTCGACCGGGTTCACCACCGGTGTCTACGACACCGCGAACAAGGAGTGGCTGGTCAACGACGTCGACGCGCACGCCTGGGTCGAGGCGTGGTTCCCGCGCTACGGCTGGGTGACATTCGATCCCACACCGGCGGCCGCGCCGGCGCGCGGCGGCAAGATCCCGATCTCCTCGGTCGGAGGCCTCACCGATACCGGCCAGTTCCAGCATCAGACGCGCCGCGCCGGCACCCTGTCCGGGGCGGCGGGCGGCTCACCGACGGTACACACCGCCGGATCGAGCAACACCTTCCTGTACGTGTTCCTGGCCGTGCTCGCGGTGGTGGTCGCGATCCTGTTGTTCGCCTGGCGCCGGCGGGCGCCGCTCGGTCCCGACGGGCTGCTCGCCGAGCTCGACCGGGCACTAGCGCGGAGCGGGCGTCCGATCGGCACCGGGGTAACGCTCGCGGCGGTCGAGCGGCGGTTCCGGACGTCGCCCGAGGCCGCGGCCTATGTGCGGACGCTGCGGGTCACGCGCTTCGCCGGCGGCACCGATGTGCCGACGCTCGCCCAGCGGCGTGCGCTCCGCGCCCAGCTGCGCGCTGGGCTTGGGATCGGCGGGGCGTTCCGCGCGTTGTGGGCGCTACCGCCGCGTCCGCGGCGCCGCGCTCCGCGCGACGAACGCCCTCCGACGCGAGACTGAACCCGCCCGCGGCGCGACTAAAATAGTTAGTCCATGGAAGACGTCTACGAGCTGTACATCAGAGGCACGGAGCTGCTCGAAGCGGGGCACAACCACCAGGCCACGATCCCGCTCGCGCGCGCCCGCGACCTTGCCCCCGACAAGACCTCGATCCGCGAGGCGCTCGGCCGCGCGCTGTTCGGCGCCCAGCGCTACGAGGAGGCCGCCGACGAGTTCCAGGCGGTGATCGACCGCGCGCCCACCAACGACTACGCGCTCTTCTGCCTCGGCCGGTCGCTGCAGCTGCTCGGGCGCCACGCCGAGGCTCGCCAGCCGCTCGCCCAGGCGGCGGGAATGCAGCCCGGCCGTCACGACTACCGCCTCTACCGCGACCGGGCCCGCGCCCGCGCCGCCGGCGACGACCCGGCCGGCGACGAGCCCGCGGAGGGTTAAGGAAGCCGCCTGCGTGGCGGGCCGGCGCGCAGGAGCGGGCGGGCCTGGACACGCGTCGGCGCCCCTCGCGTGAAGCGCGGTCAGCGTGCGACCCTCGATCAAGTTGCGCCGGGGCGCCGAGGTGTGTCAGGCCCGCTCCCCGGTGCTAATCTGGATCATGAAGTCGAGCGCCGGGTGTCCCGCCCGGTGAGCAGTACCCGAAGTGGGCGCTGGCCCACTTTTTTAATGTGTGACGGAGGAGATCCGCAGTGCAGTCCAGTGAGCGCAACCTCCAATTGGAGATCGAAGGCCGACTCGCCACGAACGAGCCGGACGTCGACGTTCTGCTCGTCGAGGTCATCGCTCCTGCCACGCTGCGGCTGTTCATCGATCATCCCGAGGGCGTGTCGCTCGATCTGTGCGAGCGTGTCTCGGTGGAGTTGAACGACTATCGCGACCGCTACTCGCTCGAGGTGTCCTCCCCGGGGCAGGACCGCCCGCTGACCAAGCCGCAGCACTACACCCGCTTCCTCGGCCGGCGCGCACGCGTGCGGCTACGGGAGGCCCGGGACGGCCACAAGAGCGTGACCGGCGAGCTGGTCGGCGCATCGGACAGCGATGTGACGATCGCCGCGCCGGACGGCGTTGTCACGATCCCCTACGAGCAAATCGCCCGCTCCAACCTCGTACCTGGAGACTGAAGCCATGTCGAGAGAGATCGTCGAGGCTGTTCGCGGCCTCGCCGCCGAAAAGAACATCTCGTCCGAGAAGCTGATGGAGGCGCTCGAAGACGCCCTGTTGTCGGCGTACAAGAAGACGCCTGAAGCGGCGCGCTATGCCAAGGTCGAAATGGACCGCGACAGCGGCGACTTCAAGGTCTGGGAGCTGAAGATCCCGCCGGAGCTCGAGGAGCAGTTGCTGATCGACGCGACGCCGGACCAGCAGCCCACCGTCGATCCCGAGACCGGCGAGATGCGGGAGCCGCCCGAGCCCGAGATCGACCTCGAGAAGCTCAAGGAGTACGAGGACCAGATCGAGACCGAGGACGTCACGCCGCATGACTTCGGACGGATCGCCGCGCAGACCGCAAAGCAGGTGATCCTCCAGCGGATCCGCGAGGCCGAGCGCGACATGATGTTCGAGGAGTACCGCGACCGCGTCGGCGAGCTCATCACCGGCATCGTCCAGCAGTCCGACTCGCGCTACACGCTCGTGCAGCTGCGCGAGCGGGTCGAGGCGCTGCTGCCGAAGTCAGAGCAGGTCGAGGGCGAGCGCTACGACCACTCCCAGCGGATCAAGGCCGTGATCAAGGACGTCTCGAACTCGACCAAGGGCCCGAGCATCATCGTCTCCCGTCGCGATCCCGAGTTGATCAAGCAGCTGTTCGAGCTCGAGGTGCCCGAGATCGCCGACGGCCTCGTCGAGATCACCAACGTCGCGCGCGAGCCCGGCTACCGATCGAAGATCGCGGTGGTCTCGCACGTCGACGGCGTCGACCCGGTTGGCGCATGCGTGGGGCCGCGAGGCTCGCGGGTGCGCATGGTCGTGTCCGAGCTCCGCGGCGAGAAGATCGACATCATCCCGTACAACGACGAGCCCGCCCGGTTCGTGGCCAAGGCTTTGTCTCCCGCGCGCGTGCGTGAAGTACTGGTCGACGACGCCGGCAAGCAGGCGACCGTGATCGTCCCCGACGACCAGCTGTCACTGGCGATCGGCCGCGAGGGTCAGAACGCGCGCCTGGCCGCCCGGCTGACCGGCTGGCGGATCGACATCCGCTCCGAGACGGAGTTCGCGGCCGAGGAGGCCCAGCACGGCTACGAGGAGGAGGAGACGCAGGGCCGCTGCCACGCGATCCTCTCCAACGGCCGGCGCTGTCCGAACGCCGCGCTGCCCGGCTCCCGCTACTGCGGGATCGAGGCCCACCAGGCGCTCGAGGGCAAGGACACCAATCAGGTGCAGGCAACCGCGAACGGGAGCGAGTAGGGCGCCTACACTGGTTGTAGATGAGTAAGCGTGTTCATGAGATCGCCAAGGAGCGCGGGCTTCCGCCCAAGGAAGTGCTGCAGCGACTCCAGGCGGCCGGCCTGAAGGTCAAGGCGGTGTCGTCCTCGGTCGACGAGGGCGAGGCCCGCCGCGTTCTCGGCGATGGTGCCGGCAACGGCCAGAATGCGGCGCCCGCCGGCGGCGGGGGCCAGCAGCGAGCTCCTCAGCGCGCCACCGGCGGTGGCGGCGAGAAGCGCACGGACGGCGGTGCCCGCGAAAAACGCGCAGATGACGGGGGCGGCGAGCGTTCCCAGCGTCCGCGTGGCGAAGCGCGCTCCGACGCACCGGCCGCTCGCGCCGATGCGCCCGCGGCGCGACCCGAGCCTCCGGCCAATCGGCCAGACGGCGGACCACAGTCCGACACTTCCGCGCCTCCGCCATCGGATGCGCCCCGCCGCGGCGACAGCGAGACGGCCCACAAGCGTCCGACGCGCGACTCGCTCCAGGGTGAGCGCGCCCCCGGCAACGCCGGGGGCCGCCGACGCGTGGTTATCGACTCGCAAGCATCGCGGCGTGGCACTGGCGGCCCGCCCGCGCAGACCAATCAGCCTCCGCGCCGTCAACGCCGGGGTCGCCGGCGCCGCGGCGTGTATGACGAAGAGGCCGAGTCGCGTCCGTCCACTTCGCAGACCGCGCTCGCCGAGCCCGATGCCATCCGGATCAACTCGGGCTCGACGGTCAAGGACGTCGCCGAGTATCTCGACGTTCCGGTCCCCGAGATCATGAAGCAGCTGATGGCGCTCGGCGAGATGAAGACGCTCACCCAGACGCTGTCCGATGAGGCGATTCAGGTGCTGGCTGCCGAGCTCGGCAAGACCGTCGAGATCGTTCATTCCGAGGACGAGACCGTCGTCGAGCCCGTGTTCGCCGATACCGAGGAGGAGCTCGTCGAGCGGCCTCCGGTGGTGACGATCATGGGCCACGTCGACCACGGCAAGACTTCGCTGCTCGATGCGGTCCGCCAGACCCAGGTCGCGGCCGGCGAGGCGGGCGGCATCACGCAGCACATCGGTGCCTATCAGGTCCAGCAGGACGGCAAAGAGATCACCTTCCTCGACACGCCGGGTCACGAGGCGTTCACCGCAATGCGCGCCCGCGGCGCCAAGGTCACCGACATCGCCGTAATCGTGGTCGCCGCCGATGACGGCGTGAAGCCGCAGACCCAGGAGGCGGTCGACCACGCCAAGGAGGCCGGGGTCCCGATGCTCGTCGCGGTCAACAAGATCGACAAGGAGGGCGCGCAGCCCGACCGAGTCCGCGCCGAGATGGCGCAGCTCGGCCTCCAGCCGGTCGAGTGGGGCGGCGAGACCGAGTTCGTCAACGTCTCGGCAAAGACCAAGGAGGGGCTCGAGGATCTGCTCGACACCATCCTGGTCATGGCCGAGGTCGAGGAACTTCGCGCCAACCCGGACGCCCCGGCGTCGGGGACCGTGATCGAGTCCAAGCTCGACCCGGGCCGCGGTCCTGTGGTCACGATCCTAATCGGGCGCGGCACGCTCGAGGTCGGCGACTCGCTCGTCGCCGGCGCTCACTGGGGCCGGGTCCGCGCGATGAATGACTTCTTGGGCCACCGCATCGGCCAGGCGCTTCCCGGCGAGCCGGTGGAGGTGCTCGGGTTCGACGGCGTGCCCGAGGCCGGCGAACGCGTCCGCGTGGTCGAGAACGAGCGGCGCGCGCGCCAGCTTGCGGGCGAACGGGCCACCCGCCTGAAGGCCGAGGCGCTGGCCCGGCGCTCGGGCAAGAAGGTCTCGCTCGAGGACATCTTCAAGAGCGGCGTGCAGGAGCTGAACCTGGTGCTCAAGTCCGACGTCGCGGGCTCGCTCGAGGCGATCGAGGACGAGATCGCCAAGCTCCCCCAGGACGAGGTCTCGGTCAACGTGATCCGCGGCGCGGTGGGCGCCGTGACGGAGTCCGACGTGATGCTCGCCTCAGCCTCGGACGCGGTGATCCTCTCGTTCAACGTGCGGCCCGTCGGGGATGCCCGCCAGGTGGCCGACCGCGAGGGCGTCGAGATCCGTCACTACGCGGTCATCTACCGCGCGATCGAGGAGCTGCGCGACGCCATGCAGGGCATGCTTGCGCCCGAGGAGGTCGAGGAGACGCTCGGGTCGGTCGAGGTGCGCCAGATCTTCCGGGCCTCCCGCGTCGGCACGATCGCGGGGTGCCACGTCATCGACGGCACGATCACGCGCGGCTCTAAGGTCCGCCTGATCCGCGACGGGACCGTGGTCTACGACGGCCAGATCCAGAGCCTGCGCCGGTTCAACGAGGACGTGCGCGAAGTCGCGGCCGGCTATGACTGCGGGATCGTGCTCAGGGACTTCGCCGACGTCAAGGAAGGCGACGTGCTCGAGACTTACACCACGCGCCAGGTCGAGCGCGAGCTCGTCTAGAAGTTAGGGCTAGGGTGGAGGGCGATGTCGGACAGCGGCTTCGTCGCGGTGCTCGTGATCGATCTGCACTTTCCGGACGCGGGCTCCCTCAAGAGCAAGCGCAAGGAGCTGTCGTCGATCAAGGCGCAGCTCCATGGGCGCCTCGGGGCGGCGGTCGCGGAGGTCGACCATCAGGATCTCTGGCAACGGTCGAGGCTGACCGCCGCGCTCACGGGTGGCTCGCTCGGGGTGCTGGCGGCCGCAGCGGACAACGTGGAGAGATGGCTCGAGGCTCGCTGGCCGGACAACGTTCACGTCGAGCGGATCGTCACGTCGGTCGATGACCTATGCGACTGATCCGTCAGCGGCTGATGACTGCACTCCGGGGGAGCGGGTAGGATGGCCGACGGCCGGATGCGCCGCGTCGACGAGGCCGTACGAGCGGTTCTCAGTGACGCGATCGCGAAAGATCTCCAGGATCCACGAGTTGGGTTCGTGACCGTGACCGCAGTCAAGACCAGCCCCGATCTGCGCCATGCGCGTGTCTACGTCAGCGTCCTGGGGAACGAACAGGCACGCACCGAGACGCTCGAGGGGTTGCGCTCCGCCCGCGGCTTTCTCCAGGGGAGGGTCGCGGCTGAGCTGTCGCTCAAGCACACGCCGACGGTCACATTCGAGTACGACGAGTCGATCGATCGTGGAATGCGGATCTCACAGCTGATCGACCAGGGACCGGACGCGGATGGGTGAGAACGGTGCAGGGGCAAATCGCGACGAAGTGCTGGCGGAGCTCGGCTCCGCCGACAAGCTGATCGTCGTCACCCACGAGAATCCCGACGGCGATGCGCTCGGTTCACTGATCGCGACCCAGGAGATCCTGAGCGCGCTCGGGCACGACTGCCTGATGTTCATCGATGCCAGCGATTTGCCGCTGCCGCAGGAGTACCGCTTCTTTGCTCTGCCCGGACTGGTGCAGGCGCCGCCCGAGGATCTCGAGGAGCGGACGATCGTGTTCCTCGACTGCGGCAACCTCGAGCGCAACCCGGCCGAGGCGTTTCGCCGGCCGGGCGCTCACACCGTGAACATCGACCACCACCACGACAACACGCGGTTCGGCACGGTCAACTACGTGCTCCCGGAGGCCTCGTGCACGGCCGAGATCGTGTGGGACCTGATGTACGGGCTGGGTGTCGATCCAACGCGAAGCATCGCCGAGGCGCTGTACGTCGGCCTGATCACCGACACGGGCCGCTTCATGTACGAGAACACCGGGCCGCGCGCGCACGTGATGGCGGCCGACCTGATCGAGGCCGGCGTCGACGTCCACGAGATCTACCGCCGCGTGTACGAGGGCGTGCCTTACGGCAAGCTCGCGCTGCTGGCGCGCGGGCTCGCGAAGGTCCACCGCTACGACGATGGGCGGCTGACCGTCACCGAGCTCGACGCGCAGGACTTCGCGGACTCGGGGGCGGAGGAGAGCTACTCCGAAGGGGTGATCGATCACCTGCGCGCGGTCGAGGGCACGGCGGTTGCCGCCCTGATCCGCGAGCGAGCGGGCAACCACAACGATGACGGCCGCGCCCGCAAGGTGTCGCTGCGCGCCAGCGACGACCGTGTCGACGTCTCGGCGATCGCGCGGGTCCAGGGCGGGGGAGGGCACCGGCAGGCGGCGGGCTTCTCGACCTCGCTCGAGCTGGCCGAGTTGGTCGCGTTCCTGCGCGAGGAAGTCGCGCGGCAGCTGTCGGCGAAGTGACCGCTGACCCGGTTTCCGACGGGATCGTGCTGTACGACAAGCCGGCCGGGATCACGTCTCATGATGTGGTGGCTCGGATGCGGCGCGCGCTCGGTGCGCGGGGCGGCTGGTCCGGGCGGGTCAAGGTCGGGCACGCCGGGACGCTCGATCCGTTCGCGACCGGGTTGCTGTTGATCCTTGTCGGTCGCGCCACGCGCGTCCAGCGGTTCCTGATGGCCCTGTCCAAGCGGTACGAGGCGACGGCGCGGTTCGGCGCGGTTTCGACGACTGGAGATCCAGAGGGCGAGATCACGGCGACCGGCCTGGTCCCGTCCGGCGACCTCGACCTTCCAACCGGCTCTGTGCGCCAGCGCCCGCCTGCGTACTCGGCGGTCAAGGTGGGTGGCCGTCGTGCCTACGCGCTCGCCCGTGCCGGCGAGCAGGTCGAGCTCGCCGAGCGCGTGATCGAGCTGTACCGGTTCGACGAGCGGTGGCGGGACGGCGATCGGCGCGGATTCGTGATCGAGTGCTCGTCAGGGACATACGTGCGGAGCCTGATCGCGGACCTCGGCGACGCCTATTGCGACGAGCTTCGGCGGACGGCGATCGGCCGGTTCGAGGTGGCAGATGCCGATCCCGAGCGGATCATCGGGCTCGACGACGCGCTGTCGTTCATGCCCGAGGTCCGGCTCGATCCCGAGGCCGCCCGGCGTGCCGGGCACGGAGGCGCGGTCGCGGGCGACGCGGCTGGGGCCGAGGTGGTCCGGCTCACCGACGATCGCGGGCTGATCGCGTTGGCGGCGCCGCGCGGCGAGGGGCTGCTTGGACCTGTCATCGGGCTCCGGGGCTGACGCCTCCCAGACCACTGGACGCGCCGAGACCACTAGCCTTCCGCGCCGATGCAAGTAACGATGCTCTCCGAGGTCCGGGAGCGGCCGCGGCGAGTGGCGGTCGGCGAGTTCGACGGCGTCCATCTGGGGCACCGAGAGGTGATCCGCGGCAGCGACACCGTGCTCACGTTCGAGCCTCACCCCTTGCAGGTCATCCGGCCGGAGGCGGCGCCGAAGCTGCTGACGAGCCTCGAGGCCAAGGCCGAGCTGATCTCGCAGCTCGGGGTCGATGAGCTCGTCGTCATCCCGTTCGATGGGGAGTTCGCCGAGCAGTCAGCAGCGGAGTTCGTCGATCACGTGCTGGTCGAGCGCCTTCAGGCGACGCGCGTGTCGGTGGGGGAGAACTTCCGGTTCGGACACCTCGCAAGCGGTGGCCCGGAGATGCTGGCCTCGGACGAACGGTTCGAGACGAGGGTCGTGCCGCTGGTCGAGGTCGACGGCGAGATCGTCTCCTCGAGCCACATCCGCGGGCTCGTGCTCGCCGGCGAGGTCGAAATCGCCACGCGCTTTCTCGGCGCCCCCTTCCAGCTCCGGGGGGAGGTGGTGGAAGGCGACCAGCGAGGACGGACGCTCGGGTTCCCAACCGCGAACATCGTGCCCGACGAGGCGCTCGTTTGCCCCGGCCACGGGATCTACGCCGCGCGCACCGCGGAGGCCTGCGCCGCCGTCAGCATCGGCGTCCGGCCCACTTTCGGCACCGGCCGGGCGCCGCTGGTCGAGGCCTACCTGCTCGACTTCGACGGGGACCTGTATGGGCGTACGCTGCGTATCGACTTCCTGGCCCGGCTGCGTGGCGAGCGTCGGTTCGAGTCCCCCGAGGCGCTGGTAGAGCAGATGACGCGCGATATCGAGCGCACGCGCGAGCTATGCCGGCGCGTGGGCTCGTAGTGACGGCCGGGCGCGGTTGGCGACCCGGTCTACGGGCAGCCTGCTAGCCTCATCGAGCCGATGGCTATCACCCAGGAACGCAAGCAAGAGCTCACCGAGCAGTACGGAGACAGCGCTGCCGATACCGGCAAGACCGAGGTCCAGATCGCGCTGCTGACGGCGCGGATCAACGACCTCAACGTGCACCTGCGCGAGCATCGCAAGGATCACCACTCCCGTCGCGGGCTGCTGATGCTCGTGGGGCGGAGGCGCCGGCTGCTCAACTACCTCCGACGCGAGGATCTCGAGCGCTACCGCACGATCCTGCGCGAGCTCGGCCTGCGTCGGTGAGCGAGCCCTCGTCCGGCGGACCGATCGAGGCGGGTACTCCCGCCCCGGAATTCACGCTCCAGCGCGAGGACGGCACCGAATTCACCCGCGCGGATCTCGAGGGCAACACGACCGTGCTCGTGTTCTATCCGTTCGCGTTCAGCCCCGTGTGCACCGACCAGATCGCCCTCTACGAGGACGTGCTGAGTGACTACCTGGCCAAGCGCGCGGTGACGATGTACGGCGTGTCCTGCGACGCGCGCTGGTCGCAGACGGCGTTTCGGGAGAAGCTCGGGGTGAGCATCCCGCAGCTGTCGGACTTCGAGCCCAAGGGCGCGGGCTGCCGCGCGTTCGGCGTGTACCACCCCGGCGGCTTCCCGCAGCGCGCGCTCGTGATCGTCGGACCGGACGCCGTCGTGGGTTGGAGCTACCAGGCGCCGGTGCCGACCGAGCTGCCCGGGGCCAACCTGATCTTCGACGGGCTGGACGCGACCGCCGCCCGAGTCGGACAGGCTTGAGCGAGCTCAGCTCGGCCCCGCTTCCCGGACTGCGCGCACAGGACCATGTGAAGGGGGCCGAAGACGCGCCCCTGGTCATCGTCTACTCGGACTTCGAGTGCCCGTACTGCGCCGCCGCGTCGGCCAAGCTCAGCCGGAGTGCTCTGCGGATCGCCTATCGCCATTTCCCGGTTCGCTCGAGCCATCCTCGGGCGTGGCCGGCGGCATGCGCGGCCGAGGCGGCCGCGCTTCAAGGCCACTTCTGGGAGATGCACGACCTGCTGTTCGCCGACCAGGGACGGCTCGAGGATCCGCATCTTTGGGCCCGGGCGCGAACTCTCGGGCTCGATCTCGAGCGGTTCGACGTGGATCGGCGGAGCCCGTCCGTGAACGCACGAGTCCGCGGGGACTTCGAATCAGGGGTGCGGGGCGGCGTCGTGACGACGCCGACGCTGGTCGCGAATGGCGCCCTCCACACGGGCGA